>Ga0181522_10001175_pt1 | contig 16417 bp, 14 predicted proteins | sample PEATcosm2014_Bin_27_FD_121103 | JGI IMG/M metagenome (GOLD analysis project Ga0181522, IMG submission 121103) | Peatland microbial communities from MTU Mesocosm Facility, Houghton, MI, USA - PEATcosm2014_Bin05_10_metaG | ecosystem: Environmental > Terrestrial > Soil > Wetlands > Peat | place... | reverse complement strand
TGATCAAGCGCAGCTCAGAAGTGAATCGGAACGAACAAATTTGGTCGGCACAGACCATTATTGGACCATGAACCACTCTGAAAATCAGATCAGACGAAAAACGAGCCGTTGTTCAGCAGCCTGTTAGGTGAGGTCCAGCCTTTCACAGCACCATAATGATCCAGTGAGTAGATACCAATCGCTGCCCAAGCGACGCCCCAAGGATGAGACAAAGGCAACAGTTTTGAATACAATCGGTTCTAAGCCAGCCTCGCCGTCAATCGAACAAACAGACAAAGATTCTCCCGAATTAACTGTTACACAACACTAGGGGCCCTTCGCTTTTAAAGCCGCTGCCCAGATGGGGTTAATCGAGCCAAGATCATCTTGATAGAAATAGTAATTATAGGTACCCACCCAAAAAGTCGTGATTGCCATAGTGTTTTCAAATTTGATCCATTGCACGGAATCATCCACCATCAGATGATTGCCGCCATCTGGAAATCGCGAATTGGGCCGCTGGTGGGCAACTACACCATTGATCGCCCCCGGCGGGCGAGTGCTCGCCCCCCATGGATTTCCAGTGCCTCCCGTATACTTGCAAATCAAATCCGCCGCCAGCACCCAAGTCGGTCTGGAATTGCCCAACTTTATCGGACTACGTGACTTAATGCCCGAGTAATACTGGTTATACCACCAGTAGATGCCGCCAAAATACTGATAACCGATTTGCCATTGAGGTCCACCAGTTCCGCCGGGATTGGCATTGTAGGAGGTCCCATAATCTAAGAGGTCCGGGCAACACCAAATTGAAGCGGAGTTGGTATCAGTCACATCCAGATTGACGTCCTTGGCCATGCCTGCTTCCGGCGGACTAATGGCGGTCTGGTTAAACGTCTGGGGTGTGGTAGGTGGAGCGTTGGCGTTCGCTGCCAGTGCAGAAACAAAATACTCATTGTTATCGCCGGCATAGGCTGTCATGCCAATTCCGATTTGACGGAGATTGTTCGCACAAGCGATCCGTCTTGCCTTTTCTTTGGATTGCGACAGTGCGGGCAGTAACAATGCGGCTAGGATCGCGATGATGGCGATCACCACCAAAAGTTCGATCAAGGTAAAGCCTTCTTTGCGTGAGCGGCTCAAGTTCTTTAAGGTAGGTGCATTCATTTTCAGGCGATCAGCCGGCAAAAGTAAAGCTGGGCCATTCGCCAAGTATTGGGTTCGTAATAGATGATATTACAAATATAAATAATGTCAATCCTTTCATGCTAATCGCAGTGCGACAGACCTGCGTTGCAAGCTTGTGATTAATCCTGAAGTGCAAGCAAATATTGCATTTCAACCGGTTGGCCGTTTCAATTCCGCTTCCGATGTGACATCATACATCGGGAGTAATCCGGTTTGCCCCATAAACTCGCAATTTGATGTTTTCACGCCTCAAAGTCCCAAGCGAAATTGTGATGCCAAGAATCCCTTCTATGGAAATGGTATAGAAGTCCATTTCCAATCAGGATCGTGGTGTAATTAGCAGCATCTGTCCCCGCGAAGGAGACGGTCCGGGAGCAAGTCCCGGCTTCCTGACCATTTCCTGTCTCGATGGGCCGAAGTTGATCGTTTATCCTCCCCCTAAGGAGGGGGAAGCGTTTGGAGCGAAACCTCCAGCACTCTGGGCTCGATTCCCGGCATGGAGTGCCTCTGTTCGATCACGCCACTTGAGCAGCCGCGCAGCATCGTGAATCGGCACATTGGCCGGCTGGGAATTCATTTACGGACCGGTTTGGGCAGGAAGCTTTGGGCCACAACAGCAAGGTTTCCTTTGGACGCATGCTTGTCTTTTTGTCCTTTGATCACGACAGAATTCATCTTCGAGCCACCCACAGACGCGGTCCCGATCCGCCCGAAAGGTCTCAAGAGGGGTCTCCGGGAACTTTAATCTTTAGTCTTCGGGCTTCAGCCTTTGCTGCCCCTCGTCAGTCGCACGCTTGCCTAATGCCGCCGAAATGTGAATAACTATTGATAGACGAGAAAGTAGATCGGCGTATGATTTCAGTTAATCAGTCGGAAAAAATTGGATCCAGGGAAACTCATGAAGACGAGATGCGCATCCACCCTTCATTCCGTGTGTTGCTTGTTTGGCGGAGCAGTCATGTTGGCCGCCTCCAGTTCGGAGGCGCAATACAATTACACCACGATTAATGATCCGTTGGCCACCCTGGGCACCACGCCGCTCGGCATCAACGGCAACAACATCGTTGGAACTTACCAAAATGGCGGCGGTAATTTCGGCTTTCTCTACAATGGGAACAACTATGCGACACTGGCTTTTCCCTCAAGCCTCGACACCATCGCCTATGGCATCGACGGCAACAACATTGTCGGGTCCTACGGTCAGAATGGTTTTCTCTACAACATCAGCACCGCCAGTTACACGACGTTGAATAATCCATCAGGTGCCAACAGCATTTCTCCCAGCGGCATCTCCGGCAACAACGTCGTCGGGACATATTGGTACGGCAGCGGGGGCAACGGCGCGGATGGTTTTGTGTACAACATCAACACCGCCAGCTATACGTTGTTGATTGCTCCATCCAGCATCCAGACTTTCGCCAACGGCATCGATGGCAACTACATCGTTGGCTCTTATTACAGCGCCAGCGACCAGTATCTTGGCTTTCTGTACAACATCATCACCGGCACCTATACGGTGCTCAATGATCCATCGGGTGTGCATGGCACCGAGGCCTTGGGCATCTCTGGGAACAACATCGTCGGGCATTACTATGACAGTCAAAACCGGTATTATGGCTTTTTGTACAACATCAGCACGGGCAACTATACGACGCTGACTGATCCCTTGGGTGTGTATGGCACTGATGCCATAGGCATCTCCGGCGACAACATCATCGGAGTATATAGCCCGTATAGCGGATATTTTACCGGTTTTGAGGCCACACCTGTTCCCGAACCCTCCACTTTTGGGTTGCTGGTCGTTGGCACCACCGCACTCTTCATCCGTCGCCGCCGCAATTAATATTTCCTTTGCTTTCGATATATTTGTGGGTTTTGTCTTGTCGGGATTTAGAACCAAAATAATTTCACTCAGCCACTTCTGCGCCATTTCTTTGGTTTTCGAGCATTTTTTGGGGGGGTCGTTGGATGAAAACTGGCGGCACGAACAAATCGCCGGAAATCCATCGTTTGGCCAGTTCAATTGCTGGACTGGTCGTTGCCATTACTGAAATCATCAACGCAAAGGTAAAGGAGGCTCACAAGGCGCGGGCTGGAGCGAATGCAGAATTGCCGCTACCTGCCAGTCAACCGGTTCCCATCGTTAGGTGGATCGCTAAGATGGAATTGGATGAGCGCTTTAAATATCAGCGCTCGCACCATGGACATTTGGGGAATGTACCGGCCAAACGAATGAAGCCGTTCACTCGAAGCAATTATGCCGGGGATGCTGAGTTCGTGGAACACACAGTTGATTTATAGGGCCAGTATGGTCTGAGGGGCACGACATTCATGAAAAGCCCATTAAGCCAAAATTAAAAAAATTTCAGAATCCATGTTTTGGTTGAATTCCAGCCCGAGTAAGTGTTCAAATTGGGACATAAATATCTGTCTATTTTTGATTCTAATCAGATCGCTGCGGGGCTAAAGCATATGCAAACCTCCATATCTCGATGTTTTATCATGTTGTCCGTGCTAGCCTCGGTTTTAGCTTTATCCCCAGGTTCCCAAGCGGTGACCATTTTGTCGGGGCCCTCTTTCACGCCAGCCACCAACGCCCCGCTGGCAGGCGTTCTGCAGGTGACCACCGATGTGAATTCGAGGGTCAGCATCCTGGTGAGCGACGGGATAAATTTTTGGGAAACGGACTTCTACGATTTCGCCACGAACCATGCGGAGACGTTGCTCGGTTTCAACCCCGGCCAGACGAATTTGATCCAGGTCACCGTGTACGACGAACACCGGAATGCGTACACGGCAACGCAATTGTTGGTCTTTGTCACCGCTCCCTTGCCGGTTCATTTTCCCAACATCGTCGTTTTGAACAGCCAGCCGGACCTGATGGAACCGGGATACAACCTGTTCCTCGTGGAGGACAGAACCACCAGCAAGGCTTACGCGGTTATCCTGGACAATTCCGGCGAGGTGGTGTGGTATTGCCCGTCCCCGAATTATCTCGATGTGGATGTGCGTCAACTTGCTGACGGCAATTTGTTCATTGTTGACAAGGCGAACCGTTTCCTGGAGATCAACATGCTCGGCCAGACGGTGAACACTTGGAATGCGGCGCCGGGTTACCCGCTCAACCTTCATGACGGCATCCCAACCGACCATGGAACCATCCTTTATTTGAGCGGCACCAACACGACTGTGGCCAACTACCCGACCAGCGACACCATCTCCAACGCCCCGTTGGCCACGGCCACTTTGGATAACGACCTGGTTGTCGAAATCTCGGCCACCAACTCGGCGCTGCTCAACGTCTGGTCGGCGCTGGACATGTTGGATCCAACGCGCATCACCTATCTGACGCCCTACGTGGCCGGCGGCGTGGTGGATGACGAGCACGTGAATGCCGTCCTGGAGGATACCAACGACAATTCCATAATCGTTTCCCTCCGCAACCAGAACGCGGTTATTAAATTTACCCGGGCGACGGGGCAGCTTCAGTGGATCCTCGGCCCTCCCGAAAACTGGAGCACCAACTTTCTGCCATACCTGTTCACTCCGGTGGGCACGCCGTTCGAGTGGAATTATGGGCAGCATGCGCCAATGCTCACCCCGGAGAACACATTGCTCCTCTATGACGATGGCAATTACCGGGCCTGTCCCTTCGACCCTTCAGTGCCCGACCAAAACAATTACAGCCGTGCCGTGGAATTTAGTCTCAACGAGACCAACATGCAGGTATCCCAGGTGTGGGATTCCGGGCAATCCAATGATGACCGGCTTTTCACACCCATTGTGGGCAAGGCGCAGTGGCTTCCTCAAACCCGTGACGTTTTGGTCACTTATGGTTATGTTTCCTATGTTAATGGAGTTTCCCCGAGCCCCTACTCGCCAAACGCCACCATGGTTCGGGTCAAGGAGTTTACCCACGACCCGGTTCCGGAACTGGTGTTTGATCTTTCCATTTTTGACTATACCAACACAAGCCCAAGTTATCTCGGCTATTTGGTTTATCGCTGTGAGCGGATTCCCGACCTTTATGCCCACCCGGCCGCACCCGTCGCCAGCCTCGTGCTGACCGAAGAGGGTATGACGCCGAGTTTGGAATTCTCAGCCGACCCGAACCGGACCTATCTTATTCAAGCTTCAACCGATTTGATAAACTGGACAACCATTGGAGCGCCCGTTCAGGAAGAGGGTGCCGGAGATTTCATTTTTAGCGATTTGAGCGCGAGCCAATTTGCTGAACGCTTTTATCGAGTCGTCACGCAGTAGAACTGGCAAAAACGGGGGACTGCGAAAATTCGCTATAAAATTGCGCCCGGATGTTGTCCCTGGTCGCTTGAAATAACGGAGAGGAAGTCGCCTTCGGTTGCGGACGCGCGTTTCATTTTGCCAGTTGACAAACTGACATTGGGGTCGAACTTTTAGGAACAGCTGGATCGGGCGCCAGCTTGTCGACGCGAAGCAAAGCGAAGGCGGAAAGCAGGCGTCTTCAGCAGGAAGTTATGATTTCAAACGAGCGACCGTCACCATTTGGACGTCCGGCTTACGGGCAGCCCAGGCCCCCGATAAGCGAAGACTTGCTGAAATCCGAACGGGTTCAGATTGAACGCAAGACCTTCATCTTTACACTCAAGGAAAATCCCCGCGGCCGGTTCCTGCGTATCACCGAAGACGTCGGCGGCCGGCGCGACACCATCATAGTCCCCGCCACCGGCCTGGAAGACTTCAGAAAGCTGCTGGATGAAATCGTAAAGGCAGCGAACCAAATTCCATCGAAAAACCCCTGACCGCAAAATGCTGGAGTTCAGGGAGAATGTTCAGCGTTTTCGCGATCTGGCATTGGACTTGGAAGTTCTAGCGGCGCCTTTTCCGGGTTTCACCCGCGCCGCATCGCCCCAAAGGCTTTCCAGGTCATAACGCTCGCGTGCCTCCTGCCGCATGATATGGACGATCACGTCGAAGAAATCCAGCACCACCCATGCGCCATGCACCGTGCCGTCCACGGCACGGGGACGCACCCCATGTTCCTCGCGCAGACGGTCGCTCATTTCGTCCACGATGGCGCGCAAATGCGGTTCGCTGGTTCCGGACGCGATGACAAAATAATCCGTGACCGATGACAAGTCGCGCACGTCGAGGATGAGGATGTTTTCCGCCTTTTTATTATCCGCGAATTCGCGGCAAAGCTGGGCGAGTTTTTTTGAATCCATAGTTGCCGGGAGGGATTTAACCACGAATCAACACGGATGAACACGGATTTTTTGATGCGGGTTTCGCAGATCAGCAATAAAGGCGGGCGTCACGGACGGCCTCCGCGACGGACGGCGGTACGAGCTGGTCAATCGCCATGCCCGCCTTCACCCGGGCGCGGATTTCGGAGGACGACACTCCCAGGGGAAAACCCCGGAGCATCCGTCCGCGAAATGGCGACGGAAAATCTGCCGCCGCCCCGCCGGGGCGCGGAATCGCCACAAATTCCGCAAGCGTGGCCAGTTCACGGGCCTCGCGCCACTCGTTGAGCTTCGCCGCGTTGTCGGCGCCGATGAGGTAAAACAACTGCGCCAGGGGAAAACGTTTCGCGTAGCCGCGCACAGTTTCGATGGTGTAAGACACGCCTCCGCGCCGGATTTCCTGTTCATCCACCTCGCAGTTCGTTTTGCCCGCAAGCGCGAGCCGGAGCCATTGCAGCCGCGCCGGGGCCGGGGCAGGATGGTTTTGCAGTTTGAACGGCGATTGCGCCGAGGGAATGAAAAACAGCCGGTCCAACCCCAGTTCCTCCAACGCTGCCTGCGCGACCAGCAGGTGACCAAGGTGCACCGGGTCAAATGAACCGCCAAATAATCCGATTTTCATATTTTTCAACAACAACGCCGCACACCTTCAAACCGTTGCTCGGTGGCATCGACGTAAATCTGCCGCGCCTTGGCGGCATGGCACGGGCAATCCGCCTGCGCCTGCTGCCGTACCCGTTCCAGGTGCGATTCGCCGGACCATTCCTTGGCCAGCGCCAGCGCCAGCGCCGCCGTGCCCGCCAGATGCAGCGGTTTGCCTTCCGCCACCGCGTAATCCGGCAGCCAGACCGGCTCGGTCTCGTGCAACCTGGCCGGCTTGCGGCGCGACAGCAGCAGAAACCACTCGCGCAAGCTTAGCAGAATTATGGCGACGACCAGAGCCAGAAAAATTCCAGCCACGGCGGCGTCGAGCCGATTGTTGAACCGCAACGTGCCGTTGGCTTTCAACGCGCTTTGCGCGGCGCCAATGGCCGTCACTTCGCCGGCCGCCTTTGTGGTGTCGAGCCCCCTTTTCAAGCCGGGCGCCTTCTCGGCCAGCGTTTGTGCCTGCGCCAGAAACCCGATGCGCGGGTCGGAGCTCCAGATTTTTTGCGCGCCGGCGGTAAACGTCACCACCACCAACCAGAGCAGTGGAAGAAGCGTGATGAGCGCCAGCGCCGGCTTGCCAGCCCTCGACTCTCGACCTTCTACCTTCGACTCCGCCAGCAGCTGCATCTTCAAAATGATGGTCGTGGCCAGGCAGAGCGCGATGGCGGCGAGCATCTGGTTGGCGATGCCGAAAAGCGGCCAGAGCGAATTGATGCCGCCGAGCGGATCGCGCACGCCTTGAATCAAAAAAAATCCCCAGGCGCAGACCATCAACGCGGCCGCCGCCGGCGGAGCAAGAAAGCTTTTCGGGTCGCCAAGCGGTTTCCAGGCGCGGCCGAGAACATTTTGGAGCAGGTATCGTCCCACACGCGTGCCAGCATCGAGCGTCGTCAGTATGAACAGCGCCTCGAACATGATGGCGAAGTGGTACCAGAGGTCGAGCCAGCGGCCGTTGACAACCTTGGAAAAAATGTGGGCCATGCCGACGGCCAGAGTGGCTGCGCCGCCGGTGCGGCCAAACAACGTTTTCTCGCCGAGTTGGCCGGCCAGCGCGTCCATCTGGCTGGTGGTCACGGGAAAACCATGGACGGCAACCAGGGCCACGGTGGCCGCCGGGTCGCCCTTGACGTTCATGCTGAAATAGACGCCGGGGTCGAGCGTGCAGGCAGCGACGAGCGCCATGATGGCTACAAAGGATTCACAACACATCGCCCCGTAACCGATGGACCGCGCATAACCTTCGCGCGTGATCAGCTTCGGAGTCGTGCCGCTGGCGATGAGTGAATGAAAACCGGAAATGGAACCGCAGGCGATGGTGATAAAGCAGAAGGGGAAAACCTTGCCGGCGACGACGAGGCCGGAACCGTCGGTGAATTGGGTGAGCGCGGGCAATTGGAGCACAGGGAGCACGAGCAAAATGCCCAACGCCAGCGCCAGGATCGTGCCGAGCTTCATGAACGTGCTCAGGTAATCGCGCGGTGCGAGCAGCAACCACACCGGCAGGCTGCTGGAAATGACGCCGTATCCAATGATGGCCCAGGCGATGGTGATGTCATGCAGGCCGAAGACCTGCGACCAGTGCGGATCCTGATAGACCAGTTTGCCGCCCCAAACCGCCAGCAGGAGCAGCACGATGCCAAAGGCCGACGCTTCCAGCACCTTGCCCACGCGCACGAACCGCAAGTAATTGCCCATCAGCAGGGCGATGGGAATGGTCGCCCCCACGGTGAAGATGCCCCAGGGACTTTCGGCAAGCGCCTTGACGACGACCAGCGCCAGCACGGCGAGCAGAATCACCAAAATGGCCAGGATCGCCAGCACCGCAATGAAGCCGGCCGGAGCATTCAATTCCTCCTTCACCATCTGGCCGAGTGATTTGCCATCGCGGCGGATTGAGCAGAACAGGATCACCAAATCCTGCACCGCGCCACCCAACACGACGCCGATCAAAATCCACAAGGCGCCGGGCAGGTAGCCGAATTGGGCGGCCAGCACCGGTCCGACGAGCGGTCCCGGCCCGGCAATCGCTGCAAAATGATGGCCGAAGACAATGAATCTGTTCGTCCGGCAAAAATCCCGGCCGTCGTCATGAACCATGCACGGCGTGGCGCGACGGTCATCGAGCGCGAGCACGCGTGCGGCAATCCATTTGGAATAAAAGCGGTAACCGATGGCGTAGGTGCACACCGCCGCGATGAGCAGGTGCGCGGAATTGACCGGTTCGTTGCGGCGAAACGCCAGCGTGGCATACGCGGCCGCGCCGGCCAGGGCGAGCAGCAGCCAGAAGAATGACGAGACGATTTTTTTCATGCCGTCTGGTGGATGGAATTTACGATTTACGATTTACGGTTTACGAGGTTAAATTTCGCATATGCGGCCATCACCAAGCTGAATGACGCTTCACTGCCATAATTGCGGCGAGCCCTGGACGTTGAACGGCCAGCCAGGGCGCGGCGAAACCTGCATGAAATGCCGGGCGGACCTGCGCGTCTGTCTCAATTGCGCGCATCATGACCCCCGCGTGGCGCAACAATGCCGCGAACGCCGTGCCGAGCCCGTGCTGGAAAAGCACGCGGGCAACTTCTGCGAATATTTTGAATTTGCCCGCCGTCGCTGGACGCCGAACGGCGGAACCAACCAGCGCGAAAGCGCCGCCCGCGAGCAATTGAAAAAATTGTTTGGCGATTGATGCATCCGGCGGGTTAGCATCGGCGCATGAAAGTCAGCGGGTTCACATTTCTGCGCAACGGGCAAAAACTCGGCTATCCGTTCGTTGCCTCCATCCGCTCCATTTTGCCAATCGTGGATGAGTTTGTCATCGCGCTCGGCCCGTGCGAGGACGACACGGAACGGTTGATTTGCGAAATTCGCGACCCCAAAATCCGCATCATCCCGACGCAATGGAACGAGCGCATCCAGCCCGATTACAGCGTCAAGGGCTTTGTTTTTGGCCAGCAGAAATCCATTGCGCTCTTCAACTGCACGGGCGACTGGGCGTTTTATCTGGAAGGCGACGAAGTCGTTCATGAAAACGATCTGCCGAAAATCCGGAAGGCGATGGAGCAACACCTGAATGATGCGCGCGTGGAGGCGCTGGCCTTTGACTACCTGCACTTTTACGGCAATGCGAACACGTATGCGTGGTCGCCGGCGTGGTACCGTTCGGAGGTGCGGATCATCCGCAATTCGATCCCGGCGTGGGGGCCGGAAGGATTGTTTTTCATCGTGCTCGAGAAACACAAACGGGGCCGGTATCCCCGGGCGTTCCACACGGGCGCGACGATCCATCATTACGGCTGGGTGCGCAGCCCGAAGCAGATGGATCTCAAGACCTCCGCCAACCACAAATACTGGGATGGCCGGCAGCTGCCGGCCGTGGATTACTCGCAGATCGATCCCGCGGTGTTGCGGCTATTCAGCGGCAGGCATCCCCAGGTGATACAGGAATGGCTGCCAAAAACACCGGGATTGTTTCAGGCGGATCCGAATCACCGGCTCACCTCCCGTGAAAAAAAACATCGCTGGATGATGAAACTGGAGAAGCTTTTCGGCTTCCGGTTCAATAAAAACCATTACCGGCTCTTGCATTAAAAAAACGCGTCGGGAAACAGCACCCATTTGCGGCGCTGGTGCTTCGCTCCGCCTTGGCCGGCCGGCGGGCAAGCCGGCCGGGTGGCACGGGGCAACCGGCACGACATTTTGTGATTTTTTCGTGTTCCCGCCGGGCGGTTGGCGCTATCCTGTCCCGGTGACATGTGGATACCATCCACTTTCAATCGTTGTCTCGATTTTCAACGAGGAACAATTCTCTGCCTGCGTTGTTTCGGGAACGGGAACCGGTGCGCAACCATTCTCAGTCCCCCTGTCCCGGTTGAACAGGCACCGGGAAGACGGTTTTCCGGCTTCAACCCCAAAAACATAAGATGCTCTCGTTCCTCCGCCAGACCAGTCCCGTGCGGCTTGCAATATTCCTGTTGGTTGGCGTCACTTGCTATCGCTTTTGGTTCATTACGCAGATGGGGATGGTGCCGGACGAGGCCTACTACTGGCTTTGGTCGAAACATCTGGCCGCCTCTTATCGCGACAAGGGGCCCGCCATCGCCTGGACCATCGCCCTGGGCACAAAACTGTTTGGCAACACCGTTTTCGGCATCCGCTTTTTTGCCGTGCTCCTGAGCACCGCCACGGGCGGGTTGCTCTTCCTGCTGGCGCGCCGGTTGTATGACGATCGCGTGGCGCTGTGGTGCCTGCTGATGGCCACGGTGATACCGATGATGGCCGTGGGCTCCATCCTGATGACGATTGATTCGTTGAGCGTCTTTTTTTGGGCGCTGGCGCTGATCCTGTTCTGGAAGGCCCTGCACCACGGGACGGTTTGGGACTGGTTCTGGCTGGGACTGGCCATTGGCGCCGGGTTCCTGGCCAAATTCACCAACGGCGTGCAACTGGCCTGCATCGGCCTGTTCCTGCTGTGGTCCAAGGAACACCGGCCGCTCCTCTTTAGCCGGCAGATGTTTGCGCTGTGCGCCGCGTTTTTGTTGAGCATCACGCCGCTGATCTGGTGGAACATCCAGACCGGATGGATTCATGTGATGGCGCTGCACTCGCGCAGCGGGGTCACCAACACGTTCCAGGTGCATCCGGGTGAGTTGCTGAAATTCCTGGGCGGACAATTTGGCGTGATCTCGCCGCTGTTCATGGCCGGCATGCTGGTCGCCGCGACCATGCTCGCCTGGAAGCGGCCCGCAGATTTGCGGATCCGTTTCCTGTTAAGCCAGTTCCTGCCTCTCTACGGCTTGTTCCTTTTCTTCAGCCTGAACAAGGCCGGCCAGCCCAATTGGGCCGCCCCGGCGCTGGTCCCGGGCATCGTTTTGACCGTGGTTTACTGGCGGGAAGTCGTGGCGCGCCGGCCGGCCTGGCGGTGGGGAATTGCCGCGTCGTTCGCCATCGCGCTGGCCATGACCCTGGTGTTGCATGACACCGAACCGGTCATGATCGGGTTAAATCGCATCACTGAACGTCTGCACTGGCGGTCCATACCCGACCCGCTGCGCCGAGCGCAAGGCTGGCCTGATTTCGCAGCCCACGTGCAACAGGCCCGGCAGAAATACCAGGCCGAATTGCTGATCGGAAACCATTATTCGCAGGCCAGCATGATGGCCTTTTATCTACCGGACCAGCCGCCGACCTACCTGCTACCGGAGCCGTACGGCTCCACGCAATTCACCCTCTGGCCCGGCTATCAGCTCCAACCCGGCACGCGCGCCTTGTATGTCACCGATTCCATTTATCCGCCGCCCCCGAGCTTGCAGGAGGAATTTGACAAGGTGGAGATGGTGGATGATTTTTGGGCGCTCCATCACAGCCGGCCCATGACCCGCTTTCGCATCTACCTTTGCACCCACAGTTCCTGAAGGCGCGCCTTTGCTTGCCCTTCAAAACCCCTGCGGCCGACGGTTCCCTGGATCACGACGCAGGCAAAGAAACGTCACTGCATGCGGAAGGTGGAAAGAATTGGGCGCGCCGGTCAGCCAGAAACATCACCGGCTGATTTGCTGAAAACCCGGGCAACGGCAGCGTTGACCTCCGCGACGGAGATCCCAGCAATGGCGGCCTGGCCTGGCGGCACCAGCACCCAGTCCGGATGCTGAAAAGGCACCGGGCTGCCGGGCGTGACGGTGTACAGGAGCATCAAAACGCGACGGCCTTGAGCGACGGCCAGATGCAAAGCGCCGGTGTCGCCGCCGAGCACCAGCGTGGACAATTGCATGAGTCCGCCCGTGACCAACAATGGCACGCCGGCGGAAACCGCGAAACCTTCCTGCTGCGCCGGTTCCAGCGCGATGCGGTCGGCCGGGCCGCCACCGAGAATAACCTGCACGTCCTGCGACCGCCAATGACGCGCAACCGCCAGATAATTCTCCAGCGGCCAGTTCTTGTGGGCTCCGCTGGTAAACGGCTGGACGAACAGCGTCGGTTTTTCGCTGGTGAAATTTTGCGCCGTAAAAAACGTCCGGGCGGCCGCCAGCGCGCCGTCAGGCAGGACAAATTCATTGCGGACGACGCCGGTGGCCAGGCCGCAGTGGCGGAGCAGTGCGCGGTGGGATTCCGCGGGGTGAAGTTGTTTGTGGTAGCCGGTGCTGTGCGTGTAAGCCCATCGCCGGGAGGATTTTTGCGCGATACCCCAGCGTTGCGGCGCGCCGGTGAACCGCGTCAGCCATGCGCTCTCGCCGTTGCCATGCAAATCCACGGCCAGTGAAAATTTCCCCGCGCGCAGTCGGCGCAACAGCCCGAAAAATTCACCGGCCATTTTCACCGGGTTGCCGCAGCGCAGCGCAGCGCGGTCCAGCGGGATGGTTTCATCCACGGCCCGGAAACCCTGCAACAATGCGGCGTTTTCGCTTGCCGTGAGAAACGAGATTTTTGCGTCCGGAAAGTGTTCGTGCAAAACGGAAATCGCGGGCAACGTCAAAACCACGTCGCCCATGGACGTCAAACGAATGATCAAAATGTTTTGGATGGAAGACATGACCACCTAGCGACCCGGCCTCAACGCCGCAAGCAATGCCGCGCGGAACGCCGTGCGACTGTGGCGGCCGGCATAATTCTGGGCGGCTGCCCGCCACCGGGACCAATCTCCGGAGGAGGCGGCCACTCCGTTTTGGATTGCCTGCCGCAGCGCCTGGACCTCGCCGGAACGGAACAGCAAACCCGCCTGATGTTCCCGCACCAGCCGGCCCAAAAGCATTTCGTCCGAGGCAATGACCGGCTTGGTCGCCGCCATTGCCTGGGACATGACGGCACTGATGCCGAAATGTCCGACATACGGCAACAAAACCATGTCGCAGGCCGCAAAGGCCAGCTGCTCCTCGGCGGTGGAAACATAGCGATTGATGATCCGGGCACGGCCTTGCGCTTCCAGTTGTTTCAGCCCGGCCGCCTGCTGGCCGTCCGGCGCCTGCTGGCCGACGCACAGCAAGAAGGCCGGCGAATCCGGCGGCAACTGTTGAAACGCCTCAATGGCAAGGTGCAGCCCCTTCCGGCGCGCGCCCGTGCCATAAAACAGGAACACCCGGCGGTCTGGCGGCACTTCCAACTGACGACGAGCGTCCGCAGAATCGGCGTGGTAAATGTCCAGGCAAGGGTCGGGCAGGAAAAAAAACGGGGCCGCGGGATGTTCCGCGTGCCAGTCGCGCGCCAGGAATTCGTCCAAAAATGCCAGTTGTCGCAGCCAGCCGCCACGCAGCAGCCGGCGCAACCCGGTTACTTTCAAAAGCCGGTCGGGCGACCAACGTGATGCGGCCTTAAAACGCGGGCGATGATAAATGCCACCCATCCGGCCGCGCAATATCGCCGGAGGGAGGAAACCGCAGGCCGCGCGCCGCAAGCACGAGGACGCAATTTCATCAAACGAGCACAAAAAGATGTTTTCCGCGCCGGATTGTTCCAGACAATATGCCACCGACCTGATTTTGCCGCCGGCAGGACTGCGGCCGGGTGCGTCGCAGGCATTTACCAGGGTCACTTCCTTGACCAATCCGCCGAGATGGTCGCGCAGCATGGCATCCGTGCCGGGCCGCAAATCCACCGCCAGCGTCAGCCGGAAACCGGCGCTGTGCAAATCCTCGGTGATGAGACGCAGCCAGGCCAGATGATGTCCTTCGGTGCGCGGTTCGTAGAGCACCAGATGCTCTCTCGATCTGCCAGGAAGGGGAATCATTGGGGCGATTTCGGTTTGCCGGACTGCGCTTCAAAGGCCTTGAAGTAACGCACAAACGTGTAAAAGGCCGTCATCCAGGCGATGACATAACCCTGCCAGGCGTCAAGAAATCCCCGTCGCAAAAAATAACTGCGAAAAAAACTCCACCCAGGACGGAAGGCCAGATCGGCAAAACTCACCTTGCGTCCGCGGGTCTGGCATTGCGAAACAAAATAGTCGGCGGAGGCAAAGGTTTTTTGTATCTGGTGCTCAAGCGATTCCATGCTGTAGTGCAATAAATCCCCCTGGAGGCGCTCCGTGCGGCCTTGAACCAGAAGCTTCTCATGCGGGTTGCCTTCCCATCTGCCGCAGTCGCGCCGCCAAATCCGCACCTTGCGGTCGGGATACCAGTCGCCGTGACGAATCCAGCGCCCATAAAAAAAAGAGAGGCGCGGAAAGCTGTAGGCGGCGGGCGGAGCGCGACGGCTGTGGCCCTGAAAGGCCGAAATGATTTCCTCCCGGAGCTGGTCGGAAACAACCTCATCCGCGTCAATCGCCAGCAGCCAGGGTTGCGTGGCCTGAGCCGAGGCAAAATTGCGATGCACCGCGTGGCCGCGCCACGGCTGGCTGAAAACGCGGGCGCCGTGCGCCTCGGCGATTCTGTCCGTGCCGTCCATCACCTTGTCGTCAATGGCCAGGATGATTTCCGCCGTCCAGCCTTTCACGCTTTCCAGGGTGCGGGCGATGCGATGGGCCTCATTGCCGGCAACGAGGCAGACCGAGATGGGCAGACGGTTTTGGGTCATTTTGGAGTTTCCGTTTCCATCAGCGATAATACCATTCCCCGCCAATGCGGTTTTCGTGGAGCGTATGTCGATAACGCAACCGTTCAATGTTTTTCCACCAGAAAGCTCTCACCCCATGCTTCACCTGCGCGACTTTTCGTTTGCCCCAGGTTTGTCCGGTCTTTTTCCGATAATAAGTCCGGTCGCCCAAACTCATGTCTGGCCGGTTCAGGCTGGTCCGGATGCTCTTTTGCGTGGTGCCGCCAAAATGATGATAAAAAGCGCGGCCGGTGATGGCCAGCCGGAAGCCGGCGCTGCGGGAACGGCGGAAAAATTCATCGTCTTCGTAACCGCCAAGCTTCGGATCATCATCAAAAAAACCAATCTTCTCAAAGACCCGGCGGTGGACCATGAAACAGGAGCCGGAAGCGACCTGCCAACGGGTGACTGCGGACATCCACCGCGTAAACTCGCGGGCGTGGGTCGGAAAATCATAGTCCGCCTCGCCTTCGCACATGGCGGGACTGGCGATGTCAACGCGGTTCTCTTCGGCAAACCGGACCAGCTCCAAAAAGGTGTCCGGCGCGAAAATCACGTCGTTGTTGGAAACGACCGTCCACGTGGACGCGGCGGCTTTGGCTCCCTGGTTCCAGGCATGGCCACACCCGCGGTTTAGGCTGTTGTGGATGGAGCGGATGACCGGCCGGCGGCCGAGAAATTCCGCCGTGCCATCCGTCGAGGCATTGTTGACGATGATCATTTGCGAGTCGGCGATGCCTGCGCGGTTCAAGCTTTCCACGCATTGGGTGGTGTAATGAAGCTGGTTGAAAACCGGGATGGTGACGGTGACATCCAGATTATTGGGCGCACTCATGGAATCAGGACGGCGATTT
>Ga0181522_10001174_pt1 | contig 16420 bp, 18 predicted proteins | sample PEATcosm2014_Bin_27_FD_121103 | JGI IMG/M metagenome (GOLD analysis project Ga0181522, IMG submission 121103) | Peatland microbial communities from MTU Mesocosm Facility, Houghton, MI, USA - PEATcosm2014_Bin05_10_metaG | ecosystem: Environmental > Terrestrial > Soil > Wetlands > Peat | place... | reverse complement strand
TGTGGAGGATTCGCTTCGGCGTCTTGATGAAGCGCTCCGTCTGAATGCCGCGCTACGGTTTCAGGCGCGCAATGATTCTGACTTCCAGAATCTGGCAGAGGATCCGCGTTTCACGGAACTGCTTTATCCCGACCCGGGATCGGAATCTGGATCGTCTGACGGCGGCATGGGCGAAGAAGAGCCTCTCTAGTCCGCCAGAAATCTCCGATGGAAACCAAAGCCGCCGAATTCGCGACGCCGCACTCGACCGCGCAGGCGGGCGGCATTCGAGTTGTTGCCATTGGCGGCGGCACGGGACTCTCTACACTTCTGAAGGGACTCAAGGGCTTTGTGCCTTCGCCCACAGATGTATCCGTGGTTCGGTCCGATCTGCCGCTGATCCGCGATCTTTCTGCCGTCGTCACCGTGAGTGACGATGGCGGTTCCAGCGGGCGATTGCGAAAAGAGTTCAACATGTTGCCGCCCGGCGACATCCGCAACTGCATCGTTGCCCTCAGCGAAGATGAGGCCCTTCTGTCGAAGCTGTTCCGTCACCGCTTTGAAAAAGGCTCGGGACTGGAAGGCCACAGTTTCGGGAATTTGTTTCTCGCGGCGCTGACTTCCCTGACCTCAGATTTCTCCGAGGCGGTGCGTCTGTCATCGGAGATCCTGCTGACGCGAGGGCACATTTATCCCGCAACAACTTCCAACATCGAACTCGAAGCCCTAATGGAAGACGGCACCCGCGTGCGCGGTGAAACGAACATCACCGCCAGCAAGGGACGCATCCGGGAACTGTTTCTCGTTCCCCCTGATGTCGGCCCGATGCCGCAAACTCTGGAGGCCATCGCCAATGCGGATCTCATCACCATCGGCCCCGGATCGCTTTTCACCAGTCTCATACCGAATCTGCTGGTCCGCGGTATTGCGCAGGCCATTGTCGAATCGTCCGCAACCAAGGTTTACGTTTGCAACCTGATGACGCAGGCGAATGAGAGTCTCGGGCTCACGGCCGCCGATCATATTCGCGCGTTGAACCGTCACGCCCACAAACAGATTTTCGATTACGCGCTGATCAACCGCAGTCCGGTCTCGAATGAGATGAAGGCGAAGTACGCTCTGGAAGGTTCGTGTCAGATCATCAATGATCTCGACGCAATCGAGGCACTCGGAGTCATCCCTGTTCTCGGAGACTATCTCGAAGAAGCCGGAGTCGCGCGCCATAACACTGCCCGCGTCGCCCGCGATCTGATGCATCTCGCGTCAGAACATCCGAGAGAAGAGCGGACAACTTAATTTGACACGCACCACCATGCGCTCTTCCCGATTCATCCTCATGGTTCTTCTCACAGCCTCCTGCGTGAGTTTTGCTCAGACCGGCCCCGAGCAGGGTGGGCACGAAGTTCAAGTCTGGGCGGGCGGTGGACATTCCGTCAGTGGTGGGCGAGGGAACACGGGCGCATTCAACGCCGGATTGCGCTACGGATGGATTCTCACCGGGCCGCATCTTCCCAGCTTCCTTCGTGGACGATTTGAATATGCGGTCGACGCTGTTCCTGTCTTCTTGATCTTCCAGCCGGCGAATACTGCCTACGGCGTTGGCTTCGATCCGCTGGGACTAAAGTGGAACTTTGAGCGCCATGGCCGATTCTCCCCCTATCTCGAACTCACGGGCGGAACCGTCTTCACAGACCACAATGTCCCGACCGGAACGAACACGGTCAACTTTATGGACCAAGCTGCCCTGGGCATGCACATCCTTGGCGAGCGGCACAACGTGAGCCTCGAGCTGCGCTACATGCACATCTCGAACGCCGGATTGGCGTCCCCAAACCCCGGGGTCAATACGGTGCAAGTGCGGCTGGGAATAGGACGTTTCTTCACCAGACATTAAGGCTCTGTGTCTCCCTGTGTCCTCTGCGTTTGAAGGTTTTTTGCTATCCTCATCCGTTATGTCAACGCTCGTCGAATGTGTCCCGAATTTCTCCGAAGGCCGCGATAAAACCAAAGTTGATGCCATCGTTGACGCCATGAAGATGCCCGGCGTCTACCTGCTCGACCGCGAAATGGATTCCGACCATAACCGCTGTGTCATCACGCTCGTCGGCGAACGAGAGGCAATCCAGGAGGCCGCGATTCGCGGCGTCGGCAAGGCTGCCGAGTTGATTGACCTCAATACACACACGGGTGCACATCCTCGAATGGGTGCGGCCGACGTCGTTCCCTTCATCCCGATCGACGCCGTCACGATCGAAGACTGTGTGGCGATGGCCAATCACGTCGGCGAGCAGATCTGGCAGCGTTATCAGATTCCCGTTTATCTCTACGAAGCAGCGGCTCGCATTCCTGAACGCCAGGGTCTGGAGAATATCCGTCGCGGCCAGTTCGAAGGCATTCGCGCCGAGATCGCGACTAATCCTGCGCGCCGCCCGGATTTTGGCGACCCGCAGGTGCATCCGACCGCCGGTGCAACCGTAGTAGGCGCGCGCAAATTTCTGATCGCTTACAACGTCTTTCTCAACACAACCGATGTCGAAATCGCAAAGAAGATCGCTAAAGCCGTTCGCTTTTCGAGCGGCGGTATGCGTTTCGTGAAAGGCGCGGGATTTCTAGTGCGCGGACTCGCACAGGTCTCGATGAATCTCACCGACTTCGAGCAGACTCCCGTCCATCGCGTCTATGAGATGGTTAAGCGCGAAGCCGCGCGTTACGGGGTAATGCCGCTCTCAAGCGAGATTGTCGGGCTCATCCCGAAAAAGGCTTTGGAACAGGCTGCGGAGTGGTTCCTGCAAGTTGAGAATTTCGATTCAACGCTGATCCTTGAGAACCGCCTGTCCGCCGTGATGGGCGGCAAGATGGCCGTGGGCGGCCTGCGCGCTGGCGTTGAGCCGTTCGTCGAGCAACTCGCTGCGCCCACTGCCACTCCTGGAGGCGGAAGCGCTTCAGCAGCCGCCGGAGCGATGGCAGCTGGTCTCGCCGCGATGGTCGCTTCCATGTCGCGCGGCAAAAAAGCGTATTTGCAATATGAATCTCAACTCAGTGGGGCCATCGCCAGGCTGACGCCCTTGCGCGAGGAACTCAAGGCTGCCATTGACGCCGATGCCGCGTCGTACAGCTTCGTCATGCAGGCTTACAAACTGGCCCGCGCAGCCGCCGATGAAAAATCGGGAGAGGCCGCAATCGAGGCCGCACTTAAAGAAGCAACCGCCGTGCCACTAACCGTGGCTGAGAGAGCCAGCGAGATCGCTAAGATCGCCGAATCGCTGGTGCCAATCACAAACCCCAACATGAAGTCAGATCTGACTACGTCTCTGGCGCTTGCGAAGGCCGCCATAGCAGGCGCACTCGCCAACGTAGAAATCAATCTCGGGTCGCTGAAGGATCAGGCCTTTGCGGCGCAAGTTCGGCAGCGGACAGCCAATATCTCCATATAGAGTAATGCTTTAAAGTTTCTACGATCTCGGCACTCTGCATATCGGCACCACGTCCTTCCAGCACCCGAGTCAAAATCCCGAATTCCGGGTTTACCTATCCAACAGCCGATATCTCCCGGGCGAGGTCGCACAATGGGACGAGCTGCGCTTCTGTGTCTAATTGCGCTAGTTTTTATTTCCACTGGGATTCTGCTCAGTACAAACGGCTGTGGCGGCAGTCCTTCTCAGACAGGACACACCACGCTGCCTCCTGGAAAGATTCAACATATTGTCATCATCTTTCAGGAAAATCGGACGCCCGATAATCTCTTTCAGGATCCCGTTCTGATCAGCGCCGGAGCCGACATCGCCAATAGCGGCGTCATCTCTACGGGAGAAACCGTGCAGCTAGCTCCCACGTCGCTGGCCATCGGTTTCGATCTCGATCACGCGCACAAGGCCTTTCTCACCATGTACGACAGCGGCAAGATGGATGGCGACAATCTGAATCCCCTTTCCTGCGTGCAGGGCGCCACAAATTGTCCGCCACCCAACCCTCCCCCGAACCCGCAATATCAATATGTCAATGCGGCAGATGTTCAGCCCTACTATCAGATGGCGGAGCAATATACCTTCGGCGACAGGATGTTCCAAACCAATGAAGGTCCCAGCTTCCCGGCGCATCAATTCATTATTTCCGGAACGTCGGCGCCGACCGCGACTAGCACGTCTTTCGTGGCAGAAAATGCCGCCGGCACGAATGACCCGGGAGATGACACCGGCTGCACAGCTCCACCAGCAGAGTTCGTATTCACGGTCAACGCCAACGGCACTGAAACTACCAAGATGTATCCCTGCACCGACCATCCGACGCTGACTGACGAGCTCGATGCCAAGAGTGTCACATGGAAGTACTACACCCCTACTGCCGGCTCCCTCTGGACTAGCCCTAATGCGATCCAGCATATGTGTGGACCGAACGCCACGCCTCCGAACGCAACCGCTTGCGTCGGATCAGACTGGGTTAACCATGTCGTCTTGTACACGACTCAGAACCCTGCGCCGATTCTCACCGACATCAGCAACAATCAACTGCCCGCCGTGAGTTGGGTCATCCCATCTGGGACAAATTCCGACCACGCCGGTTCAACGGCTAACACGGGCGGGCCGTCGTGGGTCGCATCCATCGTCAACGCGATCGGTAACAGCTCTTATTGGGCAAATACGGCAATCATCGTCACATGGGACGACTGGGGCGGATGGTACGACCACGTGCCTCCACCGAAAGTCATTGACGACGGCACTAGCTGGGGATCGGGTTATGTGTACGGCTTCCGAGTGCCCTTGATCGTGATGTCGCCGTACGCCAAGCCGGCATATATCTCTCATGTCAACCACGACTTCGGCAGTGTTTTGAATCTAATAGAAGAGGCCTTTGGACTTTCCTCCCTCGGCTACGCCGATGCCTATGCAGACGATCTTTCCGACTGCTTCAACTACAACCAAGCGCCCCTGACGTTCAAGACTATCAGCGCACCGCTGGGCTCGTCTCATTTCTTGAACGACAGGAGACCGGTCACTCCTCCGGATGATGATTAAAGGAGATCCGCGGCGCATACTTCGAAATACGGGTTCATCCCGTCTCCAAGCAGTCAAGGGTCCTTGTACTTTTGTTTGCCCGATTCGGCTTGCAAGTAAAATAGAATGAAACGATCCGAATAACGACAAGGCTGAATCGCGCATCTAAGGAAGAGTGCGCTCAACCCTGATTTTTGTTCAACTTCGAGGCGTTATGAAACTATTCAAGCTGTGCCTGGTATCCCTTCTTTTGGTGAGTATGGCTTATGCCATGCCGCTCAATTCTTCGGCCCGCTCCTGTGTTCCTGCCGACTTGCTCCAGTTGATTTCGGTGGACTACCGCGCCCTGAAGGACTCGCCTTCCGCGATGGCCCTGAAGCAACAACTCATGCCGGACAACATCAAGCAGTTCGAAGCAGCGTTGAAGGGCATCGGCCTCGATCCGGAAAAAGACATTGATACGTTGACGTTCGCGTCCTTCCGGTCGGGCAAACAGGGCGTGAAAACCGTGGGAGTTGCCAGCGGCCCATTCCAGATGAAGACTGTTCTCAAGAAAATGAAGCTTCAGAAGTACGTTCCGAAGAAGTACGGGGCTTCCGACATCTATCCGATGGACGGCGGCTTCGTGATGACGTTCCTCGATGACAGTTCACTGCTCTTTGGCGACTCAACGGCCATTCACGTCGCCCTTGACACAAAGGACGGTCAGGTCATGGGCCTCGATACGAACGGCAACATGGCTGACATGATGACTGACGTGGATTCCAATGCCGTTTGGAGCATCCTCGATCAACAGGGCACGCAGAACGCGCTTCACTCCGCGATGGGAGATGCCTCGAAGATCGCCGACTATGACAGCATCAAGAAGCGCCTGCTCGGTTCGCGCTACTCGATGAACTTCAACAGCGGCGTGACCTTCGACATGACGGTTATCACCTCGGATTCAACAACAGCTGCTTCGGTCTCGTCGATGCTCAAGGGCTACATGCTCTATAAGAAGATCAGCGCCACGCCGTCTGAAAAGGTCGCTGTTGAAAACACCAGCGTCGACTCCGACGGATCGAACGTGCACGTCGGCTTCAAGGCGAACGACCAGCAATTCCAGTCTCTGATGCACTCAGAATTGTTCGCTGCAGTAACTCACTGAAACTGACTCGTCTGAAAAAAATAGGGCACCGGTGAGAACCCGGTGCCTTTTCTCTTTCGCCCGCGATTTAACGTGAAAGCTTGACTACTTCTTCATCGCATCAGCCGGTGCTGCCATCGACTTCATCCCCACCTTCGCGGAAGAAACCGGAATCATGGCGTGCTCGTATGGCGTCCCCGCCCACATCAGGTAAGGCTCAGATGGCTCCGCGTCCGCACTTGAAGCAAGCCCCAGAGTCTTCGCACCCGGCCCCACGATCATGATGTGAGGTCCGGTAACGACCCAGTGGTTGTCAGCAGTCTTTGCGGTCGCAAACGGATCCGTGTTGCTTGCTCCGTCGTCACCCGCCAGCATGTAAGTCAGTCCCAGTTTGTCCGGCGGAGGCTGGTGCTTCATCCATGCGTCGAAAAACGCCAGGCTGTTGGCATCGGCACACATTTTTTCTTCGCCAACCACCATGCAGGTGAAACCGTTCTTACCCTGCCGCAGCGTAGTCATCTTGCCATTCGCATCCATGCGAGCGACTGTCGCGTCCTTCCCTACCGCTTTCGGAGCAGCAGAGAGTGCCTTGGCGATGTACTCGGAATCCGCAGCTGGAGTTTTGTTTTGAGCCGGCGCAGGCATTGCGCCGACGAGGAATACAAGAGAGACTGCTGCCACAAGGAATTCCCTTGGCTTCTGCATATTCTCCTCCTGAATTTCGACCTATTTCCCCAGGGTGAACAGGCAGGGCGAATTCTACAACTTGCAGAACCCGGGTCAAGAGGCAGGAGACGACGGATGGACTCAGCGTTTCGACACTTCAGCTCGTTTTCGCTTCGCCCATCCTTCTTTTACGACTTGCTGCGCCCTACCGAGGCCCAAGGAGTCTGGGGGTAAATCTGAGGTAATGCAGGACGCGGCCGCTATGTACGCACCCTTGCCGACTCGTATTGGTGCGACGAGCGTGCTGTCGCTGCCGACAAAGACGCCGTCCTCAATCACGGTCGTGTGCTTGTTCACACCGTCGTAGTTGCAAGTGATCGTTCCGGCCCCGATGTTGACGCCGGCACCGATCTCGGCGTCTCCCAGATAACTCAGATGATTCGCTTTCGATCCTTTGCCCAGCTTGATCTTCTTCGTCTCAACGAAATTTCCGACGTGGGCTCCTTCGCCGATCTCGCTGCCCGGACGCAAGTGCGAATACGGCCCCAGAATCGCCCCGGTTCCGATCTTGGCGCCTTCCATCACGCATCCGGGGCGCACCATGACTCCGTCGCCAATCTCCGAATCTCGAATAACGCAATAAGAACGCACCCGGCATTCCGCGCCGATCTTCGTATTTCCCAACAATTGCACATAGGGTTCTATGACCGTGTCCGGCGCGATTTCCACGTCCGCATCAATCACGCATGTCGTGGGATAAAACACAGTGACTCCATCGGCCATCAACTGGCGGCATTTCGCAAGCCGCATTTTTTCGTCGATGTCCGCTAATTCCGCACGCGTATTTCCTCCTAGGACCTCGCTGGGATTCGACGTTTTCCACGCCACCACCCGCCGATGCGCCTTGCACAAGACTTCCGCCATATCAGTCAGGTAATACTCAGCGTGCGCGTTGTCAGTCGAAAGCTTGCCGATATTGCCGTAGAGGTCTTTCGCTGAGAAAACATAAAATCCAGAATTGATTTCCCGGATCTTCTTCTGCGAAGAAGTCGCCGCCTTCTCTTCGACAATCCTTTGCACCTCAGCGCTGCGCGGGTTCCTTCGCAACACTCTTCCGTACCCGGTCGGATTTTCCAATTCAGCGCTCAGCAGGGTCATAGCCGCTTGTTCTTGAAGATGGAAATCCCGCAGCCACCGGATCGTCTCCACGGTAATCAACGGCGCGTCCCCCGACAGCACAATCACATGGTCATATCCGGACAAAGCTTCGCCCGCGACAATCAGCGCGTGTCCAGTTCCCCGCTGCTCCGCTTGCAGCACGAAATTAACGCCGGTATGCGCCATCGCCCTGCGAACACGCTCGGCCTCGTGACCGATGATGGCATACACATCTTTGGCCGGAACAATTTGTGCTGCAGCGCGGATCACGTGCTCCAGCAGTGGCTTTCCGCCGACTTCATGTAACACTTTAGGAAGTTGCGATTTGAGCCTTGTGCCCTTGCCGGCTGCCATAATGGCAACGGCTACACGCGGTGTAGAAGCTCCCGCAGAACCACGGCCCTCGGCGCTTCGAGAAGAAAGTTTCGATTTCTTCATTCGACCTCAATATACCGCGACCGTGCCACGATGGCTATTTTTCGCACCCTCACCTACAATCCCCCGGCGCTCCGCCAACCACGGGTTAACGCGGGCACCCATTCCTTCCGGAGGTATTGCATCCATGCCGAAGTATGTTATCGAGCGTGACATCCCGCGGATTGGAAACGTCACGCCCGATCAGGTCATCGCCATCTCGCAGAAGTCCTGCAGCGTCCTGAACAACCTGGGACCGCAAATCCAGTAGCTTCACAGCTACGTCACGCAGGACAAAATCTATTGCGTGTACATCGCGCCGAACGAAGAGATGGTGCGGGAACATGCCAAATAAGGCGGCTTCCCGGCCAACCGAGTCTCGGAAGTCAAGTTGGTTATCGACCCTACATCAGCCGAAGCTTAAGACACTAGAGCCCCAGCCCACCATCCACCGCCAGAATCTGTCCGGTCACAAACTGCGGCGCGGTCGCAAAGAATAAGACCGCCGCACCGATCTCGTCTGCCCTGCCATTCCGTTGCATCGGCGTCTGCTGGGCCATCTTCCGCATAAACGCAGCGGCGGATTTTTCCCCGAGATCGATCATCCCCGGTGCAACTGCGTTCACCGCGATCTCCGGAGCAAGCGCCTTTGCCATCACTTTAGTTAGCATGTGTAGCGCGGCCTTCGAGGAACAATAATGCGCGTGCGTTGCCCACGGCCTCAGCCCTCCCAAGGATCCCATGTTGATGATTTTGGCTTCGATCGGCCCCGAACTCTTGGTGCGTTTTCGCCGCATCCATTTCAGGGCCTCGCGCGCGACCAGAAAGGGACCGCGGGTATTCGACGCGAATATCGCGTCCCACTGACGCGCGGTCAGCTTTTCAAACTCTGCCGTCTCGTAGTTCGCCGCATTGTTGACAAGAATGTCGATTCGACCCAATTCCCTTCCAGCCTCTTTCGTCATCGCGCGAATGCTGGCTTCGTCGGTTACGTCGCAACGCAAGGCAAATGAACGTACTCCGAAGCTCGACAAATCGACGACCGTTTCTTGCGCCTCAAGTGCCGAATTGCGAAACGTAATGGCCACATCCGCTCCGGCCTCAGCGAGCGCAAGAGCCGACGCACGCCCCAATCGCCGCGCCGCGCCCGTAATAAGCGCAGTTTTTCCACGAAGTGGTTTTTCATGATGCTCTGGCATGAAAGGATTCTACCGTTCGCGCGAGCGCCTTGTCGCAACGGACTTTTGCTTTCCTGCCAGGACTCGATCTGGGCGAATTTCGAGCTTCAGTCCTGCACCAATCTTTCAAGCACTTCGAGCAAGACGCGGCTCTCATCGGCCCTCGCTATGATCGCGTCCGCTTGTTCCGTTGCTCCCGGAGCCAGCTTCGTCTCGTCATCGATCAAAAGAACGACTGGGACTTCCGGCTTCAGGCGCTTGAGTTCACCCGTGATGAGTGCAGCTTCGGCTCCGCCATCGTTGAGATCGATGACCACCGCATCTACGAATTCCTGCCCAAAGCGCCGGACTCCCTCATGGCCGCTCCCGGAGCTCAGGACTTTCCAGCCGCTCTCCTTCAGCAGAGCACAGCGGAGATTCAAGGGCACAGGATTGTTGCCGATGCAGAAAACACTTTTTCCATGTCGCATGACTACCGGTTCCCCCCCGCCCCGGGATCATGCACCAACTCCCGGGCACCGGGCCTGAACTACAGGTGCCCTGATATCACGACCTGTGATGCTTCGCCGTGCTTGAGATCACATCAGCAGCTCGCGTTAAGCCCAGCGGTCAAGCCATCAGACCAATAATCCAAGGCTTTGCCTCCATTACTTCCGCTGGAAACAAGTCCTCCTTCCGAGCTAGAATCACTCGCCATGCCTGAGCTCCGCACTGTCGTGGTTTATTCCCGCAAGGGATGCCATCTCTGTGAGGTCGTCAAGGAGAGCTTATCCAAGTTGTCCCGCCGGGGCGGGTTCACCTGGCGTGAGGTCGACGTGGACACCAACACCGATCTTCGTCGTCAATTTAACGACGAAGTGCCTGTCGTCTTTATCGACGGCCACAAGGCTTTCAAGTATCGTATGGACGAGCAAGAGTTCCTGCGCCGTTTAGCCAACTAGCGTCATTCCTTGTAAAGCCGCATTTTTCCAGTACAATCTGTGACGGCATGCAGCGCACCGAACTCTATGCGGACCCGCGCAATGTTTTCCTTCAGGATGCCGTCCTCGATTCATGCCGCCGCAATTCTGCAAAAACTGCCATCGTCGACACCTCCTGCGGTCGCCGTTTAACCTACGCCGAATATGGAGAAACCGTCGAAACCCTGGCCCGCGGCCTGATTGCAGCCGACCTCAAGCCCGGTGAAGTTATCGCGATCTTTCTCTCAAACTCCTGGGAATTCTGTGCAATTTTTCACGCTATACAACTGGTGGGCGCCATCCCCACTTTGCTCAATCCCACATATCGCGAGCGGGAAGTCCGCTATCAACTAGATAACTCGGGCGCGGCTGTTCTGATCACGGATGCTTCGAACATCGAGGAAATCAATCTCGGCGGATTAGCGAACCTGCGCCGTGTCTACACTACGCGCCAGCACTCTGCCGGCACTGAGCCGTTCGCGAATCTCCTGGGCGGCTCGCGGACGCCGTTCCCGGGTCCGATTGCGCCTTCCGATCAGACGTTAGCCGCTCTTCCCTACTCGAGCGGCACGACCGGATTGCCCAAAGGCGTGATGCTTTCGCACTCCAATCTCATCTCCAACGTGTATCAGTACCTCGGACCGAATGGCTCAGCACTGAAATCAGCCGACAACATTCTCTGTTTTCTGCCGCTCTATCACATTTATGGCCTGAACGTGATGTTGAATCCCTCAATGATTCTGGGCTCGAAGCTCGTGCTTATGCCCCGGTTTCACGTTCCGAACCTCCTCCGATTGCTGACTGAGGAATCAATCACCATGATTCCGCTGGTTCCACCCGCGTTGAATGCGTTGTGTCAGGCTGCGGAGGCCGGGCAATTTCCTCGAGAACATAAACTGCAGTGGGTCAAGTCTGGTGCCGCTCCGCTGGCTCCCGATCTTCCTCGTCGTTTCACTGCCCTGACCAACATTCCTGTGTGCCAGGGCTATGGCATGACCGAAGCCTCTCCGGTGACTCACGTTGGATTTCTCGATTCGGCGTGGTACCGCCCGGATTCGATCGGCCATCCATTAGCGCAGACTGACTGCCGCGTTCTGTCTCAGCCTGAAATTGATCCGTCCGACACGCCGGACGATCTAACCGAAGCGCCCTCCGGTCAGCCCGGAGAACTTGTCATGCGTGGTCCACAATTCATGCTCGGCTACTGGAAAGAGCCTGAAGCCACGGCCTCAGTTTTGCGCGATGGATGGTACTGGTCTGGGGACATCGTTACCCGCGACCGTGAAGGGTTCTACCGCGTTGTTGATCGCCGCAAGGAGATGATCAAGTACAAGGGATTTCCCGTCGCTCCCGCGGAGGTCGAAGCGGTTTTGCTCGAGCATCCGGCCGTCAAGGAATGCGGGGTCGTCGGCCGCGCGTGTCCTGAAGCCGGCGAGATTCCTGTGGCGTTCGTAGCTCTCCGCGACGGGTATGTCGACAGCGGCAAGCTCGAAGAAGAACTCTGCTCTTTCGTCTCCGAGCGCCTCACTCACTACAAGCAGCCGCGCGAAGTCCATTTCGTCGAGGCTATCCCTAAGACACCTTCAGGAAAAATTCTCCGCCGTGAACTGCGCAAAACAAATGGCGTGACTCAAGCGGGGGAAGTGACACCCTTTTGACAATGCACTGACAATTCCCGTGATCAGCAGTCCCACACTCTCCTCAGCACGCGCCACGTGCGTCGAATGGCGCATGCCCGCAAATGCCCAGCCCAGCAATCGGTTTCGCCGGATGGCGGCGCGGAATTGAAGGAGGATGTCATGAATTTGTTTCACTTGAAAACTTGGGTATGCGCAGCTTCGCTCGTGGCCGCAAGTGCGGGCCCCGTTCTGGCCCAGGGAAGTAGCTTCAACACGCCCGGCAACATTTTGATTTCTGACCAATACAACAACCGTCTTCTCGAAGTGAATCCCGATAACCACCACGTTGTCTGGCGTTTTGGAAATGGATCCAGTGTCGCTGGCCCCCACTCGGTGGTTGGCGTGAACGACGCCCAGCGTATTGGAGCGCTGACTCTGGTCGCGGGCACTGGCGTTCCTGCCGGAGCCGAGCCTACTTGTCCCAATGGATGTGCTGACAACCGCGTCATGCTGGTGGGCGAGAGTGGCGTCATCCTCTGGCAATACGGTAAAGCGGGCGTCACCGGAGCGGGTGCGAACGAACTCAACACACCAGTTCAGAACACTTGGCTCCCGAACCGCGATGTTCTCATCACGGATCAAGGAAACATGCGCGTGATTGAAGTCAACCAGAATAGAGACATCGTGTGGCAGTACGGACAGACCGGCATCGCCGGAGACGGCGCGAATCAACTGAACAGTCCGAACAGCGCGGAGTTGCTCACCAACGGCCACATTCTCATCGCCGATGAGAGCAACAATCGCGTGATTGAAGTGACTCGTGTGAAAAAGATTGTCTGGAGCTACGGCTGCGCGACCTGCAGCGAATTGAATGCAGCCGCCTTTGCCAGCCGACTGCCCGACGGATCGACTCTCATCACCGACGGCGGTAACAACCGCATCGTTGATGTCGATTCCAAAGGCAAAGTTATTTGGACGTACTACACCAACATGCGTCCGGGAAGCGTCTCCAGTCCCGCTCCCAGCCGCGCTGTGATGTTGAAAAACGGAAATGTCCTGATTAGCGATCAGAACAACATGCAAGTATTCGAAATCGATCCCAGCTTCAACATCGTCTGGAGCCAGGGAGAGATCGCCGTTCCGGGAACCGGGTTCGATATGCTCAATGGTCCCTACGACGCGAAGGTCATCGGCGACTACACGGGTTTAACCAACCCCTTTTAACCGGAAGGGTGGACCCTCCGGAACACTAAAGGTGCCCCACCCTTGTCGCGGCCTTTCGCGACAGGGTGGGATTTTTGCTTTTGACTCTGATTTCGAAGCAGACGAACAGTTACCGAGCAGAAGAAATGGCCTCTACTTCGCCTTCCCGTCGTCCGCCAGCTTACGCGTGACCAGAAAACCCCAGATCACTTGATTCGCGTCCAGATCCGAACTCGTCTTTCCAATCGTATTCTCCGGCTCGTACTGCTCTCCGCCCGGCCACGTGTTCCCAGCCCCCTTGACGCTGTAGGAAACGACCTGAGCATTCTGCTGGCAGCCACTGTAGGTATCAACTTTCGTTTCCATGCCACCCTTTCCCTGCCCGGGCAGCTTGGTTTTTTCCGGCTTCTCAGCACAGCGGTCGATCTTTGCCCACGCTTTCGCGCTATCTTCTACCGAAAGTGTCGCCAGGCTCAGATTGTGTTCCGTTCCGCCTCCGTACGGAACCACCGGATCGGACGTCCCGTTGATCATCACCGCGGGCACCGGACGCTGTGGCAAGCAGATCATCGTTTTGGGCATCGCTGCGCCCACCGCTGCCACAGCCGCGATGCGATCGCCTAAGGCACATCCCACTCGCAGGCTCATGAATCCACCTTCCGACAGCCCCACAACATAGATCCGCGACGGGTCTGCCGAAAACTTTGTTCCTAACTCGTCAAGCATCTGATTGAAGAATCCAATGTCATCCGCCTCGGACGACCTGCGCTCTTCGCTCGGATTCTGGTTCGGCCCCTGCTGGCCTCCGCCTCCCTGCGATCCTCCGCCACCCGGATACCCTCCGCCTCCTCCCGGGTAGCCACCGCCTCCTGGATATCCGCCCCCACCACCGGGATAGCCCCCGCCGTAGCGTCGTCGTCCGCCCGGGTTCATCATCGGCGATCGTCGCTCTTGCGGGTGTACTCCGACATTCCATCGGCCGTGCAGCGCGGCCGGATAGACCGCAATGATTTCATCTTTATCGGCCAACGAATCGAAGCGCGTCAATCGCTCCATGTCGTCGGGATCCTGATTCATCCCATGTAACAGAATGACCACCGGATAATGCCGTTGGGGATCGTAGCCCGGAGGCAGCCGGACCGTAAAACTGCGGTCAACGTCATCCACCGTGACTTTTTCTTTTGTTTCCTGCGCCTTTGCCGCTTGGCTGGCGATGAGCAGGGCCATGCAGACCACTGCTCCCAACCCGTGAGAGTTCCTTGGTTTCATCTTGTCTCCAGAGATCCGACCCGGCACTGCGCCAAGCAGAGAGTTAACCCTTTGGAAGCGTTTCGACTGCCTAAAGTTGGCCGGAACAAGGAACTTTCCTGCAACCAGTTGCGTACCTTCCATCAGAAAGCGAATCAACTCCGGCAGGCGCGCCGATAGCGCAACCGGGAAGGAGAACTACGATGGACGGAATCACTGGCCTCGCAGCAGTCGTCATGGCTTTGGCCATCCCAACGTCAGCATTTGCAATGTATACCTTCTATCGCGTGCGCAAACTTCGCACGGAAGAGCGTCTGGCTGCAATCCAGCGAGGAGTTGCGATCCCCATGGAGGCTGATCTCAGCCAAGCGGCGCACTCTCGCCGAGCCGGAATTCTGCTGGTCGCCGGAGCCGTCGGCTACATGCTCGCTTTCACGATCCTGTCTCGTTACGAGCCCGACGCCATGATGGCCGGAGCTTTCGGCGCAATTCCCTTCGCTCTGGGTCTGGGTTATCTGCTGGATTCAGCGCTGATCTATCGCGACTCCCGAGCTTCGTAGCCGAGCCCTAGGGGAATGCAGCAGTGACGCCAGTGCATTGAAATAAAGGCGGGTGTCCCACCCTCGTCGCACAGGTTGCGATAGGGTGGAGCCTTTGACTTTAGAAGTCCAACTGAATGAGTAGGCTCACTCCCCGCTCAGAAACTTGAACTGAGCTTCGTTCAGCGGCACGACGCTCAGTCTTCCCTGCCGAGCCAGCGGAGAGTCGGCGAACAACTTATTCGCCTTCGCTTCCGCCAACGTTACAGGTTTGGCAATCGCCTTCCCGACCTTAATTTTCACCTGTGGACTGCGGGCATCAGACGTGTCTACAGAAACGACCGTTGCCGTTCCCACTGCACTCTTCTCGTCCCCGGTGTGATAAATGACGAGCCGCTCTCCCGGCTTCATCGCGCGCATATTCTTCAGCGCCACAGGATTAGAGACGCCATCCCAGATGGTCGTCTTTTCTTTTTGCAGATCAGCGAATGAATACGTCGACGGTTCTGTCTTCAGTAAGTAGTCCATAGATTCCAATCCATAGAAAAGTCAGAGCTCGCGCTCTAGCCGCCAGAAGATTTAATTAGGCTTTGCCGCGTCTGGAGCCGGAGGTGTAGGCGCATCCTGCTTCGGAGTCGGATCCTTGGTGTGATCGTCGTACACCGAATACTGCCCCTGCGGCCTCTTCAGCTTGATCGTGATCTCCGTCTTCGACTTCGTGACATCGTAGTCCTCGCCGAATGTCTGAAAGCCCGACGCGATAATCTGCACTCGCAATTTGCCGTAGGGAATCCCATCGAAGTCCGCCTTACCGTCGGGGCTGGTCTTCAGTTCCATATCTCCGCGCCCCTGCTTGCCCTTCACATCGACGGAATGCATGATGACAGCCGCGTTTCGCACCGGCTTCCCGTTGTCGTCCTTCACCACGGAGAAATAGATCCACGACGTCGGCTCGTTGTCCTTATCCTTTTGCCCCACAGCTAAGCTCGCCCCCCCAAGCAGGACCAGCGCCACCCCGATAACGATGATCTTCTTCATGCGCCCATTTTATGCAGCCGGAGGCGAGCTGTCATCTCGCACGAAAAATGTGGGGACAACCGCCCCAGTTGTCCGTCGAGCGCCAGTTCGACTTGCCAACTCTCTCAGCCATCGCCCCCCCCAACTCAAACTCTTTTAGAATGCTCAGGTGAAGACTTGGGACGTGATCATCGTTGGCGGAGGCATCATCGGTCTCTCGCTCTCCATCGAACTACGAAAGCACGGCGCCCGCGTGCTCGTAGTCGAGCGCGGAGAACCGGGCCGTGAAGCCTCTCACGCCGCGGGCGGGATGCTCGTCGACT
>Ga0181522_10001173_pt1 | contig 16428 bp, 13 predicted proteins | sample PEATcosm2014_Bin_27_FD_121103 | JGI IMG/M metagenome (GOLD analysis project Ga0181522, IMG submission 121103) | Peatland microbial communities from MTU Mesocosm Facility, Houghton, MI, USA - PEATcosm2014_Bin05_10_metaG | ecosystem: Environmental > Terrestrial > Soil > Wetlands > Peat | place... | reverse complement strand
GCTGCTGTTCTCCCCGGAGCCCGGATAGGTGGCGGCGATTTGCGTGGGTCCGCCGAAGAGCTCATTGCCGGTGGTCAGGTCCAACGCATGTAGGCGGTGGACGTAACTTCCCGCCGAGGTCCTGGACACCGCGATGATATAAATGGCGTTGCGCGTTCTGTCGATCACCGGCGTCGAGGTAATACCAATTTCCGGCGACACCTGGGCGCAATTGCGGTCGTCGCTAGAGGTTTCCCCCGCTTGCAACAGCGACTTCATCCAAAGGAAAGCAGTGGTCGATCCATTTACGCTGTCGGCGTCAAAAGCAAATACACTGTCATGCTCGGTGACGACATACAGCACATTTTTGTTGCCCACATTGGGAATCGTCACGTTTGATAAATAAAGTGGCTGAGCATCCACCTTGCCATCCACTGCGAATGAACCCAGCAGGCCAAATTTAGCTTCGGTAACATTGGCAGTCGTGAGCGTCGTTTCGTTGATGTTTTGGCCGCTCCGCAAGCTGTCGTACTGATAGGTGGTTACGTCGACGTTGGAACTGGTAGCGGGAGACGGTGATGTGGAAGGGTTTACGGTTAGGATCGCTACATTGCTGGTCACACTACTGGTGGAATTGCTGACAGTCACGTCGAACTTTGCCCCGTTGTCGGAAGCGGTGGTGGCGGGAGTGGTATAGCTCGCGGACGTCGCACCGGTGATATTTGCAGCATTCTTCTGCCATTGATACGCGATAGGCGAGGTTCCTGCAGCCACGACTGTGAACGTAGCCGTTTGGCCAGCGACAACAGTCTCGCTGACAGGCTGTGTTGTGATGGTCGCCGGCGTTAAACTAGAGGTGGAACCGCCGCCACAAGCAGCGAGCGAAGTGGTTCCAAGCAGCTCCACATAAAGAACGATCGATCGAATCCTCTGTGAGGACACGCACTACCTCGTTTATGTTCGATGCGCGGAAAGTGGATTTGGCCACCGCGGTGAAAGAGATTTGGCAGATAGGCCATCCGCTGAAAAGCGAAATAGCGGCAATTCGGTCGCCGCGGCGAAGGGCACGCGGCTCGATCATTCCTCAGGGTACTCTGGACAAATCTCATCGGACGCGCGGGGAATGGCCGATCTGGACCGAGGTTTGCGCCCTGAATGTCGGCGAAAACGAAGTCCTCCGGCGGAACGGGACTCCCCGCCAGACGTCGCAAAAGAGCAGGTTGTCCAGCGCGGGTCCTATGGCTTCGTGGTACGTCGGCGTACTTATTTAACGTCGTCGGCTTGTTCTTCGGCCCGGCTCTATTTTTTATACACAGTTATGCACAGCTCAAGGGTACTTCTCCCGTTGAAATCCCTTCGACAATTGACTAGCGTCGGGAAAGCTATGCCAGCCGACTTTCTCATGCCCCTGGTCCGACAATTCAAGAAGGACCAAAATCCTGCCTGCAGTAGTGCGGTCAACCGAATTTTAGGCTTGGTGTCACTTAAATTTGAAGCCGGAATTTACGACAACAAATTCGAAGCCGAACGCGACTTTAGAAAGCTCGCCGAGGCCGCCTGCGCCAGACTTAATATCAAGGAAACCACATATCCGTAGCCGTGCGGTTTGCTCTGTTCACTTGCCGGACAGGCATGGCTATGGCGGTCACGCATAGCGCCCACCTAAGTTCTTAGATCCCTTCAATCTCTGCGACCTAGGCTATCTTCCAGAGCTCCATACTGGGACCGCCCGATTTACAGAGAGGCCTCAATTGACTGAGGATGGCTGCGATATCAGGCCCCTCTCTTCCTCCTAGCACTGACGTAGCGAAGCCGGAAGTCTCATCGCCCGGTCTCTTGCCTTCAGTTGCGGGATGGCGCTAGCGATTTTGCCAATTAAAACTGGAGATTAACTATGAACATGAATCGTATACTGCGTCTCGTCCCTGCCGTCGTCGCGACTTTTGGCCTGTTAGCGGTGGCCGAGACCGTGATGGCTGTAGGTAAGGCAAATCATCACGACGCGAAGCAACTGCTCGCTGACAAAGCCAAGACTGACGGCCACCATGTAATTCACACGAAGGGAAAATACACTGCGTCGGTCGAAACAAAACACGGAAAGATTGCCGCATTTAACGTTAAGCACTCGGAGAAGGGCGACATTCCGGTTAAGAAGTACAAGTCCGAACACAAAATGGCACAGGCGGCTGTGGGCCACATCGTATACGCCTCCTTCACATCAGCCCAAGCTGAGGATATGGGTACGGTGTACATCGGTTATGCGTACACAAACGATGACGGAGACCAGGAAATCTACTGGTTCCCAGCGGAAATGATCGAAGACGGTACGACGGGTGCGGTCGAGTATGTGCCACTCAACCAATAACGAGTAGACGCGCTGAGCCAAAATGGGCGACTAGGGTTGGTCCGGCGGTAGTCCTCCCTAGTCGCCCCATTTTTTGCGGGCGGCACGTCAAAAAAAATAAATATTGGCGTCCTGCCGGCGAACAGAGTAGGCTCTCGTCAACCCCCGCACGAAGGTCCCATGTTTGCCGAATTCAGCAGGCTCTTTCGGGCCGAGAACCGGCCAAAACCGGAACGATTCTGGAATAACCTTGAAATTGAGGCCCGGCGAGCAATTCTCGAAGAAGAAGGCTTCAGCCCGCTGCATATCCAGGAAATCTGTTTCAAGAAATGGAATCGACTTTCGGAGGTCGAACGCATTTGGCTGTTCAGCCCGCTGCTTCTCGCCTCAATGGAGGCTCGGCAGGAACCTCTTCCGTTAGTGAACAAAGTTTATTTTTCGATGCGGACACGGCCGCGAAGATCATCAATATAGCGGAGAGTACCCTCCAGGCGCAATTTACACCCCTTTCATCGGAAAGAATTTTCGAACGGGGCCTGGGGTCTGTGTCGTCACTCTAGCACTACGGATTTCTGGTCTAAACGGATGCGAAAGTGGATTGTTGCGTGAAGTCTAGACCTGAGAAATTATCACTTGCTCCAATTTTACTTCCACGAACTTGAACCTTTTCGTGGGTACTGGTGCTCGGAACGCCGGCGGCGATGCTGGCCAGATCGCTGCCTGACAGTTCGCCGGCAGCGCTGGCAGCAGTGGCCTTCGCGAATTCCATCACGCAACTAAGTCTGCCGTTTTCCTCCGTCACCCGCAGGTAGCCCCGGCGGGCACTTCAATTCCCTCCGCTTGCAGCACCGGCGCCGGATCACTGAACGGCCGTTGCTTCAGTTCCGCATCCTTCAAAGCGCGTCCCCTCCGCCAACTAAGACCACTTCTGGCCCTCCGCCTGACGATTAGTAAACCTGCTCTTTGCTCATAACATCTCGATCTTCTTCGGCTTTCTTCCGCGATAAGTTTTTCGAAGGGACCCGGGATTTTGCCTCTGCCTCGTGAATCTACTTCCGCTCTTCAATACATCCGCTATGGCTCAATTTGCTCTCGTCTCGTCTTGCTCAGCGAGAGAGCCAACCCGAGCAGAGCACGCCGAATTGAAGTGCCTCGCAGTGGACCTATTCGTAGAGTTTTGGACTGGCTGAATCTACCTTCTTTGTAATGCTTATCTCTGACACCATAGCTTCGCCCCCGCCGCCGGTGCTGGCGGACCCTCCGGCTACTTTGTCCAGCTCGGTCGGGTTTAGCTGCGGTTCCGCTGCATTTACTTGCTCTTCGGACTTCTTGATGTTGTCCATATGTGCCTCCGTTCTGCAAGTTCCGCTTGGGACGGCCAGAATCAATGCAGGTTTCTGGCCGGTGTATTCAATCACCATAATTCGCTGATTGGCAAGGGTTTTTGCACGCCTGCCGGGCTGGGATTCGTCCCAAAACGGATAGACAGCACATCCAACCAGAAGTTCCGCGACACCCGCCGTGGCCTGGGCACCTACTCCTAAGGGCAAATCCAGAACCTTTACCCGACCGTATGGATTGGGCGACGCCGCATCCGTGCCGCCATCTACTTGCTGCAACTCATCTGCACTTAGTTCAGTTACAGACGGTTCCACTGGTTCAAGCAGGGCGACATCGCCGACAAGGTATAACCCGCTGGGAACATTTTCAACCATTGAAGTGGCCTTCCTACGGTCGCGGACCTCTCCGTTACATTTTTTGCTTTTGCGGCGACAAAAGCTTTCCGAGAGTCCCCCATTTAGTGGCGTCAAGAAGCGCGTTCTATTACCCGCTGGGAGAGCGGCGATTGTTAAGGCGGCGAAAAAGCGGAGGGCGAAGGTTAGGAAGCGGGCGAAGAAGGTGACGCGATGATTCTTTTTGCCCATAGGTCAGACCTCAGGATTGCCGCCTCGATTGAACCTCTCCTTTCTCACGAGGATTGAGGCGAACACTCAAAGTTGCTCCAGACGAAGCGCATGGCTTATTCGTTAGCCCGAGTCCGCTCTCGCGCATCTAATTGAAACGCTCAAGGTATTGAGGTCTGCGGGCTGACATGGAGATACAAGATGAAGGCTGTGGTGCTGCATGAATACGGCGGTCCCGAGAAGCTTCGATTTGAAGACAACGTTCGCGAACCGCAGGTTACCGGAAATACGGTATTGATCGCAGCAGCCGCTGCCAGCGTCAATCCCATTGACTGGAAAGTGCGTTCGGGCATGCGGCAGAGAGATTTTCCGTTGTCGTTTCCTGCACTACTAGGTCGCGACGTGAGTGGGGTCGTACGGGCGGTAGGCGCAAATGTGAAGCACTTCAAGCCCGGCGAGCGCGTTCTTGCCCTATCCAACGCGACTTATGCCGAGTTAGTGGCAGTAGACGATTCGGGCGTGACCCATCTGCCGGATGGCGTGGACCTGGCGGACGCGGCGGCGATCCCCTTGATTACGGTCACGGGAGATCAGCTTGTACGGCTCGCGACAAACGTGAAAAAGGGGCAGGTTGTTCTGGTAACGGGAGCGCTCGGCAGTGTTGGGCGTGCGGCAGTGCATGCGGCGAAGAAGATAGGCGCGCAGGTGATAGCTGGTGTCCGTGGGAAAGATCTCGATAACGCCCGCTCCCTTGATGTCTCTGGCGCCCTAGCGATTGATGACGATGAAGCGATTGAGAAATTCCGCCTAGTGGATGCAATTGCGGACACCGTGGGCGGTGAAGTTGCAGCGAAGCTGATCGCGAAGGTAAAGCAGGGTGGTTTCTTTGGCTACGCCGCCGCATTGCCGGAAAGTGCAGCGACACAAAATCCGGCAGTGACGATAAAGCGCGTGTTCGCGCAGCCTGATCCATCCAAGGTGCGTGAGTTTGCCGATGACGTGCGCGACGGCAGGTTCGTTCTGCCTATTGGTCGCCGAATGCCGTTACGTGATGCGGCTGAGGCACATGTGCTGGGGGAAAAAGGCGGCGTTGGGAAGATCCTCCTATTGGCGTAGCACGCGATGCACTTCATTTTCCCGGAGCCTAAGCTACCGGTTTTCGGTAGGAAGAATGCCCCTCCGGCGCGCCAATTCACGATATCGGGCTCGATCGTAATTAGCTTTCCGTTCTTTGTTTCGTAGAGGGTGTTGGCAACGGTGCTGCTGCCGGTTCGATACCAGCAGTTTTTTTCCCCTCCCGTCGCGAGCATAGCCTGAATCACAGCCTGGCTCACTCCTGCGTCCTTCAATCTCACGAGCCCGTCTACAGTCAAATCGAGAGGTCCTTCGTGTCTCAATGGCCTTTAAGATCGTGGCATCGTCGAACTTCGCTTTCACCATGCGGACTACGTCTTTTTGTCAGGGGTCGCAGTGGGATTGTGACAATCTGCTGAGCCGGGCCGGGAACAAATCCCGGAAAAAAGATGATCCACAGGACGATCAGGGCGGTTCGTAATCGCATCGGGGGCAAAGAACTTAGTGAACGTAGCCTTTGATGCGATACATGCAACTGATTTTCGTACAGTCTTTAATCGACATCGTATATTTTACATCCGTTAATTGTCCTTCGGTGATGGTGCTCCTGATCTTCAAACATGACGATGGCCACAAAACTCCGCGCGTTGGCCGGGATTTTCGTAGTCGGGTAAACGGGGCTGAGATCGGCCGCGCCGTCGAGAGCAAGCTGGACGTTCTGCGCGGCGGCACCGCGCGAGAAGAACAAGAACGCGGCCAGCAAAACTGCCGGCAACGAAGATCGCATCGGGATTCTCGTTTCGCCGAAAGTCTCGGAGCGAAGCCATGCTTGGGCGCCACTGAAACCTGTGATGAGCCAGCCAGTCGGACAAGGCGCGTTTTAAGGAGCTACTCGTCCGCCAAGCGCAACTCAACTCCGCGCTTGGGCGAGCAGGGCTGGCTAGTTCGGCGAGCTGTGGGTGTTCTCCGGCATCGCGGGCGCTTCAATGATTCCCTTGGACGTGTAATCGATGGGAACGATGCGATAACGATAGATCATGCCGTGGTCGCCCACGACGTAACCGCGGTCCCGCGTTGGCAGGCTGAATGAAGCTATGCCCGTAGGAAAGTGAACCTGGCGCGTAGTCCAGTGTTTTCCTCCGTCAACTGTATACGCCCACGTTCCGCCCAGACACGACCAACCGACTTCCTGGTCGGCGAATTTGATCTTCGGGAAAGTCGTGTTGAGCTGCGCGATGACGCCCTGCCAAGTCTGACCTCCATCCGTCGTTCGATTCAACTTGCCGCCAGAGCGAACTTCGTAGCCGGTGTTTGCGTCCAGGAAGAACAGATCCCAGACCCGTTGATCGCCTGATTCCTCAGGCCCTACGAGAACCTTCCAAGTTGCTCCGCCATCTTCTGTTTTGGCCGTGACGCGCTCCGCGCCCACGGCATAACCCACACTTGCCGTCGGAAAATGAAGGCTCTGAAGATCGCAATCTTTCTCCTGCGTCAATCCGTTGACTTCCATCTTTGCGCGGCAGACAAAAACATCTTTCCAGTTCTGGCCGCCATCGGTGGTCGCGGAGATTTTTCCAGTCCCGTACGCACGGAATCCTTTCAAATCGGAAACGAAAAACGCGTCGCCCCGAATGTCCCCGGTGACCTGCTGCCAGGACTCACCGTCAGTGGTGCGAAACAAAGTGTTCCAGCTCTGAGCCCAGCCGTGCGTTGCGTCGGCAAAGAATAGATGTTTGAGCTCCGGGCCTTCGGCGTGCGGATCGCCGCCGAGTTCTGCTGTCCAGGTGGTGCCCCCATCCTTGGTATGCAGGATGGTTCCGGCGCCGCCGGATACCCAGCCTTCGTCTTTACTTACAAAGAAGACATCGAACAGGGGCAAGTCCTCTTTGTAGTTTACTGGCTCCCATATGACTTTGAACTTGGGCGGGGATGTTTTTTGTGCAGCGGAAGTTGTTCGTAGTGCCGGCGGCGATCCGGGGGTTTTCGCGAATGTGAGACTTATACCATACAGAAGCAGCGGGAGGACCATGAGGCGTTTCATAACCATCCTGAACTTGGGATTATTTTCCCTTGGTGTCTGACTCTCCAATTGCTCTGTGCAAGTGGTGCTGTTCTGCGCATGAAAGTAATCCTAGCCGGGGCGAAAATTCAACAGAAATTTTAGCGTGATGGTGGATCGGGCCGAGGAACTAGCCCTGGAGAATTGAGAGAGAACAGCAGTCAGGGTGAACCTTGGAGTCTTTGCGAGAAGGCGCAAAGCGTAGCGGGTGTCTTGCCAACGATTCGCCAAGTGCGGCCCTGCCAAGAGCGAACTCCGCCGGCTTGCCCGCCTGGGATTCCGCCTTCCACTCCCCCGACGACCTCGTTATCGGGCGGCAGAAGCGTTTCTCTGACAATCTCGATTCTTGAGATCATAAACTAGTTTTCGCTTTGCCACTTAGGAAAACAAGTCCGCCCCGGAAAACCGCAGATCGATGTTATTGCGTCGCTTAATCGGCTCTTCCGAGAAACGGCGCGGAGCGTTGCTTTGCGGCCCCGCAAGTGCAGTGCTCTCGGGTGATCATCGATGCGCGCGCCCAGAATCCGTTCATGCTCTCCCCGCTGCGTGCATCGCGATGCAAAGAGGCGAAAGGCAGGAAGGAGACACCATGTCAGATCAGAGAATACAAGAGAAGCGTGACGGCAAAGAAGCGGCGAACTCCGCCAGGCTGAATCCAGAAGAGTACGACGCGCTTCCATTCTGCTGCTGGGGGCTTTCATCGGTGCGGCCGGCACGTCGGCCTACTTTTTCTTTTCCGTGATCAGAACAGACGCGAAAATTGAGGACGGACAACGCCAGACGATCGTCCGACTGTTGAACGCTCAAGAGAACCCCTCTATCCAACATTCGGATCGGGGTTCCCCTGAACTAGAAAAATCGCTGGCCAGTTGCCGCGCCGATCGTGACGGGCTCGCCGCTGACAAGGACCGGCTGGCTCACCAGACAGCGCAACTGATCTTGAGCAATGCGCGCGAGCTCGGAGCAGCGAGGGAGTTGACGAGCGAAGCCACTGTGCTATACGAGTCGGCGCCGCCAGCGCTTCTTTTGCGCGATCCGCGTTTGCAGGCGGTGCAGGCGATCTTCACGATTGCCGGGCATCCCTTGCCATTCGGCGCGTTGGGCGGCAAGGTGCCGAGATGGTTCATTCCGGCGAGAGTTGTTCCCACCGTCTACGGCGATCCCAGCGGAACGCAGCTCTTATACGTCGACGCGCAGGGCAACAAGCAAGGCCCGTTTGCCCCACAGGTACTGACTCACTCACCTCATGCCCCGCCGGCCTTACGCGAAGACCGCCTCATGACTCTTGGCGTCGACTTCCAACCGTACGTGCTTTTGTTTGTCGGCGATTTGCTCGAAAGCGCGGATGTGATCCGCGGCCCGCTTCTCCAACCGCTTGTCGCGCGACATTACGACAGTCCGCGCCCACACGTCACTGCGAAAGCCGATGGGGTCGTCGTTGTTCTCCCACTTCGACAGAGTCGTCTTGTCAACGCGAAGGAGCTTCGCGAATTCCTCCTGGTTGAGATCGACGTACTTCCGAAGGAATCGCAGCTCCTCGCCTTCGAGGCGGTATGGCTTGCGCAGTAAGGCTAGGGCGATCGAGTGCATGATCTCGCCCAGCCCGGACAGAACAGGATCGACGTTGCCGCACTTTCCACACCTGATGAGATCGATTCCGTGGATGACGGCACCGCGAAGACCGCTCTCTTTGAACTCGTAGTCGCCCTTCACGATTCGCGCTTCCGCGCCACAATTGCTGCATTCAGCCTTTTTCATGGCCTTCCCTTCGTCTCGATCGCGAATACAGTGATCAGAAAGGCAATGTCGATGGCTCTGAAACAAAACACGATCGCGATCGATTTGCCTTCCAGCGCACTGCCCTCGCAGCGGTACTTCCAAGTCGCCACTCTTGATGTCCTCTTCCGGCTCGCTGAAGATCTGGCCCGTCTTCAGCACTCGAAGAGCATCCTGAAAATCGAGCTTCTCGTTCGCAAGCTCATCCCGGAAGTGCCGGCCAGGGATAATGCTCCCGGTCGCTACACACTGCCGGAGCTGGTTCACAGCTTGCAGCCGAGCCAGGCGTGGCACTGTCACTTGGTATTATACCAACCTTTCGTTTTGAGGTCAAAGCGGAGCTGGACCAGGACTGGCCCGCGCCTACCGGCTCACCAAAAGTTCACCAAGTTGCACCCTTTCTGCAGCTTGGTACTGGCGAGCGCCAGCCGTACTTCACCCTTTAGCACATCGAGTTGTACGGCAAGCTGCTTCGCCCGATTCACAAAAAAGTCGCCTCGTGATTGTTGCTCTCGTCTCATCGCATCAATGGCTTCGATCACTGCGTCCAGCCGGTCGGAATCGGCCGTTGCTACGTTGACGGAAGCGTTCATCAATGACCAAAGCGGGCCGCCCATCGAGCCTTTAGTGAGAGATCCCGCCTGAAGTCGGCAGATTCGTTTGTAGGCGAAGACGGCAAGATGATTGTGCGCCGCGTACGGTTGCATCCCAGGCCCGTAATTGAGCGGCGGCAGGTTCGTTCCACGAGCGAGCTGTTGGACCATGTCCTGGATCCACTCGCGCAAGCTCTCCGCGTAGCCTTCCCAAGCGGCCGCAAACTCTTCGGGCTTCCTGATGAGCCCGCTGAAGTGTTTCGCCTTCGCGTCCTGGTAGTGGGCCGTGTCCGCGGCAAACTTAAATGCCGGCCATGGGTTCGCGACGATGAGAACTTCCGCAGGCTCCGTTTGGTCTTCTGTCGAGCGCGCGCCCTCTTTGAAGGCAACTTCGGTCCAGAGCGGGCTGATGATCGGTGCCGCGAATTTCACAAGTGGCTCGAAATCGTCTTCCAAGCAAGCGCGCAGCGGAGCAAGTACCTTCCAGGAAACGTTTCCGCGGAAGCTCTGGCCAAACGGACGGCGAAAAAGCTCCAAAAACGCAACTGCGCGATGGCCGCAAATTTGTCGCCTGCCTCTTTAGTCATAAAGAAGCCGCGTTTAACCTTCCGGCCGTCCTCGTTTGTAGCGTCGACCACACGATCGAGGAGTTGAACCTGACCCTCGACGTCGACGAAACCCTGGAGATTCTTCATGTCGAGGCCTCTGACTTCCGCCTTCACTGAGGCATTGCGCACAATGCCTTCGCGATTTCGGATCTTCAGGAGGTGCAATAGCGGGGCCGTCGCGTCTTTAAGTTTCCCCTCGAACACGGCGAACTCACCATTGCAGCGCTTGCAGCTGCCGTCTTTCACCACCAGCTTTCCGCCCATGAAGGCGGGAAAAACATGTTCATCGGTTAGGTTTTCATCGCTACGACAAAAGATGCAGGGCATGGCTTTCTTCCGGGCCAGCGGGGAAGGTGCGAGCGGAAGATTTGGGGCCAACTTGGGTCCAAAACCCCCGGAAAATTGGCCCCGTTGCGGACATGAGCTCCCACAAGGGCAATTGAATCAACGAGACTTTGGCGGAAGCGTGTGGGAGTCGAACCCACCATTCGACCCGCGAAGGGCCGAATCGCCGGCTTTGAAGGCCGGAAAGGTCACCGGACCCTTTTCGCCTCCGCTGACCGCGAATCATCATAACAAAACTCCAACTCGGGTAACGTGGATCACCAATTTGAGTGACCAGCGCCATGGCGATGGTTTCTAGGGCGAAGCCGATGGAAACATCGCCAGAGAAATCCACAGACTTGAGTGAAGGAAATTCGCGGAACGAGAATCCGGCATCGGGATGGTCCGTTAAATCAAACAGTTTCAGCTACATGGTGCTAAGGAAACTGGGTATTTCGGCAAGCCCGTACCCGCAGGTATACAGATAACATGACCATCGGACGGCAGACTTGCGGATCTTAAGCGTCGACGACTCGGAAACCGCGCGCCGGATTTTGCGTGCCATAGTGCGATCGCGCGACTGGAAGTTTGTGGGGAAGCAGACACGGGCCGCTCCGGCATTACAAAGTTTCAGGAATTGGGACCTGATCTGATGCTGATCGAACTCGCCACGCCCGACATCAATGGGATCGAAGCTGCAAAACGCATGTCCGCACTGGACCCACGCGTGCCGCTGATCCTTTTCACTGTGCTGGATTTGCAAGGACTGGAGAAGGCAGCGCGTGAAGCAGGGATCTGGGAGATCGTCTCTAAAGCTCAAGCGTGGAATCTGATCAAAACCATCGAGACTGCGGTGGGGACTTTCGACGGGGCCAGCGCTTCGTGATTTCTCCGAATTGGAGAAAAAAACACGAACTACTGCGCCGTCGAATGCGCGGGCAAGGCTAACCCGGCAACAGAATTGGCAGGAATGAAAACCTCGACCAGCGTTCCGGGATTGGCGTTGCGCAGGCGCACCTCGCCGCCAAATTCCTTCACCCGTTGCCTCATGCCGCCGATTCCGATCCCCAGACTGCCCGGTCGAAACTCGACGATGTTCTCGTTAATTCCCTTCCCGTCATCGCGGACGGTAACGGCAATCTGATCTTCCAATTTGTCGATCGTGACCCACGCCTTTTGTGCTCCCGAATGACGGAACACGTTGGTAAGAGCCTCCTGAATAATGCGGAAAATTGCAGTCTCCAGTTCCGGCTTGAATCGCGGGAAATCTCGCGGCGGCCCCTCGATCCGGGTATCGATGCCGCTGCGCTTTGTGAACCCCTCTAGATACTGCTCGAGCGCAGAGCTCAACCCGACCTCATCGAGCAACGGGGGATGCAGAAGGTGAGACATGCTGCGGACCTGTTGAATCGCGCGGTCAATCAGCGCGCTACTCTCGGCGGCCGCTTTCTCTTTCCACTGGATTGACAGATCCGCCCTGACAATGCCATCCAGCATCATCTTCGCGCCACTGAGTTCCTGGCCCAGTCCGTCGTGAAGTTCGCGGGCGATGCGGCGGCGCTCCTCGTCCTGGGAGGTGAGCAGGGCCGTCGAGAGACGTCGCAGCTCATTATTCAACGCTTCCAACTGTCGCGTCTTGCGATGCAATTCCGCAAAAACGCTCACCTTCGCTCGCAGCAGTTCGGGAATGACCGGGACGGAAATATAGTCCACGGCGCCGCGCTGGTAACCCTGGACGCGGTCCAGATCGGTGAGGTGTACCGCGGATATAAAAATGATCGCGGTCTGTTGAAAGCGAGGGTGCTGGCGAATCATACCGGCAAGCTCGAACCCGTCAAGGTCGGGCATGCTGACATCCATCAGAACGACGGCGACATCGTTTTTCAGCAAACATTCGAGGGCCTCTCTGCCAGAATTGGCCTTGATCAAGTTCTCGCCTAGTTCCCCGAGGATCACCTCGTAACTCAGCAGTTTCGCCGGTTGGTCATCGACCATCAGGATATTCACTTTTTCGTGTAGGCTCATCGTCTCTTTCTCGTTATCGCGCCTTCACTAGCGATGCAGCCACATACGCAGCGTTGAGAGCAACTGCTCGGTATTGACGGGCTTGGCGAGATACTCCGAAGCGCCGGCTTCCAGACACTTTTCGCGGTCGCCTTTCATGGCCTTGGCGGTCAAAGCCACAATGGGCAGGCGGCGGAAATCTGGATTTTGTCGCATGACCTGCATGGTTTCGTAGCCGTCCATTTCAGGCATCATGATATCCATCAAGACGATGGCGATATCAGGGGTCGATTCCAGCGTGCTGATCGCTTCACGTCCGGTTCCGGCCGTCAGTACCACCATGCCGCGACGCTCAAGGACGCTGCTGAGCGCGAAAATGTTCCGGACGTCATCATCGACGACCAGGACTTTTTTCCCGACCAAGGCGTCGTCGGAGCGGTGCAGGCGATCGAGCATCTTTTGCTTTTCGGTAGGCAGATCCGCGACGACACGATGCAGGAACAGCGCGGTTTCATCGAGCAAGCGCTCGGGAGACTCGACGCCTTTAACGACCACGCTGCGGGCCAAGCTGTGCAAACGAGTATCTTCTTCCGATGATAGGTCTTTGCCGGTGAAAACGACCACCGGCAAGTCATTCAGCGACGGAGTGTCACGCAAGCGCTCGAGAACGTCGAAACCGGACATATCCGGCAAGCGCAAATCGAGCACCATGCAATCAAACGGCTCTTCGGTAATTGCCGCGAGAGCTTCCGCTCCAGTAGCCGCAACGGAAACCTGAATGTCGTGGTAACCCAGCAATTCCCGAATGCTGAGTTGCTCCGCCGGATTGTCTTCGACAACCAGCAGGCGCTTTAGCCTAGGCGACGAGTATTCCTTGATGCGTGAGAAAGCTGTGTTGAGGCCTTCGCGCGTCGTCGGTTTGGTGACGAACGAGAAAGCGCCGCGCGAGAGTCCGTGCTGGCGATCTTCGTCCATGGTCAGGATCTGGACCGGAATATGACGCGTGGCCGGATCCTGTTTGAGATGGTTGAGTACGGTCCAGCCGAGCATGTCCGGCAAGAAAACGTCGAGGGATACCGCGCTCGGATGGAACTCGCGGACCAGGCCGAGGGCTTCGCTTCCACGCGCTGCGACGAGCACCTTGAAACCTTTGTCGCGCGCCAAGTCACACAGCACGCGCGCGTAGTGCGGATCGTCCTCAACGATCAGCAGGATGGGATCTTCTGGCTGCAGATTTTCCCGGTCATCGGGGACTTGTTCCGGCGTACGTTCGACCGCATTTGCCGAAGCCAGCTGAGTCGCAGAAGGTTGGGATGACCTGCGATCTGAGATGTTGACCCCGGTTGAAGGGCCAACGTAAGTCTGCGGAAGGAACAGCGTGAACGTGCTGCCCACCCCTGGGGTGCTGCGCAGCTGGATTTCTCCACCGAGCAGGCTGGCCAATTCGCGACTGATGGCCAGTCCGAGACCGGTGCCGCCGTATTTGCGGCTCGTGCCCGCGTCGGCCTGCTGGAAGGCCTCGAAGATGATGCGTTGCTTCTCCGAGGGAATACCGATGCCCGTATCCGAGACCTCAAAACTGATCACGGACGCGGCGCGATCCAGGACCGGATGCCCATCGCTCCAGCCTGTGGCGGAAACCGAGACCGACAACCGCACGCTGCCATGTTCGGTGAATTTAAATGCGTTAGAGAGAAGATTCTTTAGCACCTGCTGCAAGCGTTTCGAGTCTGTGATAAGGCTGCGCATCAATGCCGGGTCGGTATCGATCTCGAATTCCAGGCGGCGGTGCTCGGCTTCGTGACGGAAGGGGCGAGCAATCATTTCCAGAAGGCTCGCAAAGAATACTTCTTCGGCTTCCACCGAAACCGTGCCCGATTCGATCTTCGAAAGATCCAAAATATCGCTGATCAGGTTCAGCAAGTCGGTGCCGGCGCCGTGAATCGTGCGGGCGAACTCGACCTGCTTGGCGGTCAAGTTGCCATCGGGGTTATCCGTGAGCTGCTGGCCCAAGACCAGGATGCTATTGAGCGGTGTACGTAGCTCGTGAGACATGTTCGCAAGGAACTCGGATTTATATTTCGAGGTCAGCGCGAGTTCCTTGGCCTTCTCTTCGACGGCACGCCGCGCTTGCTCGATCTCCTGATTCTTGCGCTCCACTTCGACGTTCTGTTCGGCAAGCTGCTGCGCTTTTTGCGCTAATTGTTCATTGGTCTGCTGCAATTCCGTCTGCTGAGTCTGCAGTTCCGCAGCCAATTGCTGGGACTGCTTCAGCAATCCTTCGGTCTGCATGGTGGCTTCGATGCTGTTGAGCACAATGCCGATGCTCGCCGTCAGCTGTTCGAGGAATGCCAGGTGGGACATGGTGAACGCGCTCAAAGAGGCGAGCTCGATGACCGCCTTGACGCGATCCTCAAACAAAATCGGAAGAACGATAATGTTCCGCGGCACCGCCTGGAACAAGCCCGAGCGGATCGGCACGGCGTTAGCCGGCAAATCACTGATCAGCATGCGGCGCTTCTCGGCAGCGCACTGCCCTACCAGGCCCTCTCCTACGCGAAGTTCATGACGGTGTCCGTTGTCCCCACCATCCGCAAAGGCGGAGAGCAGCACCATCTCCGAAGAATCTTCCGACGCCATCTGGTAAATGACACCTTGTTGAGCATTGACCAAAGGCGCCAATTCGGACAGCAACATGCGGCCTACCGTTGTGAGATCGCGCTGGCCCTGGAGCATGCCGGTGAAACGCGCGAGGTTGGTCTTGAGCCAGTCCTGCTCGTTGTTGCGGTCTGTGGTGAGCCGCAGGTTGTCGATCATCGTGTTGATGTAGTCTTTGAGTTCGGCTACTTCGCCACTGGCTTCCACCTGAATCGACCGAGTGAGGTCGCCCTTGGTGACGGCGGTGGTGACCTCAGCGATCGCGCGAACCTGGTTGGTCAAGTTGTCCGCAAGCAGGTTGACGTTGCCGGTGAGATCTTTCCACGTGCCGGCGGCGCCCGGAACGTTGGCCTGTCCGCCGAGCCGGCCTTCGACGCCCACTTCGCGCGCAACCGTCGTCACCTGATCGGCAAAAGTCGCCAGCGTATCCGTCATGTTGTTGATGGTTTCGGCGAGAGCCGCGACTTCGCCCTTGGCGTTCACCGTGAGCTTTTGCGTGAGCTCGCCGTTCGCCACCGCGGTAACCACTTTAACGATGCCGCGGACCTGCTCGGTAAGGTTAGCGGCCATCACGTTAACGTTGTCGGTGAGGTCCTTCCACGTTCCCGCGACACCGGGAACCTTAGCTTGGCCTCCGAGTTTTCCGTCCGTTCCCACTTCGCGGGCAACACGGGTGACTTCGGCGGCGAACGCGTTGAGCTGGTCCACCATGGTGTTGATGGTGTTCTTCAACTCCAGAATTTCGCCCTTCACATCGACCGTGATTTTGCGCGAGAGGTCGCCGCGCGCCACCGCCGTAGTGACTTCGGCAATGTTACGGACTTGCGCGGTGAGGTTGCCTGCCATCGCGTTGACCGAGTCCGTGAGGTCTTTCCAAGTGCCGGCCACGCCGGGCACGTTGGCCTGGCCGCCCAGGCGACCTTCTGATCCGACTTCGCGTGCCACGCGGGTAACTTCCGCAGCGAACGATCGCAATTGCTCGACCATCGTGTTCAGCGTTTCTTTCAGCTGCAAAATCTCCCCGCGCACATCCACAGTGATCTTGCGCGAAAGGTCGCCGCTCGCGATGGCCGTGGCGACTTCAGCGATGTTGCGCACCTGGCCG
>Ga0181522_10001172_pt1 | contig 16445 bp, 14 predicted proteins | sample PEATcosm2014_Bin_27_FD_121103 | JGI IMG/M metagenome (GOLD analysis project Ga0181522, IMG submission 121103) | Peatland microbial communities from MTU Mesocosm Facility, Houghton, MI, USA - PEATcosm2014_Bin05_10_metaG | ecosystem: Environmental > Terrestrial > Soil > Wetlands > Peat | place... | reverse complement strand
ATCGCCTGAAACTGCCTGAATGGCAGCTCCCCCGAGAGATCGCGCTCGGCCGCACCCCTGCCGAGTTCGGCGGCCACCGCCGGGACTCGGGCGAGGATCTCGCCGCGTGTCGGCACGGTGCGGAGCCGCACGGCGGCTCCGCCGGAGGCATTTGTCCCAAGGTCTTGTGTTTGTGGCATGGCGTCGTGGGAGGCCGGGTTCAGGTGATCCGCACCCGCGGATCGATTAAACGATAAATCATCACCGGAGAGCTCGTCAGATGAATGAGCCACCCTCGCCCACCACATCATTGAGGGCGTATTCCCCGGCCATCTTTATGGCATAGCTCAGCGGATGGCGGGCGCTGAGGATCCGTATGTCCCGCCAGTAGCGGTCGAAACCGTGGCTGTTGGCCGTGGCGTGGGCTCCCGTGACATCGTAAATGCGGGATGTGACCTCAAGCCCCACCTGGGCCGTGAACACCCGAAGAGCCGCCGCCTTCACGCCGATCTCGCCGATTTCCCGCGGCGTGAGCGTCAGTCTCCGGTCGTAGGCCTCCTGCGCTTCGTCGGCCACCTTCTCGAGCAGGGCCAGCGCAGCCTGGAGCTTGATCCAAAACTCTCCGTAGCCAGCGAGGATGTAGGGGTCCTGGTTAGCGCTCGCCAGGCCTCCCCGCGGGCGGGTCCTCGTGCTCGTGTACTCCCTGGCCTGCTCGACGGCCCCGAGGGCGGCGCCCAGCTGGGTGGCCCCGTTCAGGAAGACCGACGAGATGGAATTGTAAAACGGCGGGAAGCCGACGATGCGCTTGCCGTGGGTCGAGGGGATAACCTCGTGGGCCTCGACCTCCACGTTGTTGTAGTCGATCGTTATGATCTCGGACAGGCGCAGGCCGAGGTGGTCCCAGTCGTCGTGGAAGACCAGGCCTTTTCGGTCGGGAGTTATCCTGACAAAGACGACCTCGTCGACGTCGGGCCGATAGGCCATCACGATCAATACGTCGCCAAGCGACACGCCCGTGGACCACTCCTTTTTCCCGTTTAAAAGCAGCCTTCCGCCCGGCAGCGGCGTCGCGACAAAGGTCTTCACAAAGCCGCCCTGAAGGGAGTTTCCCCAAAACCAGTTTCCGGCGGCCGAGGCCCGGTCGTTGGCCTCCGCCCCCCCCTTGAAGTCGAAGAGCCGCGGGATCGCGGAGACATCGAAATGGAACGCCAGCAGCGCCCCGATGCTCGCGTCGGCCTTGCTGAGCTCAAGGACGACCTCGGCCGCCTCCTTGAAGCTTGCCCCGCCACCGCCGAACTTCCTCGGAATGAGCAGGTTCACGATTCCCGACTCTCGCAGTTGCCGCACAGCGGCCGCCGGGGATTCGCGGTCGCGTTCCCGCTGGCCGGCGGTCCTGCGCAGTTCGGCGCCGATCCTCCGGGCCACGGCCACCGCATTGCCGGCCACAGCCCTTTCCGTCGAGGGCTCGCCTTCGGCGGGTGTCGGTGAGAAGGCCCCGAGGTCGGGCAGGGCTGGGGAGGGTTTGTGGAGGGTCGTGGCGGGCATGGTGGTTTGACGTTTAATTGGTCTGGACAACCTGGAATATGCCTCCGACTTCGGGGTACGCCGCCGTGTGCCGGTACGCGACCAGGGCAGCCGTGGCTCCGAGCGCCAGAAGTCCGAGCTGGGCAAGCGCGAGGTGGAGTGCCGTCCCCCAGATGAGAGGTGCGATCAGTGCGGCGTTCAGGGCGCCGCCGCCGCTCTGCAGGAAGCTCTGGCACGATGAGGCAAGCCCCCGTTGGGAGGGAAACAGGTCGAGCGCAACCAGGGTCAGGCTCGGCATGGCAAGCGACATGCCTGTGACGTAGAAGAAGAGGGGAATCACGCTCCAGGGGATCGCCGCGGCGGCGACCGCGTGGTAGGCCACATTGAAGGCCGCCGCTGCGGCCATGACCGTGAATCCGGTTCGGATCGTTCGCCAGCGGCTCCAACGGCCGGCCAGCTGCCTGGAGAGCCAGGCCCCGGCCATCATGCCCAGCGAGGACTGGGCGAAGAGCCACAGGAAGTCCGTCGGCTTGAGCCCGAGGTGCTTCACAAGGAAAACCGGCGCGGACATCACATAGATGAAGAATCCGCAGAAGTTGAGCGCGAGCGCCAGGGTTGCCGCCAGGAACGCCGGATTTCCGAAGACTCTCGCGTACGAACGCAAAAGGAAAACGGGGTGAAGGGACTGCCGGTGCGAGTGCGGCAGTGTTTCGGGAAGGGCGAACCAAACCCAGGTGAACAGGATGCCGCCAACGGCCGCGAGGAACCAGAAACCCGACCGCCACCCGAACCAGACTCCCAGCCACGCACCCACGGAGGGGCCGATGACCGGCGCGATCGCAAAGATCCCGGAAACGGTGGACATTAGCCGCTGGGCGGCCGCGCCAGCATAAAAGTCCCTCACCGTGGCGCGACCAATTACGGTGCCCGCGCCGGCCACCAGGCCCTGCACGAATCGCCAGGCGACCAGGGCACCGAGGGTCGGCGCGGTGGCGCATCCGACGGCCGCGCCCCCGTAGAGCAGCAGGCCGGCCAGGATCATCCGCCGCCTCCCGATGGCGTCGGACAGGGCGCCGTGCCAGAGCGACATGATGGCGAACGGCACCATGTAGGCCGTGAGCACCTGCTGGACGGCCACGGGACCCGCCTTGAAGTGCCGGCCGATCTCGAGCATCGACGGCAGCATAGTGTCGGTGCTGAACGGGCCGAGCGCCGCCAGCGCGGCCAACAGCAGCGGCATCGTCCGCGTGGGCGGCGATATCGCCGGATGGCCCGGCGGCGCGGGGCCCGCGTTTGCCGGGAGGGTCTGCACGTCGGACGCCTTCAAGCCCGACCGCCGAACGTCACGTAGTCGTCGAGGTCGAGAAAGTCGAAGCCGGTCAGGATGTCGGAGCGCTTTGGGCCCAGCGCGGTGAGCTGGGTCACCGTGCGCTGCCTGGCCTCCAGCGTGTCGGCGGATCGCTGCTCGTTGTAGGCCGACCATTGGGCCACCTCCCAGGGCGACGGCTTGGTGGTCGAGGCCTGGGCCACCCACTCGACGATTTCTCCGTCCCCCTTGCCCTGTTTGAGCAGTTCAAGGAGCGCGTCCGCCTCAATCCCCGTGAAACGGAAAAACCGCTTGTCGAGCGGACAGTTGAAGTGGTAATCGCCGAGCTTGCCGGCAAGGCTCGCGCGGCCCTTGTCCACGGCCCGAGCCAGGATGACGTAGCCGCCGAGGCGGAGCCGCGGGCTGCGCGGCGGATGTTGTGTGAGGTCCGGAGTTGCGTAGTTTATGCTCATGGGAATTTTCTGTGGTTGGGTTTGGGCCGGGGGTTGGGGGGGCGGGAAAAGGGCCTTGTTGGGGCCGCCCCGTCAGACGGCCGCCTCTTCCAGGGACGAACCGATGGCCAGCGGAGTGAGGGGCGGCAGGTCCGGCTCCGCGGACGAGGCGGAGGCCGGGGCCGAGCCCGGGTCGCCGCCCGCCAGGCGGCGCCCAAGCGGAGGCCTGACTCCATTGAGGAAGTAGTTGCCGACGTGGTGAAGGCGCCAGCGAACCGGATCGTGCAGAGTGTGCGTACGCGCGTTGCGCCAATGAAGATGGAGATTCCACTTTTCGTCGGTCGATCGGGTTCCCCCGAAGACAAAGAGGTCGTTGGTGATCCTGAGGGCCGCCCTGTCGGCCAGGGCCCGGGCTTCGGCCACGGCGATGGAGGCCTCGTGCCCCGCCTCCTCGTTTTCAAGGTCCGCCAGGGCCTCGTCGAGAAGGCGGGCGGCCCTGAGGAGCAGCGCCTCGGCCCCGGCATAGAGGACGCGAAGCTCTCCAAAGTGCCTGATCTGGTGGGGCTCGTCCCCCGCCTTCGCAAACTCCGCCCGGGGCCTCGCGTGCTCGCGCGTGAACCAGACGATGTCGTCCAGCGCCCCCTTCGCGATGCCCACGTCGATCGCCGCGTGCATGATCTGGGCGTGGGCGCCTCCGTGGTGGCGGGGCTTGGTCACCCGGAGAAGCTGGTCGTCGGTGACGGTCACGTTGTTGAAGGTCGCCGTGCCGCTGACCGTGTTGCGCTGGCCGATTCCGTCCCAGTCATTCGTGACCTCGACGCCTGCGGCGTTGCGGGGAACGTAGGCCATAGCCGGCTTCGACTCGTGGTCCTTTACCGAGACGGGCAGCCAGTGGGCGACAAAGGCTCCCGTCGTGTAATATTTCTGGCCGTCCAGCCTCCAGACGCCGCCGGGCTGCGGGACTATGCGGGTGGTTGTGTCTATGCCGTGCCGGCCCGTTCGCTCGGAGAGGCAGTTGCCGAGCCGCGCGCCGCGGAGGATCTCGGCCAGGTAGAAGTCCTTCTGGGCCTGCGTGCCGTTGAGCACGATGCTGTAGGTGAAATTGAAATGATTCTGGTGGATTTGTCCGAGCGAGCCGTCGGCGGAGGAGAGGGACTGGAGTATCCTGACCAGGGCGGTGTTCCCGGCGCCCGCGCCGCCATGGGACCGCGGGACCTGGACTGCGAGGAGCCCGCTGCGCGTGATGGCCTCGACCTCCTCCCAGGGAACGGCTCCGGAGCGGTCGCGGTCCGAGGCACCGGCCTTGAATCCGGCCGCCAGCGCGTTCGCGGTGTCAATCGCCTCGGCTTCGGACCGTATGACATGGACCGGCTGGGAGGGGTCGGCTTTCAGGGGGGATGGAGGGAAGGAGGCCATGGCTCGGGTTCAGGAACGGGCCGGCGGCTTCACGCCGTTCAGGTAATAGTTCCCCACATGGTGGATCTTCCATCGCACCGGGTCGTGGAGGGTGTGCACGCGGGCATCCCTCCAATGTCGGTCGAGGTTCCACCGGGTCGACGCCGAGCGGGTTCCTCCGAATTCAAACAGCTCGTTTCCGGCGAGGAGTGAAACGCTGTCGGCCTGCGCGCGGGCCTCCCCGACGGCGATGATGGCGTCGATGGCGGCCTGCTCGTCACCGGGGCGGGACCTCGCAAGGTCGTGCAGCGCCGCAGCGCGCAGCAGGAGAGCCTCGGCGGCGTGAAACTGCACGGCCAGCTCCCCGAACTGCTTGATGAGATGCGGGTCCTGTCCGGCCCTCTCGACGCCCGCCTCCCCCCACGCGCGGGCGCGGTTGTTGGTGAACCAGACGGCGTCCTCAAGAGCCGCCTGGGCGATGCCCGTGTCGATGGCGGCGTGCATGATCTGGGCATACACGAGGTTGTGGGGGTTGTATTCGTCCTGATTGGCCCGGATGATCTGGTCCTCGGTCACGATCACGTCGCGGAAAGTGGCGGTCCCGCTGACCGTGTTGCGCTGGCCCATGCCGGCCCAGTCGTCGACCACCTCCACGCCCGGGGCGTGGCGCGGCACATAGACGCTCGTTCCCCGGACATCCCCCTCGGCGGCGGCCACGGGAAGCCAGTGGGCCAGAAACGCACCGGTCGTGTAATACTTCTCCCCGTTCAGGCGATACGTCCCGTCGGCCTGGCGAGTGAGCTGTGTGTTCGTGTCGACTCCCTTGCGACCGGTTCGTTCCGACAGGCAGTTGCCCAGCCGTTTTCCGGCGAGGATGCCGGCAAGGTAGTGCCGCCGCTGGGCCTCGCTGCCGAAATGGGCGATGCGGTTGGTGAAGAAAAAGTGGTTCTGGTGGATCTGCCCAAGCGAACCGTCGGCCGCGGAAAGTAGCTGAAGGACCTGAACGAGCGTCGTCGTCGTGATGCCCGCTCCGCCGTAGGCGCGCGGAACGCCCGCTGCAAGCAGGCCGGAGCGGGAGATCGCGTCGACCTCATCGACCGGAGGCGAAGGATGGCGGTCGCGTTCCGCGGCGGTGCTCTTGAATCCCCTGGCATGCCGCCTGGCCACGGCCAGGGCCTCCGCGTCGTCGGCTATGACGTGGACGGCTTCGGCCGGGGCGGCCGGGGCTTCGAGGACGGCTGAACTCATCGGCTCGGCGGTTCAGGAATAGAACGTCTTCGGCGGGAAGCGGCCGTTGAGGCCGAAATCCCCCACCTCGTGCACCTTGTAGTTGTAGGGGTGGTGCAGGGAGTAGGTCCTGGCGTCCCTCCAGTAGCGGTCGAACCCAAACTTGGATGCGCTCGAGCGGGCGCCCGTCCAGTCGAGGATCTTGGAAGTGACCTCCACCGTGGCCTGGAAGGCCAGAACGTTGAACGTCGCAATGGCGATGCTCGTTTCTCCGCGTTCCTGGTCGCCGATCTCCCCGGGCGGGCTGTCGGCGATGCGCTGGGCCCTGAGCGATGCCGAGTTGGAGACGGCGATCGCAGCCTCGATCCGCGCCCAGTATTCTCCGAACTGGAAAATGATGTGGGGGTCGTCCCAGGCCTTCTCGACTCCCGACGTTATCCAGGGCCTGGAATGCGCGTGGATATACTCCCGCGCGGCCCTGAGCGATCCGATCGCGATCCCGAGGTAGACGTTGCTGAAACCCAGATGGGAGGACTTGACGGCATTCCCCGCCTGGATGAGCGCGCCGAAATGGCTTCGACTTCCGTCACCCCATGAGGAGTAGTCGCCCTCGCCGATCTCGGCGTTCTCGTAGGTGAACGTGCCGCTGTCGGCCAGCGGCAGGCCGATCGCGTCCCAATCGCGGCCGATCCTGATGCCGGGGCGGTTGGGGGAGATGGAGACTCCTATGACATCATTGGTGTCGGTGCGGCGGGCGACCAGCCCCACGCGGTCGGCATAGGCCCCCCCCGTGCAGAAGGTCTTGCGCCCGTTGAGCAGGAACCGGCCGCCGCCTGTCGGCGTGGCCGTGATCTCGCTGTCCAGGGGATTCACGCCCCCGTTTCCCAGCCAGAAGCGCTTTTTGGTAACCTCGGTCTCCCTCTGGGTGCGGACCGGCTCCGGCAGGCGGTGAAGGCCGTTGGTAGCCAGGAGGTGGTGCATGAGGAGCACGCCAAGGGATCCGTCGCCGGCGGCCACCTCGCGGATGATCTCAATGGCGAGCGCCCAATTGCCTCCTCCTCCTCCGCTTTCCCGGCGGATGAGGATCGAGGCCAGGCCCGTCTCAAGCAGGCGGTCCAGTTGCGGCCGCGGGTTGGCCCGCTCCTTGTAGCGCTGGTCCACAGTCAGGGCAAATTCGGCCGACACCGCGCGCGCGATCCTGAGCCACGACTCCTCCTCGGGGGTGCGCTGGCGCGTTATCACGCTGTGCGCAAAGGCGAACGGGATCGAAGACTGCAGGGCTCCCGCCGCAGGCGAGGCCGCGGGGAAATTGGTCTTGGCCGTCTGGACCGGCGGGGGGGGGGCTTCGAGGGTGGGCATTGGGGATCCCTAGACGAGGACAGGTGACTGAGCGACGGCGCTGGCGCGCTCGGCGACGATGCGCCGCGCAAGTTCAAGGGGGCGCGGGTCGACCCAGGCATCGATGTCGACCTGCTTCGGTATGAAACCATGCTTCAGTAGAAAGCGCTGGTTGTCCGCAATCGCCCCCAGGTTCTGTTCCGACAGGTCAATATCCAGGGTTTGGGTGACCTCCGGCCCGTAAGCCTGGTCGATGACGGCCTCGGAATTGCCGCTCTCAGCCGCAAGGAAGCGAAGCGCCTCGCCATGATTTGCCTTCGCCCATGCCGCCGCTTCGATCGAATGCGCCAGCACGCGGGCCACGAGGTCCGGCCTGGCCTCGGCGAGCGCACCGCTCACGGTGAAGGCCTGGGGAACGGCGTTGTTTGCCCGCTGGAGAGGATGAGGGAGCGTGCGGGTGTCGATCACCGCCTGGAGGCCGAGCAGGTTGGCCACGCGGGCCGAGGACCCCGTCTCCAGGAAGATCGCATCGACTTCGCGTCGGACGAGCGCAAAGGCATCGGCGTGGGTGCGCGCCCGCTGGGGAAGGCTCGCCCGGACGGCCCCGATGTCCCGGCCCTTCTCGCGGGCGTCGCGGTCTTCGTTGGAGATCCGCGATCCGTTCAGGTTCTCATATTCCAGGGGAAATTCCACAAGCTTCACGTCGTCGAGCGAGAGCCCCGCCGAACCCAGCGCCTGCTCGTAGGCGCGGAGGGTGAGCGCCCGTCCGAAATCGATGACGGCGTTGACGTGCCGGCGGACGGCGAGCCGGCGGCCCTTGAGGTCGGCCACCGTGCGGATGCCGGAATCGGGCAGCGTGAGGATGACGTGGGGCGATTCCGTCCACGAGAGCCCGATCAGGCGGGTGTCGGCGCCCGTCGCCTTGGCAAAGATCGACGGGGTGTTGCCCCCGTGCCGGAAGGAGTTCTCGAGGGTGTGCGTGAAGTGCGATTCGCGGGTCTTTCGGTCGGGCACATGGATCAGGGACTTGATCTCAATGCCGTCGGTTGCAAGATCGTCCTGCAGGCGGCCAAGGCGCAGGGCTATGCCGAAGGCGGTGGGAACCGGGCAGCGCGTATACCAGAGGGTGGGATTTGACATGATGAGGTGGTTGCGGGTTGATGGAATCAGGTCTGCTCGGGGGCCGCCTTGGTGATGAAGGAATGGCGCTTGCGCAGCGTCCCGTTGAGCACGTAGTCGCCGAGTGCCCTGATATTGTTGTCGATCGGGTCGTGAAGGGTGTGCGTACGGACGTCGCGCCAGAACCGGTCGAAGCCGTAGCTGTTTGCGGTGGCACGGGCTCCGGTGACCTCGAAGATGCGGGTGGCGATGTCCAGGGCGCTTTTAGCCGCGAGCGGGCGGATGACCGAGGCGCGCGTCTGGATCTCGCCCAGCTGGTCGGGCGAGAGTTCAAGACGGCGGCGCCAGCCGTCGTCGATCTCGTCGGCGACCCGGTCGAGGAGCGCGTCGAGGGCCCGCAGCTGTATGAAGAATTCGCCGTACTTCTGGAGGATGTACGGATCCTGCGTGGCGGGAACCCCGGCCGCGCGCGGGCGCGTGGTCGAACGGGTGTATTCCCTGGCGCTGTCGAAGGCGCCCCAGGCGGAGCCCACGTAATAGCTCGCGAAGATCGTGCTTCCCCCGCCGTAGTAGGGGGGAAAGCTCAGCTGCGGCTCGCCGTGGGTGGAAGGGATCACCTCCTCCGGCAGCACCACCACATTTTCGAATGTGATCGTGACGGTATCCGTCAGCCGAAGGCCGAGATGGTCCCAATCGTCATGGTAGGTGAGGCCCTTCCTGTCGGTGGGGATGTACGCAAAGAGGATCTCCTCGCGGTCCGTCCGGGGGGCGAGCACGGTCGTGACGTCTGCGAGCGAGGGCCCGGTGTTCCAACCCTTCACGCCGTTGATCACAAAGCCGCCGCCGGGGCGGGGGTCCGCCCGAAAATTCTTCTCATTGGGCTGGCTGACGTTCCCCCAAAGCCAGCGGTTAGCGGCCGACTTGCGCTCAATCGCCTCCGCCCCGCCCTTGAAGTCGAAAAGCCGCGGAATGGCCGAGTTGATGTAGTGGTAGCCCAGGAGGGCTGCGACATTCGCGTCCCCCTTGGCAAGTTCGGTTATGACCCGTGCGGCATCCTTGTTGGTGCCTCCCGCTCCGCCGAATTCGCGTGGAATAAGGAGGTTGACCAGGCCGCTCTCGCGCAGGATGCGCGCCTGGTAGACCGGCAGCTCCTTGCGCAGCTCCCGTTCGACCACCGTCTTCTTCAGTTCGGCGGAAAAGCCGCGGGCGAATTCCAGCAGTTCCGCCGCGGTCGGCGTGGCGGTTGCCCGGGTCGGGGCCGGAGGGGCTTCAAGGATGGCTGTGCTCATGCAAATATTGTTTTGTTCAGGCCGGCTGTGCGGTGGCCGCGCTCAGGGGCGAAGTGCTGCGCGCCGCCAGGCTCCTGCGGCGAAATTCGTAGATCGAAAGCACCACCCAGGAGACCGACGAAAGCAGGAAGGCCGAGGGAACCAGCAGCAGCGCGTTGCGCAGGCCGTAGCGGTCGGAGAGTATCCCGATCGACTCCGAGGCGAGGATGCTGCTGAAGGCGGCTCCCCCGAGGAATCCGATCAGGACGGATGCGTCCCGGAGTTCCACCGGCACGCTCTCAACAGTGACGGTTGTCTGGACCCCCGTGCCAAGGCCGTTGCCGAAGAGGCCAACCACGATGCCGAGCTTGGCGAGCCAGAGCTCGGGCGACCCGAAGCCCGGGAAGAGCCCGGCCGCGGTGATGGCCGCCGCCACGACGAGCAGCACCTCGTAGCCGACCTTTCGCGTGCGCAGGAAAGCGCTCCCGATCCAGCCCCCGAGCAGCGCGCCTGCCACCCCTGCGATGCCGAAGGAGTAGCCAAAAAAGGCGGCCGCATCCTGGTTGCTCAGGTTGAACGCGCGGTGGAGAAACATCGGTCCCCAGAGCAGGCCCGACAAACCGAAGCCGTACGCCAGGCGCCCGACGAGGTGTATGGAAAACGCGGGGAGCCGGAAGAGGGCGAGTGTGTCCTTGACGGTCACCCGCCGGGTGCCGGCCAGCGGATTCGCAGCCCTGTCGGCGTGGCCGCGCTGCGGCTCCCGCAGGAACAGGAAAAACACCGCCAGGATGAGCCCCGGAGCGCCCGCGATGAAGAACGCCTTCGACCATCCGTAATGGGCGGCGATCCAGCCGCCTGCAACATAGCCGATGCCGCAGGCGATGTACGCCGTGCTGTTGAAGAGCCCGAAGACAAAGTTGCGCCACCTCGCCCCGAAAACATCGGCGAGCCAGCTTGGGGAGAGCGCGATGAAGCCGGCCTCGCCGAAACCCACCGCCGCCCGCCACAACAGCAGGGTCAACAGCGCGCTCGAGAGGCCGCTGCCGATGGTCGCAATGCTCCAGATCGCGAGGCCGATGAGGATCGGCGCCTTGCGCCGCGAACGCGTCGACCACCAGCCCAGGAAGAGAAGGGCGAGGGTGTGCGCGACCGTGTAAGCCACCCAGGTCCGGCCGGCCTGCTCGTCGGTCAGCCCCAGGTCGTGTTTGATCGGGGTGAGCAGCGAAGCCAGGATGAAGCGGTCGATGCTGCAGGTGATGCCGAGCCCGAGAAACAGAAGCAGGGTGGCCACCGAGTTTGGCGGGAGCCTTTCGGGGACGGACGTGCGTCCCTCGGCGAAGTCTGTTGGCGAGCTCATGGCGTTGGCTCCGGTTTTTGTCGGGTGGCCTGGTCAGATGGAGCAGGAGGCGGATGAGACCTCCCGGCCTTCGGCGGGGAGCTTCAGATTCGGGCCGGCGAAGCCGGAGGACTTGCGGCGCTTGGCGACAAGCTCGTGCGCCAGCGCCAGCGGGCGGTGGTCGATCCACGCCTTGAGGTCGAAGTCCGCAGGGATAAATCCCGTCCTGAGGAGGAAGGCCTTTTGGGACGCGATGGCCGCCACCTTGTCGTCCGCCAGGTTCACCTCGAAGGTCTGGCTCAGCTCGGGCCCGTAGGTGAGCTCGACGAGGTCCTCCGCGGCCCCCTGCTCCCGGGCGATGAACGTAACCGTCTCGCGGTGGTGCGTCTTGGCCCACTCGGCCGCCTCGATGACGCGCGCCACAACCCTGGCGACAAGGTCGGGGCGTTCGGCCGCCAGCCGGCCGCTCACGGTCAGGGCTTCGGGAAAGGCATTGTTGGCCCTGGCGACCTTGTCCGGGACGTCCCGGCCCACGTCGAACACGACGTTGGCTCCGAGGAACGTCAGGTAATCCGTGCCATGCGTTCCCTGGCCCGGGATGACGTCAACCTCCCCCCGTATGAGGGCGGCGATCGATTCGCGGTGTCCGCCGCGGCGGTTGCGGCCGTTGAAGAGAGACCGGTTCCGCGATTCCTTGATCGCCTCTGGATCGATATGCAGCCGGTCGACGTCGATTTCGACCAGCTTGACATCGGCGAGCGTGAGCCCGGCCGTGGCAAGGGCCGTCTCGTAGATCCTGATGGTCGTTGCCCTCCAGAAGTCGATGGCTGTCTCGCGGGTGCGCTTGGCGACGGCCAGCCGGCGCCCCTTGAGGTCCGCCACCGTGCGAATGCCGCTCGATGCAAGCGTGATCAAAGGATGCGGCGTGGTCACCCACGAGAGCCCGATGAGCCGGGTGTCGGCGCCCGTGGCCTTCGCCCAGATGGCCGGCACGTTGCCTCCGTGGCGGAAGGAGTTGGGCTGGGTGTGGTCGAAGTGCGAACGGTGGACGCGCGGATCCGGGGACTGCTGCAGCGAAAGGAAGTTGATGCCTTCCTGGCCTGAAAACTCGTCGTCGAAGAGACCAAGTTGCAGGGCGAGGGTGAATGCGGTCGGAACGGGGCAGCGGGTGAACCAGAGTTCCTTATGGGAGGGAATGGCCGGCGGGGTCTTGGGTGCTGACAGGGTGGCTGAGGACATGGTCTTTGTGTTGTTGCTCTTCTTTCTGGATTCGGAACGAGGGATCAGTAGTGGAAGGTCACCCCGGCAAAGATCTCGCGGGGATCGCCGGGCGTATACAGGGCCGCGCTGTCGGCGCCGCCGTTGTTGTAGTTTGGCCGCGTCGTCGCGACATAGGATTTGTTGCCGATGTTGGACAGGGTCACATAGCCCTCCCATCTCGCCCTCCGGGGCTTGTAACCGAGGGTGGCGCCGTAGGTGGTAAAGCCCGGGACCTTGAAGGTGTTGGTGTAATCGGCGTAATAGCTGGCTGCGGCAAACGTGTTGGCCGCAGCAAAGAAGCCGGAATCATCCTCGTACCTGAGCTCCGCCTGGTAGGATACCGGAGGAATCGAAGGGATGAAATTGCCCTTATACTGGCTGTCGTTCTTGAAGTAGAAATCGCTGAGCGTGTACGACTGCCTGAACAGAACCCTGTTGACGGGATCCTTCGGGGTTTTGCCTCCCGCGGCCTTCCACAGGGTCGTGTCGAGGGCGGCCTCGATGCCCTTATGGACGGTGGGGCTGGCGTTGTTGCTCTGGGTGGTGGCCGGCGAGGTGTTCGGATTGATGACCACCGTCAGGAACTCGTTGTGAAGGTCGGTATTGTATACGCTCAGGCTGCCCTCGAAGGGCCCCGCCTGGCCGCGCACACCGACCTCCTCTGTGATGCCGACCTGGTCCTTGAGGTCGATCGAGCTCGAGTTCGTGAGGCTGTTGCTCTTGCTGAGGGCGGTCGCCTGCTCAACCGAGCGGCTGACATTTCCAAAGAGCTGGATGCCGCTGGCAATCTCGTCGGTCAGGCCGGCCACGTAGTTGTAGTTGTAATGGGCCGAGCTCTTGAATTGGTTGTTGATCGGGATCGCGACGTCGTTCGCCAGAGCCACCTTGTTGACCGTGTCGTCGTGGATGCCCGAAATCCCGGTCTTCAGCCAGACACCCTTGGCAACCTCGAGATTGTTGCTGGCGGAGATGACGTCGTTGCCGGTCCCGTCGGTGTTCCGTTGGCGGATCGTCTGCTGGTAGGTCGGCGAGCCCGGGCGCTGGTCGATTGACCGGTTGAGGCCATAGAACACATCCAGCCCCCTGAAGTCGATGTTGGTGATGCTATGCCGGCCGTTCAGCAGGCCGTCGCGCTCCCAGCCGACGAGGTAGGTCACATCCTCCGTGTTGTAGGTGACGGTGTAGCTCGGTGCCGCAGTCTGGATCGCGTAAGGCAGCGTCGTGTAGATTATGTAGGGGATGTCGTCGACCGTCGCCCCGACCGTGAGCGTCGAGTCCTGGTCCAGTTTGACGACCGTCTTGCTGCCGATCCAGACCGAGAACGGATTCTCGGAATAATTGTCGCCCAAAATGTTGTTCAAGGTGGCTACCCCCTTGAAGACCGTCTTCTGAGTCTGGCTGATGTCCGAATTGATCTGGGCGAGCGTCAGCGAGCCCGGGTTCTGGATGAACTCGCTGCCGTAGCGCACGAAGACGCGGGTCTCGACGTTGTCGTTGACCTTGTAGCCGAAGTCCGAGAGCAGGCGCACCGAATCCTTGCGGGTCTGCTTCTGGAACCCGTCGGAATGGAGGGTCACCAGACTCGCAAAGTAGTCGGCCTTGCCGTCGACGGCCCCGGTTGCGATCTGGTTGCTGATATAGCCATAGCTTCCGAAATCAACGCGGTCCAGGAAGCGGTCCGCGTTGTAGCCCGTCAGGGAAACGTAGTTGACGGTGCCGCCAAGCCCGAGGGACTGGTAGTCGAACCCATTGGCGCCGGGGAGCACCTCCGTATAGTCCAGGCCGAGTGTCTCGTTGAAAATGACCGCGTTTCCGCTCATGCCGAAGCCGGGGAAGGTCAGTCCGTCGAACAGCAGCTCGACGCCGCGGTTGTAGGTGACCGGATTGCCGATGCCCGAACCCCGGATCGAGATCTTGACGCCCTCGCTGGCTCCGGAGCCCTGCGCATAGACGCTGGGCTGGAAGGCAAATATCGATTTTTGCGACAGTGCCGGATCGCCTTTGAGATCCTCGTCGCTGTTGACGAGCGTCGTCGCTCCCGGAACAGCCGTGAGCGCAGCGGCTGCGGCAACGGGAGTCTCCGGGGCCAGCACGTCGGTGTTTCCCGTCACTACGGTGTTCTCCAGCTGGACCGGGGCGGTCCCGCCCGCGGCCGGAGCCTGGGTTGCCGGAGCGGAGCCCGCGGGTGCGGAATCCGCAAATGCATGGTTTGCCTGGGCGGCCAGGATGAGGGCAAAAAGGACCGCTGAGCGCGGCCCGATGGTATGCTTGTGTACGATCATGGGTTGGTGTTGGGCGTGAAAATTCACGAGGAAGGCTTGGCCTGTGCGTCCGCCTGGGCCGCGTGCTCGGCCTTGTAGCGGGCGGCCAGGTCGTTGTATTTTCCAACGAGGTCCTCGAACTTGGCCGCCAGGTCGTTGTACGCGACGACCGCGTCCGTCGCCTTCTTTGCGGCCGCCCTGCCCGCCTCGATGAGCTGCTGGCGCTGGCCGATCAGGACCCTTATGTTCCCGTCACGCGCTGCCACGGCGTCCTTGTATGCGGCAAGCGTCTTCTTCCAGACTTCCGCCTCTTCGGCGCTCCGCTTCTCCCGCTGCTCGAGAGTGAAGATGCGCGCCTTCTGCTGGCGGACCTGGACGTCTCCGGAGTCGGACCTGGTCTTGAGCGCGGATATCACGTTCTTCAGTTCGACGATGTCCTCCCGCGCCCCCCTTACCGCCAGGTCCTGGGAGGCAATCCGGTCCTCGTCGACACGGGAGATGCGCCGCAGGTCCTCAATCTGCGCGTCGGCCTTTTTCTCGCCGTCCCACTGATAGACGCAAAGGGCGCCGACCAGGGCGACGAGAAGGATGTTCACTCGGTTGAGCACGTATTCCACGGATGTCAGTGCTGGTCGTCGGGCCGGGTTGAAAAAGCCACGGTCTGGATTCCGGCGGAGCGCACCCGATCCAGCACTGCTATGATGGCCCCGTGGCGGGCATTTGTGTCGCCGGAGATCACAACGCGGGCCTTGGAGTCGAGGGCGTGCCGGCTGGCGAGCTCGGCCTGCAGCTCGTTGCTCCCGATCGGGCGCTTGTCGAGATAGATACCCCCGCTCGCATCGATCGAGATGGATATCGTGTCGGGCTTGTTCTCCGGGTCGCCCGTTTGCGCGACGGGCAGGCTCACCTTCACGCTCTTTGCGCTGGCGAGGTTCAGGCTGACAAGGATGAACGACGCGAGCAGGAAGAACATGATGTCGATCAGCGGTATGATCTCAATTCGGGCGCGCTTGCGGCCTCCCTGGGTGCTGGCATGCATGGCGGAGTGCCTCAGGTGCGGGTTTCGCTCTCGACGACGGCTTCCGAGAAGACAGGGACGCGCGAGCGGCGGCGGGCCTTCTCGTTCAGGAGGCGGACGTTCCTGATGACAGTCGCCAGCTCCTGGCGCAGGGCCTCGACCCTGCTTCCGAAGGCATTGAAGGGGATGAGCGTGGTGATCGCGATACCGAGACCGAAGGCGGTGGCGATCAGGGCCTCGCCGATGCCGCCGCTCACCTTGGCCGCGGCCAGCTCCTGGTCTCCTCCCACAAAGTGAAAGGAGCGCATGATTCCGGTGACGGTGCCGAGCAGCCCCAGCAATGGGGCCAGGGTGATCGCTGTGTCGAGCACGTCCAGGAAACGATGGGCCGCCTTGGTCTCGTCGTCGGCGCGGACCTGCATGGCTATCTCGACGTCGGTCTCGGAGTGTTCGAGGCCGTAGGCGATCACGCGGATCCGGGCGTCCGTTGAGTTCGCCGAGAGCCGGCTGACTTCCCCGGCGTCGCCGCGGGCGATCGCCTTGTAGATCTGCTCGAGCCGCTGCGCATTGCGCCCCTGGCGGGCCGCCGTCCACCAGAAGATCCTTTCCACGATCGCGGCCAGCGTGACCAGCGAGAGGCCGAGCAGCGGCCACATGAGGACGCCACCGTGCGAGAAGGTGTCGACCAGGATGTTGGCCAGTGGCAGGGGAGGCAGCATGTCAGCGAAGGACGAAGTCATAGGTTTTGGTGAAATAGCCCGCCTCGCCGACCCACTGCCCGCTGCGGAGATTCTCAAGGGCGGCCCGATCCAGGCTGTCGTAGCCGGAGCTGATCCGGATCCGGGCGTCGACGATGTCTCCGGTGGCCGTTGTGTGGAATTCCACCACGACCCTGCCGGTGTAGCGCCGGTACAAGGCGTCCGGAGGATAGTTGAGAATCGGAGTGAGAAGGCTCCGGCCCT
>Ga0181522_10001171_pt1 | contig 16463 bp, 17 predicted proteins | sample PEATcosm2014_Bin_27_FD_121103 | JGI IMG/M metagenome (GOLD analysis project Ga0181522, IMG submission 121103) | Peatland microbial communities from MTU Mesocosm Facility, Houghton, MI, USA - PEATcosm2014_Bin05_10_metaG | ecosystem: Environmental > Terrestrial > Soil > Wetlands > Peat | place... | reverse complement strand
GTGTGCCGGTCAGCGGTCCCGTGACTTGCGCCGTACCGGCACCGGTCAGGGTGTATTGCTCCACCGTACCAGGCGCCACATTCGTGGTCGCCAGCGTGAAGGTGACCGAGCCACCTTCGATGATCGGTGCGCCACCCGCGTTGTCAGTGACGACGGCCGTTCCCTCGTTCACCGTCACCGTGTCGGAGGCAGCATTAACCAGGTTGAACACCAGGCTGCCGGTGGACGGCGTGCCGAGGATGACATTGGCCAACGTGTTGACGGTCACATTTGCTGCGCCGTTGGCATCCAGCGTCACCTGACCACTGGTCGGGCCAACGATTTGGCTCGCCGCGGTGCCCGTGATCGTCCAGTTCTCGACCGTGCCGGCAACCGCGGCGCCAGATACGCCACCGGTCGTCACCGTGAAGGTGACTGCGCCGCCCTGGTTGATGGTGTGGTTGACCGCGCTGTCGGTGACCGTTTGCGTCGCGACTTCGTTCACCGCCACCGTGTCAGTGGCGCCATTCGCCAGGGTGAGGGTTATAGTCGGTGCGGCAGAACTGTTGAACACAGTCGCCAGCGTGTGCAGCGTCACAACCGCCTGGCCGTTGGCATCTAACGTCACTTGGCCGCTATGCGCACCCTGAACCTGCGCCGCGCCGGGTCCGCTGATCGTCCAGTTCTCGACCGTGCCGGCGACCGCGCTGGTATTCACCCCAGCCGTGTTCACCGTGAAGTTGACATTGCTGCCTTCGTTGACACCCTTGCCCGCCGTATTGTCGGTCACCGTCTGTGACCCAAGGGTCAGTGTCACATTGTCGGTCGCCAGGCCGCTGCCCAGCGTAAGGGTCAAGCCAGACGCGCCGCCCGGCGCGTTCAGCAGAACATTCGCCAGCGTGTGGATGGTGACCGTCGCCTGGCCGTTATTGTCGACCGTCAGCTGGCCGCTGACCGGACCATTGATCAGGCCCTGCGTCACCGCCACGCCGCTCAGCGTGTAGGTCAACACCGTTCCCGGCGCCACCGTCTGGAAGGCCAGCGGGGTCGCTATATTCTCCGTGTTCAGCGAGAACGTAACGTCACTGCCTTCGCTGGTCGTATGGTTGGGCAGATTGTCAGTGACATGATAGATCGGCGTCAGGCCGCTGCCATAGGTTGAGATCAGTTCCTGCCCATAAGGCGCCGTGCCGGTCGCCGCCGCGTTGAGGAATTCCGCGGCAGGCGCTGCATATTTGCCGTTTTGCTCGCCGTCCGAGATGTAGAGCAGGATGCCGTAAATCGCGCCCTTGGCGGCAATCGACGAACCGCCGAAATAGTTCTGATAGAAGCTGAATTGGTTCAACAGGTAGTTTTGCGCATCGGGCGTGGGAGCGACACCGAACACCGATGTGTAGGCCGTCGTCAGGAACGTCGCGTTGTTCATCGCGCCGTATTGCGACGTGAACGTGTTGCCGGTCTGCGCAAACGATGCGCCCAGGTTCACGTAAACGTTCTGCAGCGAGAAGCCCTGCGCCGTCAGCTGGTTCGCGTAGCCGGTCAGAAAGGTCAACCCGCCCGAGTTAGGCGTCGTACCGAAGAACGCATCATACACCACCAAAGCCGGGATGGTGCTGTTGAACGACTGGCTGAGCAGCTGCCCCTCAAAAGTGGAGAGGGTCAGCGCCCCCGAATCGATCTGGGTGGCTAAGGCCTGCGCAAGCGCACTGGAGGGAGTGATCCGGAGAATCGCCTGATAATAAGCATTTACCGTGTTGATCGTCGACATTGTGCGCTCCTCAATCGCTCACTTCCCCGCAAGGGAAGCAGGACGTTCTTAGCCGATTGAGGACCTATACAGCATTTCCCAATACAAGGGCAAGGCCCGGAATGATCTCCGGTTCTTTTTCGGCAGAGCCATGCCAGCGCGCCACATCCGTGGTTGGGTAAGTGTCGCCAGACCGGCTATAATATATAGATATATCAACATATTAGAATTTCATACTAGGATGTCAGTGCGGGCTTGGCTAGTGTGCCGGGTGACCACAGGGGGTGGCGATCCGCATCGGCCTCGAGTCGCTCGCCATCCTCCACAGGGGCGCTGGCGACGCATCGGCCGGGGGCCGCATGGGCCAGCCATCGATCCGCAGAATGCGGCAAGTGCCTAGTGCCGGACGCTATTGTCCCGGTGGAAGGCAACACGAATAGGAACACCATGGCGCGCACCCACCCAGATACGACGCGGTCTGAGGCACGGGCCCATGCAGATGCTCCCTAAGGAGCGGGAACCAAGGATCTCGCGTCCGACCAGCAGGCTGCGGGCCGTAATTCTTCGCCCGCAAGTGCGATGCGATCCTGGCGTGGATGGGCTAACGTGGCGAGACGATGCGGCAGAGCACGATCACAGGGCGCCTATTGGGCACCGCTGCTTTGCCGCGTCTATATTCCGAAAGCGAATGGGACGACGGCGCCCGCTCGCGATTGTCGCTCTCGACAGAAAAATTACCCCACGGGCCACAGTCACGGCGCCGGAAGCGATCAGCAGGATCAATTATGGTCTATACTAACAGACCAAGATGAGAAATTTCATAAGGCGAGCCAATTATAGAAATCTGAGAGCCATCAGTAAAATGAAACGTCACAGGTTGGATGTTCGCATTGAGAAGAACACTCGGATCAAACACAACTATCGCATGCCCATTATCATAGACTTCGTACTGTACCCCAGTGACATCATGACTGAATTCATTAATCAACCCCAAGGCAGTTTGCACGCTCAGTGAGCTCGCATTATTGCCCACTGTTTGAGTGGCATCTTGCGATGGCGCTATCGCACCAACATTAGCCGCGGGCTGTGTCACAGAAGCTGTCTGCACGGTCTGATCAGAGGCTGAAGTCGCATGGTCCGAAGGGGTTCCCACAGACGGCTGGACGGCCTGACTCGCTTGGACCCCGGAAGTACCAGACTCCAAGTGGGTTCCCACAGACGGCTGGACGGTCGCCTGGCTTACTTGGACCCCGGAAGTACTAGACGCAGGTGTCTGAGGGGGCGCGTTCGCCGTTGCAGAGTGTGTTGACGACTGTGTCGCCGTATCCAAGCCCACATCTGAGGGTGTCTCAATTTGCGCTGCGAGAACCGGTGTCGCAGGAGATGGGCTATCTGATCCCGGAACGAACGTTCCCGCGGCGTTTTCGATGAAATTCGTGCCGATCGTCTGGAGAACGGCAGCAAGTGACGCTTGTAGGTTGACCGTGTCGACTGAATTGCTCGAGTCCGGCGTGCCTGAGGGATCGAGAAACGCAAGGACAGCCGATATGTTGGGGAGTATATCGGAGGAACTATGGAGTTGCACGATCAGAGCATCATGGCCAGCGTCCGTCACGGCGTTCGGCGGAGGACTGAGCGGATCAGCGTGAGCGGTAGAGGCCGGCGCCGTGTTCACACCGGCGCCTCGGCTCGGAGGCTGGGCATCGTTTATAGCGATGTCCCACACAGGCGCAGCGTCCAGGGAGGATGATTGGCTCTGAGGTAGCAGAGCGGCGCTCAGATCCAGCGGGGCCATGCTTGGCTCTGCGTGATAGACAGCTCCTTCTGCAGCCTGTGGGGTGTCTTTGGGCAGATCCCATAAAGTGGCAACGAGAGGAAGCGCGACTTTGCTATCCAGCTGGACATCCGGCTGGACGTCTGGAGCAGATCTTTCCAACCCAGCGAGGGCGATCCCCCATTCGGTTGTGCTGCTGCTGTGCGGAACAGGAGTGACAAAGGGATCGTTTTGGGGGTCACCCTTGTGCGACGAGTCGGCCAGCACCACTGGCACTGGGATATCACTCGACACCGCAGGCTCCGGCGCGGGATCCGATGTCAAGACAAGGGCAACGGCAGACAGAATGACCGCTGCGTGATGCAGACTGATGGCAATAGCCGAACTGTCGGCCGGCGTCCCGCTCTCGGGTAGGCCCTCATGACTGCTTTGGCTGCTATGATGCCCTTCCGTCGTGTCGTCACTAGACTTAGTGCTAAATGCGCGCGCCTCCGACGCTTTGAAGATCGCCGTAGCAACGAGAACGACCAAAAGCGCAGAGGGATGGAAGATGAGATTGGATTTCCCATCTTTTCGTGGCTGGACAACAGGATGGCGCTCGACTAGCTCACGCACGAGCGCATTGAAATTGGCACCCCGCATTGTTCCGCCATACGCGGGTGAGTCCACCAGATACATGCCGCCAATTCGGGCGAAGTGAATCATCACCTCCCCATCTTCGGCACGGCAGAAGACAAACCAGGGATCGCCCTCGTCCGTCAGGCCTCGGTCAACCTCAACATTGACCCCTGTCCTGACAAGAGCCCCGTGTACCCGGTAGAATTCAGCCAACTCCTGAGTTGACCAGTCTCGGGATCGCGGTTCCCGTCGTAGGAACGAGACGACAGTGGCGCCCATCTACGGGTCGCCAGAGAACAGGATTTCGTATGTTATAGGATCATAGAACCGCATCAGGTCCCGTACGAATGTCCGGGCTGGAACATTCAGCGCATGAGCCCAGATTTCATAGCGATCGGGTGGTATCCTGCCGCGACCGGTTTCCAGCTGGGAAATAAAGGAATAGTATTCTGTTCCTACTAGGTCGGCGAGTTGACGCTGGGATAGTCCAGCTTTTTCGCGCAGTTCTTTTAACCAGAGACCGCCTTCACGACGAAGACTCTGGACTTCTACCGCATTCCGCCGCTGTGGATTCCCATACATACCGATGCCGCATTCGTAATCCCAACGAATATAGAGGGGCCAGCGGGGATTTGCAAGTTTACTATATACCGTCTAATAATATATACTGAGGATGTTTTTTGATCTGCCCTAGAAAATTAGGATGACCTCGCCCCTAAGCCTGCTCGCTTGAGCGGGCCTCTAATCGAGACCTTGGAGACTTCGAACTTGGCCAAGCTGGGAGCGAATCGGTACGGTAGAATGATATTCCTGGGCTTGTGATCCGCGCCGCAGCACAGCTGATCCTCATTCACGCCTATGCTCAGCACCCTATGGGGACGTGGATCGAAATAGGTGCCATTTTCGCTATCATCACGCCGCAGAAGGGGCTTTGGTGGGGCTCCGGCCGACATAATTCTTCTCGCAAAAGCTGGAAGGACGCCGTTCTCGCTGTCTGGGGGAATGTCTGTTAATCCTGCCGCCTCACAGCCAATGGGAGGTCTGTCATGCATCCGCCCGGACAGGTCCGTTGTCGTGAGGAACGGCAATAATCCATATGCAGGTGCGCGCCTCGCTCGGTGGAGCTAGACCCCGTCGCAACGAGCCTTGCCCGTGTGGCAGCGGTCGCAAATACAAGCTGTGTTGCGGGAGGTTCAACGACCACCATACGCTGGACGCCGCGCGCGGTACCGCCGCGCCCAATCGGCTCGCCCTTATAGAAAGCAAGCCTCAACGCCTTCCTCCACTCGCGGCGGGACGGCGAACAAGTTCCGCGCTGGCAGAGCTTGGCGGCGCGATGAGCCGGGCGGGGCGATTTGAGCAAGCGACCCGGTTGCTAGAACAGGCTGTTGCACTCGAGCCAGAGCGAGCCAATTCATGGTTCGACCTTGTCCACACAAAGCGGGTAACCGAAGCCGAGCGCAGTTGGATCGATCGCATGACGGACGCGTTGAAGAGCCCGCCTCGCACCGATGCTGAGCGATCACTCCTGCATTTTTCTCTGGGTAAGGCGCTTGATGATCTCGGCGAATACGACGCAGCATTTCAGCACTTCGAAATGGGAAACCGCATCGAGCATCGCGCCAACCCGTTCGATCGGGCAGCCTTTGCCGGCGCGGTCGATATCATTATCAGTACTTTTACATCTGAGTTTTTCGCGCAGCATGCGGGATTTTCGGTTGACTCCGACCTGCCGCTGTTAATCCTAGGGATGCCACGGTCGGGTACCACCCTCGTAGAACAGATCATTTCGGCGCATCCGGCCGTCAGCGGTGCGGGCGAGCTGCCGTTTTGGACTGAGAAAGCACAGGCCCTTTTTCACACTTGGGCGGGGCCTCATAAACAAGAATGGGTTCGTAGCCTTGCCGAAGAATACCTCACGCTGCTGCGCAGATTGGCGCCGCATGCAGCGCGAATCACCGATAAAACTCCGGTCAATTTTTTTTGGATCGGCCTAATCTACCTGGCTCTATCTCGGCCTCGTATCATTCATTGCCAACGGCATCCGCTCGACACCTGTCTGTCGATCTACTTTACGCACTTCGCGGGGCTGCATGACTTCGCCTATGACCGCGGAGACCTGGTATTCTACTACCGCCAATATGAACGTTTGATGGCACACTGGCGCACCGTCCTGCCACAGGACTGTTTCTTTGAAATCCAGTACGAGATGCTTGTCGCAGATCGCGAGGCGCTTACACGGCAGTTGGTTGCATTTTGTGGCTTGGAATGGAGCGAGGCCTGCCTGTCGCCCGAGCGGAACAAGCGCGTTGTAACCACCGCAAGTGTTTGGCAAGCGCGTCAACCAATATATACAAGTTCGGTCGCTCGTTGGCGACATTACGAGCCATGGCTCGGCGAATTACATGACCTTATAGTATAAATTTTATACCTCGCACACAGGAGATCCCACATTATATCTGGCGTTTTGCGCTGACTGTCGTGCGGGCCCGCGAGGGCTGGCGCCTTGCCAAACGTCGCGAGGATGAAACTTGCTATTCCCAGCATCGACACCACTCGAAGCATCCTCGCGATCAGTCCCGTCGAAGTCGAGCGCGCGCAATGCGGCCGAGACTACATGGGTAGAGCACGCACAGGGAAAAATGGCCGGCAGCGAAGCGTGCCTGCCTTTGCCGATGCCAAGGGCCGCAGGCGTCGACTCTGCCTGTACTCCCGATGCCAGCAGCAGGTCCGCGCAGAAGACGATTGGGACGGTCATGATGCATTCGTGGTATGGTGGCGGATGTGAGAGGATCCGGGCCGTGAAATTCGCCATAGCCGCGATTCGATGGGGGCTGCTAGAGCTTTCCGCAGGGTCGAGCAGAGCCGGCAATGGCGGGGCGGCAGGTGACGGAAGAAGTTGTTCTGAGTGCTGCGAAGTGCCGTGGAACAGACATCACGGGCGAGACGTCACGAGATCATCCAGGCACTTGCGCTGGACGTGCGGATCATTCTGACCAGCGATACGGGACAGCAGAACAAGGACGTTGCCGCCAGCCTCTGGGTTCACCCGCACCGACCCCGTCGCCTCGAAGAGCGGCGGCGCTGAGACCAGACAGCCAAAACGCGCAGCCTCGCCCTTACTTAGCTGACCGGGAATGAGATGTTCCTGCAATCAGGAGTTGTTCTATGATAGAAAATACAGCCCAAAGCAGGTCTGCCGCTGACGTCAACCCATTTTCAGCATCTTCTTTAAAAACTCGCCTGGCTAGGGTATAGGAAATGCTGTTTAGGACTGAGAGGGGCGTTTCTTCGATTCCTGCTGTCCTACGTCGAAACGGTCGCCACAGTTAAAGAGCATCATCGAGTTCTCTTCAGGCACACAGATAAATAGCATGTTGAACTTCAAAAACAGAGTCCCGTCAGCATTGTCGGCCGGGGTGCGGGCGACAGTGCCAGCATTTGCCACAGCGATCATCTTTAGCTTTTTCATCAATCTACTTCTGTTTGTCAGCCCGCTGTACATGCTGCAGATTTACGATCGGGTCATCACAACCCGCAACGAGACGACGCTGCTCGGGATCACGCTGTTGGCGGGCGCGCTTCTGATAGTCTATGCGGTCCTTGAGATGCTCCGCTCGCGTGTCCTGGTCCGATCAGGATTGCTCTTCGATCAGCAAATTGCGACGCCGGTCTTCAATGCCGTGCATCGAGGGATGCTTCGCCACCCGGCCGGCGGGCATTTCCAGGCCCTGCGGGACGTGGACACGCTGCGCGAATTTCTGACCGGAGCGGGCCTCATTTCCTTCTGTGATGCGCCATGGTTCCCAGTGTTCGTGGCGGCGGCATTTCTTCTGCATCCTTGGTTTGGTTGGATGGCGATCATTGGCAGCCTCGTCATTCTGGGGCTTACGCTTCTAAACGAAGTGCTAACCAGGCAGCATCTCGCCGAAGCCGCACGTGCCGGTAACCGGGCGTCGCAGAACGCCCAGGCGACGTTCCGTAATGGCGAAGTACTGCAAGCCATGGGAATGCTTGGTGCGCTACGATCGGTCTGGGCGTATCACCATGCTGGACATCTGAGCTGGCAGGCCCGGGCGAGCGATCGAGCCGGCGCGTTGATCGCCAGCACCAAATTTTTCCGCATTTTCCTACAAACACTCATTCTGGGAGTGGGGGCGTATCTTGCCATCCAGCGGGAGATTTCTCCCGGTGCGATGATCGCGGCATCCATCCTGATTGGGCGCGCCCTCCAGCCAATCGAAATCGCTGTTGGAAACTGGAAGGGATTTGTTGCCTCCCGGATAGCTTTCGCTCGCATTAAAGAGCTCTTTGCCGTGGTCGGGCCCGAGCCAGAGCGAATGTCACTGCCGCGCCCCGCAGGCGCGCTGAACATTGAGGGCGTTTTTGTCGGCGCTCCAGGCCAGCGCAGCGTGATTTTGCAGGACGTGACGTTTGCCCTGAGCCCAGGTGAGACTCTCGCCATTGTTGGGCCGAGCGCTGCGGGCAAATCCAGCCTGGCGCGGGCGCTGGTGGGCGTCTGGCCGGTCATCAAAGGGGCCATCCGCCTCGATGGCTCGGAGCTGTCACACTGGCATTCCGAGGAACTGGGCAAGCACGTGGGCTATTTGCCGCAGGACGTTGAGTTGTTCGCCGGAACGGTTGCGCAAAACATCGCACGCTTCCAGGCTGTCGACGATAAGTCGGTCATCGAGGCTGCTGAGCAGGCGGGATGTCACGAACTCATCCAGCGTCTCCAAGAAGGATATAACACCCAAATTGGCGAAGGAGGCCAAGCGCTGTCTGGTGGTCAGCGGCAGCGGATTGCGCTCGCAAGAGCGCTTTATGGATCCCCCAGCCTGGTGATTCTTGATGAACCCAATGCCAATCTCGATGCCGCTGGTGAGACCGCACTGATGGCGGCACTCCAGACGTTAAAGACCCGAAAAATCACGGTGGGTGTCATCACCCACAAGGTAAACATTCTCGCCGCAGCAGACAAAATCCTGATCATGAACAGTGGAACCGTTCAGGCGTTTGGCCCACGCGATGAGATCCTCAGCCGTCTGATGGGGCCAAAGGTTGTGCAATCGCCAGCTGAGACCGCTGCGACGAGCATCCAAGCCCCACACGCCCAATTGGTAGCAGGAACCTAGAGGATGACGACGACGCTTGCGATTGATGCGCCGCGAAGTGATTGGCGACCGCCCGCCATTGCGGGCTACATTATTATCTTTCTCATTTTTGGAATTATCGGGGGCTGGTCGACGATCGCGAAGCTCGACCGTGCCGTTGTGGCGCAGGCAACGGTCTCTGTGGAGTCCAATCGCAAGGTTGTTCAGCACTATGAAGGCGGCATTGTCAGCGAGATCCTGGTGAAGGATGGCCAGACGGTGGAAAATGGCGACGTCCTATTCCGCCTCAGCGATATCCAGGCTCGGGCCAATTCCGAAGTCGCGCGCAACCAGCTGGACGCAAATCTGGCGCTCGAAGCTCGCCTGATCGCAGAGCGCGACCAAGCCTCAACCATAACGTGGCCGCCAGAGATCGCCACTCGTGCTAGCCTGCCTCTCGTGGCGCGTGCCATCGCGGATCAAACGACCGATTTCCAGGATAGACGGGCCTCACTTGAGGGCCAAGTCAGCGTTCTGCAGGCCAAAATCCAACAGCTGAAAACGGAAATACAAGGCCTGGCGATCGAAAAGGACGCCACGGAGAAGCAGGTCGCATACATTATGCAAGAACTTATCGGCTTACGCGAACTGCGGTCTGAGTCGCTTATACCACTGGGGCGGCTACTCTCCATGGAACGTGAGCGGACTCGGCTCGAGGGTGTCGTTGGCCGAGCCATTGCCGATCAGGCGAAAGCCCAGAATGCAATCGGTGAAACGACGCTGCAGATCCAACAGCTGCGACAGAAATTTCAGGAGGACACCGCGGCGGCGATCCTTGATGTTCGGCAAAAAATTGCGGATCTGCGCGACAAGGACAATGTGACCCGTGACGTGTTGCAGCGGATCGATATCACGGCTCCCCGTTCCGGGACCGTTCAGAACCTGAAGGTGTTCAGCATCGGGCAGGTTATACGATCCGGCGAACCCCTCCTCGAGATCGTTCCCGCCAACGACCGGCTTGTCGTTAACGCTCAGTTCAGCCCAACCGAGATCGACAGCGTACACGCTGGGCAAGAGGCGGAAATCCGCTTCCCAGCATTTCAGTCACGCACGATCCCGGTCATTCTGGGGAAGTTGGAGACGGTTTCACAGGATCGTTTAGTCGACGAGACGACAAAGCAGCCCTATTACTTGGGTGTCGTCTCCATCGATAAGATGGCTATCCCTCCGGAGCTACTGCCACGTCTGCGAGCGGGCATGCCAGCGGAAGTGGTGGTCTCTTCCGGTGAGCGAACCGTGTTGAGCTATATGGTGTCTCCACTCTTGAATTCGCTCCGTAAATCGTTCACCGAGCGATAGACAGGGGAGTACCGGCCACCGGCCGTTCCTGGCAAAAGCGACAAAAAAACCGATGCATTGAGTCGACTCAAGGCGCGGTCAGGTCATCGTTCACAGGTTCGCGACGATACCAGCCTTGCGCTGGCATCGGTCTAATCATCTCCAAGCATCACGTGACACTGAGATGCGGACCGATGAGGGATAATACCAAGGCCTGGATCATAACGGGCCAGGCCGTCGCAACGGATGCGCCGGTACGCCACCTACCATAGCGCCATCCGGCACAGGTGCCACTACAGCGGAGCCTGCTCCCACGATGGCATCTGCCCCGATCGTGACATCCGGGCGAACGACGCTGCCGATGCCGAGCAGCGTGCGTGCCCCAACCCGTACCGAGCCACCGATCGCGCACCTCGGTGCGAGATGAGCTGCCTCGTCTATGTCTGCATCGTGCTCGACGATGGCGGCCGTGTTAATGATGACAAGGTCGGCAATACGCGCATCCGCATTGACGACCGCCAGGGGCATGATCAAAACACCATCCCCGATGCGGGCGCTCGATGACACCACAGCCAGTGGATGAATAATGCTCGGCAGTGAATATCCCATTGCCCTCAGGGCCGCACCGATTCGTTGGCGAAGCGCATTTCGACCAAGAGCAACGAATGCAGCCGCGATGCCCTGGCTCTGCAGCGGTTGCAGCAAGTCATCGCCACCCAGCACAGGCAGCCCCAGAACATGGGACGTAGACGGCGATGGGTCAACCAAACCCACGATCTCGTGGGTGCCCACCGCGCGCAATGCCTCGATGACAATCTTACCATGGCCGCCAGCACCGACGATGATAATAGGCGGTCTCTTACTCACGCAACTCTACCCCATCAGAGAACATCGCTGTGCTTCTCGGAGACGCCACAGTCGAGGAAGAAGATACGACAAGACTTATGAGCGGAACACACCGTGTCGAGCGGCGCCACACCCGCTCCAAGGGAAATTCCAGCATCTTCCGGCCAATATTTCCAGACAGCCAGCGATCTCACCTAGCCGGAGCCGACGCCAGCCTCCGGTCCGGTCTTGCAACAACGATTTGGTCGGCCAGAGGCCCGCTGCCGATCTCGTCGTGTGGTCTCTGTCCATCGTCCGATCTCCGGCGGCCGCGCCAGTGTGCACAGGACCGCTCACCATCCCCGACTTCGGAAGCATCACCCGTCGTACCGATGCTGGTCTGTACGTCTGTCCGATCAGGCCCTTCCTGATGACCGCCAGCCCCCTCAGGCCCTTCGGCGTCATGGGCGAATAACCTTTAATCTTGTCGTTCTCTAATGAAGTACTGCATCTTGGGGACGGCGCGGTCGCACTCTGGGTCAGAGCCAACCAAAGCATTGCAAGAACTTAGTAAAATAATGACACTTCCATATTGGATGCTCGCATAAGCAGGATACAGCACGGATCTTATTTGTAGCTGACGGGGTTTCTGGAGCTGAGGTTACAACCCTCATCGCTCTTGGAGTTTTGAAACAGCCAGTCACTGCCGTCGTCGCGATAGCTCTCGGCCGGCGCACCGTTGGCCAGCAGCACATCGTGGGTCGCAAGTCCGATGTGGTATAGCTCCACTTCCCGGGGCTGGTTGTCCCAGATAATCGAGCGATGATTGACAAGGAATTCCACCGGGATCAAAACGTCATCGATATAGAGTGCGTGTCCTTTTGTGATATGCAAGTCACGGTATGGCACGTTGTCGGCCAGAGCATCCTTGCGCACGATCACTGGTGTGGCTGCGTTTCGGCGCCCGCGCGTGATGAGCATGCGGCCACTGCCAATCCAAACGATCCGCCGCATCTCACCGCGGAACGTTTGCGCCGCGTTGCCAACCGATAGGCGTTCTACAGGCACCTCGCCGTGGTCTGTGCGTATGTAAGTGCCGGCAAGAAAACAGCGCGGTGCCACCAGGGTTCTGTCTTTGCCGCTGAGCACAGCACTTCTCCTTTCGATCACCCTCGTAGTGCGCCTCGGCCTGATCGGTGGTGAGCCATCGCCCCAGCTTCGAGGTGGGCGAGGTGACTTCCGGTACCGCGCGTAGATCATCGATCGATGGCAAGCTAGGCTTTTATGATGACTGTGTTATGGCCTTGGGTTGCCCGCGCCACAAGCGTCATACGTAACCGCACCGGCCATGCGCCGAACGCGCCCTGAGGTATGTCAACGGCACTATGCGTTATGCGGTCCGGTATGATGATCGTGATGTGATCAGTGCGTCATCCATGCTTTGTCGGATGTGTCCGGTATGCGTTCCGTTAGCGAAGTAAAGGCTAAAGACAATTGCACTGAAAGTGCCTGGTGTGGGTAGGGACGAAAGGCTACAGCCCTTGAGCACGTCTTGCTCCCTGGGAGCAGCGCCAGCCCAGGGAGCCGAAGGTTTCCCGTGCGGCGGAGCGGCTTTGTTGGTGAACGCGGATCTCCATTCGCTTAGACGATGACGTACGCGACGAACTGGAAGCGCAGGCCCGGTCACGTGGCATCGGCTTAGCGACCCTGCTGCGCGATCTTGCCACCGAGCTCGCGCGCGAGGCGCGGCGGACCCGTATCCGCCAAGCCAGCGCCGCGATCGGCACCCATGTCGCGACCTCGGCAGAAGGACAAGCCTTCTACGAGGAATGGAGGACGCCGCGCCGCTCGTCCTGTACGCCGGGCAGATCGTGCTGGCCGATTGGCGCGGCAATGCCTTGCCCAAGGAGCCGAACCAGCGCCGCCCGGCCGTGGTCGTGGAGGATGACGGGCTGTTTGCTCCATCCTACCCGAACGCCATCTTGGTGCCGCTGACCGAGGATAGCGCACTCGCCATTCCGGACCTGTCGGTCGTGATCGCGCCGACCGTGGAAAATGGCTCTGCTGGGCCGTGTCGCATTTGGTGGCCACGACCCCGAAGGCGCGTCTGCAGGCCACGCCATCCCGCATCGCGCCGGAGCAGCTTGCCGCCCTCCGCCGCCAGATCGCCCTTGCCGTCGGCGTCGCCGGATAATCGGCGGGTGTGTCTATTTGATTTGCTGGCAAGGTGTGAAGGAGAGGTCGTTGTGACAGCGTGGGCAGACGCTCATTGCTGAGCGCCCACCGACACGGAGGCTGAGCGGTGTCGCCAAGCGAGTCATCGATCATGTTTGCGATCAGCTTCTTCTGGCTGATCGGTTGCCAGTTCACAGGGTTGGCATCGGCATGCGGGGGCCCTCCTCTGACTCCATCCTGCCTGGGCGCGTCGGCGGAGCGACTGGAAGTAACTGCCATTGGGAATGACGTGGACGTGGGCCAATGGCGAGACGCGAACCAGTTCCTCGTCTGCCACCTGGTGCTCGGCGGCCCGGAGTTGATCGACGGTGCGGCTGATATGGACGGTGTTCCAGACCAGTACGGCGTTGGAAAGCAGACTGAGGCAGCTGGCCTTGTTCATCACCTCTTCGTAGTCGCCGGAGCGGAAGCCGCCCAAGTTGGCGAAGAACAGCGACTTCGCGAGGATATGGCGGAACTCGCCGCGGTTGAGCCGCAACTGGATGGCGTCACGCAGCGGCTCCTCGTGGATTATCGCAGGATGTGCAACGTCCGCCCGAGTTGGCTCAGTGCGCCGGCGAGGCGATCGGGCGCGTTCTCATTGACCAGGCGCTGCATGACAACATGGGCAGGGGCCAACCGGTCAGACTGCACCCTGTTGCCACGTTCCGGAAATGCAGCAGGAGAGCATGAGGATGTGTGGGGTGCTCTGCTCTCCCGGCCCGTGGCGACCTGAAGCACCCCGTTCGGTGGATCACAGAACGTTCCTGCTCGGGAGGGGACTCTACTGACGCTTCATCACCGGTCAGTCGCTGCAGGCCGCCTCGCGAAAGAGTGCATCCGGCCCGGTTGCCGATCGCCCCGATCGCGTGACCGAAGGCGTCACTTAACCCCACACAGCCGTGGCGTAATCCCGCACACGGCCTGCCTGGCTGGTCCGTGATTGTCATTGGCTCCAACCTCGCCATTGTTGCCCCACCGGCGGCTCGGATTTGCCGCTGCAAGGCCTCTGGCATCGAGTCAGCGACTCGGACAGCTATCTGCCGGAGTCATCCCCATTTTTTCCCGTGGGGTTAAGTGACGCCTGAGATCTCCACCCTCAGAGATTCCGAGTCGTCCCGTGGGGAGAGGCGACAAATACTGTGGGGAGAAGTGACGAGTCTACTACCTAAGAACAACTACTCTTCAAATAGCACTGTCGCTTAACCCCACAGTTGACAGCGCGGTTTTTCAAACAGCAGTGTAGAGAAACATTACTAATGAGAGACGCTGTTGACGAGCGATAGTGAGATTTCTAACGTTCATCGGCTGGTGCTAGTTCATGGCCGAGAACAAGCCCGGCAAATGGTGGATGCAAAAATGCGTCGCCTCGTTGACATCGCAGCTGAAGTCCTAGCTGACGACAGGCAACGCATCGGGATCTCCTACACCGGTTTTTGCCTGACTGCCCTGCCGCACAAACGCCTGTCGGATGACCAACCTTGGGAAAAGAAGGGACACCGGGTTACCCTGTTGGTGGAACCTGGCCGGCTGAAACATGCCGGAAAAACCAAGCTCTACGGTGTTCCTTACGGCGCTCGCGCCCGCATGATCTTGCTCTATCTGCAGACACAGGCAATCCGTACCGGTAGCCGCGAAGTCGCATTAGGTCGCTCCATGCGCGATTGGATGGAGCGCATGGGCCTTGCCATTGGCGGTGAGACAGCCCACGCCCTACGCGAACAAGCGGCTCGAATCTCCGCTTGCAGCCTCAAGTTCTTCTGGGAAGACGACGCCGGCGATGGCTTCGAGCGAGGCGCTATCGTTCGCTCTGGGTTGCGTTTTCATGCCGAGGACAGCGCCCAAGGATTGCTCTGGGAGGAGCGGGTCGTCCTTGACGAGGCATTCTATGCGGCGCTCCGAGATCATCCCGTCCCACTGCTCGAAGCTGCGATCCGCCAGCTTCGCGATCGCTCCATGTCGCTCGACATCTATATATGGCTCGCCTGGCGGCTGCACCGCCTGACCAAGGCCACCACGATCTCGTGGCCCGCGCTGCATGCGCAGTTCGGCCCTGGATTCAAGGCGCTCCGACAGTTCAAGCCGCGTTTCACCGAAGCTCTCGAAGCTGCCCTCGCCGCCTATCCGGAAGCCCGCGTTGGCCTCAACGACAAAGCGATCACCTTGCACCCGGCCCGACCGCCGATCGCCCGAATCGCGTAACCGAGGGCGTCACTTAACCCCACACTCTACCAGAGTCACTGCCAGTCGGCTGCAGCAGCAGACCGAATAGCCGGCGTTGTTATGAACTGCACGACGGTCACCTGATGAGCTTGGTGGGGCTGACGGTCAGTCCCGGCGATGAGTGCCGCGGGCAATTGCTGGCAAATCGGAGCGGCTTAAGCCCATATCCCACAGCTCCCTGTCACTGGAGCGATACAACTCCTGAACTTGTCGTGACCGTTGGCGGCGAGCTGCCCAAGAGGCGTCAAGGCGCTTTAGCCGTGCTTGCAGCAGCAAGCACCTACCTGCCTGCCGTTCGCGTCGACGCACGACATGCCGCACTGCCAGTCCGGTTGACAGTAAGAGCGGCGCGGCGGCAGCACGGTTGCTTTTGATTGGCGTGACGACGAGATCTGGCGGTTAAGAGAACGGCGCCTGAGCGTTGATTTTATGCGCTGGGGTTTCGTGATTTTCGTGACGTCCCGCTTCGGGTTGGAACTATGCCCAGTAAATCGAGGGGCGACAGACCTACCCAGACGCTGGGCGATAACGACGCTGCTATTCGTGCGCCTGCACCACGGTCGGTTCTGGCGATAAGGCGACGACGGGTATGACGACGATGGCGCCAAAAGCCTCACTCTGATCGAGCGCCAGCTCGGCTGCGCGGGCGAGT
>Ga0181522_10001169_pt1 | contig 16498 bp, 14 predicted proteins | sample PEATcosm2014_Bin_27_FD_121103 | JGI IMG/M metagenome (GOLD analysis project Ga0181522, IMG submission 121103) | Peatland microbial communities from MTU Mesocosm Facility, Houghton, MI, USA - PEATcosm2014_Bin05_10_metaG | ecosystem: Environmental > Terrestrial > Soil > Wetlands > Peat | place... | reverse complement strand
TCCTCGGCTGCTGGCACCGGTCCTATTCCGCTGTGCGTAAGCGCTTTTCTTTCCCGCCATGGTGTCGCTCGGGACTTCCGCCTGCGTATCGAAGAGCAATTCATCAAACCCAAGGACACGCTCTTCATTACCGGAACTCTCAGGGAGAACCCGGGCATCGAGACGTATGCCTCCGCGCCGCAAAGCAAGCTTGGCACGGCTGTTCCTCATGACGATCCCAGTCACGATCGAGATGATGTTCCCAACGACGTCCGACACCCGGGCCCGCATATTCCAACGGCAAACGATGTTTCGGAGGGCGTCCCGGCCCCGCAAATCATCAGACTTGCGGCGGCCGCGGGTGCTTCCACCAGTCACCAAATGGGGCAGCAGGCGAAGATTGCGGCCGCACTTACCCGGGCCGGCATCGTAAAACGCGAGGCGTGGACCCCCACCGGGGTCGCTTACAATAACGCAACCGGAAAAGAAGGCTCAGGACCAATCGCAACCTCGCCACGGCCCGACTCGCATCTCCACGAAGTGCGCATTCACGACGAGTGGCTGCGGGAGAAACAATTCCAGTCAACCGGGTTGAAGTCCGCTCCGCGAGTCGTTTTGACGCAAGGGGCAAACAATCCCCTGTTCGTAATCTCATCTCGCAGCCAACAGAAAGGCGTCGGAGCAATGGCATGGAAGTGCGCCGGCATGATCTGTGGAGGCTTCGCCATGTTGCTCTTCGGGTTTTATGTGCTGTTGGCATAGAAGGACTTGGGGTTGAAGCGGAAGAAGCAACGATTCGAAACCCGTAGCCAAGTGCACAATGCCAGGCGCAAACCGCTAATTTAGAATGACGCCTGTGAACGGACCCATTCGCATCGGGATTCTTGGCGACTTCAACTCCGAATTTCGCTCTCATCACGCCACCAACGATTCGCTGCAGCACGCAGCGCGGAGGCTTCAACGAGAGATAGAAACGACATGGCTTCCCACTCCGTCGCTTCTCGAAGCGGAGGCTGCCGCTCAACTTGAAATTCTCGATGGTCTTTGGGGGTCGGCGGGCAGCCCTTTTAAGAGCTTCGATGGCATGCTCAGAGGTATCGAGTTTGCGCGCGTTCATGATCGCCCTTATCTCGGCACTTGCGCAGGCTTCCAGTATGCGTTGATTGAATGTGCCCGCAACCTGCTCGGCATCAAAGATGCCACCACTGCGGAAGAAGATCCTCGAGCCAAGAACATCGTCATCCATCCGGTGGCCTGTGCCGTTCCAAACCGCGATCCAAAGGCACCAAAGCTTTCCGGACTGGTAAGCCAAATCCGTCTCCGGCCGGGTTCTTTTCTCGCCACCCATTACGGAAAGGAAATCGTCGAAGAAGAATTTTTCTGCAATTATGAGGTCAACCCCGAGTTCGAGTGGATGGCCATGGAAGCGGGCTTTCCGGTTGTGGCTCGCGGCTCCAACGAAGAATGCCGCGCCATCGAATCGCCGGCACATTTGTTTTTCGTCGCCACGCTTTTCCAACCGCAACTTTCGTCACGCGAAAACGACCCGCATCCGCTAGTCATGGCTTTCGTGAGAGCGGCCGATAGCGTGCGTCGAAAACGACTCGACGACACAATTCTCAGTTAAAAAACATTGCGATTAAGATCGGAATCGCACGGGGAGGACTTATGCCATTCATTGAACCCTGGTTGCGCGGAACCGAAACGGACGTGCCGTCGGTCGGTCGCGCCGTTCTCCACGCGCTGCAGTTGGCCGAAGAGGACCTGCTTAAGTGGTGTGGAAATCTTCCCGATACTGCGTTCAATACGCGGCCCCATGAAGCTGCTCCAGTTGCCTTTCATATCCGGCACGTGGCAAGGAGTTTGGACCGTCTGCTGACCTACGCGGAGGGAAAGGGATTGAGCGCAGAGCAAGTTTCTCATCTTAGGTCGGAGCTTGATCCAGGCGCAACGCGCGATGAGTTATTCGCCGAACTGGCAACCGCTATCGCAGAAGCTGCGCTACGAGTGCGAACCCTGGCGCGCACAAATCTTGAGGAATCGCGAACGGTCGGAAGTAGGCAACTGCCGACAACCGTCGGCGGACTGCTCGTCCACATCGCCGATCATACTCAACGACATGTTGGTCAAGCGATCACCACGGCGAAGATGGTGGCAGCGAAAATACCGTAGCCTCGGACGCCGCGATTGCGAAATAGGGGTTGAGCATCTTTCCGCAAGAGATCCAGTTAGCATAAGAAGGTGGGTACAGAGAAACGCATCGGCTTGGCCCGGGTGCTCTCGAAAATGGGCTATTGCTCGCGCTCCCAGGCGGCAGCCTTAATTCGTGCAGGGCGGGTTACGCGCAACGGACGTACCTGCCGCGATCCCGACAGCCCGGTACAAATTTCTCACAACCGGATTGAGGTCGATGGCTCTCCGATAACCAAAGCGGAACCGATCTACCTCGTCGTGAATAAACCGCGCGGAGTGGTGACAACCGCCTCGGACGAGAAAGGGCGAAGAACGGTTTACGATTTGTTGGAACCTGGTTCGCCATGGGTAGGTCCGGTGGGTCGACTGGATAAGGCAAGCGAAGGCCTGCTGCTGCTGACGAATGACTCGGAGTGGGCTCGGAGGATTACTGACCCCGAAAGTAATCTGGAAAAGAAATATCACGTCCATGTGAACTGCCTGGCCGACGGCGAATTACTCACGAAAATCACTCGCCAATGCGCCGCGATCGCTAACTTCAGTGAGCCCACCGCTTGCGCAGACCTGCGCGCAAAGACGGCGCGTTTGCTTCGGCACGGCAAGAAGAACAGCTGGCTGGAAATCACGCTGGATGAAGGCAAGAACCGTCAGATTCGTCGTCTGCTCGATGCGCTGGGCATTCAGGTATTGCGTCTCGTACGAGTGTCGATCGGCCCGCTCGAACTGCGCGATCTGAAGAAGGGATCAGTGCGACGGTTGAGTGCCGAGGAAAAGAAAGCCATAGATTGGGCGCTGCGCTCGTCAGTGCGGACGCCAATCGACCTCCCTCCAATGGATCTCCCAGGCTAAAAACCCTGTTTTCCCAGGTAATCTTGCGCCTGACGAAGCACTTTGCGTTCATTGCTGTAAGCCAGCTGACGGGCTGCATCCGCAACCGGAACCCACAAAGCTCGATTCACTTCGATCCGCATATCCGGAGCGAGATTGTCGATTTCTCCTCCGACATAGCGCATCAGATAGAAACTCACAATTTTGAAGACCCGTTCGCCGTCGCCCCAGGTGCGAACGTAGACATACCGGTTGTCGCAGAGTTTCGTGATGGGCTCAGCAACGATGCCGGTTTCCTCCCGAACTTCGCGAATTGCGGCGGCCTGCGGTTTTTCACCTGGGTCAACGAGGCCCTTCGGGAGAGATAAAACCGCACGGCTGCGGCTTCGCGTCGTCCTTGCCGACACAGCCTTCGGGCTATCGCCCGGCGCCTCATTTTTTTCCGGCTCACTCTTCTGTGGTTCAATCAGGGCGACGTGCCAGACATCGGCGATCTGATGGAGCACAACCCCGCCCGCTGAAATCTCCCGTGCCATAGGTGTACCCTAGGCGCAACAGTATCAGGAATTCTCGAGCTTCCCAGTCTCTTGCTGGATTCTCTGCCAGGCAAACTCCACATGCTGAGCCTGAGTGTTGGTTTGGCCGACGCAGAGGCGAAGCGTGAACTTGTTGTTGAGCTTGGTATGGGTAAGGTAGAGATCGCCGCTGGCGTTCAATCGGTCCATGAGCAACTGATTGGCCCGTTCCCCGGCACGCAAGCGGAAGCAGACCAGATTGAGTTGAGCGGGCGCGGCGAGTTCAAAGCGTGAATCGTCGGCCACCCAGCCCGCGAATCGCTGCGCGAGGCGCACGTGCTCGCGAATGTGGTGCTGCAACCCTTCGATGCCATAATGCCGGATCACGAACCAAAGCTTGAGAGAACGAAACCGCCGCCCGAGTTGAATGTGCCAGTCACGATAATCGATCACCGCGCCCGATTCTGTCGCCTGGTTGCGCAGGTACTCCGGCAATACAGAAAGCGTCTGGATCAACTGCTTTCGGTCCGCGACGTAGAAGCAGTTGCAATCAAAGTTCGTGAACATCCACTTGTGCGGGTTGAAGGTGTAGCTGTCCGCCAATTCCACGCCCTCGTGAATAAAGCGGAATTCCGGGCAGAGCGCGGCCGTGCCGCTCATGGCGGAGTCCACGTGCAACCACAGATTTTGGCCGCGGCAGACGCGAGCAATTTCGCCAATCGGATCGACAGCGTTAGAAGACGTCGTGCCCGCGGTTGCACACACAAAGCAAGGAACCAAACCCGATCTGATGTCGGACTCGATCTGGCGCGCCAAAGCTTCGGGACGCATCGCGAAGTTCTTGTCCACTTCAATCTGCCGCAGGTTGTCCGAACCGATGCCGGCGATCTTCACCGCCTTCTCGATGGAAGAGTGGGTTTGGGTTGAGCAATAGGCGACGATGCGTCCGTCACAGCCTTGCCGGTTGCTCGCAAAGCCGGTTGCGCGCTCGCGAGCAGCCAATAAGGCGGAGAGCGTAGCGCTCGAGGCCGTGTCCTGAATCACGCCCCCTCCGTGGCTGGTGGAAAGAAATTTCTCCGGCAACCCCAGCATGGGTACTAGCCAATCAAGCACGTGCGTTTCAAGCTCGGTGCACGCCGGACTGGTCGACCAGAGCATGCCTTGCACACCCAGACCGGAGGAAAGCAGGTCGCCAAGAATCGCCGGGCCAGAGGCATTCGCGGGAAAATAAGCGTAGAAGTTGGGAGATTGCCAATGTGTGATCCCGGGCAGGATGACGCGCTCAATGTCACCCAGAATCTGCTCGAAGGCTTCGCCCTGTTGCGGCGCTTTTGGCGGCAGCTGCGACCGAATTTCTCCAGGCTGCACGCGAGAGAGAACCGGGAAGTTTGCGATGCGGGAGTGGTAGTCGGCAATCCAGTCGACGACGGCATGACCCTGCCGTCGGAACTCCTCGGGAGACATGTGGAAGGACTTGGCGTCAGGCATGGGGATTTTTGTAATTTCAAGGATCTGTAAGTTCGTAATTTGAGAACCACTCGTTCCAGCTTACGAACTCACAGTATTACAAAATTACAAATATTCTCACTCGCGTTCCTTGAACCTGCCGAAGAACACGCGCGTGTCATACTCAAACTCAACCTTCCCGCCTTCCGCGTGGGCATGAAAAATTCTCTGCAATTCACTCATCATCGGCGCATGGCGGGAGTGTCCCTCGAGCGGCGCGTAGGAGGAAGACAGTAGTCGGCCGGCGGCGCCTTCGTAGTCAAATTGCTGGCACAGGCCGAAAACGCGCTCCTCGCAGGGCGTCGGTGCGAAAAATTCGTGGATCGTCGCGGTCGTGCGCTCGTGCCGCACTTCCTGATAGTCGGTACCGTAGGTCAGCAGCAGTTGTTCGTAGTCCCGCAAGAAAGGGGTACCGGCAGTGCGGCGCTCATTCCATATCAACACGCACCAACCTTCTGGCCGCAAAATGCGAACGAATTCCGCGCGGGCGCGAGGCAGATCGAACCAGTGCGCCGCCTGGGCGGCGGTGACAAAGTCAACCGAAGCAGAGCGCAGTGTCGTTTCCTCGGCGGTTCCGGCAATGGCAACCAGGCGCTCAAAGTGGTCGAGTTGATGCATCCCCATCTCACGCATCTCGGGATTCGGTTCCACGGCGAAGACTGGGTTTCCGTTTTCGAGGAGCAGGCGAGTGAAGGCCCCGGTACCAAAGGCAATGTCAGCGACGATGTGACCCGGGTGCAGTCCGCATTCTTTGCGAAGGAGGTCGATAACCGCAGTTGGATATCCCGGACGATAGCGAACGTAATTTTCCACCCGGTCAGAAAAACGGGCGGTGGGAGATCCAGTCATATTTTTTAGTGTACCGCGTCCCCCGCAGACTCGTTACTCACGATACAATCGTTCGTCTGTAAAGCGTGTCCCGCCGCGTGTTCCGCCGTCTGCGGCAGGAATTCTTAAAGGGAGCTTCATGAAACTTCTCTCGGGGACAGTTCTGTTCTTCGTGCTGGTCGGTTCGAACCTCCAGGCATTCGAGGACGCTGGCCAAGCGGGGGCGCAAAACTATGCCATCAGTGGATTTCGTGACGTGCCGGCCGAGCGTGAAATAGAGAAGAAGTTCATCGCTGTGCCCGATCCCAAGCTTGCCGAAGAGCATCTCCGCATCCTGACCCAGGCTCCGCACATGGCCGGCACTCCGGAGGACAAAGCCACGGCGGAATATGTCGCCAAGAAGTTTCGCGAGGCCGGATTGGACACCGAAATTGTCGAATACAAGGTGTGGATGAACTACCCCGCCGAGATCAGCATCGACATGGCCGGGCCGCCGGGAGTGGAAATGCATGGCCCGCGGCGCGAACGCGTCGAAGGCGATACTTTTCCTGATGATCCGCGCGTGGTGACGCCATTCAACGGAATGTCGCCGTCGGGGGACGTCGAAGCCGAAGTTGTCTATGCGAACTACGGCTCACCGGCTGATTTCGACAAGCTGAAGGAATTGGGCGTCGATGTGCACGGAAAGATCGTGATTGTCCGCTATGGTCAGAACTTCCGGGGCGTAAAAGTATTCGTGGCGCAAGAACGCGGTGCAGCTGGAGTCATCATTTACTCCGACCCGAAGGACGATGGCTACTATCGTGGTGACGCCTATCCGAAGGGACCCTGGCGTCCACCGAGCGGCGTCCAACGTGGATCGGTGGGATTCATGTTCCAGTTTCCCGGCGACCCAACCACGCCGGGAGTTGCATCCGCGCCAAATTTGCCGGACGCGAAGCGAATTTCCCCCGCCGAATCTGAACAATTGCCGAAGATTCCGTCGAATCCGCTTTCGTACGCTGATGCCTCTCCGATCCTCGAAAATCTTGGTGGTCCAGACTCGCCGCGCGAATGGCAGGGAGCGTTGCCCTTCACCTATCACGTCGGTCCTGGTCCGGCAAAAGTCACGATGCACCTCAAACAGGACTACCAGTTCCGCACCATATGGGATGTGATTGGCAGAATTCGCGGAACATCTTCGCCCGATGAATGGGTAGTCGCGGGGAATCATCGCGATGCCTGGGTTTATGGAGCGGTCGATCCAAACAGCGGTACGGCGGCGATGCTGGAGACGGCACACGGTTTCGGCGAGTTGCTGAAAAGCGGCTGGAAGCCCAAACGTACGATCGTAATCGGAAGCTGGGACGCGGAAGAAGAAGGACTGATCGGTTCGACCGAGTGGGGTGAGGATCATGCCCAGGAACTTGGGAATGCCGACGCCTATTTCAACATGGATGTCGCGGTGGCAGGCAAGAAGTTCGGGGCCTCGGGTACGCCGACGTTGAAGGAGTTTCTTCGCGAAATCGCGAAAGCGGTGCCATCCCCGCAGGGCGGAACGGTGTACGACGCGTGGAAAAAAGCGAGTGCGGCGAGCGCGGAAAGCGGTCATCCGTCGGAAACAGCCACTTTCCGGCGGGCGCCAAATGCGCCGCAAAACGATGTGCCTGTAGGCGATCTCGGGAGCGGCTCCGATTACAGCGTGTTCCTCCAGCACTTGGGTGTTCCCTCCACCGACATCAGTTCGGGCGGCGACTATGGCGTGTATCACTCGGCATTCGATGACTTCACGTGGTTCAAGAAGTTCGGTGATCCGGACTTCGTCTACGAACAGCAGATGGCCCGCGTTTACGGCTTGCAAATGCTTCGCATGGCAAGCGCAGACGTACTTCCTTATGACTACGAAAACTATGGAAAAGAAATTCTGGTTTACATCGATGCGGCCATGAACAAGAGTAAGGAACGCTTTGGAGACAAAGCGCCAAACTTTTCAGCAGCGCTTGAAGCCGCGCGCCACCTGCAGGAAGCAGGTGCGAAGATGCTGCAGAAGCAGCGGAAGATTCCTGGAACACCGGAGGCCATGAATGCTAAACTTCGGGGTGCGGAACGTGCGCTGTTGATCCCGGAAGGCCTGCCAAACCGGCCCTGGTACCGTCATTCCATTTATGCGCCGGGACAGTACACTGGTTACGCTGCGGTGGTGATTCCGGGGATCAACGAGGCGATTGATCGGGGTGATCGCACGCAGACCGAACAGCAGATCGCAGTATTGGCGGGGACATTGAATAGAGCGGTTATGACTCTGGAGCAATACCGCTAAGGGCCGCTGTCGTGTGGCGGAGGATTTGATTTTTTTGCAAAGTACACAACGCTTCAACTGTGCGGCGGCAGTCACGCCCACTCGACACGAGCTATGGCACTGGCAAGAATCATTACGCGCTCGCACGCCTGTTCGCAGGAACTGGCGCTCGATCTGCTTGCTCGCGGTTACGCCGTAGAAATTGTTTCTCCTGACCGAATTCCCGATAACCTCGCCGATCTCGAGTTGCGGGTCGATGCCGATCCTGGCAATCAACTGATCGCCAACGTGAAAGCACACAGTGGCGAGCGCTCCGCGTCGATTGATTTTGTCCATCATTTGAAAGCACCGATGGCAGACTTTATTCGCAAGCCGCCGCAGTCGGCGGCCCTTGGAGAGCGTTTCAATTTCAAGGCGGAGGCGACGACGGGAGCAGAAGTTTTTGTCGAGGCTCCGAAACCCTTGTTGAAAGCGGCTTCTCCAGCAGGTGCCCTCTTGCCTGATCGCGGCGTCGATCGTAAGGAGCGCGGATATTCAGGGCCTTCGCGGGACAAACTGCCGCCTCCTCCGGCTCCACTAGCAAATCATTCTGCCAGTGGTCCGAGCATTGTCCATGCTGCGCCGATGGCCCAACCAAAACACCGTCGCCGGCGTCAATCCGCGGCATCGGTCTCGGGTGCTGCGCTCATTCTTGCCACCATACTCTTGCTGGCCCTGAGTTTGTGGTTTGGCATGCGCCAGAGCGGCAAAGCTTCCGCCAGGATTTCTCGAGCTCTACCAGCGCGGAAAATTGCGACGGATTCGGCGAAGGCTCTTGCTGCCGATTCGCCGGCAGGTTCGACTCGCTCATCCCCGGCTGTGTTGGATTTCAAATCCCGGTCGGCAGGGATTGCCAATCCACGATCGAATCGTTCCAGAAGAAGATCCGGCGGTGTGAATAAGCGGACGAAGCATGCGGACGGCGACTATATCGCACCCGATACTGTTATTTATTTTGACAAACTTAGCGCCGAAGAAGCCGCAGCCAGAGCCAAACTGGCGAAGCGACCCTCGAAACCGCAGACGCCTTCAGGCAGCGATAGCGGTGGCGCGGTGGCCGCGAACGCCGTAACCGATTTTGACGACAAGGGCGCACCGAAAACGGTGCAGGACTCAGGCGTCAAATCTGTTCCTTCCCCGAATTAGCGGCGTAGCGGCAAAGCCCAATGAAAGCGTCCTTCACTCGGCGCAGATTGTCGATCTGTGCGCGGGAGGTATAACTCATCTGTTCTTCAACCTTACGTCCGATTCCACGTCCGAAGAGCGCTGTCGCACGGCCTTGAAGATCGCTTTCGGTGACTGCGTATTCTGGTCGTCTTCATGCTCTTTGGCCGTTTCGTTGTGAACTTTTTCGGAATTTCCTTGGCAGTTTCAAAAATTGCCGGCGGATCGATCGTCGCGAATACCGCTTGGGGGATGGTTCGAGGCTCGCGGCCGGATAACGGTTGAGGAGAATGACGAAGCTCAGACGAGGCCCGACATTTCGCTCACGCCGATGGTCATGCCGGTGTTGTCCGGACCAGGATCGATCGGCGTCGTGATGGAGCTTGCGGCCGAGGTCGATCCATTTTGGATCATTTTCTCTCTTACCCCGGAATGGTCATCGGAATCGTCGCGGTGGGTTTGACCGTTTATCTATTGCTTACTCTCGGAGGGTCCCTTTGTGAAGCGCCTTGGTCCCGGCGCGATGGGCGCCATCCATCGCATTTTCGGATTTCTGATCCTGGCGATTGCCGGTGGCGCCTAGTGCGAGGTTGCGTCTTCCGTCACCGCCAGCGCTTCGCTTTCCATACAGCGGGCGACGATGGCGGCGCAGGATTCGATGAACGTCTGCTCCGCGGAGGTGAAGGTGTCCGAAAAATAGCTCTCGACGCAGATTTCGGCCATGACCCGTTTCTGCACGAAGATGGGCACGACAATATTGGATTTCACGAGATCGGATCCGAGGTAGCGTGGATCGGCAGCGACATTGTTGACGGCCACGGTCTTGCCGGAACGAGCCGCAGCCCCGCACAAGCCCTTGTCGAGCGGGATGCGCAGCGTGGGCAAAAAGCTGCCGGCGTGGGGGCCGAGTACGAGAGCTTCGAAAGAAGGTGGTTCCATCAGGTAAAAACCAACCCAATTGTAGCGGGTGGTCGACTCATGGAGACACCCGGAGATATGCTGCATGAGAGGCTTCACGCCCTGGGTGGAACGGGCGTATGACTCAAAATCTTTCAGCATTGCGTCGTGTTCGGCCATGTGTAGCTACGCGAGCCTTACTTGATCGTAACCAGCTTCTCGACCAACTCCGAGTAGTCTTTCTTCTCCAGGCCGTGTACCTGCTTGTTGTATTCATCTACCTTGCTGGAGTAATTCATCGAGCAGAACTTGGGGCCGCACATGGAGCAGAAGGCTGCGGTTTTGTAGCCCTCCTCGGGGAGGGTCTCGTCGTGCATGGAACGGGCGGTTTCGGGATCGAGCGATAACTCGAACTGTTTTTCCCAATCGAATTTGTAGCGGGCGTAGCTCAGGGCGTCGTCGCGGTCGCGCGCTCCGGGGCGCTGGCGGGCGACGTCGGCGGCGTGGGCGGCGATTTTGTAGGCGATAATTCCGTCCTTCACGTCTTTCTCGTTCGGAAGGCCCAAATGCTCTTTCGGAGTTACGTAGCAGAGCATCGACGCGCCGTACCAGCCGATCATGGCCGCTCCGATGGCGGAGGTGATGTGGTCGTAGCCGGGAGCGATGTCGGTTACGAGCGGGCCAAGGGTGTAGAAAGGGGCTTCGTCGCACCAGGCATTTTCTTTTTCTACCTGCTCTTTGATCTTGTGCATGGGAACGTGGCCGGGGCCCTCGATCATCACCTGCACGTCGTGCTTCCAGGCTATGCGCGTCAGTTCGCCCAGAGTTTTTAGTTCGGCGAATTGGGCTTCGTCGCTGGCGTCGGCCAAGCATCCGGGACGCAGGCCATCTCCCAGCGAGAAGCTCACGTCGTATTTCGCGAAAATCTTGCAGATGTCTTCGAAGCATTCGTAGAGAAAATTCTGTTTGTGGTGATGGGTCATCCATTGCGCCAGGATCGCTCCGCCCCGGCTCACGATGCCGGTGATGCGATTTGACACCATGGGCACATATTGAATGAGAACGCCAGCGTGGATGGTCATGTAGTCCACACCTTGCTCGGCTTGCTCTTCGATGACCTCGAGCATGACGCTGGCGGTTAGATCTTCTACTCGCTTCACTCTCGAGATCGCTTCGTAGATTGGAACTGTGCCGATCGGAACGGGAGAATGGCGGATGATGGCTTCGCGAATGGTAGGGATGTCGCCGCCCGTGGAGAGATCCATTACGGTGTCGGCTCCATAATGAACGGCGGTGTGGAGCTTTTTCAGTTCTTCTTCCACGTCTGAGCTTACGGCCGAGTTTCCTATGTTGGCGTTGATCTTGCAAAGCGACTCTACGCCGATCGCCATGGGCTCGAGTTCGGGATGGTTGATGTTGGCAGGGATGATCATGCGTCCGCGGGCCACTTCGTCGCGTACCAACTCGGGCGCGATCTTCTCGCGGTGGGCGACGTAGCGCATCTCGTCGGTGATAATGGCTTGGCGAGCGTAGCGCATCTGCGAGAAGTTGCCGTCTTTATTTTCGGCTCTGCGCTTGGCCAGCCACTCCGCGCGGGGTTTCAGGACTTCATTGAGACCGTTGCCGTTTGCGGCCTTCGTCGAATCACCATTGCCTGCGGACATTTTCGTCTGTACCATCCTTCAGAAGCGTAGTCACGAAATTATACGCTGGTTGGGTGGGGTTTTTGGGGAGGACGAAAAGAGTCGAGGATCCGAGCAACGAACAGGTCTTGCCAGGAGGAGCCATGCTAAAGCGGCTGACGAGTACGAGCAATGACGTGAGCTTGACGATTTCGCGAGTGGTTCTTGGGGTGGTGTTCTTCGCGCATGGCGCGCAAAAAATGCTGGGGTGGTTTGGCGGCTACGGTTTCCACGCCACCATGGGATTTTTTGAGCACATGGGCATGCCGGCTGCGGTTGCGCTGCTGATCATCTGCACCGAATTTTTCGGCGGACTGGGGCTGATTGTCGGATTGCTGACTCGGATTGCCGCGCTTGGAATTGGTGTCGAGATGATCGGGGCGATCTTCCTTGTTCACCTGCCGAACGGATTCTTCATGAACTGGTTCGGGACGCAGAAGGGCGAGGGCTTTGAGTATCATCTGCTGACGATCGCGATGGCTGCGGCGCTGCTGTTGCGCGGAGCGGGCGCGTTTTCGGCCGACTATTCGCTATCGAAATGAATCAATTTCTCAGCGTTTTACCGGTTTTCAGCGTGAATTGAATTCTTTCCTGGGTCTTCTTTTCCCCGCACAGGGACTTGAAGGCTTCACGCTCCAGATCCAGCAAATATGGTTCGCTCACTGGCGTGCCGGGGGTTATATTTCCGCCGCAGAGAACCTCGGCTATTTTTGTGCCCAGCTTCTTTTCGTGATCGCTGATGTAATCGCCTTGCCGCATCAGGTGGACTCCCAGTTTCAGAGTGGCGAGGATGTTTTCTCCGGGAGCGGGAATGTCGGTGCGCATTACGGGCGGCTCGTATCCGGCTCGCAGCAGGGCTTGTGCTCTGGCTTTCGCGTCGGCGAGTACGCGATCGCGATTCATGGTGATGCGATCGGAGCTTGAGAGGAATCCTAGTCCTCGGGCTTCGTGGGCTGAGGTTGCCACTTTCGCTGTGGCGATGGTTTCGAAGGCTTTTTTCATTGCTTCAATGAGTTCAACGGATTCGCCTCGGGCGTTCGAAGGAAGATCGGGGCGGATGGAGGTTGCGCTGTCTACGGCTCGGAGCAGCATTTCCTTGCAGCCGCCCCCACCGGGGAGCAGACCCACTCCCACTTCGACGAGTCCCATGTAGAGCTCGGCGTGCGGTTGGCGGGCGGCGGCGTGGAGTGAGACCTCGCAGCCGCCTCCTAACGTTAGGCCGAAGGGCGCGGCTACCACGGGCTTGGGGGAAAATTTGATGGCCTGGGTCATGCCCTGGAATTGGCGGATGGCGAGGTCGACTTCGTCCCACTCTTCTTCCTGGACGGACATTAGCAAGAGCATCAGGTTTGCGCCCACGGAGAAATTATGCGCGTCATTGGTGATGACAAAGGCGTCGAAGGCATCGCCTGGGCCGCCGGGTTTCAGCGTCTGCTGGATTAACGAAATTATGTCGGCGCCAAGAGCGTTCATCTTTGAGTGGAACTCGATGCAGGCGATACCATCGCCCAAGTCGATAAGCGACGCTCCCGAATTTTTCTTGACCACTCCGCTCGATTTCTTTGCTGCTTGTACCGACCAGACTCCTTCGGGGACAGCTACCGGCTGCCAGTTGCCAGTTGCCAGATCCCAGTAACGCTTGCCCGAGGGAGCCTTGGCGTCGTCCTGGTACCAGCTCTTGCTTCCCGAGGCCAAAAGTTTTTCTACGTTCGCTGCCACGGGATGGCCTTCCTTCTTGCTGCGCGCTACGGTTGCTTCTACGCCGGCGGCGTCCCAGAGTTCGAAGGGGCCGAGTTCCCAGGCGAACCCGTTGCGCATGGCGCGATCGATCTCTACCACGGAATCGGAAATCTCCGGGATGCGGTTGGCCGAGTAGGTCCAGAGATCGGAGAGCGCGGACCACAGGAATACGCTGGCTTTGTCGGGCTTCTGCGGGGGGGCACCTGCGCCTTCCATGCCGAGCAACATTCTTAATCGCGTTCCTGTGTCTTCTACGTTTCTGGCCATGTCCAGCGCGGCGAATTTTGCCTTCCGGCGGGGATGATATTCGAGCGTCTTCCAGTCGAGGGTCAGGCGCTCCTCTTCTTCTTCCTTATCTTTTTCCTTGCCGGCGTTCGCGGCCGCGGGCGCACGCGCCATAGTTTTTTTGTAGAAGCCGCCTTTGGTCTTGTCGCCCAGCCATTTTCGGTCCAGCATCTGGCGGAAGAATGCTGGAATTTGCAATTCGCTGCGCTCGTCTTTGACGTTCTCGGTCATGTTTTTAACCACGTGTCCGAGGACGTCGAGGCCCACCAGATCGATGGTGCGGAAGGTGGCGGAGCGCGGCCAGCCTACGGCTTGCCCGGTCAGGGCATCGATCTCTTCTATGGTCAGGTCCATTTCCTGCATCAGGCGCATCACGTTAAGCACGGAGAATGTGCCGATGCGATTGGCTATGAAGTTGGGCGTGTCTTTCGCTGGCACGACGCCTTTGCCCAATTGCCGGTCGCAGAAGCGGGTGACGGCTTCGATCAACCTGGGATCGGATTCGGGTGTGGGGATCAACTCCAGCAGGCGCATATAGCGTGGCGGATTGAAGAAGTGAGTGCCAAACCACGACCGACGGAAGTCTTCGGAGAAGCCTTCGGCGATTTTGGCGACGGGGAGTCCGCTCGTGTTGGTGGTGATGATGGTGCCGGGCTTGCGGATGGCTTCTACTTTTTTCAATAACTGCCGTTTGATTTCGAGGTTCTCTACGATGGCTTCGATGATCCAGTCGACGTCGGCCAGGCGTTTTAGGTCATCGTCGAAATTTCCTACGGAGACCAGGCGCGAAAGTGAAGGTTCGAAGAAGGCTGCGGGCTTGGATTTTTTGGCTCCTTCCAGTCCGGCAGCGGCGACTTTGTTGCGGGCCGGGCCATCCGCGTCCGGGGGGACGATGTCCAGCAGGATTGACGGAACCCCAGCGTTGGCAAAATGTGCGGCTATGCGGGCGCCCATTGTGCCCGCCCCCAGTACAGCGACTTTATTGATGCGCTTCATGAATGCCGACTCCTTTATGACAGATGTTTTTGGGAAGGGCACGGCTCAAGCCGTGCCGTCCAGAGTAAATAGCGACGGGTCTTTGGTCCCGTGAGGGGACACTCATTTTACTCCTCGGTTCTCCGTTTTCCCTTCGAGGGTGTAGGGAATTTTTAATACCTTGGAAGAAGTCGCGCCGAGAACGCGAGGAGCTCACCCAGGCGCTGAAGCGACACCCGCTTCCAATGCCTCCGCCGCACGGTTGAACCCGTGCCCTTCCCGTTCACGCTCGACCACACTTCGGTGCTGTGTGAAGCTTCCAGGTCGAACTCCTCTAGGGAAGTTTATCTACCACCCAGTCGTTCTTGCCCGCTTCGATGAGCGTGATTTCTGAAGGTTTGCGGGCGGGGTGGTCGCCTCGAGGCGTTACCAGAACGATGGGGAAGCTGTAGTGGCCGGGATGTCCGTGGCCGGAGGTGATCTCATAAGAGCGAATCTTTACTCCGGCGTTCGAAAAAAAGTCTTCCATTTGATCAGCGTTCTGCGAGTGGCGGAGGCCATCGCTCAGGAGAACCAGGCCGCTTTCGAAGTCTCCAGTTTGCCAGGCGTGCAGGAAGTGGTTCGCCGCTGCCAGGGCGAATACGTAGCCTGCGTCGGTGGGGATTTCCTGCTTGGCGGAGTGGCGATGGGAACGGGGCCAGCCTGGAGTTGCCAGAAGGATTAGCGCCAGGGAAAAAAATGCCGGACGGAATTCCACTCCAAGTCTAAGACTATTCCTCATTCCTCAGGGCTCGCCAGTGATGATGATAACCGAACTCCTTACTGTACTAGGAAAACCGGCGAGCACGTGCGTTAGGCTTTGTTCTGGACTAGGATTGCACCGATAGGAAGCGGCAGTCGGCGGATTTACCGATTCGTCGCGCAAAGTGTCGCCCTCTTGGTCGGTTGGGGGCTTTGGCAGGGCCTGCGGCAACCAGTAACCTGGGAAAACGCCTGGCTCATATCCTGAACTTTCGTAGCTATGCTCTCCGGACTTCATGACGTCAAGCCCTCGCCCTTTGTCGCTTCTCGAAATCGCAAGGGAGATTCGCCGCAGAGAAGTTTCGCCGGTGGAGGTGGCGCGGGCTCATCTTGATCGCATCGAACGCCTGAATCCCAGGCTGAATGCGTTCGTCGATTACAAGCCCGAGACCGTGATGGCCGAGGCGCGTGAGGCGGAGAAGGCGCTTCAGCGCACGAATCAGGACGAGCTTGGGCCGCTGCACGGCGTGCCTCTTTCTATCAAGTCTTCGATTGATGTGGCGGACCATCTTTGTGAGGCTGGGTCGCGATTGCGGGCTGGATATGTTGCGGTGGAGGATGCTCCACTGGTGGCTCGGTTGCGGGCGGCTGGAGCGGTGATTCTGGGAGTTACGAACACTCCGGAACTGCTTATGGCCTGGGAGACCGATAATCTCCTGTATGGACGAACCAACAATCCCTGGGACCTGACGCGTACGGCGGGCGGGTCAAGCGGCGGCGAGGCGGCGGCGATTGCGGCAGGGCTTTCGGCGGGCGGCATGGGGAGCGATGGCGGCGGGTCGATTCGC
>Ga0181522_10001165_pt1 | contig 16533 bp, 10 predicted proteins | sample PEATcosm2014_Bin_27_FD_121103 | JGI IMG/M metagenome (GOLD analysis project Ga0181522, IMG submission 121103) | Peatland microbial communities from MTU Mesocosm Facility, Houghton, MI, USA - PEATcosm2014_Bin05_10_metaG | ecosystem: Environmental > Terrestrial > Soil > Wetlands > Peat | place... | reverse complement strand
GCAAGGGCCGTCCATTGATAATCGCGTCTGGGTACGGTTTCAAAGACTTAATCGGAGTTGACTATTCGGCCACGCTTTGTCGAGTAGCTGAGCGAAACCTCAAGGCTCGGGGAGTTGAGCGGTTCCGAATTATCAACTCAGACGCGGCACGGTTTGATTACTCAAGAGAAAACACCTTGGCTTTCCTCTATCATCCGTTCAAGGATGACGTGTTGGGGACAGTACTGGATAATCTACGGATCGCAACGTTGGGGCACGAACTAGTGATTGCGTATGTCGGAAGTGGCGGCGATCTAATGTTGAGGCAGGAGTGGTTGGAGCAGATTCACGGGGTTCCGAGCCTCCGGCTCTTTCGAAAGCGCCCGTCGCCAGCAAGCAACGCGTAAAGTTTATTTGCATTGGTTGCTCGGATTCATGATTTCTCACCCGGCACGGTGATGATTTGCTCGCTCGGTACAGGCACAAGATTGTTGTCCATATGCGTAGATGCAAGCAGCATCCGTCAGTAAAACTCAACTTCTAAGTTTCCGTTTTCGGGGTGCGCGGACTGATTTCTCCGGCGGCTTCGCCTTGAGCACGTCCGCTATCACTTCCTTGAACGGCAGGGGGATATGCGGAATCGGCTTAGAGTTCGTGATCTTATTCGCTGGTTCCATTTTGTTGGTTGTCACCGTCAGACTCCAACTCTTCTTTCAGTATGTCCTTCCAAAGATAATCCTGTTCACCCTTTAGCGCGCGCTGCACGTGTTGGGACTCTACCTTCCGCCGCGCTGTAGAACGGAAACGACAGCAGCCTTATTGGACACAGAGATAACGCGATCCTTGGGGCGCGTGCCTAACTTCTGGACTTGCGCCACCGTGCGAATCTTCCCGCCCACATATGTTTCGTCAACCTCGACAATTCCTTGGAGTTTCGATGACAACGGTTCCTGGCTCATCGTGTAGCGAATCCGATGCGCCATGAACCGTGCGCTCCTATACGTGACCTTCAGTATCCGGTGAAGCTGATGCGCGCTCGCGCCCTTCTGGCTTGCACACAGCAGGTGATAGGCCAGCAGCCATTTACTCAGGGGGATGTGGGAGTTCTCGAAGATCGTTCCTACGGTGACACTGAACTGCTCACGACACCCGCCACACTTCCACACGCCTTTGCGGACGTGCTTGTCCTTCCCGCCTTGCTTGGCAGGCTTTGGCTCCAATTTGTAGGCATTGTCAACGAGGCCGCAGTGCGGACAGACAGGGCCACGGGGCCATCGCAGCTTTTCGATGAATTCCCGCGCCTTATCTTCGTCGCTAAAGTGCTGAGCCAGTGCGATTAGATTGAGTGCGTCGTTGGCCATGCGCAAACATTAGGTCAAGCGCATGGGTTTTTCAAGTGACTAATTACGGAGAAATTCGTAGCAGTTCCTTCGAAACTCGTGTATAAAACACAGTTCAACGTCAGTGCCGATTGTAGGCTGTTTCTGATTGGGCCGCATCCAGCTAAAGCCTTCATTTTAAATATTTAAGATCGCTTCGGCCGCCAGGAGTTGTTCCGTAACCTATGCCTTCCCGTCCCGCATCGTTGGATCGCTCGCTGCGCCTGGCGCTTCCGGCGACCTCAGCCAACCTGGGACCTGCGTTCGACGCCGCAGCCTTGGCGCTTGATTTCCATCTACGCTTGCGTGCCGAGCGCGCTCCTGACTTCTTCGTCACGGCTGAAGGTCGGGATGCGCAGATTTGCAGCCGCATGGAGAATCACCTGATTGTCACCACTTATTGCGAGGTGCTGGAGTCGGAAAATCGCAAGATTGCTCCCTTGCGCATTCACATCGAAAACGAGATTCCTATTGGCAGAGGTTGCGGATCGTCGGCGGCGGCACGACTGGCTGGGATTGCCCTGGCGGTGCATTTCGGACATTTGCGCTGGAAAAACGATCGCATCGTGGGCGAGGCGTCCATGCGAGAGCATCATCCCGATAATGCAGCCGCCTGCTGGATGGGCGCGCTTGCGGTCGCACGCATGGCCAATCAGGTTCAGGCGCAGGTGGTTGAGGTGAAGCCGAAAGGGAAGTGGCCGCTACTGCTGGCTGTGCCTGATGCTCCGGTCTCGACCGAGCAAGCCCGACGCGTGCTGCCGTTTCAATACTCGCGCGCTGATGCCGTTACGAACATTCAGAATTCGATGTTGCTGTTGGCTGCATTTACTCAGGATCGTCCTGACCTGCTCCCCTCGGCTCTCGAAGACCGCATCCATCAGCCTTATCGAGCGCCGCTTTCACCGCTGCTGCCGGCGATCAAGGAACTGACGGGAGATTCTGGCATTCTCGGCGCCGCTCTGAGTGGAGCGGGACCGTCCGTGCTGGTGTTTCTTGACCCCAAGGTTCCAACGAAAAGAGCCAAGCAGAGAATCGCCGCTCACCTTACAAAACGCCGTCTTACGGCCGAGTTGATCCTCACCCAGATCGCTATGCATGGAGGGCGCGACGGAGCGGACTGGAAGAAGCACCACGGGCCCACCAGGAAGTAAGAGTTTCACGTACGTGTTTGGAACCTTTAGCAGCAATTTGGAACCACGACGAATCAGCGAAACGGAGGAGAATCCATGAGAACCTGGAAGGCTGGATTCCTGATACTGTTGGTGTTCGGATTGTTTTCGAGCGCTTTGGCTGAGACAGCGGCGCACGCCGCATTACCTTATCCGACCGCAAGAACGCCTAAGGAAATCGATCGCGGCGCGCTCACGGCTGAGTCGAGCACAACCCCGATTTCAGTTACCATTGCACTAAGATTGCGTGATCTCGACGACGCAGAAAACCTGCTGAAAGCGCTTCACACGCCCGGGGATCCGCTGTTTCATCAGTTTCTGACCGCGAAGCAGTTCGTGGCGCGCTTTGCACCCACCGACGTCGATGTCCGGAAGGTCGTGGCGGCTCTAGGCAGATACGGGCTGACGGCGGAGAGGACGACGGCGACGACGCTCCTCGTGACCGGCCTTCCGGCCGACATGGAACGTGCCTTCTCCGTCAGCTTGCATAGTTATGAAGTTGTCGCGCACGATAAAGTTCCGGGCTACACTTTTCATGCTCCGCTAACTCCCGCCACAATTCCCGCCGAGATCTCGGCCGCGGTTACAGCGGTCGTCGGCCTCGACAGCCGTCCCAGCTTTCGTCCAGCGTCTCGGACGGTTTCGCCATCGCTTAAAGTCGCGAGTTCGGTATCCCAGACAACCACGCCCGATCAACCTGGATCTTGGACCGTGGCCGACTTCGCCGATTATTACGATGTGCAACCGTTATACCGTCGTGGCGTGACGGGGAGGGGCCGCACGCTTGGCATCATGACCCTGGCGGCGTTTACGCCGAGTGATGCCTTTGCCTACTGGGGTGCGCTCGGGCTGAAGGTCAGTCGGAATCGCCTCACCATCGTCAACGTTGATGGCGGGCCCGGAGCACCGAGCGATGCCTCCGGCTCTATCGAGACCACGCTTGATGTCGAACAGTCTGGCGGAGTCGCTCCGGGAGCAAACATCATCGTCTACCAGGCACCCAATACCAACCAGGGTTTCATCGACCTGTTTGCTGCAGCAGTCGATGCCAACTCGGCAGAAACCCTGTCGACGAGCTGGTATGTAATCTGGGAGTGGTTCGCCAACCTCGAGAACTACCCGGTGACCGAACCGTCCGGGCAGACTGTGAGCTTTGCACACGCGGGTCATGAACTTTTCATTCGCGCGGCGATTCAGGGACAAACAGTTTTCGCGGCCTCGGGAGACGGCGGTGCCTACAACGCGAATGATTATCTCGGTTGCTACGGCCCGTACTCTCCGTCGAATCCCAATAGCTGCAGCCGGGTACTAAGCCTTGCATATCCACCGAGCGATCCGGCCATTACTGCCGCAGGCGGCACTACGGTGCCGACTCAGCTGGAGCTTTGCGAAAACCAGGCATGCACCCCACCCTACTACGACATCAATATCTCGCACGAGAGGGTGTGGAGTTGGGAGTACTTCGACCATTACTGCGAGGTCATTTATGGACTGGATCCCATCGCGTGTGGAAACTTCCCCGTGGGAAGCGGCGGGGGAGTAAGCGTTTTGTTCCAGGAGCCCTTCTACCAGTTTTGGCTCCCCGGCATCCAGCGCAGCCAGCCCGGCCAGATTTGGGAAGCCGGCGAAGCTGTCGCGGCAGAGAACGAGGTCGGAGCGTACTACGCCCTTCCGGCCTTCTATGCGGGCCGCAATGTGCCGGACATCTCCTTCAATGCCGATCCCGAAACCGGCTACCTTATTTACTACACTTCGGAACCGAGCGGGGTCTTCAGCATTCTGTCCAACTGGGGTGGCACAAGCTTTGTCGCGCCCCAACTGAACGGGGTTTCGGCCCTGCTAGGCCAATATCTCCACGGCAGGATAGGATTGCTCAACTTCCCTCTCTACCAACTCGGTTCGACGGGTCAGGGCTATAGAGGCCGGCGTGCGCCGTTCCATGCGATACGATACGGCGGCAACTGGTTCTATCACGGCAGCAACGGCTACAACCCCGCAGTTGGGTTCGGCACGCTGGACGTCGCGAAGTTCGCGCACGCCCTTCGCGACCCCTTTTAGCTTTTCTCAGGTTCGGCACGCTGGCGTGGGGCGGTTCAATCGCCCTCTTTGCGCGGATAACGGCTGATTAGCCCAACCTCGTAGAGTAATCTGCGAGGAACTGACGGGAGATTCTGGCATTCTCGGCGCCGCTCTGAGCGGAGCGAGACCGTCTGCGCTTGTTTTCCCGACCCCAAAGTTCGGTTTGCTCGTCCTTCGACGGAACGTGGCCGGAATCGATCGTCACGCACGTTCTCAAACGTCGTTACAGGTCCGGCGCCTCCGGTTAGAGAGCGGGTTTGGCTGGACTAACGCGCAGCGACCGAGGAGTCCTCGCCGAACGGCCACTCTCGCCGCCGCCAGGACCGGACACAATAAACCGCAACTCCCGCCACAAGGATCACTGCGGCATAGCGAATCTCCCTTAGGAATCCAGTGCGCGAAACCAGAATAAAAATGAAGCTGGCCGCCGCTACGAGCGCTGGCACGGGATAAAGCCACATGCGAAATGGCCTTGGCATGTCTGGCCTGCGTATGCGCAGGACAATGACTCCGACAGCTTGCACCAGGTACTGCAGAAGAATGCGAGTCACCACGAGCGCGGCAATCAAATCCGCGAGCCGCAGAAAGCAGAACAGCGCTCCCACTCCCGCGAGCGCCAGCACCGAGATATAAGGAATCCGGTAAACCGGATGAACGCGCGCAAAAACCCGGAAGTAATTCCCGTCGAGCGCCGCCGCGTAGGGCACGCGCGAATATCCCAACGTCAACGAGAACACCGAAGCGAAGGCCGTCCACATCACGAGTACCGAGATGATCGACCCCGCGGCGTGGCCGTAAACTCTTTCCATCAGAGTCGAGACGACATACAGCTTGCTGTTCGCCGCGCCCGAACGGGCGAGTTCGCGCCACGGGATGACGCCGAGAATGCTCACATTCATCAGGACATAGAGACACACCACCGCCAGAATGGAAAGGAAAAGCGCCCGCGGAATATTCTTTGCCGGCTCTTTGACCTCATCGCCCAGGAAGCAAACGTTGTAGTAGCCCCCAATGTCATAAGCGGCGATCAGCATGGCTCCGCCGAGCCCGCGAAAAAAGTTTCGCGAAAGGGTAAACGCGCCGGGCGGAAAATCGAATGCCTGCCGGGCATTGAAATGCGTGAGTCCGGCGAAGATGATCCACCCGATCGTCGCCATCACGCCTGCCCAAAGCAGCGTCGAGAGCCGTGAGATCGCCGTGATGCGCCGGTAAAGAAGAAACGCCGTCAACAGACAAACTCCGATCGCGAGGAGAGTAGCCGGCATCGCCACCCACGTTAACTGCAGTGGCCCCAGGAGCGGCGTATTCAGAGTTAAGGTGCGAGTCGCCCACACTCGTTCCAATCGTGGCCAGAAGAAGGATGCATATTGCGAGAGCCCAACCGCTCCTGAAGCAATCGACAGCGGGGCGCTGAAGGAAAGCTGCCAGATAAAGAGAAATGAAACGGCGCGGCCCAACTTCCGGGGTCCGTAAATCTCCTTCAAATATCGATACGACCCGCCCGAGCCGGGCATGGCTGCGCCCAGTTCCGCCCAGACCAGTCCATCGCAGATGGCGAGAATCGCGCCGAATATCCATCCCAGCATTGCCTGCGGACCACCCATCACGGTTACGATCAGCGGAATCGTAATAAACGGTCCCACACCGATCATGTCGATCATGTTCAGCGCGGTCGCGGAGCCGAGACCGATGCCGCGGACAAGTTGAGGCTTGGCGTCGGATTCGTTTTCGGGGGAAGTTGTCATGAGAGGCGTCGCAGGTCCTTCGTTGTCGTTCCGCGATACATTTGCGGACCGCAATTTTCCCGTTCGCAACAGCTCCGCGAACGAGTAACGACAGCGACTAACGACCGGTAATCAGATTCACAAACAACCGCACCGCTCCCGGCACTCCTGCTGGCAGTTGCCGAAAGAATGCGTATCCAGTGTAAATATAGGTTCCCTTGCCGTAATGCGCGATCAGCAGCCCGCCCTTTTCGTCGTCTTCGCGGGGATCATGCGATTCGAGCAGCGGGATGTAATTTGAGTCCCACTGCGACATGAAATAGAGCCCGCGCTCCTGCACCCATCCCTCGAAATCTTTCTTTGTAATTTCATTCGGAGAATGAAAAACCGGATTTGACGGATCAAGAATCGTAATCGGAGCCTCTTCGACGGAAACCCGCGCCCGGCCGAGGGTTGCCGGATAGGGGGTAAACCTGCCCGCATTGAAGTCTCCGGTGGCGGCGCTCAGGGTGTTGTACTGCACGACGAGGCGCCCGCCCGCCAGGACGTAATCGAGCATTCGGGGGTTAGCGGCGGCCACATCTTTCTGCGTATCGTAAGCGCGAATGCCGAGCACAATTGTCTGATGCTGGCTCAGGTTTTCGGAAGCAAGTTTTTCCGGCGGGATCAGCGTTACATCCATGCCGATCTGCCCGAGAACTGTGGGGATGTCATCTCCTGCGCCCATGACGTAGCCAACCTTCAGATCCTTCGGCACCTTCACCTTGACGACGCTGACGTGCTGCACCGCAGCCTGATAGTAGTAGGCTGCGCCCAGATCCTCGCGAGTAACAAGTGAATATCCCTCGTTATATTTTTTGCCACCGGCATCGAGCAGTGCCCGAACCTCGACGCGGCCTTCGCGCAAGCTGCCCGGCGACAGCTTGAAGGAAAAGTCCTGCTTGTCACCACGATTGACGAGAGCGACCGGCAACTGGTCTTGCTCCGATTTCCAGTCACGGGGCAATTCAAGACGCAAGGTTCCGTTCGGGGCTCCGGTGCGATTCGAGCCCAAGCCGACCTTCACCGTGATATCTTTTGCGTCTTCGATCGGCAAGACTTGTTCGCCGGGTTCGAGACCTTCAGAGAAAATGGGCGCAACCGCGAGCGGCGTCTTGTAGCGGGTACCGTCCGCCTCCAGGAACGGGACAAAAACGGTCGCGGAAATTTCGTCAGTGCCGGCTTGCTTCGTCGCACGCCGGCTGCCGATAACGTCGGGCACGGGCAAGCGCCGGCCGCTGCGTTCGACGACCTCGTATCGCACACGAACGCGCAGCGGTGGAGGAGGGAAAGGCAGCGTTTGATACTTCGCATCATCAATCGTATTGACCGAATCCGTTTCCGGGTTATCGCGATGCCAGTACGGACGAGTTGCCGGCGCATCGGCGGGAACCCTGAGCGCGAAGTTGGCAAAGTAATCCTGGCCGGGCCCGATCGTCATCTCCCCGGCGTCGGTCTGGGTAATCCAGCCCTCGCCGCCTTCGAGGTGGGCGTTTTCGACGAGCAGCCACCGTTTGGACGCGTTGTGCAGACGTGCCAATACCTGGAACGTTTGCCCTGGGGAAACTACCGTCAGCGCGTCTTGGAATGGCAAAACCGCCTTGGGATTGGCCCCTGAGACAACCGAGGCGTCAAGATGAACGTTGCCGGCGATATTGGCCGCTCTCTGCGCTTCCTGCTCTTTCGCCTGCAGGAGCGGCAGTAGGTTCTGCCTGGCTCGGTCACTGATTCCGCTCGACTGCAGGCGCTCGATCGTGGCGTCAAGCATCTGGACAGCCTCGGAAAGCGGTTCTGCCGCAGCGGTGGGGTCCGATTCGCTCGCTTCAGTAGCATGCTTTATGTCAGAATTGATCGCGTCCAATTCTCGCCGCAGCCAGGGCACCTTTTTTTCCTCCTCGCCGAGGCGCAAAGCTAACCCCGCCAAGGTTTCATCAACGCCATCGAAGAAACTTTGCTCGTGCCCATCTTTGTCTTTGGGCGAGTCTACGACCGAATCGACGAGCTTGTAGAAGGTGAAGCGGTCTCCGGGCGGAACGGTAAAGCTTCCGACGCCCTGCGATTCCTGATGCCTCAACCCCTGCAAAGCAAATTGAACGTAGGATGTCCCCAAGACCGGATCAACGACGCCGGTGTTGAGGCGGACGGTGTAATTCGCGGGATCGCACGTCGTCGCGCCAAAGCCGCACACATTGCCGATGTACAACTTTTTCGGCTGCCAGGGCTCGAGGCCTTCGGCAATTTGATCCGGGAACCGCTTTGGATCCGCGGCTGCGCGGAAAGCCTCTTGGGTTATCAGCGCCGAAGCCTGATGGTGCCCATGCCCATCGCGATCGGTCCCTGAAAATCGCGCGATCAGGACATCCGGACGAAAGGTTCGAATCACGCGCACCATGTCTGAAAGCGGGATATCGTGCCCTTGCCACTTCTGAAATGTCTCTTCGGCGGTTTTGGAATATCCAAAATCGGCCACGCGAGAGAAGCGCTGCTCTACGCCGTAATAGCGATCTGCGGCCAGCAACTCCAGAGTGCGCAGGACACCCAAGGCATCAAAAAGATTGCTGCCCAGCTTGTTCTGTCCGCCTTCGCCGCGCGTCAGCGTCATCAGCATCGTCGAGACGCCTTTGCCGCGCGCCTCGAGCGTCAACATTCCGCCGTCTTCGTCATCCGGATGGGCCGTCGTCTGCATCAGGCGCGCGGTGGTTTGCAGCTGCCGCACCATCAGCTTCAGCCCTGCCACACCCGTTTCCTGCGGCAGCGGGTCGTAGTAGCGATCAGGTTTATGATCGGCGGGGTCCTTGTCGGCTGCAGGCGGGGCAGCGAATAGAGCGCCTGATGCCACCAGCAGTACCACTGGGAGAAGGGCAGCAAGGCGATCGCGCACTGACTTAAATTCCGGTTTCCTAGACATCGCAAACCTTACCATCTGATGGAGTGTCCCCAAGAAAGGCGCAAACCTATTCTGGCAAGTGCTTACCTGCCCATCCCCTGCGCGGCCTTAAACTTCTGTTGGCATGCTGCCGCCTGTTGCACAATCTGCCGGAACTCCGCATCGCTGCGCAGATTTGCCCAAAGAGGATCTGATTGCAGTGCCTGATCAGCACAATAGTTCTCGGCTACGGCCTTGCGCAGGAAATCAAGTGCGGTTTGCTTCTCTCCGCAGGCTGCGAGCAGAGCACCCTGGTAGTACTTCAACTCTGAATCCTGTTCCGGGAGTAATTCGTTCTCTGAGGACTCGGCCAGCTGGTGGACTTCTGTCGCTGGCGCCTTCGTCAGGCACGCTTGTAACATTCCTCGCATCCACATCGGATTTTGGGGTATCTGCTCGACGGCCTGCCGCGCTTCGACCATCTTTCCCTCCCGCATCAGAACCGAAACTCGCACTGCGTTCGAGTACTCTGATCCCGCATCGAGGTCCAGATAATCCATGGCGCGAGCCGATTTACCCTGCTCGAAAAACGCGAACGAACACGAACGCCAATTGTAATTCTTGGGATCGATGGACAACGCCTTATCGCATTCGCTCTGCGCCTCATTCAGAAGGCCGGCATAACGCGAGACATAGGCCAGGGAATAATGTGCCAGCGCACTGTCGGGACGCCCGTCGACCAAGGCGCGCGCATCGCTGTAAGCTTTGTCAAGGTTGCCGGACTCGACCTCGTTGGTCGCCAGAAATGCAGCGGCGCCTACGCGTCTAGGCTCGACTGCGAGAGCGAGTTCGAGAGCCGCATTCGAACGCTTATATCCCTCGGCCCCGCCGCCCGAGTAGATGGCGTCGAAGTAGTAGCGCCTTCCGAGCACTTCCCAGGCCGGCGCATAATTCGGATCGAGTTTCACGGCTCGCTCGAGCGACGCGATCGCATCCTTATTCGCGGCGGCATCGTGCGACATCGCCAATGCGCGCAAATAAGCGTTATACCCTTCGCGATTCACCGGCGCGCTGCCCGGTTCAACCGTTTCGCCCGAAATGCCGAGCGCCGGCACCAGCTCCTGCCGCACTTTTTTGGCTATCTGGTTTTGTAATGCAATCAGGTTATCGGTCGTCGAGGTGAGAGTACCTGTCCAGATCAGTCTGTTATCTTTTACCTCCACGGCTTCGAGAGTCACCATCAGGTTTTTGTCCTGGCGCACAAAATGTCCGGTGACGACGGTGCCTACGCCCAACTCACGTCCGGCTTTCGCCGGGTCCGCTTCTCCATTGACATATTTTTGGGTGGAGGTTGACGGCCGAATCTCGAGAGAATGGGTATAGGTCAAAGCGTTCGCAATCTCGTCAGCCAGCGCAAATTGCAGAAACTCGCTCTCCGGATCATTGTTGATGTTGATCAAAGGTAGAACCGCGATGGTAAGGTTGCTTGTCTGTACTGTTTTTACGCGATGTTTGAGCCACCACCCGCCTAGTGCCACTGCTACGGCCAGCAGCAGCGCGGCCAAGCCGAGCACGATCCAGTTGAGCGTCGAACTCCGCTTCTGAAATGTGTGCGTCGATCCCCGTACTCCGATCGTCTGACGAAGCCCGCTGCGCAGGAGGGGCTCCGTGCCTTTCTTCAATTGCGCTAATGCAACCCTCATTTCGTCTGCGTTGCGGTAGCGCAGGTTGCGATCTTTCTCCATCGCTTTGCCAATGATGGCTTCGAGTTCGGCGGGCACCGCCGGATTGATCGAGCGCGGAGAGGCCGGTTTCGAGTTCATCACCGCATGCAGCGTCATGACGACGTTGGTTCCGGTGAAAGGCTTCTTGCCGGTTGCCATCTCGAACAGCACCACGCCGAAGGAAAATATGTCGCTGCGCACGTCCAGGTCTTCCGACCGCGCCTGTTCCGGAGACATATAAACTGCTGTCCCCGGAATCACGCCTACCTGCGTCAGGGATTCCTCAAGCGATGAGTCGGTGGTCATGCCGAGAGTCTGGTCTTTGGCGAGTTTGGCGAGACCAAAATCCAGAATCTTTACCTGTCCGTTCGGAGTCAGAAAGATGTTTGCCGGCTTGATGTCGCGATGCACGATGCCCTTGGCGTGGGATGCGGCGAGCGCGTCAGCCATTTGCACCGCTATGTCGAGAAGGTCTTCAAGTTCGAGGGGTTTGCCATGAATGCGCTGCTTCAGGCTTTCGCCCTCCAGCTTTTCCATGACAATGAAGGGATGGCCGTTGTTGTCCTCAATGTCGTGGATGGTGCAGATATTCGGATGGTTCAGCTGCGATGCAGATCGCGCCTCCCGCGTAAACCGGTCCAGGGACCGTTTATCCCGCACCAAATGGTCGGGAATAAACTTCAAAGCGACGTGCCGGCCAAGGCGGAGATCCTCCGCTTCGTAAACAACTCCCATTCCGCCGCCTCCGAGCTTGGATAGCACGCGGTAATGGGATACCGTTTGACCAACGATCTCCATAGAAGTGTGGTGCGGGCGCGCACGACCACGAAGGCGTAATGTTAGGCGGTCAGTGCGGCTGGGTCAACCGAGTGGAGACATAAAAAAGAAGGAAGACTGTCAACAGAGAGTTCGAAAAGCTATCCACTGATCAGCGCGGCCGACGAACCCACCCACTTCATATTCTTGTTCTGATCCACGCCCATCATCAGACCGCGTCCCATGCGTACGATCGTCATCACCGGCATTAACTGTTCAAGCCATATATACATAATCCGCAGTTCCACTTTCGTGAGTCCGTAAGGAGTCTCGACGACCGGAGTGAAGTCCAGGCGCTCCTGCAAAATGTACTGGCTACGTTTCTCCGCCGGGATGGCATCAATGTCGGCGCGTGAGGGCGCAATCACGACCCCCAGACCGGCAAACGAATAAAGCGGCTTGAGCACAAAGTTATCAAGATCCGCCGGTACATCTTTCAGTTGATCGAGAAACCAGGTCCGCGGGACAGAGGGATGCTTCAAGTAAGGAATCGAATACTTGCTGATCCGAAAATACCAGTTCGGATGCCCCGCCCACTCCACATCCAGTTCGTCGCGAAAATCAAATGGCAAAGCTACGCCCTTGCGTTCCAGTTCATCCACAATCGTCCGGTTATAAATCCGCTCAATCGGAACCTGTTTGCCGCCGTCTTGGTAAAACAGGCGCTGCCCCTGTTTGCTGACCTTCGTGATGCACACGGTGCGAATGCCGAGCAGTTTTTCGGTAAGCAAAAAATCGGGACGCGTCTTCTGCTCCTCCGGATGTACCTCCATCAACACCACATTCGCCGGATCGTGACCGGCAAGAATTCCATCCTGCAAAATCTGCTTGTAAGCGGCCGAATCGAGGCCGCTCAAAAAATACCGAAGGTTGGAGTCGAGTCCGAACACATCGATGTAGGTCTGTGCCAAAACCGGCTGATAGGCGTAGAGGGAAGGGAAGGCCTGTAACTCAACCAACTTTGGCTGTAACCCGGGCTGTGACTTGCCAGCCGAGTCCCGCACCAGGCCGAAGTCAACCTGGATAAACATGGGGCGCTCGGGCTCGTTCGGTACCCGGAACCGGGCTGGAATCGAGCTCTCGGAGCGGGCGAGATAATCGGGATCTTCTACCAGCTGTCGGATGAGCGCTTTCCCGTCCTCACACATACGCTCGACGAGGCCGTTCGAAAAAAAGCAAGGGGTCTCACAGAGCGCAAAGGGAACCTCCATCCCGCATCGCGAGGTCATTTCGCGACGCAACCGTTCGTAACTGTTGGAAGTAAAGTTCGAATTGAAGGCGTGACGATAGGAGGGAATCATTGAGGATCGTGGAGTTACGGCAGTCCTCTCCTACGCCTCAATCAGAAACCGTCCGCTGCGCATGATCTGCTGATCGTCGATCCATATATCGAACTTTCGTCCCACCACATCAATGTGAGTCGACGAAAACCATTCTGCTCCCGTGTGCGCGCCGTAAGGATTGCCAAACGCAATGTGCACGCCGGGAAATTTCTCATCCTGCAAGATCTCTCCAATTACATCCTTCAGTTCGATGTTGGTTCCGATGGCAAACTCGCCGACCCGGTTGCTGTTCTCATCGGTGTGCGTGTAGGCCCAGAAGTCGTCTTTCAGTTCCTTGTTCGACGAGTGCGCCTCGATGAGTCGATTTCCCTTCACCTGAACCGTCAGGGGATGGTCCTTCAAATCGCCGAACTTTTCACACAGATAATCGCCCACTACCCCGTCAATGACGAATGTACCATTGACCTCGCCCGGCGTCGTGAACACTTCGCCGCCCGGCAGGTTCCCCCATTTTTCGGTGCTGATGATTCCGCTCGTCTTCACCCATCGGTAATTCGGATTCAAATCTGCGATCAAGTTCGTACCTGCCGGGGTCGTCGCGCGCACTTGTTTGGCTTTGCCTAACGTCTCCAGCACTTTCAGGCTCAACCGGTCCACCTTCAGGTAGTCCGCGCGCATGCCCTCCAGCATGATCCTTTTCTTGATGTTGACCATGTGCGCGTGCCGGATTTTATTTCGGTTCACGATGTCCGTCATCTGCATGCGCGATTTCAGTTCCCGGGGCTGCGCTCGCACGGCGAAAATGCTGACCTGGCTTGACTCGAGATCGTGAGCGATCACGGGCGGCAAATCCGCGAGCGGACGGGTCGCCACATCTTCGAGGACCCATGTCTGGTAGCGGCACCCAACGTCTTCCAGTTCATGCACGATCGCGGCTGCGATCTCGAGGCTCGCTTCATCGGTGATGACGGTCACCTTTTCCGATGCGAGGACGCGGAGGCACACGCGCACTGCATTCCGCGCGCCGGGCGTCAACTCCGGGTCAAAAGTCAGTTTGTTCAGTTGTCGGTTGGATTGTGCGTTCGATTGTGCGTCGGTCTCTGTCAAGCTCATCAGCCGGCCCGGGCGATGGGGAGGCGATCCGCCTCGTTCACGCCCACCTCAGTTTCCTTAATAATGTAGTCCATCACGGCTTTCATATCGCCCGTCTCACGGTAAACCTGCAGTTGGCGGTCCGCCCCGGTGCCCATCTTCATGATCTCACGGATGTACTCCACTTCTTCGCGGCAGTCCAACTCGTCAAGCACGTCGTCGACGAACGCCAGATACTCTTCGATCAGGTCGCGTTCCGGAACTTCCATCTGCTTGCCGAAGTCGATCAATTTGCCGTTGATTCCATAGCGCGCGGCGCGCCACTTGTTCTCCATGAGCAGTGATTTTCGATACAGACGGAACCCCTGATTCTGCGAGTGCAGTTTATAAAGTTTCGCCACCGTAGCCTGAATCAGCGCCGCCAAGGCAATCGTCTCTTCCAGACGCATCGGGAGGTCGCAAACGCGGAATTCCAGCGTGTTGAAGAAGGGATGCGGCCGCATGTCCCACCAGATTTTCTTGGCGTTATCGATTGAGTTGGTCTTGACGAGCAGCTTGACGTAATTTTCGTACTCACCCCAGCTGGGAAAATAATCTGGCAGATTGGTACGCGGAAATTTGTCGAAAACCTTGCAGCGATACGATTTCAGGCCGGTGTCCATCCCCAGCCAGAAGGGTGAATTTGACGAGAGCGCGAGAAGATGAGGAATGAAATAGCGGGCATGATTCATCATCTGGATCAGGACCTCGCGATCCTCGATGCCGACATGCACGTGCAGCCCGAAAATCAGGTTAGCTCGAGCCACCAGCTGCATGTCTTCCACAATATTTTTGTAGCGCTCGCCCGGGGTAAGCGCCTGCACGCGCCAGTCGGCAAAGGGATGCGTCGCTGCCGAGGCCAGGCGCAAACCGTTCTCGCGCGCCAGCCGTATCATGTGATACCGCAGATTCCTCAGCTCTTCCCGCGCTTCCTTGATGTTGTGGCAGACCGAAGTTCCGACCTCGACCACCGATTGGTGCATCTCGGTCTTTACCCTCTCCTGCAGAATCAGCTTGCCCTTCTCAATGATTTCGGCGTGGATGTGCGATCGAAGATCCCGCGTCTCAGGATCGACGGTCTGATACTCTTCTTCGATTCCCAGCGTGAATGTGGGCCTCATCGCGGCATCCCCGATACCGCCGGGCAGAAACAGGCCGGACAGTAAGCCCAACTAGTATACCAATCGCGGACTGACTCCGGGATAACCTGTTCAGCAAAAGGCCGCGCTCCACGGTCTGAAAGCGGCCTAAGCCCAAGGAATCGGACCAAGAAATCGGACCCCGGAACCGGGTTCGAAATCGAGGCTTCGGACGAAGGTTCGGACGAACTTTCGGAACTAGGGATCGCTCTATGCACCAACGCGGTTCTGAACTTTATTGGTCTTGCTCTCGACCGTCTCAGGTCCATTCAAAAACGCCGCCCAATGCAATTCTTCCACTGGATTCCGCCCGCTCGATGCCAGTTTGACTGCCATCTCCGCGACCGCATTGACAATCCAGTCGAAGTTTTGCTGCCCCACCGAGGTAACTTCGGCATCCGGTGCGGGATTCATAAAGTCGATCGCGTACGGGATGCCGTCCTCCACCGCAAACTCTACCGTGTTCAAGTCGTACCCGAGAGCGCGGCACAATGCTAGCGCATCCTTTTCAATTCTCTCTTTCAGTTTTGGACCGGGTTGCGGGTTGCCCTTCACATAGCGCTCATGATGGGGAAGTCTGGGATCGTACTTCATGATGTGCACTTTCTCCTGCCCCACCACGTAACAGCGGTAATAATCCTCAAACTCCACGCCATGTTGCAGCGTCATGCACAGGTCGCCCGTCTGGTTGTAATTATGGAAGAATTCGTCGGCAGAATGCACCTTATACACATGTTTCCAGCCCCCGCCGGAGTAAGGTTTCAAAAATGCCGGAAATCCCACGTAGGCAAATGACTCTTCCCAGTTCAACGGATAAATCAGATTCCGCATCGACTTGTCGGTCGTATCGGGAGGGTGCGTGTGATGCGGCAAAATGACCGTCGGCGGAATCGCCACGCCCATCTTGTGCGCGAGCGCGTAATTAAAAAACTTGTCGTCTGCCGTCCACCAGAAGGGATTGTTGACCACAATCGTACCCTGCAGCGCCGCATTTTTCAGGTAGGCGCGGTAGAAAGGGATATCCTGCGAAATGCGGTCGATGATTACTTCATATTTCTTTTGCTCATCCATGCGGATACCGCCAATCTTCACAAATTCGGCACTCACCCCCGCGGCCTTCATCGAGTTGACCTTCTCGACAAATGCCGGCGGAAAGGTATTCTCCATGCCAAAAAGAATTCCAATTTTTTTATCAGCCATACACT
>Ga0181522_10001164_pt1 | contig 16536 bp, 15 predicted proteins | sample PEATcosm2014_Bin_27_FD_121103 | JGI IMG/M metagenome (GOLD analysis project Ga0181522, IMG submission 121103) | Peatland microbial communities from MTU Mesocosm Facility, Houghton, MI, USA - PEATcosm2014_Bin05_10_metaG | ecosystem: Environmental > Terrestrial > Soil > Wetlands > Peat | place... | reverse complement strand
TCGAGTTCATCCCAGATGAGCAATGAGGTTTCGCCCGGAGCGAGGCCGTTGACGAGAACCTCGGTAGGGGTGACGACGAGAGCGTCAGCGACGGTCGGATCGGTGACGGAGACGCGCTTGAGGCGCTCGGTGGTATTGATCAGCAGAGATTTCCCGACCATGACGCGCAAGGGTGCGGCGCCCGAGGTCTCAGGAGATGTGGTACTCGCCGTTGTTTGAGCAACCTCGTTGCTTTGGGGCGCGGCATTGTTCTGGGATGGCGCCGCTGCGGGAGCGGGAGCGCCGTCGGCCGCTCGATACGCGGAAGACGGCGTCGCCAACAGCAGCGAGGCAAGCGCGAGAAACACAAACGATTTCATCAATGCGGGCCTCGGCAATGCTGACTTCGGCATTGCGAAGCTGGGCGAGGAAACCGCAGCCTTGCGGGGCGCGTGAATCCGCACGCACGGATGCGGAAAGGACGGGTCAGTGGGTTTCATCCGGTTTAAATTTGGTCTCTTCGCGTTTGTTCCCCCGAATCGTTTCAACCTGTAAAGGCGCTGGAGGAGGTGGAGGCGTAACCTTCTCGCTTACCTTATGAAGCTTAGGTTTGGCAGGAGCGGCGGCCAACCCAGGAGAAAGGGCGCTCGCCCTGGTCGGCGCGATCGATTCCTTGCGGGTATCGAGCGGGTTGCGCAATGCCAGCTGAATTCTTCCTTCCTGCGAGGCGAGGGTCAGTTTCTGCGCGTCGTCGGGAGAAACAAGCAGCGTGATGACGGCGGCGTTTTGGACGTCGCCGGTCATAACTCGATCCAGAAGACTGCGACCGACGGCAATGACCGCGACGTTTTCGAGCACCGTATTGGTTTGCGCATCGCTGCCAGCGCCCGGCAGGCCGGTGGCTAGGACATCGACGCGGGTACCGGGCTGCACAAAACCGGCCACTGAGACAACGTCGTTCACCCTAACGGATACGGCGCGCATCCCCTGCGGGATCATGGACGGCAGGCCCGAGCCGGCATCCTCGGCGGCAAGTTTATCGGGGAGAACGAAGTCGCCCTTGCTGATGGGCAGAATCACACCGCGCTGGCGAACTTGCCCGATCCTGGAGAAGGCACCAGCAGGCACGCTGCCTTGGGGAAAAGGAGCCAGGGTGACGTCGTGGTCGGTTAACTTTGAGCCGATCTGAATATCGTTGGCGGCGACCACAACACTCACCATGTGTTCGTTGTTTCCGCCCGCGAGCGACTTAAGCTTATTAAAGACGGTAAAACTGACAAGCAGGCCAACGGCTAGCGCCAGGCCTCCGATCATCAACAGGCGACTTCGATTCATTCCACTTCCTATGTGAGGCGCGCCCAGCCACGGCCATCGCGGGCCGATTGTCTACGAACGCGAAAGGGCAGCCTGGCCAGAGCCACGCGCCTATTGGATCGTGCTGGCAACCTGCGAGAACACCGTGTTCGCGCTGGTGCCAATCAGACGGACAGTGCCGATCACGATCACAAGAATGACCGCGAGCATGACTGCGTATTCGGCGATGTCCTGTCCTTCGTCACCAAGCCATAGAAGCTTAATCAGGTCTGACATTCGAATTCTCCTTACGGACTTGTGCTGAGATTCACCGAGCTGGGCATCGAATACCCTTGTAGCAAATAAATGCGGAAATGCAAAATCCGCCACCCTGGATTCGGGTCGCTCGAGTCCGGGCTGACCTTAAGACCCCCGGGAACCGAGAACCTTCTCCAGTGCGCCCCTAGTTTCGCAGATTCGGGCGGGGTCTAGTAAAGATTTTTTCAAGATATTGAGACTTTCGATTCGATGGCCCTGGTTGGCGGGGGACGCGCGGACGAAAACGACCGCCTGGGAATCCCGATAGGAGGCCTTCCAGCGGGGATCAAGAAGCAGAGCTTGGGCTAGGGCCGAGCCGGGGGGAATCAGGATGGTCTGGACGTTCCAGTGATCGAGAACCTGCGCCCAGCCCTGGTGAAGCTGGACCACCGTCTGAATTGTTTGGCGCAGCAGGTCGTTGCCATAGAGGTCGGCGCGTCCGTCAGCGAAGACACGGTATTTGGAGTCTAGTTTCCAGATGGCATAGCCACCCCAGTCGTAGAAGGCGAAGAGGCGCTCGGGCTGGGGCGTGATCTGGAGGAATGCGATTGCCTTTTCGGGAAAGAGTTCGGCCTCGCGGGCGGGCTGGGCGCGGGCCAAATCGATCCATCTGACGATGGAAAATAACGCCAGCAGGACGAGGGCTGCCGCGTAGAACATTGCCGGCTTTCTCCTGCGGACCGTCAATGACTGAGGCAGCGGCGGCGAGGTTAATGGGTTGGGCACTGCTGCGGCGACGACTGGAATGGCGAGCAGGATGAAGATGGGGATGTGGCGAACCGCGTCAAAGGCAGCGGCGGCGGTGAAGAGAAGCGGAAGGAGGATGCGTCCTTTGACTCTTGAGCGGGAATAGGTGAGCGCGACCAGAAGCAGCAGAACGACGAAGAGGAACGGAAAGTAAAGCGAACGATGAAAATTGGGCGAAAACCACTCGACGATGAAGGTGCGCATTCCGGTGGAGCGGAGCGTATCGAGGGGATAGCGGTAGAGCTGGGCCCCGCTTGGGTTGAGAGGGACAAGCGCCAGGCAAGCGAGGGTGATCAGGAGGACGCGGGTCGCGATCAGGCGAGCTCGCGGCCAGGGCGTGGTTCCGGCGGCCGCTTCAAAGAACAGGCCGATGGCGTATAGCAGTAACAGGGCGGGACCGAGAGCGAAGCCTGCGTGCAGGTTCAGCCAGAGAAGAAACAAAGCCGGAATGCAGAGAAGCAGGCGGGGACGAGCTTCCGCCTGTTCGAGCAGCCAGAGCAGCAAGCTAGCCAGGGTAAAGGTAAACATCTGCGGACGCGCTCCCCAACTGAAGGCGGCGGCCGCCGCGCCGAGGACCGTAAGAGCGGCGGCCCAGTGCGCCTTTGCCTGGCATCGCGCGTAGAGAAGCAGAAAGCCCGCGGTGGTAATCAGCGACGAGAAGACGATCAGCGCGCCAGGGTCAAGGTGCTTCCAGAGTTCATAAAAAATGGTTTCGGAGAGCCACTCGTGAGAGACCCACGCCGTGCCGCCGCGAGTAAAAGAAAAGGGATCAGCGTGAGGGACGTGGCCGGTTTCGACGATCCACTGCCCGGTACGCAGGTGCCACCAGAGGTCGGGATCGGTGGCAGTGCGCGCGGTCATCGCCAGCAAGCCGAAGAAGAGAATTCCGGCGAAGAGCAGGCGCTTGGTGGCGAGTGAGGTCACGGGAGGCAGGGGCAATTATAGAGGGTCAGCGGAGAGAGTCTTCGCGCCGGTGCAGAGTATGCTCGACCCGACCGGAGGACGAGATGCATGGCTAGGTTTTTTCGGCCTGCGTTCGGTCGCGCAGAAGAATTAGTGCCAGCATCGGAAGGTAGAAGCCTAAGATGCTCCATCGTCCTACCGTTTGCACGGTGTGTGGATTGTGATACCAGCGCCAGAGGCCGGTGATCCAACTGCAAGCTACGGTGGCGAGAATGGCACGTCGAGTTTTCGGAATGAGCCAGAGAACGAACGCGTCATAGAACCAGCGTTGAGGCATGATGGAACACAGAAAGAGCAGCCAGGCGTCGGACTCGCGCCAGCGCCAGAGGGCGAGTACGAGGAGCGGCCCGGGAAGCACGAGCAGCGGAATGAAGTGCTGGTAGCCATGGAGCTGCGGAAGCCAGGCAGCCGGCCAGCGCAGCGAGATCGCGAAACTGGCGAGAATCAAAACGGCGGCGGCGGCGATTCCCTTGCGAGAGAGACGAGTCAGAGCGACGGGAAGGCCGATTTGGGGCTTAGCGACGCAAAACAACAATGCCAGGGGGAAGAAGGCGGCCGACATTATAAGAGGGCTCCACTGGGCCGTCATGAGCGCTGCCCAATAAGGATAAGCAAAGAAAATAAAGAGCCGTTCGGGGGCCTGGCGAACGAGGCCGAAGGCGAGCAGGCCGGAACTGATTCCGTAGAATAGTGCGGCGGCCAGCTCCTGCGGAAATGCGGCGAAGGGCAGCGCAATCAGAGCGGCGGGGAGCGGATACGGAATCAGGCCGGGGAGCTGCGTCGCGTATGGATTTTTGCCCGCGAGAAGATCGCGCGCGGCCTGGTGGGCCCAGAAGAAATCGGCCGCGCCGAGGTGGAAGTGGTGCAGATAAATCCAGCAGAGGGTGCCGCTGGCAAGGGCGATGGTGAGCGCGGTGAAAAGATTCAGGAGTGAACGACGAATGCGCACGGGAGCATTGTAGTATCCAGTCGGCGGAAATCATGGTCTTTATGGATGTTCTCCGGGAACCGGTGAAGGCGAGAGAGAGGGTCGGGGAACCCTCGAGGAATAGCCGTGAAAGTATAGGAATGGTGCAGCGCATTCTGGCTGCGCTGGTCGTTGTCATACTTGCGTGGGGAATGGTTTACTACTATTACGGTGTCCTCATTCCAATTTGGACGAGGCCGTTCGTAAGTTCCAAGGCTGATGGGGGAATCTGGTCTGATCTGTATCCGCGGTGGATCGGGACGCGCGAGTTGCTCCAGCACCATCGCAATCCCTATAGCGCGGAGGTGACCGCGGAGATCCAACGCGGTTTCTACGGACGGCAGCTCAATCCTTCTGACGATCCATCCAATCCCGATCATGAGATTGATCGAGAGGAATTTGCCTATCCCGTTTACGTTGTCTTTCTGCTGGCGCCGTCCTTGCCCTTTTCCTTTCACACCGTGGGATTTGTATTTACAGTTGTTTTGCTGCTGATAACTCCGGCGAGCTTGTGGCTCTGGATGCGGGCCCTTAAATCGCGGTTACGGCCGCTGGCAGTAGCTCTTGCCATGGCCGCCATGATGTCGAGCTACCCGGTGATCGATGGCTTGCATTTGCAGCAACTCACCTTGCTGGTGGCGGCGCTGATGGCAGGCGCAATGGCTGCGCTGGCATGCCAACGGCATCTCGTTGCCGGCGTGTTGCTCGGACTTGCAATGATCAAACCACAATTGCCGATTCTGGTAGTGGCACTGGTCATGATCTGGGTGCTTGGTGATTGGCGCTCGCGTAAATTCGTCGCGGTTGCTTTTGGCAGCGTAATGGCAGTGTTGCTCATCGGAGCGGAGATAGTCCTGCCCGGATGGCTTACGTTGTGGCGGCAGGCGGTGAATGCGTACATCGCCCATCATAAGCAGCCACTTCTGGTGGCCGTGTTCCATCCGTGGACAGCGACGCTCATTACTACAGCTGCGTTGATCGCTCTGCTGTGTTTATTCTGGCAAGTTAGAAAAGATCCGCCGGGTAGCCGGCCGTTCAATTACGCAGTGGTTGCGGCGTTAACCCTGACTCTGCTTGTTCTGCCAAACGCGGGTGGATACTACAACCAGGCGCTTCTGGTTCCCGCGGCTTTGTGGATGTTCTCCTCGGGCTTGGAGGCACGAAAGGCAAGTGCCGTGGTGAGGTTGACGTGGGTACTCTCGATAATAGCGCTGGCCGGACAATGGATTGCCGCGTTGCCGGTATCCCTTGCCGTTCTGTTCTGGCACCGGCACTTTGAGCGGGAGTCGACGCTGTTCGTCACTGGACCCGAAATCCTCATCTACTTCTTCCCTATATTGCTGGGTGTGCTTGTGCTGAGCGCCGGTCCGTGGGCTGCGCGGCGCGCGTGAAAAGCCGCGCCAGTGACGGCATGGCATGGTGGTTGGTCGTCGCGCTTGCCTGCGCGGCGGGTGTTTGGCTGTTTGCGGAGCGTGTGTTTATTCCGTATCAGATGGCCGATGCTGCCGCGCATGACAGGCCGCGTGGCAATCTTTCCGATCTTTATCCGCGATGGGTGGGGGCTCGGGATTTGTTGCTCTTTGGACGCGATCCTTACAGCGCGGAGGTCGCACACGAAGCACAGGCCGGATACTATGGGCGGCCGCTTGATCCGTCTCGTCCCAATGACCCGAAAGATCAAGAGGGATTTGCGTATCCCGTCTATGTGGTTTTTTACCTGGCTCCCACTGTGCGATTGCCGTTTGCGATCGTGCGGGAGGGCTTCTTCTGGCTGCTTATGATTCTGACGGTGGCGAGCGCGCTGATCTGGCTGCGCGTGCTGGAGTGGCCGGCCTTGTTTGCGACGAGGGCGCTTGTGGTCGTGGTGACGCTGGGCAGCCTGGCGGTGATGCAGGGGCTCAAGCTGGAGCAGATCAGCTTGCTGGTGGCTGCGCTGATTGCGATTGCTGTCTGGCTGATGGTTCGCGATTGGCAGGTGGCTGCGGGAATCGTGCTGGCGGTGGCGAGCGTGAAGCCACAGCTGGTGATTCTGCTGCTGATTTGGCTGAGTATGTGGACGCTTGGCGGCTGGCGGCGGCGCTATCGCTGGGCAGTGTCGTTTGGGATCGCGATGGCGGTTCAGATCGCGACGGCGGAGTGGTATTTGCCGCACTGGATTCCGCGATTCTGGCAGGCGGTTCGAGCGTATAAGAGTTACACCGGAGCGGTTGGGGTCGCGGAAGAGTTTGCCGGACCGCTGTTGGGGCGGACTTTGGAGGTTCTAGCGTTTGTTCTGTTGGTGCGACTTTGCTGGCGAGAACGAGGCCACGCTGCCAACACGAAGGCATTCGCCTGCATGGTGAGCCTGGTGCTCGCGCTTGCGGTTCTGCTGGTACCGACCTACTCGGTTTACAATCAGGTACTTTTAATTCCGGCGCTGCTGGTGCTGGTGGAGGCGCGCCGCGCACTTTGGCGGCGAGGTTTTGCGAGCCGGTTTCTTCTTTTAGCCGTCGCGGTGCTGGTGGCATGGCCGTGGATTGCGAGCGTCGTGCTGGCTGGGCTTTCTTTTGTTTTACCGCAGGCGACGGTCGGCCGGGCGTGGGCTGTGCCTTTCTGGACGGTTCTGCTTGTGCCGGTAGGAGTAGCTGCGCTGATGCTGGTCTATGTGGCGCAGCAGACATTTGCTGGGTCCGCGGAGGCGGGGACGTCGTAGAATGCAGTGGGAGTTCGCGCCGTCGCTGGCGCGAAATTGCCGGGGAGAAGCAACGTTGGAGAATCGCGGGTAAATGTCGGCATCATCACATTCCGGAATATCGAGCATCTTTCCCGTTGCTATCTACGTGCAGGGAAGCGAGCAGCAGACGCTATCGCTGAATCACACGCCTTATACGGTGGGGCGCAAGGTGGATCGCGATCTGGTGATCGCCGACCCGCGGGTGTCTCGCGAGCATGCCTCCATCGTGGCGGAGAATGGCGAATTTTTTGTTGTCGACCAGGGCAGCAAGCACGGCACGTTTGTCAATGGCGAGCGCGTCGACCGGCACAAACTGCAACGCAATGACCGGCTGGAATTTGGCGCGCGCGATGTGGCGTATCTGATTTTTCATCCGCTGCATACGACTTCGAATACGGCGCGCGAGTTTCTGAGCCAGATTTCGGGAATTCAGATTGCTCCCGAGGCCACCGATCTTGAGAAGCTGACGCTTTTCATGGAGGCGGCGCGCAAGCTCAATACGATTGGCGTGCTCGACGAAATTCTGGTGACGCTGCTCGATGCCACGCTCAAGCTGACGCGCGCCGAGCGGGGATATATTTTTCTGCGCGACAGCGGCGGGGCGCTGAGTCTGGCCGCCGGGCGTAACTCGAAGGGCGAGCCACTGCTCGACGACAAGACGATTTCGCGGTCGGTGCTGGAGGGCGCGCTTACCTCGAATTCCGAATATCTGGTGACCGACACCAGCCAGATGCTCGACGTGCAGCAGCGGCAGAGCATTGTCGCGTTCGATTTGCGGACTGTAATCTGCATGCCCTTGCGCAAACCGATGGTGCAGACGACGCGGGACGAGCAAAAGGCAGGCGGGGAAGTGATGGGCGCGCTCTATGTGGATTCGCGTTTCGCGTCGCGCGACATAACGAGCGTAAGCCACGACATTCTGCGCGCGATCGCGACAGAAGCTGCGCAACTGGTTGAGAACGCGCGACTCGTGCAGGCAGAAGAGGCCGGAAGAAGGTATCAGCAGGAACTGGGGATTGCGGCGTCGATTCAGCAGCGCCTGCTGGCGGTGACGCTGCCCGAGGTTCCGTTTGCGCGGGTGAGCGGACGTAACATGTCGTGCAAAGAGATTGGCGGCGACTTTTTTGAGGCCGTGAATACTCCGCAAGGATTGGCGGTGGTGCTGGCAGACGTCAGCGGCAAGGGCGTTTCGGCGGCGCTCCTGGCTTCGATTCTTCAGGGCATGGTTTATTCGCAGCTGATTTCAGGCATGCCGCTGACCGAGGTCGTTGCGGCGGTGAATCGCTTTTTCACCTACAAGCACATTGGTGAAAAGTACGCGACCATGATCATTACGCGCCTGCGCAATGACGGCGATTTGGAATACGTGAATTGCGGGCACATCCCTCCAGTTTGGATCTGCGGCAAGGATGTGTTGAGGCCGTCTCATGGGAATTTGCCGGTCGGCCTGCTCGCGGATGCGACCTATGCGAGCGACCGCTGCCAGCTTAGGCCGGGAGATCGGTTGATCCTGGTGACGGACGGCGTCACCGAAGCGGAGAACGCGCGCGGCGATATGTTCGACAGCGAGCGGCTGGAAAAAGTGGCGGGGAAGAGTACATCGATGGAGGACATTTTCACGGCCGTCGCCGATTTTTGCGGCGGCACTCCGCTGAATGACGACTGCACGGTGGTTGAGCTGGCGTATACGGGCGAGTAACTTCTTCCGCGCGACACCTTCGCGCACTTCAGCTTCTACGGTTTCGCATCCTTGTGAATCTCCACTGTGGACCACGTCTTGTCGGCGGCGTGGCACAATTTCTCTATCTTGCAATCCGCGCACTTGGGGTTGCGAGCCATGCAGAGCGTCCGCCCGTGCCAGATCACTTCGTGCGAGAAATCCGTCCATCTTTCGCGCGGGATAATTTGCATCAGGTCTTGCTCGATCCGGGGCGCGTCTTCGTGACGGGTCAGCTCGAGGCGGCGCGAGATGCGGGTCACGTGCGTGTCGACGACTACGCCGTCATTTTTTTTGAACCAGGTGCCGAGAACGACGTTGGCGGTTTTGCGGGCGACGCCCGGCAGAGTCAACAGCTCATCCATTGTGTCGGGAACTTTACCGCCGAAATCGGAGACGATCATGCGCGCCGCGCCGACTACCGATTTCGCCTTGTTGCGAAAGAAGCCGGTGGAGCGAATGTCGGGCTCCAATTGCTCCGGCTGGAGCGCGGCGAAGTCTTTAACGGTCGGATATTTTTCGAAGATGATGGGCGTGACCATGTTGACGCGCACGTCGGTACACTGCGCGGAGAGGATGGTGGCCACCAGCAGTTCCCAGGCGCTGCGGTGATGGAGCGCGCAGGTGGCGTTGGGATACATCTGATCGAGGCCGGCGATGATCTGGCGAACGCGATCTGGATCGATGGGGTTGTAACGCGCGGCTGACTTCTTGTTTTGAACCGCAGGCTTGGGCGTGGCTGCTGCGGGCGTCGAGCGACGCACGGCGGGGTGCGCGGCGGATTTCGGGGCAATTGACTTGGTGGCACGAACTGCTTCCTGGCGTCCGCTGCGGCTGGGGCGGCGCGGCGTGGTTCCGCGAGTCATTGAAGTCTCCTGAGCAGAGTTCATGGTATCAAAGCGGAACTGCACTTAGGACCAACGTAACATCGGTGGAATTGACTCGCCGGGGGCCGGTGAGTAGTCTGAAACAAAAGGGAAATCGTGGCCGTTAAAAACATCAAACTCGGGCAGGTCTGGCGCCAGGATGAAAGCGGGAAGGACTATCTCGTCACCAAGGTTTATTCCGAAGTGTTCACGCAGTATGCGGTGTTGCGCCTCGCCGGGGTCAATGCACCGAACGTTCCGGGAGTGAAAGTCAAGGTTGCCAAGTCGCCGGACGGAGTCGCGCTGCCGGGGTTCTCGTTTACGCAAGAAGGGGCATTTTAGATCGGGCGACCACCTCATCGGGTGATCTGGCCATTGGGTCATCGGGTCATCTGAAAAGCTCCCCGCTTTTGTTTTCCTTTCCGCGAACCATCCTAAGTACCTGATCTTGGATCACCGGCGGTACGACCTTGCGCGCTGGTTTAAGATGGCTCGTTGAGCCAGTCCCGTGATGAGCCGATCTCGAACAGCCGATCAAACTGATAGCCGATCCGCCGATGAGCTGAATTCATGACTGAAAAGATCCTTGGCATTCTTTTTGTGTTTATCTCCCACCTCGTCGCGGCCACGGGCTATGCCGGGATCACGATTCTGATGGCGATTGAGTCGGCGTGTATTCCACTGCCCTCGGAACTGATCATGCCCTTCGCGGGCTATCTCGTATTTCAGGGCACCATGAAACTGCTGTGGGTGGCGACGGCGGGCGCCATCGGATGCAACCTCGGATCGCTGGTGGCCTATGAGATCGGCTGCTTCGGCGGACGGCCGCTGGTGGAGCGCTATGGGCGCTGGATCCTGATGGGACGGCGCGAGCTTGATTGGGCAGACCGATTTTTTGATCGCTGGGGAGAGATGGCGGTGTTTATCGCACGCCTGCTGCCCGTGATTCGGACGTTCATCGCGCTGCCCGCCGGAATTGCGCGCATGCCGCGGGCCAAATTCCATATTTATACCTTCATGGGATCGTGGCCGTGGTGTCTGGCGCTGGCCTGGTTTGGCATGAAGCTGGGCGAAAACTGGCGCACACTGGGGAAGTATTTTCACAAGATGGATGCGGTGATCGGCGCGGTTCTGGTGACGGGATTGATCTGGTTTGTCTGGTCGCACTGGCAGAATCGGCTGAGCGTCAGCGAGTAGGGATGAGCGTCAGCGATTAGGAATGATTTCCGCAGCTACGCTTCTTCGGTGGCTGGCTTGGCCAATTGGGATGCGACCAACTTCCACTGCCCATCGCGCTTCATGAGCACGTCGAGATACATGTAGTGAGCGGTGAATCGCCGGCCTCCAGCCTCGACCTCGTCGGTTTCGGAGCCTTGGACGACGGCCGTGTCGCCAATGATGCGAATGGCGCGTCCGGTCGAAACGACCGACGGATAACGAATGGCGCCAGACCGGAGGTTTTCAAGGATGGCCTGCTTGCTTTGTGCCTTGCCGGTCGGGTCCATCTGAACGTAGTCGTCGGCTAGGATGCGTGAGAGTTCGTGCAGGTCGGCACTCATGAGAGCATGATCGCCGGCTTGATAGAGTTGCTCGATCTGGGCTTCGTTGTTGTCGCTATCGCTATCGTTGCCTTTGTCTCTCGCAGGCGGCATCGCTTGCTCCGTCCTTTGATTGCCCATTCTACTCATGAGGATCGATCGCTCCGTTGCTTGACCGCTCCATCGCCAGTTACTTTTCCGCAAAACGGCATGTGTGTAAGCTCTCGTTAGGCATATGACATGGGATTTCTAGGATACTTGAGGTCGCCGTGGAGCTTGCTGCTCATCGGGCTAGCGATTGTACATTTCATTCGCCGGCGTCCCGATGGCTACTGGCTCTACATCATTCTGTTTCTCGGGCCGCTCGGGGCGATCATCTATCTGGCGGTTGAGGCGCTTCCCGACATCGGGCTGCTCGGCCAATCCTTCAAAGTTTTTCCGCGGCGCAAGCGCATTGCGGAACTGGAAGCGGCGATCCACGACAATCCTTCGGCTGGAAATTACGAAGAGCTGGGCGATCTCTACATGGACGACGGCAAGTTCGCCCCGGCGCGAGCCGCGTTCGACCGCGCGATCGCCGCACGTGCCGATACGCTTGATCCCTTTTACCGGCGCGGAGTGTGCGCGTTAGAAGTGGGCGATGCGACCGCTTCACTGCCCGACCTTGAGCGCGTGGTCGGCAAAGAGCCGGACTATGACTTTCAACGCGCGGCTGGATTGCTGGCGCACGCGTATGCGCAGACCGGACAGAAAGAAAGAGCGGAAGCATTGTTTCGACGAGTGACGGTGACATCGACGCTGTCGGAAACCTATTTGAATTTTGCGGAGTTGCTGGCCTCGGTGGGCCAGAATGCCGAGGCGCGAGAGTGGGCGCAGAGGGTGCTTGATAAGAAGCCGAGCATGCCGGGCTATCTGCGGCGGCGCGAGCGGCCGTGGTTCCGGCGGGCGAATGAGTTTTTGAAGCGGGTGCCGGCGTGACGAGCTGATAGCTAACCGCCAAATGCTATCCTTCCCTCGATGCAAATTTCTTATCTTGAATGCACGCGGTGCGGAGAGCGGCTTTCCCCGGATCACCCGCAGAGTGTTTGCCCGAAAGACGGTGGCGTGCTTTTCGTCCGCTACGATCTGGCCAGCCTGAAAGGGAAGCTGCGCGTAGACGATTTGCGCGGGCGCGTCGCTTCCATGTGGCGCTATGCGGAGGTTCTGCCTGACGCTGCGCCGGTGACTTTGGGCGAAGGCTTCACGCCCATGCTGCCGAGCCGCGAGTTTGCGAGTGTCTACATTAAAGATGAGGGATTGAATCCCACCGGATCATTTAAGGCGCGCGGCATGTCGGCTGCGGTGACGATGGCTCGACACTACGGATTGAAGAAGCTGGCCGCACCTTCCGCGGGAAATGCCGGCGGGGCGCTGGCGGCCTACGCGGCTGCGGCGGAGATCGAAGCTCACATCTTTATGCCGAAGGATGTGCCGCTGGCGAATCGCATGGAGTGCGACTACTACGGTGCCCACCTCACTCTGGTGGACGGGCTGATCAGCGATTGCGGGCGCATGGTGGCGGAGCGAAAAGATAAGGAAGGATGGTTTGATGTCTCGACGCTGAAGGAGCCGTTCCGCGTCGAAGGCAAGAAGACGATGGGTTACGAGGTCGCGGAGCAGTTGGGATGGAAGCTGCCGGACGCGATTATTTATCCCACGGGCGGCGGCGTGGGCATGATTGGAATGTGGAAGGCGTTTGAAGAGATGGAGGAATTGGGGTGGATTGGCTCCGGCGTGCCCGGGTCGGCGGGACAAGGATCAAAACGCCCGAAGATGATTAGCGTCCAAGCTGCTGGTTGCGCGCCGATTGTGAGAGCTTGCGAGGCGGGGAAGAGCGCGTCGGAGATGTGGGCTGACGCTTCGACGTTTGCGGCTGGCCTGCGTGTGCCGAAGGCTTATGGAGATTATCTGATTCTCGACATCATTAAGAAGAGCGGCGGGACCGCAGTGTCGGCCACTGATGAAGAAATTTTGCTTGCCACGCGGCATTGGGCGAACGTAGAGGGCGTATTTGCCGCACCCGAGGGAGCGGCATCGCTGGTGGCGTATCAGAAGCTGCGAGCCAGCAGATTTCTTCGGGCGGAAGACGTAGTCGTGTTGTTCAATACCGGCTCGGCCTACAAGTATCTCGATGTATTGGAGGCGCAGGAGAAGCGAGCGCGGACCGCGACTCCAGCGACTCGACAGATTGGCGGGATCATCGGACCGTACTGAATTCGTTTTTGAGTAGATGCCCTGCCAAAGTCTTTAACCACAAAGTACACGGAGGTTCACAGGGAAAGCCCTGGAGCCTCACGCATTCCAGGAAATCGGATCGCAGGTGCCGGTGGCGGCCGCATGGTTCTTTCACAAACATCTCTTCAGTCCCAGCGCGAACGGATGGTGCGCGCGCAGCTTGCTGGGCGTGGCATTCGCGATGCTCGCGTGCTCGCCGCCATGGGCATGGTGCCGCGCCACGAATTTGTGCCGGAGTTTCTGCGGCAGGATGCTTATGAAGATCATCCGCTGCCGATTGGCGAGGGCCAGACGATTTCTCAACCCTACATCGTGGCGGCGATGCTGGAACATCTTGCGCTAGAGCCGGCGAATCGCGTGCTCGAAGTTGGCACCGGCTCCGGCTATGTTACAGCTCTGCTGGCAGTGCTTTGCGACCACGTCTTTTCGGTGGAGCGTCATGCCTCCCTGGCCGCGTCGGCCGGGGCGACGCTGGCGCGGTTCGGCTATCAGAACGTGACCATCAAGGTTGGCGACGGGAGCGAAGGCTGGAGCGAGCACGCGCTGTTTGACGCGATTCTTGTTTCGGCCGCGACTGCTGAAGTTCCGCCTGCATTGCTCGCGCAATTGAAGGAAGGCGGACGCATGATCATTCCGGTTGGATCTCCGACGAGCCAAGCGCTTCAGCTGATTCGCAAAGTGAGCGGACACTCCGAGGTGAGGATGCTGGAAGGCTGCCGGTTTGTGCCGCTGGTAGGTGGGTAAGCAGGTCTCGATTCTAGCCATTATGATAAAGCTCCAAGCTCTCAGTTCGGAGCTCCAAGCCCTCAGTTCCAAGCTCCAGGGAAAACCGTTCGCATTAGGGCTTGGAGCTTAGAGCTTGCAGCTGAGACCTTAGAGTAAGACTTCCTCTCTGCTTTACAATATTTGCGTGGGACTCTTTCAAAATTTGAAGGTCACGCTTGAGATGATCAAGTGGGAGCACTCGATTTTTGCGCTCCCGTTTGCGCTTTGCGGAGCGATGCTGGCGGCTGGCGGATTGCCTGCCTGGAGTCAGCTGGGATGGATTGTGGTGGCGATGGTTTCGGCGCGATCAGCCGCGATGGCTTTTAACCGGCTGGCGGACGCATCGATTGATGCGGCCAATCCCCGGACTGCGACTCGCGCGTTGCCTGCCGGCGTGTTGACTCCTGCTTTTGTCGCGACTTTTGTTTTGGTGGCCTGTGCTGTTTTTGTGTTGGCGGCGTCGCAGTTGAACCGACTCGCGCTGTGGCTGTCACCGGTGGCGCTGGCGGTTGTGCTCTTTTATTCCTATTCGAAGCGGTTCACACGCTGGTCACATTTGCTTTTGGGATTCGCGCTGGGCATTGCGCCGGCGGCTGCGTGGATCGCGGTGCGCGGCTCGCTCGATCCGCGAATCTTGCTTCTGACCGCGGCTGTGACGTTCTGGGTGGCCGGCTTTGATGTGATCTATGCGTGTCAGGATCACGAGTTCGATTGCAATCATGGCTTGCACTCGATTCCGCGGCATCTCGGCATACAGCGGGCGCTTTGGGTGGCGCGCGGGTTTCATGTGGTGATGCTGGGGCTGCTGGTCGCGCTCATCGTCGCCTTTGGGCTCGGCAAGATTGCTTTGCTTGGCGTTGCTCTAGTTGCTGCGCTGCTGGCTTATGAGCACTCGCTTGTTCGGCATGACGACTTGAGCAAATTGAACGCGGCGTTCTTCACGATGAACGGAGTGATCTCGGTCGTGTTCTTTGCGTTTGTTGCCGGAGATTTGCTGCTGCGGCGTGGGTGAAGTTCGACGCCAACTGCAGGATCGAATTTCTGAAAAGTGGGGGAGGTACCCCCCAACAATTAAGGCTAGTTACCTGTAGCAGCAGCCAATAATGCCTATCACGCAGGTATTATTGAATAGATCGCTGTGTCGAATCGCAACAATCTTCGTCCGCGGCATCTGGCAAATTGGCTGATAACTACAATCATATGTGCGCTGGCGGTTACTGCCACTATCATTCAAGAACTCTTCCAACTCGTGGCAGGCTGGTTTGCCTTTGCTGCGTACATCGTGGTGCTATTTACGGCGATCGTATTTTCCTTTCGAGCCGCGTGGGGCAGAAGAATGTTCTGGTTAGGCGCGGGCATTCTTCTGGGTGCTCACGCCTTGACGGGTTTGCTGATGGCGCTTTTGTTTCCTACGTGGTTGGAAGCGTTAGGCTCATTCCTAACCGTAATCGTTCTTGCTGACCTGCTTCTGACCGCGTCTGCACTCTGGCGTATTACCGTTACTCCAGGGCGAAAGTCCCATTGATTCAGATTAGAGTTGCGGCCGCGGCGTTTCGTCATTTAGGGATCCGAACGGTTCGATTTCAGTGTATGAGGCGTCCCTTGCGGGGACCGAACACCCCCGCGATAGCGCTACTGGCGCGGGTGGTTGGCGCTACTCTGCTCTGGAGGTGAGTTATCATAATGATGATGGCTGCGCACTCATTCCAGACTGACGATTCTCGCCTGCTTGCGATTAAAGACAAGGTTCTGTCCGGCGAGCGGCTGAACGATGCTGACGCGCTCGTTCTTTACGGCACCGGTGACATTCTTGCCGTCGGCTGGCTGGCGAACTGGGTGCGCGAGCGCATGCATGGCGATACCGCATACTTCAACGTCAACCGGCACATCAATCCCACGAACGTTTGCGTGGCCGCTTGCCGGTTGTGCGCGTTTGGGCGGAAGAAGGACGCTCCGGGCGCCTACACGATGGCGCTGGAAGAGGCGTTTAAGATCGCAGGCTCCGGGTATACGGAGGCGATTACCGAGTTTCACATCGTCGGCGGCCTGCATCCCGATCTGCCGTTTGAATATTTTCTTGACCTGGTTTCGGGATTGAAAGAGCGCTTTCCGCAGGTGCACATGAAGGCCTTCACCATGGTTGAGGTCGCTTACCTGGCGAAGCGGGCGAAGCTGACGATTCGCGAGACGCTCGAAAAGATGAAAGAGGCGGGTGTCGATTCGTTGCCCGGCGGCGGCGCGGAGATTTTTTCTGACCGCGTGCGGCATATCATTTGCGATCACAAAATTGATGGCGATGACTGGCTGAACACGGCGCGGACGGCGCACGAGATCGGGCTGAAGTCGAATGCGACGATGTTGTACGGCCATATCGAGAATGATGAAGACCGCGTCGA
>Ga0181522_10001161_pt1 | contig 16544 bp, 14 predicted proteins | sample PEATcosm2014_Bin_27_FD_121103 | JGI IMG/M metagenome (GOLD analysis project Ga0181522, IMG submission 121103) | Peatland microbial communities from MTU Mesocosm Facility, Houghton, MI, USA - PEATcosm2014_Bin05_10_metaG | ecosystem: Environmental > Terrestrial > Soil > Wetlands > Peat | place... | reverse complement strand
TCATTCATGGCAAGATCCTCATTGAGTTGCAGTACTCACCCTGCGCCCTGGAGCGGGCGGCTGCCGTCGGCAGGAAGCGCGCTCTCGGGTCAGCGAACCCTCACGCGCTGCGCGGCCGCTGGCTCAGCGCCACGCCGCCCAGAATCAAGGCTGCGGACAACGCCATGTTGGTGGTCAGCGGCTCGGCGAGCACCAGCCAGGCCCACAACACCGTGAATAGCGGAATCAGATAGGTGACCATCGAAGCGCGCGGCCCACCGATACGATTGATGAGCCGATAGTAAAGAACGAAGGCGATGCCCGTGCAGAGGATGCCGAGCGACACCGCCGCGATCCACGATCGCACCGGAACCGGCGTCTGCGGCCAGGTCCAGCTGGCTAACGGTGCCATCAGCAGGCTCGCTCCCAGCAACGTGGCCGCCGCGACGGCACCGGCCGGGATGCCTGCGAGGTAGCGTCGAATCAGGTTGACCCCAAAGCCATAGAAGAGCGCCGCCGTGGTGCCCGCGAGCGCCGCCAGCCACACGCCCTGGCCCGAGGTTTTGCCGCTGGCCAGGACCACGACGCCTGCGAAACCGGCCAGCATGCCGACGATCTGCCGCGGTGAAATGCGCTCGCCATAGAAGGCCACTCCCACCAGCACCGTGAACATCACGGTCAGCGCATTGCAGATCGCGCCGATCCCCGCGGGTGCGCGTTCCGCACCCCACGCAAACAGCGCAAAGGGAATGGCCGCGTTGATGGCGCCGATCCCGGCGAGCCGCCAACGCAGGGGCGTGGTGAAGCGCGCGCGTTCACGCCAGAGAAACGGAAACAAAATGAGCGCGCCGAGGCTCAAGCGGATTTCCACCAGCGCGAACGGACCAAAGTCGGCCGCTCCAATGCGCATGAACAGGAAAGACGCGCCCCAGATGGCGCCCAGCACGATGAGTTCCAGCGGCGTCTTCCAGGTGGGCACGGCACGCGCCGCAGCGACCTCTAGGCTGGCTGAAGAGTCATTCATTTCATCAGCTTAGGCACTTTGGACCACACCGACTATCCGGATCTTGCTGTCAGCTATAGTACAGACCGGGCCCAGCGGCCGCGTGATCGTCAAGACGCTTTAAAGGATTACGGCCATGCAATCCTCGGTGCACGCCACGGAGACTCTGCTGTTCGTGACGCTGCTGCAGCTGATCGTCATGATCGCCGCGGCGCGCGCCGGGAACCGACTGCTGCGCGCCCTGGGTCAGCCCGGCGTGGTCGGCGAGATCGTCGCCGGGCTGCTGCTGGGCCCTTCCCTCTTCGGGCATTTTTTCCCGGACGCCTCGATCTACGTGTTCGGCGCCAAGCCATCGCCGCCCATCATCATCATCAGCCAGATCGGCCTGGTACTGCTGATGTTCCAGATCGGCACCGATTTTGAATTCGGCCACCTGACGCGACCGCGCAATCGCAATGGCACCCTGGGCATCGCGGCGGCCTCGGTCACCGTGCCCTTCGTGCTCGGGTTCGGCATCGGGCGACTCTCGGCGCCGCTGCTGGCGCCGAGCATTGATCCGCTGACCTACAGCCTGTTCTTCGGCGTGGGTCTTGCGATCACGGCCGTCCCCATCCTCGGCCGGATCCTGCGCGAATTCGATCTCACACACACCGAACTCGGCGTGGTCGCGATCTCGGCGGCCGCGATCAACGATGTCATCGGCTGGGTCATGCTGGCCGGCATTTCCGCGTACGCGTCGGCCCGATTCTCGGCTGGAGCGGTCGGCGTGCAGGTGGGCGGAATCGCGCTGCTGTTGGTGGCGGCCTGGTTCGTGCTGCGGCCGCTGGCAAACCGCGTGCTTGAGAGGATGCCCGTGATCAAGGGACAGGTGCCGCCCAATCTCATGACGATTGTCGTGTGCCTGGTATTTGCAATGGGCATCTGCACCTACAAGCTCGGCATCTTCGCCATCTTCGGCGGTTTCCTGGCCGGCCTGCTGTTCCACCGCAACCAGGCCTTCGTGGAAGGTTGGCGCAATCAGGTGGGCAAGTTCGTGATGGTATTTTTCCTCCCCGTGTTCTTCACCTACACGGGGCTGCGCACCAACGTGCTGGGCCTGACTGACCTGTCTGACTGGGGATGGCTGGCCATCGTGCTCGCCGCGGCCATCCTCGGCAAGATCGTGCCGGTGTATCTCGCCGGCCGCATCGCCGGTTTCAATCACCAGGAATCGACCATCCTCGGCTCGCTCATGAGTACCCGCGCCCTGATGGAACTGATCGTGCTGAACATCGGTTTCGACCTGGGGTTCATTCCCCAAAACGTCTTCACCATGCTGGTCATCATGGCGGTGGTCACGACCATCATGACCGGCCCGCTGCTGCGGGTGCTGCTGCCCCGCGCCGGATACGTGATACCGGTGGGCGTCGAAGCCTGATCGTCGCGGCCGTGCGCTGAGTCTCGATTTCGCGAGTTGACGGCGCACCGCTCATTGGGTCTGTTGCCAGCGGGCGCTGCACTGCGAACTGCATCGCGGGTCGGCACTCCGCGCCACGCTACAGTGCCGGTATGGACGCTGCCCCTTCTCGCCCCGATACCGCTGAGCATCGCTGGTACCGAGCGCTTACCATCACTGTGTCGCTGTTGATGTGGCCTGCCCTGCCATGGGCCCAGGAGGTCTACAAGTCCGTGGACGCCGCGGGCCATGTGACCTACAGCGATCAACCGGATATGTCGAATTCTGCGGTGGATACGGCGCCGGTCAATGACGCGAGTGTGGTTGCGGGCTTAAGTACCTCCACGGCACCGCCGCCGCTGCCCAACGAAGAGCAACCGCCCTGCCCGGAAGAGGGCGACCTGTGGACCCCGGGTTATTGGGCATGGGACGGTGTGGCGTACAACTGGGTGCCCGGAGTCTGGGTGTCCCCACCGCAGGTGGGCGTATTCTGGACACCCGGCTATTGGGCCTACGCCGGTACCGCGTTTGTGTTTCATCGCGGCTATTGGGGCCCGCGGGTGGGCTACTACGGCGGCATCAACTACGGCTTCGGGTATGGCGGCACCGGCTACCTGGGCGGACGTTGGGCGGGCAACGTGTTTGCGTACAACCGTGCCGTGAACAACGTGAATGCCAATGTGTTCCATCATGTCTATGACGAGCCCGTGGCCAGCCGCGGCGGCCTCAGTCGCGTGAGCTACAACGGCGGACCGGGCGGCTCGAGCAGTGTCCCGACCGCCGAGGAGCGACTCGCGGCCCGCGCAAGCCTGGCCTCGTCACCGCAGCGCATGTACCTGCAACCGGGTCCGAAACCCGCGCCAGCCATTGCATCCATCAGCGCCCAGGGCGCAGCCGCGCCAAGGCCGGTGGCCTCTCACACGCCGACGGCATCGGCTCCGCAGCGGGTTACCGCGAACGCGGTCATCCAGCGACCCGCGACGGTCAATGCCGCCATCCGACCTGCGCCCACGCCCACGACGCCGAGCGCGCCCCGGCCTCGGGCGGTGCCGGCGATCAAGCCGATAGCGGTCAAATAGCCGGCGCCGTCTCGCGCATCAGATAAGCGGCGGTACCACCAAACAGCAGTGCCGCCAGCATGTACCACGCGGGAGCGAGCGGGCTGCCGGTATAGTCGGTCAGCCACTTGACGACCACCTGCGTGGTGCCGCCGCATACCGAGATCGTGCACGCGTACATCGTCGCGAGTACTCCCGATCGAACCCCGCGCGGCAGTGATTCGGTGATCGACACCAGCATGGGTGTCGTGTTCATGGCCACCAGTATCGAGACGACGGCCATGGCGCCGATGGCGATGCCGACGCTACTGGTTTGGTTCATCAGCATGAAAAGCGGCACCACGAGCACCGCCAGCAGCAGCAGCGGCACCAGCATGACGGGTCGGCGCCCGAAGCGGTCGGACAATCGTCCGCTCGCCAGGTCGGCACAGACCTCGGCGAAGCCGAATACGATGGTCGCCGCGAATGCCAGCCGCGCGCTCATCTTCAGGCTGTCCTGCGCGTAAGTGGTCAGATACGTGAGGATGTAGCCGGAGATGGTGCCTGACGCCAGCATCAATACGCCAAGGACGATCAGGCGCGCCGGCACCCTGAGTGCCGCCTTCGCTGCCGGGTCGGGCTCTCCCGACAGCATGGCGGGCGGCAATGGTTCCGGCAGCGTGCTGCGCATCCAGAGTCCGAACGGCACGATCACGGCACCGAACAGAAACGCCAGGCGCCAACCCCAGCTGTCGAGTTGCTGCGCCGTCAACAGCATCGACAGCAGGAAGCCCACCACGCCGGCCACCAGCGGCGCGCAATCCTGGGTCGCGTACTGGATCGATACAAAGAGGCCGCGGCGATGCACCGGCGCCGCCTCGATCAGGTACGCGGTCGACGGCCCGACTTCCCCGCCCAGCGCAAATCCCTGCACGAGGCGGAACAGCACCAGCAGCATCGGCGCGGCGATCCCGATCTGCCGGTACGAGGGCGTCAGCGCCACGCCGAGAATCGCCACACCCATCAACGTGAAGGACAGCAGCATCGCCGGCTTGCGACCGGCGCGGTCACCGTAGCGCCCGATCAGGATCCCGCCGAGTGGACGCATCGCAAAGCCAACGCCGAAAGTTGCGAGCGCATAGAGCAGCCCGTGCTTACCCGTGGCATCGGGGAAAAAGCAATGACCGATCTGCGTCGAGAAAAACGAGAACGTCAGAAAGTCGTAGAACTCGAGTGCATTGCCCATGCCGACGGCAACGACTTTGCCAAGACCAACGGGGGTCGTCGGCCCGGGTTCGCGAATCATCTCGGCGATGCCGGCGCTCACCTCAATATCTGCAGTGCCTGGCGATCAGGCTCTCGGCCAGCTCCTGCCGCCCCGAACGGGGCGCGGGGTTCAGATCCTTCTCGGCGGCAAGATCCGCGAGCGTTGCCAGATTCAATGAGCCACTCGTGATCTGCTGGCCCAAGGCGCTTTGCCAGCCGGCATAGCGCTCGCGACGCAGCCGCTCCAGTGCGCCCTCCGCCACTACATCGGCCGCCGCCAGCAGCGCGCGCGCGATGGTGTCGATGCCGCCGATGTGAGCCAGGTAGAGATCCGCCGGGTCCACCGACTGGCGGCGCAGCTTGGCATCGAAGTTGAACCCGCCCGTGACGAAGCCCTGATCCTCGACCAGCTGCACCAGCGCCGGCACCAGTTCCTGCGCATTGTTCGGGAACTGGTCGGTATCCCAACCGTTGCGCGGATCGCCCCGATTGATATCGATCGAGCCGAAGATGCCATAGGCACGGGCGACCGCGATCTCATGTTCGAAATCCAGTCCTGCCAGCGTGGCATGATTGACCTCGATGTTGACCTTGACTTCCTTGGTCAATCCGTAGCGCTGCAAAAACGCAAACACCGCCGCGACATCGTGGTCGTACTGGTGCTTGGTGGGCTCGAAGGGCTTGGGTTCGATCAGAATGGTGCCCTTGAAGCCGATGCGGTGCTTGTGTTCCACCACCATCGACAGGAATCGGCCGTACTGATCGAGCTCCCGGCGCAGGTCCGTGTTCAGCAGCGAGTCATACCCTTCGCGTCCGCCCCAGAGCACGTAGTTCTGGCCGCCGAGCCGGTGCGTCATTTCAAGGCAGCCGCGCACCTGCGCCGCCGCCCAGGCATACACCTCAGGATCCGGGCTGGTGGCGGCACCGCCCGCATAGCGCGGGTGGCTGAAGAGATTGGCCGTACCCCAGAGCAGCTTCACGCCGCTGGCCGCTATTTTCTCGGCAATGCCAGCCTCGATCGTGCGCAGCGCGCGGCTGTGTTCTTTCAGCGTCGCCGCCGAGGCCATGACATCCACGTCGTGAAAGGTGAAATAAGGCACGCCCAGGCGCGCGAAGAAATCGAATGCCGCCTCGAGCTTGGCATCGGCCATGGCCTGCGTCACCGGCGTACCCAGCCAGGGGCGGTTGAGCGTGCCCGCACCAAAGATATCGGTGCCGGGCCAATTGAAGGAATGCCAGTAGCATACGGCTACCTTCAGCCACTCCTCCATGCGCCGGCCCAGCACGATGCGGTCCTTGTCATACGCGCGATAGGCGAATTCGTTTTTTGTGTCCGGTCCACCGAAGCGAACCGGCTCAACACCTGAAAACAGAGTCATGCTGGGTACTCCAGGTAAGTGTTCTTAAGATCCTGGTAGAGCCGCGCGAAGGTCGGGCGGCGACCCGCAAGCAGAGCGGCCATCGCGGCATCCGGCTCGACGATGCGCTCGATGGGAGGCGCCAGGCACACCTGCTCCACCGATGATTCATTCAGTGCCAGGCGACCGAGTCGCGCTGCGCCCAGGGCCGCGCCGACTTCACCCCCTGAGCGATAAGTCAGCGGACGCTGCAGGGCCGCGGCCAGCAATTCCCCCCAGTACGGCAGGCGCGCTCCGCCGCCGGTGACGCTGATTTCGCCGATCGAGCCGCCCTTCTCCAGCAGCACATCCAGTCCATCGGCGAACGCCAGCGCCACGCCCTCGAGCACCGCGGTGGTGAGATCCGCCGCAGTCGTGTCGGCGCGAATGCCGAAGAAAACGCCGCGCGCATGCGGATCGTTGTACGGTGTGCGCTCACCGGAGAGATAAGGCAGAAAAAACGGCGACTGGCGATTGATACCGCGCACCTTCGCGGCCTCGACCAGGCGTGCCAGGTTCGTTTCGCCGGTCAACTGCGACACCCAGTCCAGCACGCTGGCCGCACTGAGCATCACCGACATCTGGTGCCAGCGGCCCGGCAGGCAGTGGCAGAAAGCATGCGCGGCGCGATCGGGGTTGGGGCGGAAGCGATCCGTGACCACGAACAGCACACCGGAAGTACCCAATGACAAAAACGCCTGCCCTGGCGCGACCACGCCAAGGCCAACGGCGCTGGCCGCATTGTCGCCGCCGCCGCCAGCCACCACGACCCGCGGCAACTGCAATTGATTGGCGGCAGCCGCCGACAACGTGCCAGAGGGTTCGCTGCCTTCGACCAGGCGCGGCATCTGCGCCGCCGACAATCCGGTGGCGCCGAGCATTGCTTCGGACCAGCGACGCTCACCGACGTTGAGCCAGCCGGTGCCCGCCGCATCGGATGTATCGCTGACCTTCTCGCCGGTCAATTTCAGGCGCACGTAATCTTTCGGCAGCAGCACACAGGCCGTGCGCCGGAAAATCTCGGGCTCATGGCGCGACACCCACAGCAATTTGGGCGCCGTGAACCCCGGCATCATGATGTTGCCGGTGATGGCTCGCGATGCAGGCTCGCGCTGCTCCAGGTCCTCGCACTCCAGCGCCGAGCGGCCATCATTCCAAAGAATCGCCGGGCGCAGCGGCCGATCCTCGCGGTCCAGCAGCGTCGCACCATGCATCTGTCCGGAGAGGCCCACGGCCCGCACCGCGGCGCGCGCATCGGCGGGCAATGCCTCGACCGCGCTGAGCGTCGCCTGCCACCAGCTGTCCGGATCCTGTTCGGAGTATCCAGGCCGCGGCCGGCTGACCTGCAGGGGCGCTGCTGCCTGGGCCGAGATCGCGCCGCGCTCATCCAGTAGCAGCGCCTTCACGCCCGAGGTGCCGATGTCTACGCCTAAGTACACCTAGAGCAGCCCTACTGAGAAATGCACGTGAATGGCAGAGCGTTCACCCGGCGCGATCACGTTCAGCTGCGGTGGATTTCGCCCCAGCGCGCCCGATGCCGCGGTTTGCGGCTCCAGGCAAAAGAAATCCTTGCCGGCGGGCGCGTAGATCTGAAGCCAATGGCAATCGGTGGCGCGCACCGTCACGGTACGGTCCGGCCAGCGCAGCCTGGCAATGCCATCCCAACCCGAGAAACAATGATCGAGCGGGATGGTGTTGACGATGCGGCCCGGCTCGAAGCCCCAGGCCATCGGTGTTGGCGCCTCCGCGACCGGCAGCGCCGCTGCATCCGTCAACCACACGCGCGGCAGCGCAGCTGAGAGTTGCGCGTGAGCGGCGTCGTGGAAATAAGGATGCAGCCCCAGCATGGCCGGCATGGGCGTGAGGCTCAAGTTTCGAATCGACAGCTCGATCGACAGCCCGTCCGGCAGCAGCTGCACCTGCTGCTCGCAGCGAAAGCGCCACGGCCACTCATCATCGCCGCCCTCGAAGCCGATGGTGGCGCTCGACGTGCAACCGCCGACCACCGACCAGGGCGCGCGCCAGCCGTAGCCGTGCAGCGGATGCGGATCTCCGCTCCAGTTGCGCGACAGCTGCACGCTGCGGCCGCCGAACTCGAAGCGGCCCTGCGCGATGCGATTGACGAAGGGGATCATCGGAAAGCAGGCGGTCTGCAGCGGCTCATCGCCGGCATCCGGCGCGGTGGGCCTGAATATGGGAATGCCCTGCCAGTCGAATTCCCGAATGGCCCCGCCACGCAGCGGATCCAGCGTCAGGCGCGCCGCGCCCTGCTGCAGCTCCAGGTAGCCCTCATCGACGGTCACGCGGCTCAAGACCTGGCCACTGCGCGCGTGATCATTGCGTCGCGGCCGCGTCGGGGTGTTCTTGTTCTTTTCACCGCAGTCTCAAGGCTGGACGATGATGTCATTGTAGCTTGAACGATTGGCGCCGCGGTCCCCACTCAACTATTCTGTGCGGACACCACGCAGTCGCCGTGGCGCGAGAGTGCCGACTTGAAAGACTACAGCCTGGTGGGCAGCGAGACGGTACGCGCCGAGCAGCGCGGACTGGCGCAGGCGCGTGGCTATGCCTGTCCCATCGACAGCGCCCTGCTGCGAGCGCTCATGCGGCGCCGCGATCTACCGGCGCTTCGCGATACGTCACTATGGCTGGGCGCGCTGCTGCTGAGCGGCGCGCTCGGCGCGTACTTCTGGGGCAGTTGGCTCGCAGTCCCCTGCTTCGTGGTTTACGGACTGCTCTACGGCTCTTCAGCCGACAGCCGCTGGCACGAATGTGGACACCGCACGGCCTTCAAGACCCGCTGGCTCAACGAAGTGATCTATCAGATCGCCTGCTTCATGTTGCTGCGGGAACCCACCGTGTGGCGCTGGAGCCATACGCGCCATCACACCGATACGCTGATCGTCGGGCGGGATCCGGAGATCGCGGTGCCGCGGCCACCGAGCTACCTGCATCTCGCACTCAATCTGTTTGCGCTGCGATCGACGTGGCTTTCGCTGCGCGAACTGGCGCGACACGCCTGCGGCCGGTTGACTCCGGCGGAGGCGAGTTTCATCCCCAAGCGCGAGCGCTGGAAAGTGCCATGGTTGGCGCGGGTCTGGGTCGGGATTCTCGCCGCCGTTGTCGCCGCCTGTGTCATGACTCATTCACTGTTGCCCGCCCTGCTGGTCGGCCTGCCGACTATTTATGGCGCCCCGTTGCTGCTGTTCTTTGGTTTGACCCAGCACGCGGGGATGGCCGAGGACGTGCTGGATCACCGGCTCAACACGCGCACCATCTACATGAATCCGCTGTTCCGCTTCCTGTATTCGAACATGAACTACCACGTGGAACATCACATGTTTCCGATGGTTCCCTATCATGCGCTGCCGAAGCTGCACGAGCTGATCAAGGCTGACTGTCCGCCGCCGTATCCGAATTGCTGGAGCGCGTACCGCGAGATCTTCGCCGCGCTGCGTCGCCAGCGCCGCGATCCCGATTGGCAGGTCGCGCGACCCTTGCCCGACGCCTCAGTGCAAGCGCTTGCAATCACCCGATCGCTCGTTTAGAGTCTAAAACCGGCTGTGCACCAGCATGCGCTGCCACGCCCTAAACGCGCCGCGGGGAGCTAAGGTCTTGTCGACCGGATCGCATCAATACGCTCGACTGACCATGGCTCAGGCGCTGGTGCAGTTTCTGGTAGCGCAGAGAATTATCGATGACGGGCGCGAGCAGTCGCTGTTCGGCGGCGTGTTTGCGATCTTTGGTCATGGCAATGTGAGCTGCCTGGGCGAAGCGCTCTACGAGGCTCGCGGTGCGCTGCCCACCTGGCGCGGTCAGAACGAACAATCGATGGGCTTTGCCGCGGCAGCTTATGCCAAGGCGTATGGCCGCCGCCGAATCTGCGTGGCTAGCTCCTCGATCGGCCCCGGTGCGACCAACATGGTCACCGCCGCTGCCGTGGCGCACGCCAACCGCCTGCCGGTGCTGTTCCTGGCGGGCGATGTCTATCACCATCGCCTGCCCAATCCTGTGCTGCAGCAGATCGAGCACTTCGACGACCCCACGCTGTCGGTGAACGATGCGTTCAAACCCGTCACGCGTTATTGGGATCGCATCTCGCATCCCGCGCAGCTGCTGCAATCCCTGCCGGCGGCGGTCGACACGCTGCTCGATGCGGCCGATTGCGGACCGGCCTTTCTGGCGCTGCCGCAGGATGTGCAGGGGATCGCTTACGATTTTCCGCTGACCTTCTTCGAACCGCGCGTCCACCGCATCCGTCGATTGCGACCCGATGTCGCTGAGATCGATGCCGCGGTGGCGCGCATCCGGGCGGCCTCGCGGCCGGTCATCATTGCCGGCGGCGGAGTCCACTACTCACAGGCGACCAGCACGCTGGCCGAATTCGCCACACGCCATCACATCCCCGTGGTCGAGACCATCGCCGGCATGGCGACGCTACTGCACACACACCCGTTCAACTTTGGCCGGGTGGGCGTGACGGGCACGGATTGCGCCAATGCCATCTGCGCCGATGCGGATCTGGTGCTCGCCGTGGGAACCCGGCTGCAGGATTTCACCACCGGCTCGTGGACCGTGTTCGATGCCGCAGCCGGACTCATCGGTATCAACGCCGGGCGTTTCGATGCCGGCAAGCACCTGGCATTGCCGGTGGTTGGCGACGCCCGGGAAGCGCTCGTGGCCATCGACGCCGCGCTCGCGGACTGGCGCGCGGGCGAACAGTGGGAAGCCCGCGCCGCATCGTTGCGCGATCGGTGGAACAGCCGCCCTGCCACCATCGGCCGCACGGCGGACGGTCCGCCCGCCTACGCGCAGGTCATCGATGCCGTGAATCGGCTCTGCTCCGCGACGGACCGGATCGTCACGGCAGCCGGCGGTTTACCCGGTGAACTGGCTGCGAATTGGCGCGCGCGCTCGGTGGCCTCGGTCGACATCGAGTACGGCTACTCCTGCATGGGCTATGAAATCGCGGGCGGCTGGGGTGCGCGCATCGCGCAGATGGAGCGCGCTGCGCACCACGAGGAGCAAGCCGACACCATCGTGCTGGTCGGCGACGGCTCGTATCTGCTGCTCAATTCGGATATCTACTCGAGCGTCGTGTCGGGCCGCAAGCTCATCATCATCCTGTGCGATAACGGCGGCTTTGCCGTCATCGACAAGCTGCAGCGCGCGACCGGCAACGTGCCTTTCAACAATTACCTTGCCGACAGCGCCTGGGACGCTGCCCCCTTTGACGTCGACTTTGCGCTGCACGCGCGCTCGATGGGGGCACACACCGAGTCGGTGACCGACATTGCGGCATTCGAGGCGGCCTTCCGGCGCGCCAAGAGCGCGGAGCGCACCTGCGTCATCGACATCAAGGTCGATCCCTATGCATGGACCGAGGGCGGCCATGCGTGGTGGGAAGTGGGCACCGCTGAAGTCAGCAAGCGGCCCGAGGTGCTCGCCGCCAGCAAGGCCTGGGATCAGGGGCGCGGTCGTCAGCGCCGGGGCGTCTGAAGATGAGGCTCGCGTTGGATCGCACGCGGCCGCTGGCCGCCATCGTCGTCGGCCGCGCAGGCATGGATCTTTATCCGCTGCCTGATGGCACCGAAACCGAGGACGCCGAACAATTCGCCGCCCAGGTGGGCGGCTCCGCGGGCAATATCGCCGTGGCGCTGTCGCGTCAGGGCCATGCCACGGCGTTGCTGGGTCCGCTCTCGGACGATGCGGCCGGCCGGTTCGTCCGGCGGCACCTGGCGCGACTGGGCGTGGATACTTCCCGCTGCCGCACCGTCGGGGGCCGTCACCGCGTCAGCCTGGCCATCTGCGAAACGCGGCGCGAGGACAGCGAAACCGTGTTCTATCGCAATGGCGCGGTCGATCTGGAACTGCGCGCGGATGACTTCGATGCGGCGTTCATCGCCAGCGCCAGCGTGCTGATCGTCACCGGCACCGCACTGGCCGCCGAGCCCTCGCGCGCGGCCGCACTGCAGGCCATTGCGCTGGCGCGCCAGTCGGGGACCTTTGCGATCCTTGATGTGGACCATCGTGCCGTTTCCTGGCAATCCAGCGAGGAGGCGACGCGCATCTATTCGCTCGCCGCCAGCCGCTGCGATGCCGTGGTCGGTAACGATGATGAATTCGGCCTGATTGCCGGAGACACCGCGGCTGCGTTCGAGGCCGCCACGGGACTGGTGTCGCGCGGCGCGCGCTTCGCGGTCTTCAAGAAAGGCGGCGCCGGCTCAGTCACCATTTCCGCCGAGGGTACTTTCAAGTCCGAGGTCTTCGTGGTCGACGTCAAGAAGCCCTTCGGCGCCGGCGACGCTTTTCTCGGCAACCTGGTCGGCGCACTGCTGCAAGGCCAACCGCTCGAACCTGCGGTACGACGCGCTTCGGCCGCCGCCGCCTATGTGGTTGCGCGTCGGGGCTGCGCCTTCGCCATGCCGACCGCGGCCGAGCTGGACACTTTCTATCAAGCGCATTCGACGAATTGAGGTCAGCCATGTCCATGCACATTCCCCACTACGACAACCGCAACGCCGCCATCGTCGGTCGCGACGATCCGGATGTGCCGCTGGCATATTTCAACATCGTGCGGCTCAAACGCGGCGAGAGCTTCGTCTCCGATGTGCCAGGCTACGAGACCTGCCTGGTGCCGGCACACGGCAGCATCGATGTGGAGGTGCGCGGCGAAGGCCTGGCGGCCCGCAGATTCGAAGCCGTGGGCGGTCGCGCCTCCATCTGGGAGGGAACGCCCGCAGCCGTGTATGTGCCAGTGGGTTGCAGCGCTACGCTGACGTGCCGCTCCGATACCACCGAGACCTTCATCGCCGGTGCGCGCTTCGATGAGCGCTTCGAGCCCTTCGCGGTGCGCGCCGAAGACATCGACCCGGTGCAGTACGGCTCGGATGACACCAAGACCCATCGCAAGATCAAACATATTCTCGGCCGCAAGCCGCCCGGTCGGGTGGGCCGGCTGCTGGTGTCGGAACTGTTCACGGTCGGCGCCGGTGGCTGGTCCGGCTATCCGCCCCACAAGCACGACAGCGATCGCATGCCGGAAGAGACCCGCCACAACGAGGTCTATAACTTCCGCTTCAGGCCTGAGAACGGCTTTGGCCTGCAGTTGCTGCAGACCGAGGGTGAGCTCCTAGGCAATGCCTTCCACATCCGCAACGCTTCGACACTCAAGATTCCGCGCGGCTATCACCCCTGCGTGGCGGCACCGGGACACGAGATGTACTACTTCACGGTGCTGGCGGGCGAGAAGCAGCGTCCCCTGCACCAGTTCTTTCAGCCCGCCTACGCCTACCAGGTTGAAACCATCCCCGGCATCAAGGACATGATCGCCAAGTTCAAGTAGACGGGCGCTGGCGTGCTCGCCAACCTGGCCACCGTGTTATCCGGTGCCGCGGAGCGCGGCTGCGCCGTGGCCTGCTTCAATGTCTTCGGCTGGGAGGATGCGCGCGCGGTGGTCGATGCCGCCGCGGAACTGGGCGCGCCGGTGATCCTGGCCGCCAATCTGGACTTCAGGCGCTCCATGCCCGTGGAGGTCATCGCCGTGATGCTGCGTTCGCTGGCGCAGCGCGCGCCGGGGCCGGTGTGCGTACACCTGGATCACACCTACGATGTGAACGAGGTGCTGCGCGGTGTGGACCTGGGCTTCAGCTCGGTCATGTTCGATGGCTCGCAACTGCCGCTGACGGAGAATATCGCCGCCACGGCGCGCGTGGTTGAGTACGCGCACGCCGCGGGGTGCTCGGTCGAAGCCGAGATCGGATCAGTCCCCTACGCCGAGGGACGTGCCCACATCAAATCCGAGCTCACCGAGGTCGGCGATGCCGTGCGCCTGGCAGTCGAGACCGGCATCGATGCCCTGGCGGTGTCGGTCGGCAATGTGCACCGCCTGAACACGCCCGGTGTCGTCATCGACTTCGCACGCCTGGCGCAGATCGCGGCCGCCGTCAGCGTCCCGCTCGTGATTCACGGCACCTCGGGCATATCCGATCAGGACATACAGCGGCTGGCGCAGGGGGGCGTGGCGAAGTTCAACATCGGCACTCGACTGCGCCAGGCGTTTGGCAGCGCACTGCGCGACACGTTGAACCGCGATGCCGGGCGGTTCGATCGGCTCGAAATCATGGCCGATGTGATGCCGATCGTTTCGGGCGAGGCGATGCGCCTCATGCGCCTGCTTGGGGCCTAGCCGTAGCGGATCGCCACACTGCGCCCGCTGCGTAACGCTTCCCAGGCCGCATCGGCCAGGATCAGCGCGCAGCGCCCTTCCTCGAACCCCGCAGTCGGCGGCCGCCCGCTCTCCACGACTTCGACAAACTCCACCAGTTCATCGCGGTAGGACTGGGCGTAGCGGTCGATGAAAAAGTTCAGCAGCGGTTCTTTCGCGCCCGTGGCCAGGGCACCGGAACGCGTCAGCGAACTGGCGTGCAGATTGTCCGACTGCACCATGCCGGCGGCACCAAATGCCTCGACGCGTTGATCGTAGCCGTAAACCGCGCGGCGTGAATTGTTGATGTGCACCAGCGCGCCCGAGGCTGCCTTCATGATCACCATCGCCGTATCCACATCGCCGAAGTCGCGCAGCTGCGGATCCACCATGACGCTGCCGCTCGCGAACAGCTCGATGATCCGATCCTCGCCCAGGATGAAGCGCGCGAGGTCAAAATCGTGGATGGTCATGTCGCGGAACAGGCCGCCCGATCCCTTTAAGTAAGCCGCGGGCGGCAGACCCGGATCGCGGCTGGTGATGATGAGCAATTCCAGCGCGCCAATGTCCCCTGCCCTGACGGCGTCGCGCACCGCCCGATGGCTGCGATCGTAGCGGCGATTGAACCCAAGCTGCACCGGCACGCCGGTGCCGGCGATCGCGGCGCGACAGCGCTCCACCCGCGCGATATCCAGATCGATGGGCTTCTCGCACAGTATCGCCTTGCCGGCCAGCGCCGCGGCGGTGATCAGATCGACATGGGTGGCAGTCGATGAGGCAATGAGCACTGCATCGACGCTCGGGTCGCGCAACACCGCCTCCACGCTGGGGGCCGGCCGGGCATCGAAGCGCGCCGCGACGGCAGAGGCCACGGCGGCGTCGGTATCGTAGACCCAGGCGAGTTCGGCCCGCGGGCGCAGCGCTGCAATGTTGCCCGCGTGCACGGTGCCGATGCGACCCGCGCCGAACAGCGCAATGCGGATCATCGCGGCCGAAGCGTGCCGCGCTCGATGATGCTGCACTCGAACAGGCGCGCATCGCTTTGCGTGGACCCATCGATGACGGCAAACAGCAGTTCCACCGCCGTGATGATGATGTCGGCCACCGGCTGATGAATGGTGGTCAGGTTGTAGGCAGGCCATGCGGCCATGGCCATATTGTTGAAACCGATCAAGCCGATGTCGCGTGGCACCTGCACACCCGCATCCCGGCAGGCGTCCATGGCCCCCATGGCCAGCACGTCATCGCCGCAGAACACCGCATCGATGCCGCCATTGCGCAGCAATTGCTTCATGAGCGTGTAGCCGGCTTCGTGGCAGTAGGAGTGGCCGAACACGATCGCGCTGGGCGCCAGTCCGCCGAGTGCCAGACTATTTCTGAGGCCCTGCAGGCGATCCTCGGTCGAGGTGGCCGCCTGCGGTCCACCCAGGAAGGCGACGTTCCGGTAGCCGCGCTGGCGCAGCATCTCACCCGCCAGGCGTCCGCCCTGCAGATTGTCGCAGCCGACGATGTTGTCCGATGCCGAGCTGCCCACGCGGCCGAACGCCTGCACCACCGGCATGCCGGCCGCCGCGCACTCCGCGGTGAATCCAGCCGGCAGCGTCGAGGAGGCGACGATGACCCCATCGACGCTGTACTTGAGCAGCATCTCGAGGGCGACATCGGTGCGCGCGCCTCCCGAGAGATTGGCGAGCAGAGGCCGCCGGCCCCGCTGCTGCAGCCGGCGCGTAAAGAGATCGAAGATCTCCATGAACAGCGGATTATCGAAGGCGTTGGATATCAGCGCGATCAGCTCGGTGCGGCCCGTCATGAGGCTGCGCGCCAGCGCGTTGGGCTGGTAGCCGAGCGATTGGGTAGCGGCCATGACTTTCTCGCGCGTCAGCGATGACACCGAGGCCCCGGCCGTGAAGGTGCGCGACACCGCCGAAATCGAAACCCCTGCGAGTTCCGCCACTTCCTTGGCCGTTACCCTGCGGTCGGCAGCAGGCGCCATTCGCTTTGATTTGCTTGATAACGCCATCTTTTTGTCCACTGAAGGCGATTCTAGCCGATGTGATCGAGACTCTTGCAAGCGCTTGCGCCGCGACGGCCGTAGTGCTAAAAGACGCTTGCCCAGTGACCCTAAGAGTCTCACTCAGCGTTGGCGCACCGCAAGTCTCTATCCGCGGAGGACATCCATGTACATCATCGGTCAGCAGGAAATCGACGCCGTGGCGCGGGT
>Ga0181522_10001156_pt1 | contig 16573 bp, 14 predicted proteins | sample PEATcosm2014_Bin_27_FD_121103 | JGI IMG/M metagenome (GOLD analysis project Ga0181522, IMG submission 121103) | Peatland microbial communities from MTU Mesocosm Facility, Houghton, MI, USA - PEATcosm2014_Bin05_10_metaG | ecosystem: Environmental > Terrestrial > Soil > Wetlands > Peat | place... | reverse complement strand
TTCGCCAGCCGCTCGTTGAACCTCAGGCCCGTCATCTTCGGCATCCAGTAGTAGATCGCCGCGAAGAAGGCGAAGATCAGCCCGCCCACGATCGTGTAGTGGAAGTGCGCCATCACGAAGAAGGTGCCGTGGGTGTCGGTGTCGGAGGGCGCGTCCGAGAGGAAGACGCCGGAGAGCCCGCCGATCAGGAAGTTGAAGGTCCAGGCGATGCAGAACAGCATCGGCACCGTGAAGGTGGCCCGCCCGCGCCACAGTGTTCCCATCACGCACAGGAAGATGAACCCGGTCGGGACCGAGATGATCTCCGTCGAGAGCATGTAGAAGGGCCGCAGGTCGGCGTTGATGCCGCTGACGAACAGGTGGTGCTGCCAGACGAAGAAGCTCATCAGCGCCACGCCGAGCATCCCCGAGATGCCCAGGCGGTAGCCCCACAGCGGCTTGCGGGCGAACACCGGCAGCAGCTCCAGCACGATCCCGAAGCCCGGCAACGCGAGGATGTAGACCTCCGGGTGCCCGAAGAACCAGAACAGGTTCTGGAAGAGGTAGGAGCTGCCGCCGCCGCCGGCCACGAAGAAGGACGTGTCGACCGTCCGGTCCAGGGCCGCCATCAGCAGCGTCGCGATCAGCGTAGGCGCCGCCAGCACCATCAGCACGGCCGTGCCGAACGTCGCCCAGACGAAGATCGGCAGCCGCGACCAGGTCAGCCCGGGCGCCCTCATCGTCACGATCGTGGCGATCATGTTCAGTCCCAGCAGGGTCATCGAGATCCCCACCAGGGCGAAGAACATGATGTAGGAGTCCATCCCCATCACGGCCTGGTCGTTGAGCGGCTCGTAGCCCGTCCAGCCGGTCGGGAAGCCGCCGAAGAAGATCGTCGAGACGAGGATGAAGCCGGCCGCCATCAGCAGCCAGAAGGTCAGGGCCTCGATGCGCGGGAAGGCCATCCGCCGGGCCCCGATCATGATCGGGACCAGGTAGTTGGCGAACGGCCCCAGCACCCCGGAGGTCATCATTCCCATCATCATCGTGCCGTGCATGCCGACCAGCGAGATGTACTGGTTGGGGCCAACGAAGGACGGCGTCGGGCTCAGCAGCTCGCCGCGGATCAGCATCGCGTTCAGGCCGCCGACGAAGAAGAACAGGCCGATCCCGCACAGGTACTGGATGCCGACGACCTTGTGGTCCGTGCACAGGCCGAAGTAGCGGCCGATCCCCTGCTCCTCCTTCTCGCGCAGCGACGGCGGGCGGCCGAGCAGGCGCGAGAAGGGGTAGTTGGCGAAGCCCAGGCCGACCAGGAAGCCGATGACACCGAAGAAGTAGGCCAGCAGCAGCGCCACGTCGTTTTCGTCGATGTCGGAGGTGTATTCGAAGCTTTTCGTGTCCGTGACGAGGTGGCCGATCCACCAGCCCAGGTAGTAGCCGCCGACGCCCAGGATCACAGCCGTCAGGAGGTTGAACCCGATCAGGCGCCGCCGCAGCGGCCTGCTCGCAGGGGTCGGGCTGTGGGCCATCGTCGTCGTGCTCATTCGCCGCGCCTCGTCGGTTCGGGGAGGTAGTGGGTGCTGTACGGCGGCAGCTGCTTCGTCGTGGGGGCGAAACGCTGCTGCTGTTCTTTGATCCAGCTTTCGAATTCACCGTCGCCGACGACGCGACCGTGGTCGTACATCCCCCCGTGCCAGATCCCGCACAGCTCTGCGCAGTGCACTTCGAAGGTCTCGATCGTGTGGGGTTCGGTGAAGGCGACGTTGTCGACGTCGGGGTTGGCGTCGGCCTTCACACCCAGCTGGTAGGCCCAGAAGGAGTGGATCACGTCGAGCGAGGTGACGTGGAATTCGATCATCTTGTCGACGGGCAGGACCAGATGGGAGGTCTCCACGCCGCCGTAGGTCGGGTAGCGATACGTGAAGTACCACTGCTGGGCGATGACCTGGATGGGCAGCCTTTCGCCCTTGGGCACCGTCAGCGGCTTCGGGCCCGAGCCCGAGCCCGAGCCGTAGTCGGCCTCCAGGCGGACCGTCCCGTAGGCCGCAAGCGACAGCACCAGCGCCGAGGTGATCACGATCCAAGCCGTCTGGATGCGCGCGTGACCGCGAACCGCCGGGCCTTCCAGCGTTCCCCCCTTCGGCTGGCGGAAGTTGACGATCGCGTAGAAGAGGTAGATGACGACGAGCAGCAGCACCGGCGTGGCCATCGCCGTCAGGACGATGTTGTCCGTGACCTGCTGGCCCGCCGCCGAGGCTGCTTTGCCCGGGGGCAGGTCCGGGCCCAGCACGAAGATGACGAGGGGGACCGCGATCAGAGACGCGACGATCCAGATCGTCGTGAAGCGACGCGCGTGGTTCGGTTCGGGGCCCACCGGCACGGCGTCAGACGACATCTATGTAACCGTCCATGTATCCGAGCGTCTGCATGGGGCCGCCGAAGCCGAGGTACGTTCCTGCCGCGCAGGGCACGAAGCACTGCCAGCGGTAACGACCCTTCTTGCCCGTCTTGAAGGTGAATTCGATCGTGCGATGCGCCATCTTGGTGGGGTCGCAGGGACCCGCTTCGCACTGGTTCTTGGCTTCTTCTTCGACGCCCGGCAGCGGCACGAACACGCCCAGGGCGGGAATCACGAAGGTGTGTGAGGCTTCTTCGGGATCGATGTGGTCGACTGCCTTGCCGTCGATCGTCTCGACCCCTCCGCCCGTTCCCTGTGTGTGTGACAGGAACGGGTTGCGCAGCCCCGAGTCGCCGTCGAACTGGTAGATCCGCACGTGCACCGTCGTGTTGGCCGGTACCTGGTAGATCGTGCTCCTGACCCACTTGCCGTGGTCGAGTACCAGGTAGCCCACCCAGTCGGGGTGGCTGGGGCTCTCCTGGGGACCGACGGCGGCGTCTGTCTGCAGGGTCAGGGAAGCGCTCGGCGCAGGCGCGCTCGCGACCGTGGCGGCCACCGTCGGCGTGACCGTCGTAGCCCACGATCCGATGTACAGGCCGATCAGGACCCCCAGGACGATGACGGCAGCCGTCACACCCAGGAGCTTGCGCCCCATCGCACTCATGCCGTCTCCCCGGGTCCGCCCAACTCGTCCTCCAACGATTTGCGGTTCCCCCCAGAACTGTCAAGCCATCGTATCCGTGGATGGCCCGTGCGCAAGTGGCAAATCCCGGCGCACCCCGTATCTGAGAGAACTCTCATGTTTCGCGACTGCCCGGCGGGAGCAACCACCCGGCGGCTCGCGGGCCGGATACGATCGGGGCTTGTCCACGTCGAGCACATCGCGCGTGCCCCAGGTGCCCGAGCGCCCGACCCTCGACGGCCTGGAGGAGAAGTGGAGCGCCTTCTGGGAGCGGGAGGGGACCTACGCCTTCGACCGCACGGCGCCGCGCGAGCGCGTCTACTCGATCGACACGCCGCCGCCCACGGTCAGCGGATCGCTGCACGTGGGTCACGTCTTCTCCTACACGCACACCGACGCCGTCGCCCGCTATCGGCGCATGCGGGGAGACGAGGTCTTCTACCCGATGGGCTGGGACGACAACGGCCTGCCGACCGAGCGCCGCGTGCAGAACCACTACGGCGTCCGCTGCGATCCCGGCGTCTCCTACGACCCCTCCTTCCAGCCGCCGCAGCAGGCCTCCGAGAAGGAGCCCGTCTCGATCTCCCGGCGCAACTTCGTCGAGCTCTGCCTGGAGCTGACGGAGATCGACGAGCGCGCCTTCGAAGCGCTGTGGCGGACGCTGGGGCTGTCCGTCGACTGGGACATGACCTACACGACGATCGGCCCGCTTGCGCAGCGCGTCTCCCAGCGCTCCTTCCTGAGCCTGCTGGAGCGGGACCTGGCCTACCAGCTGGAGGCGCCGACGCTGTGGGACGTCGACTTCCAGACGGCCGTCGCCCAGGCCGAGCTGGAGGACCGCGAGCGACCCGGGGCCATGCACAAGGTCCGCTTCGGGACGGGGGACGGATCGGGCCAGGCGCTGATCGAGACGACCCGCCCCGAGCTGATCCCGGCCTGCGTGGCGCTGCTCGCCCATCCCGAGGACGAGCGCCACCGCGACCTGGTCGGCGGGCAGGCGCTGACGCCGCTGTTCGGCACCTCCGTGCCCGTGCTGACGCACCCGCTGGTCGAGCGCGAGAAGGGCACGGGACTGGTCATGGTCTGCACCTTCGGCGACCTCACCGACGTGACCTGGTGGCGAGAGCTGGGGCTGCCCGTGCGCTCCGTGCTGGCGCCCGACGGTCGTCTGGCGGAGGTGCCCTGGGGCACGCCCGGATGGGAGTCGATCGACCTCGAGCGGGCCCGTGCCTCCTACGGCGAGCTGGCCGGGCGCACGATCAACCAGGCCCGGCGGCGGATCGTCGAGCTGCTGGGCGAGTCCGGCGATCTGATCGGCGAGCCCGAACCGGTCAACCGGGCCGTGAAGTTCTACGAGAAGGGCGAGCGGCCCGTGGAGATAGTCACGAGCCGGCAGTGGTTCATCCGCACGATCGAGCACCAGGGCAGGCTGATCGAGGCCGGCCGGCAGCTGCAGTGGCACCCCCCCTACATGCGCGCCCGCTACGAGGACTGGGTGAACGGGCTGACGGGCGACTGGTGCATCAGCCGCCAGCGCTTCTTCGGCGTGCCCTTCCCGGTCTGGTATCCGCTGGACGGCGAGGGCAACCCCCTCTACGACCAGCCGATCGCGGCCCTGCCCGAGCAGCTTCCCGTCGACCCCGCCAGCGACGTGCCCGACGGCTACGAGGCCGCACAGCGGGGGCAGCCGGGCGGCTTCGTCGGCGACCCCGACGTCATGGACACCTGGGCGACGTCGTCGCTGACGCCCCAGATAGCGGGCCAGGCGGGCGAGGACGAGGATCTCTACAGGCGCGTCTTCCCGATGGACGTCCGCCCCCAGGCGCACGACATCATCCGCACCTGGCTGTTCACGACGGTGCTGCGCTCGGAGCTCGACGAGGGCGAGCTGCCCTGGCGCAACGCCGCCATCTCCGGCTGGGTGCTGGACCCCGACCGCAAGAAGATGTCCAAGTCCAAGGGCAACGTGGTGACGCCCATGCACCTGCTGGAGGAGCACGGCGCCGACGCCGTGCGCTACTGGGCCGCCAGCGGGCGACCCGGCACGGACACGGCCTTCGACGCCAAGCAGATGAAGGTCGGGCGGCGCCTGGCCGTCAAGCTCCTGAACGCCTCCAAGTTCGCCCTGGCCGACCTGCCGGCTGCGTCCGAGCGGCTCGATCACGCCCTCGACCGGGCGATGATGGCGCGCCTGGCCGAGGTCACGCAGGCGGCCGAGGAGAGCTTCGAGGCATACGACTACGCTCGGGCCCTGCAGCGGACCGAGGAGCTGTTCTGGTGGTACTGCGACTACTACCTGGAGCTGGTCAAGGGGCGCCGTTACTCCACCGACGCCGCTGTATCGGGGTCTGTCAGCCTGGCCCTGCAGAGCTCCCTGTCGGTCTTCCAGCGCCTGCTCGCGCCGTTCCTGCCGTTCGTCTGCGAGGAGGTCTGGTCGTGGTGGCGGGAGGGCTCGATCCATCGCGCCGCCTGGCCCGAGACCGCCTCCCTGCTGGAGCTGGCGGGGCCGCAGGCCGACCGCGGCTCCGAGCGCCTGGCCCTGGAGGCGAGCGCCGACGTCCTGCGCGAGGTGCGCAAGGCCAAGTCCCAGGCCCAGGCGCCGATGCGGGCACCAGTGGCAAGGGCCCTCGTCTGCGACACGGCCGAGCGCCTGGCGGCGCTGGAGCTGGGACGCGACGACGTGATGCAGGCCGGCTCGATCGAGCTGCTGGAGACACGGGAGGGGGAGGAGCTGCTCGTCGAGGTGGAGCTGGCGGGGGGCCGGGGGGCCTGAGCGCCATGGCCGACGGGGACGGCCGGCAGCAGGCCACGGGGGCCGTTCTGGTGCTCGGCGAGCCCGGTGGCCTGGCAGCGGCCCTGGAGCGCCGGCTGGCCAGGGACGGAGTGGCGGTCGAGGTCGCCGGCGAGCGCACTGACAGCGAGCTGGCGGAGCTGCTGGGCGAGGGACGCTGGCGGGCCGTGGCGGTCGTCACGCGAGACGACGTGCTGGCGCTGCGCCTGACGCTGCTCAGCGCCCACCTCCGCCCCGACCTGGCGCTGTGGGTGACGATGTTCGACCGCACGATCACCCGGGAGCTCCACCACGTGGCCCCCGACGTGCACGTGATCTCCCCGACGGAGCTCGTCGCCAGCGACCTGGCCGAGCACTGCACGGCCGCAGGCGCGGGCCAGGCGCGGGGACCTGCCGGCATGCGCCTGGTCGACGACTCGCTGCGCTTGCTGGTCAGGGCCGGCCTGGGCCTGCTGGGCACGCTGGTCGTGGAGGCCGCGATCACGATGGTCGCCCTGCACGAGAACGTCGTCAACGCCCTGTACTTCGCGACCCGCTCCGTGGCGACGGTGGCGGGAACGCCGGGCGCCCAGGCGGCGCCGGGCTGGTACAAGCTCCTCTCGGCTCTGAACACGGTCGCCGCGCTGGTGCTGGTCGCCGTCTTCACCGCCGCCCTGGTGCGGCGGCTGAGCAGGCCACGCCTGACGACCCTGGCAGGACGCAGGGCGGCGCCCGGGCGCGGGCACGTCGTGCTCGTCGGCTTCGGGCAGGTCGGCTTTCGCCTGGCCCAGGAGCTGCGCGGCCGTGGCATCCCCGTGCTGGGCGTCGAGCGCGACCCAGACGCTCCCTGCGTGCGCCTGGCCCGGGCCGCAGGGATCCCCGTCGCGATCGGTCGCGGCGACGATCGCGAGATCCTCGAGCGGGTCGGCGTCCGCTCCTGCGCAGCAGTGGCAGCCGTCACCTCGGCCGATCTCGTCAACGTCGCCGTCGGCCTGGCCGCAAGCGACCTTGCCCCCGGCACGGGCCTGGTCCTGCGCCTGGGCGACGGGGAGGTCGCGGCCGAGACGGACTCCCTGCTGCACCTGGGACGGATCTGCGACGCCCACAAGATCGCCGCCGAGACGCTGGCGGCGGGGTTGGGCGGCAGAGCCGGCTGACTGGCTACCCGCACGGTGAGGCGGGCCTGGCTTGGATAGGGTCCACGCCATGGAGCGAACGCTGATCGGAGAGCTGGCCGGGAAGGCGGGCGAGCAGGTGCGCGTGCGGGGCTGGGTCAACGCCCTGCGCGACCAGAAGCGGGTCCAGTTCGTGATCCTGCGCGACGAAACGGGGATGGCCCAGGCGGTGCTGTCCAAGGACGAGCAGCCCAGCGAGCTGAACGAGGCGATCTCGGCGCTGACGGCGGAGTCGGCCGTGAGCATCCTCGGCACCGTCGCGATGGACGAGCGGGTCAAGCTGGGAGGCCTGGAGCTGCGGATCGAAGCGCTGGAGCTCGACGCGGCTGCCGAGCCGGAGCTGCCGATCGCCCCGGACTCGGCGCTGGACAAGCGGATCGACTGGCGCTACCTGGACCTGCGCCGCCCCGACCGCAGGCTCATCTTCGAGATCCAGACCGCCGTCGAGCAGGCCATGCGCGACTTCTGGGCGCGCGAGGGCTTCATCGAGCTGCACTCCCCCAAGCTCATGCACTCGGCCAGCGAGTCCGGCGCCGAGCTGTTCCACGTCGACTACTTCGAGGGCGACGCCTACCTGGCCCAGTCGCCGCAGTTCTACAAGCAGATGGCGATGGCCGCGGGCTTCGGGAAGGTCTTCGAGATCGGCCCCGTCTTCCGCGCCAACCCCTCCTTCACCTCCCGCCACGACACCGAGTTCACGAGCGTCGACATGGAGATCTCCTGGATCGACTCCCACGAGGACGTCATGGCGGTCGAGGAGCGCTGGCTGGCCCACGTGCTGGCCTCCGTCGCGAAGACCCACGGCGAGCAGATCCAGGAGGTCTACGGGACGGAGCTCGTCGTCCCCTCCGTGCCCTTCCCGCGTGTGACGCTGGCGGAGGCCAAGCAGATGCTCACGGAGGCCGGTCACGACGTCCCGGGCGCCGGGCACGACCTCGACCCGCCCAGCGAGCGGGCCCTATCGGCCCTGATCGCAGAGCGCCACGGTCACGAGTTCTGCTTCGTGACCGACTACCCGGCCAACGTGCGGGCCTTCTACCACATGCGCCACGAGCACGACCCGACTCTGACCAAGAGCTTCGACCTGCTCTGGCGGGGCATCGAGCTGACCACCGGCGCCCAGCGCGAGCACCGCTACGAGCGTCTGGTCGCGCAGACCGAGGAACGCGGCGTGGACGTCGACTCGATCCAGTACTACCTGGACTTCTTCCGCTACGGGGCCCCGCCCCACGGCGGCCTCGGCTTCGGGCTGACGCGCCTGTTGATGCAGATGCTGGGCCAGGAGAACGTACGCGAGGTGACGTTCCTGTACCGCGGGCCGCACCGGCTCACGCCCTAGCAGGCCAGGAAGGGGAGGCCGGGCGATGGCGCGCGTGCTCGTCTCGGTCCCGGCGCTGGAGGGCTGCCTGGACGCCCTGGCCGGCCACGAGCTCGTGTACGGCGAGCCGGGGTCGGACCCGGACGCCGAGGCGCTGCTGTGCCCGCCGACGGTCTCCGTCGACGCGGGCGCGATCGCGGCCATGCCGCGGCTGAGAGCGATCGCGGTCGCCGGCGCCGGACTGGATGGCGTCGACATGCCGGCCGCGAAGGAGCGCGGGATCACCGTCCTGGCAGCCGGGGAGGCGCTGGTGGAGACGACGGCCGACCTCGCCTTCGCCCTGATCCTCGCCGCCTGCAGGGGGCTGCACGAGGCCGAGACCGAACTGCGGGAGCGGCGCTGGAGCGGCTGGGCCTTCGACTCCTGGGCGGGACGTGACGTGCACGGGGCAACGCTGGGTCTCGTCGGCTACGGGCGGATCGGGCGAGCAGTCGCGCGGCGCGCCGCCGGCTTCGCCATGACGGTGCTCCACCACTCGCGCACCCCCAGCGGCGAGCCGGGCCATCGCGCGGACCTCGACCGCCTGCTCGCCGAGAGCGACATCGTCTCGCTGCACGTGCCGCTGACCGACTCCACGCGGGGGCTGATCGACGGACGGCGGATCGGCCTGATCGGCCCGCAGGGGGTGCTCGTCAACACATCCCGCGGCGCCGTCGTCGACGAGTTCGCGCTGGCAGGGGCGCTCGAGCGCGGCGAACTGCTGGCTGCCGGCCTGGACGTCTACGAGCACGAGCCGCTGATGAAGCCCGAGCTGCTGGCCGCGCCACGAACCGTCTTGCTGCCCCACATCGGCAGCGCCACCGAGGCCACACGGCGGGCGATGCTGAGCCTGGCGGCAGAGAGGCTGGCAGATGCCTTGACGCTGCCGGGGAGCTAACCGTCTCCGTCGCTTGGCTTGGCCGTCTCCTCCGCCTTCGCGCCAGTCCCCTGGGGGAGTGCGGCCCCGCGCCTGAAGAGCAACTCCGTTCGACCGTCTGCCCGGCTCATGACGATGCCCCCGTTCGTCAGCCAGCCCACGATGACGATCGCCAGGATGCCGACCACCACAGCAACTGTCGCGATCGCGTAGAGCTCGACGGCGCTTTGACGGTCGGACTCCGTGAACAGGAGGAGCGCGATGGCTGCAAGCAGTGCGGTCGAGCCGTCCGCGGCCCTCCAGGCACGCTTGAGCAGCGGCGTGTCGTGATGCGGCGCCGTAGGCGTCTCCGGCGATCGCGGATCGCCATCGGGTGTCTGTTCGGGTTCCGTCCGGAGCATCGGTATCCTCCCAGCAGAATCTATGTTTAGGAAGGGTATCGAATAGAAAGCTAGAATGTTCAAGAAATCTTCGTTTTCGTCGATAATGGTGTACGAATGAGTGACGGTTATGGCCGAGTCGCGACGTAGAAAGCCTTCGACGGTCACGCTTGCGCGCGGCGAACGTCTGCGTGACTCCAGGCGGCAGTCGACCTCGATGACGATGCCGCTTGCCGTTCACAGGAAGCTCGATCTGCTCGCCGGGCTCTCTGAGGACGTGGCGGCTACGAGGGCTGAGATAGTCGGCATGCTGATCGCGCAGGCAAACCCCGACGTAGAGGAGCTCGAGCGCAGCCTCCTCGCATACCGCAAGCTGACGGTCGGCGATGTCCTGCCGCAGGCCCCGGGCGGTGGGGATGGTGCCGGCGATGGTGTTGTCGTGCCGCTTCGCCCCCCGGGACGCCCGCCACATCGGGCGGCGAGCTGAGGCACCTGCCCCCGGCGGTTCAGTGCCCCGTCGGGGGTAGTCTCAGCGTGTGAGCCCAGGGGATCCCTACTCGATAGTCGAGCCCGACGACTGCGCCGACTCCTACGAGGGGTCGGACGTCCCCGGCGAGTTCCGTCGCCTGACCGACGCGCTCGGCTGCGAACAGCTGGCCGCCACCCTGATCCGGGTGCCGCCCCATTCGGACTTCGAGCAGGGCACAGGTCACAGCCACGAGCACACCGAGGAGCTGTACCTGATCACCCGGGGCACGCTGACGATGCGCCTGGGCGAGGACGTCCACGAGGTGCGGGCGCCCGCGGCCGTCAGAGTCGCGGGCCCGACGCCCCGCTCGCACCGCAACGAGGGCGAGGAGCCAGTCGAGATGTGGGCCCTGTCGAGGCGCGGCGAGGGCTCTGACGCCCACAAGATCGAGGACTTCTGGGAAGCCTCGCCACGGGCCGCCCAAAAGCGCGATCTGACCGGCTGAGCACCGGCCAGGAGGGCGCCCCGCCCCTACCAGCAGGGTTCGAAGCGCTTGCCGTCGAGCGCCAGGTCGAAGCGCGCCCCGACGATCCCTGCGGCTTCGTCGGCGGCGCAGAACTTCGTTGTCTTCAGCTTGTACTCGGCGTCGATCACGGGCTTGCCGGCCAGCAGGTAGGGGTCGAAGTCCGAGCATTCGCGGTACTCGTTGCACTGCTCTGTCAGCACCCCGTCGAAGTAGGGCTGGAGCTCCCCGGCCTGTTCGCCGTCGTTCTTCTGCAGGATCGCCATCCCCAGCGCGTGCACGGCGGAGGCGACCCACTCGTTGTAGGTCAGCTGCTCGGCTGCGGTGATCGGGAAGCCGCTCCTGTTGGAGAAGGCTTCGATGTTGTCGGGCTCGACGGCGTCGAAGCCCTTTTCACGGCACATCCGAAAGCGGGCCTGCATGATCGGCTCAATGGCGGACAGCCGGCGGATGTCCAGCCAGCGCTCGCCCGGCCAGCCGTTGGAGCGCCCCAGCACCGACTTTGGGAACTTGCCGTAGTCCGGACGCCAGTCCTCGGCCGTGCCGACGTCGACGTAGCAGACGACGTGCCTGCCCTGGGCGTGCAGGGCCGCCACTTCGCCGGGCCCGGTTTCGAAGCCGTCGAGGTCGTACACGGAGGCGGCGACGTCCATGTTCGCCCTGCCCTGCAGCTGCCAGTAGAAGGTCGGCCGGGGCGGCGGCTGCCAGTAGGCGCCCGCGACGAGAGGAGTGGCTGCTGCGCCAGCCAGCGCCAGCAGGGTCAGCACGATGGCCCGTCGCATCGGGCTCGATCATAGGCCGTCTCGTCCGCGCCCATATCTACCTTCTGGAGCATGCTGATGAGCGAGCTCACGGACGGCATGGAGGTCGAGCAGGTGCTCCTGGTCAAGGAGGTCGAGCGGCGCCGGCGCCGCGACGGCGGCGACTACCTGCGCCTGATGATCGGCGACCGCACCGGAGCGGTTCCCTGCATGGTCTGGGAGGACCTCGATCGTGTCTGCGAGCTGGCCAGGGCCGGCGAGCCGGTGACGGTGAGCGGGCGCTACGTGGTTCATCCCCGCTTCGGCCCACAACTGAACCTGCGCGGACTGACCGCGGCGGCCCCCGGCACGTTCGCGCAGGAGGACCTCCACGACGGTCCCGCCCGCGGCGCGGCCCAGATGGAGGCGGAGATCCGCGATCTCATGGGGACAGTGCAGAACCCCCACCTGCGCGAGCTGCTGGAGCGGGTCCTGGGCGAGTCCTCGCCACTGTGGGCTCGCTACAGGGAGGCTCCGGCGGCCAAGCGCTACCACCAGGCCTACCGGCACGGGCTGCTCGAGCACTGCCTCGGCGTCGCGCAGGCCGTCAGCGCGATCAGCGCGACCTTCCCGGGGATCGACCGTGACGTGGCCGTGACGGGCGCCCTGCTGCACGACATCGGCAAGCTCGAGGCCTACACGGACGAGCAGGGGATCGACCTCAGCGACGAGGGGCGCCTGCACGGCGAGATAGCCCTCGGCTACTACCTCGTGCGCCGGCTGATGGAGGACATCGCGGGCTTCCCGCAGGAGCTGGCCCGGGCCGTCGGGCACATCATCCTCTCCCACCACGGCACGCTCGAGCACGGCAGCCCGGTCGTGCCGTGCACCCGAGAGGCGACCCTCGTGCACATGATCGACAACCTCGGTGGTCGCCTGGGCAGCTTCGACAGGCTCGAGAAGGAGCTGCCGCCGGGCAGTCGCTGGTCGCAGTTCGATCGGGCCATCGACGGCTCGGCCTTCTTCCTGGAGCGCGCTGGAGAGGCCCCGGGTGGGGCGGACTCCCAGCCCGCCGAGCGCAGGGCCGCCTGAAAGTCCGCAAATAGCGGGGCGCTCGGGCTCCGGCCGGAACGTCGTCTCGCCATCGGCTTCTATCTTTCAGAGCGGATGGCAAAGGACACCGAGAAGCTGATCCGCCAGCTGTCGCTGATCTCCTACCTGATGGCCGAGCGCAGGCCGGTCACGGCCCTGGAGATCAGGCGCGACGTGGAGGGCTACAGCGGCATGAACGAGGACGCCTTCGCGCGCCGCTTCTACGCGGACCGCTCTGAGCTCGAGTCGCTGCGCATCCAGTTGACGGTCGAGCGTCCCGCCGACGGGGCTGCAGAGCAGGAGAACTACTCGCTGCGCCCGGAGAACTTCCACCTGCCGCCGATCGCCTTCACGGACAAGGAGCTGGCGGCGCTGCAGACGTCCCTGACGCTGCTGGACGGCGAATTCGCCTACGCCGAGCCGCTGCGGCTGGCGCTGCAGCAGATCACCTGGGGACGGCCCAGCCCGCTGCGGGCGCCCGAGCAGCGCTCCGTCGCCCTGGGCATCACGGCGTCCGCCGGCGGGCACGAGCTGTCGGCTCGCCTGGCCAAGGTCGAGACCGCCATCTTCCGCAACAAGACGATCGTCTTCGACTACTACACGATGGGCCGCGACGAGGTCAGCTCGCGCAAGGTCGACCCCTACCACCTGCTCTTCCAGGGCGGCCAGTTCTACCTGCTGGGCTACTCCCACGAGCGCAAGGCCATCCGCGTCTTCCGCCTGTCGCGCATACGCGGCAAGGTCTCCTACGCGACCAAGGCCGAGCACGACTTCCACCGTCCCGAGGACTTCGACCCGCGCGAGTACGCGGCCCGGGCCGACTGGCAGCTGGGGGAGGAGCAGGGGACGGCTCGCATCCTCGTCTCCGAGCGCATCGCCTGGCAGATCGAACGCCACTTCGGGCGCTTCGGACGGGTCGTCGATCCGGCCGAGGCCGAGGGGGAGGACGCCGAGGCGCTCGAGCACGCTCCCGTCGAAGAGGGCGACAGGCTGTTCGTGACGAGCTACGCCAGCGTCAGGGGGCTCGTCTCGTGGGTGCTCGGCCTGGGTGCCAATGCGCGCCTGCTGGGCCCCCCCGAGCTGCTGGAGGAGCTGTTGCGTCGCCTGGAGCTGCTGCGCGAGCGTCACGAGGAGGAGCCGCCGGCCTCACGGCCGAGGCGCATAACCGGCCAGGCCGAGGAGCCCCCGACACGGTCCTCCCGCCGGGGCGAGGAGGAGGGACGTCCGGAGACGGCCATCCGCCCCGAGCGCTTCGCCCGCCTGGTGACCCTCGCCAGCATCCTGATCCAGGCCGGGCGCCGCGGCGAGCCGGTGACGATCGCAGACGTTCGCGAGCGCCTGCAGATCAGCGAGGAGGAGCTGCGCGAGGACGTCAACGTCCTGAACGTCGTCAACTTCGGCGGAGGCTCCTACGTGCTCTACGCGGAGATCAAGGAGGAGGAGGGCGTCATCGAGGTCGACCCCGAGCCCTACAGCGACAACTTCGACCGCCCGGCGCGGCTGCTGCCGGTCGAGGCCAAGGCGCTCGTCGCCGCCATCGACCTGATCGGCGAGCACATACCCGAGGGCTCGCTGGCCTCGGCCCGCGAGAAGATCGTCCAGGCCCTCGGCGAGGACCCCATGGAGCAGGGCCTGCAGGTCGCCCCGCCGGCCGGCGACGACACCGACGTGGCCCGCACCATCTCAAAGGCCATAACCGGTCGCAGGCTGATCGAGCTGGAGTACTACAAGGAGAACGAGGACGAGATCTCCCCCCGGCGGGTCGAGCCCTACTACCTGACCAACGGCCGCGAGGGCTGGTACGTGGTCAGCTTCGACCCGTCCCGAGAAGGGGTGCGCCACTTCCGCCTGGACCGCATCAAGCGCGTCACCGTCACCGACGAGCGCTTCAAGCCGCGGCCGGAGGTCGAACCCGCCGCCGAGGTCGACGGCTGGCTGCGCACGGGCGAGGTGCAGGCCTCCCGGACCGCCCGCGTCTGGGTGGCGCCGGAGCGTGCCCGCTGGGCTCGCGAGGCGCGGCGTGTGGTCGAGGAGCGCACGGACGGCTCCGTCGTCGTCGAGCTCAGCTTCGCAGGCGTCGACTGGCTGGTCCGGGAGATCCTGCGGGAAGCCGGCGACGCCGCCGTGCTGGAGCCCCACGACGCCCGCGAGGCCGTCCGCGTCGCCGTGCTTCGCCTGCGCGAGGCCGGCGCTGCGCCGGTCAACGTCTGAGCTGCATCAGCTGTCGCTGAGCGCGGCCAGCACCTTGCCGGCCAGATCCTGTCTGCCTGCCAGCTCGAGCAGATCCTCGTCGCGGCTGGGCCCGAGTGCCCTGACCCACGCCTCCAAACCGCCCACGATGCGGATCTCGGCGGTCTCGGCGGTGGTGCCGTTGGTCGCGAAACGGAACCGTCCGCCCCGCACCTCCAGCAGGTGGCTCGACTCGCCCGCGGGCGTCCTCATCGTCAGCGCCAGGGTCGTGTCGGGCAGATCTATCTCCCCATCCAGCAGCAGCGAGCGCACCAACGCTCCCAGGTCGACCTCCTCGCCGGGCGCCGGCTCGGTCCAGGCGCGGCGGCGCCCCCAACGTGCCAGGGCGGCGGCTATCGGCAGCAGCTCACGGCCCGCCTCTGTGAGCTCGACTTCCACGCGCGGCGGCATTTCGCGAAAGCGCGTCCTCGTAATCAGGCCGGTCGCGACCATCCTCTGCAGGTAGCGGTCCAGGACCCCTGCGCTGACCCCCGCCAGGCGGTCGCGAAGCTCTGACAGCCTGGTCCGGCCGGGCGCAAGCTGCACGGCGATCATCAACGTCCAGTTGTCGCCTGCGACGGACAGTGCGCGAGCGAGGGGCGTCCACTGCCGGTGCGCGGGCACTGGACGCCGCGAACCGGTCTCTCCCTCAAGCACGCCGGCTGCCCCCGGGCGTTCTTCTGGGTGGTCCACACCAGAGAGCGTAATTCCACCTTTCCGATTCGCGCAGCCGAAACGGGCGATTGTTTCTGACGAGGACGGCGCGGCGGCGTGCCGGCGCTTCCATGCGATCCCGGGACCGCGATAATCCGGGGGTGAGCCGACGCGAGCAGATCAGGATGAGCACCGAGGAGGCCGCCGCCTTCCTGGGCGAGGAGCGGACTGTCACGTGCGCGACTGCGGGACCACGTGGGTGGCCCCACCTGATGCCCCTCTGGTACGTGCTGCGCGAGGTGCCGGGCGGCTCTCCCGGTCCCCGCGTCTGGGCCTGGACGTACGGCTCCTCGCAGAAGGCCCGCAACCTCGAGCGCGACCCCCGGGCGACCCTTCAGGTAGAGGCCGGTGAGTCGTATGAGCTGCTGAGGGGCGTGATGATCGAGTGCGAGGCCGTCCTTCACCGCGATCAGGACGAGGTGCTGGCGCTGGGGCGCGAGATCTTCAGGCGCTACGGGTCTCCGCGGGGCCAGCCTCCCCTCGAGGAGCTGCCCGAGGCCGTCGACGGCGTGCTCCAAGCGCAGGCACGCAAGCGGGTGGCGCTCGAGTTCGTGGAGCTGCGGCGGGTCACCTGGGACCACCGCAAGCTCGGCGGCGTCTACTGACGCCTGCCGGCAGGCCTCACTGCAGTGTCGAGATCCTCCACTTGCCGCCTTCCTTGACGAGGGAGACGGTCGTCAGCTTCTTCCTGCCGCTGTAGACGCTCTTGACGGAGGCCGTCGCGCTAGTTCCCGAGACCTTGACCGATTCGACCGTGAGTTCGGTGTTGTCGATCTCGCTGAGACGTTCTTTGACGACGGCTTCGCACCCCTTTGCACCGCCCAGCCGCGACACCACGGCCGCGGCCAGGTCGTTGGCGCAGACCTTCTTCTGTTCGCTGGCCGTGACGTCCGACTGCAGGTTCGCGATCGTCTGGGCGACCTCGTGTTCGGTTCCCTTGAAGCCAGCTGTCGAGGTCGTGCCCGCGCACGCCGCCAGGGGCAGCGAGCAGGCGAGCACGGACATCGTGACCAGCGGGCGGCGCATCCGCCGCAAGGCTATTTGTTAGCCTCGCCCGTCGTCGCGTCGGTAGCCGAGGCGGGCGGAGATGCGGTCTGCTGTGGAGACGAGGTGGGGGCCGAGTGCGTCGACCATCTCCTCCAGGGCGATCATCGAGCTGTGGGCGGCCAGGCTGACGGCTGCCAC
>Ga0181522_10001152_pt1 | contig 16595 bp, 13 predicted proteins | sample PEATcosm2014_Bin_27_FD_121103 | JGI IMG/M metagenome (GOLD analysis project Ga0181522, IMG submission 121103) | Peatland microbial communities from MTU Mesocosm Facility, Houghton, MI, USA - PEATcosm2014_Bin05_10_metaG | ecosystem: Environmental > Terrestrial > Soil > Wetlands > Peat | place... | reverse complement strand
GAAATCGTAGCCGTTGTGTGTATATTTTGTGATCCACTCGCCAGAAAAAACCAGGTATTTCCCGAACGCCTGTTCAAGGCCGGCGTGGAATTCATTGCGGAAACCGGGACTCAAAGGATTGGCTCTGGGGGCGGAACAAGAGAGCAGGGGATTCAAGACCGGGTTGCTGCATCCGATGCTGGAGAGGATCAGATTTTCATTAAAGGGCGATTCCAGGGTGCGCGCGTAAGACACGCGAAGAATCGTGCTCGTCTTCTTGACGTTGTAGGAGATTCCAAGGCGCGGCTCGGCCTGGCTCGCGACGGTAAGACCATGGTAGAGATCTCCGCGAATGCCAAGGTTCATCGACCAGTGCCCGACTGTGACCGCATCCTGCATGTAGAGAGCTAGCTCCTTTACGTCGGTATGGCCATTGAAGGTGTAAGCGCTTCCGCCGCGTGTCAAGTCGTAGGGCGAAAGAGTCGGATTGAAATACGGGTAAAAAGCGGTGCCAGGTGCATTCGGATTGGCGGCGGTGTTCGGCTGGTTGGTGCCGGTGCACTGCGAAGGGTTGGTCAAACCGGGGACGGGAACGTATGGGTTCGCGTTCAGTGGCGTTAGCGGAGACGCTGTTATGCAGGGCGCGTTGTAAGCCGGATCGACGATCCCGATCGTGTCATTCTCGTTGAGAAATGTTTGTTGGTAGGTTACGCCCGCCTTGATGTTATTCATGCCTTTGACATGGGAGATGTCGGATCGAAGGCCCGTATTGGTCAGAGTTCGGTTTTGACCTACTGATTGCCTCTGAAGACTCGGTGGCTGCAGGTCGGCGAACGGATCGCTGCTCGGATAATAGTTGTAATCGTCGCGGCGGACAAAGGCGCCCAGGGTGAATACCGAGTTCGTACTGATAAGCCGTGTCCAGGAGGGAGCGAAGTTGAAGGTTCCAATCTTCGAGCGCTGATCGGCTGGTCCGACCGCGATGTCAGTACCTGGAACTTGGCCGCCATAGTTCTCCACAGCCGGAAGAATCCCGTCCAGCCCACTCCAGGCAGTTGCGTTTTCGGCGTCCAGGGAATTCGGCGTCTGGAACCAGCTTCGGCTGTAACCGAAGTTCAGGCGGATCGAGTCGGCCGATGATAGTTGAAAGTCGACGCGGTCAAAGAGGTTCTGTTCGTTGCCCTTGTCATGCACCACCGCAAACTCCGGAGCATCCAGGAACCGGCCACTGTTCAGGCCGCCGACCGAGATGAAGTTCCCCCATTTCTTTCCCCCGTAAGCGACGTCGGCGGACAACGTGGAAGTCCCAAACGACCCGTAGGAGGTATTCACGCTTCCGTGTGGCGTGGTGATGCCCTGGCCCGAACGAGTCGTGGCTACAATCACGACACTCGTCTTACCTCCGTATTCCGCCGGGGGCGCGCCGGCTATGACCTCCATGGACTGAATGGAATCGACCGAAATCTGGTTCGAGAAGACTTTGCTGTGCTGGTCCGTATCCGGTTGATCATCAATGTTGTATGAGTTCTCGGCGTGGTCGCCGTAGCCGTGGATTTGCCCGTTCGAGTCGGAGGCGATGCCCGGAGTAGCATCGCCGACGATGGCACTCAGGGACGACGACGACCCTCCCACGGGGAGTCTGTCGATCAACTCCTTGTCCACATCGGAGTGGAAGGTTGGATCGTTCTCCACCAGATCACCCGCCGCTTCGACCGAAACCGTGGTGGAGGACCCGGCAACTTCAAGACTGACGTTGACCGCGACGGGTACAACCGACCGGAGCTCGACATCCTGTGCGTAGGCAGCAAACCCCGCGCCCGCGACCGTCATGTGGTAAGGATTAAATGGCACATTCAGAAAGCTGAAATTCCCCTTACTGTCTGTCGTCGTCTTCCGATCATAGCCACTAACCGCGTTGTGAATTTCGACGGCCGCATCTGCAACCACCGCGCCCGACGGGTCCAGGACGGTGCCTTTGATCGATCCCGAACTCCCGCTCGACTGCGCTTGCGCAGCTCCAATCGTTAACGCCAGAGCCAGGGCCGCAGCCGCAGCCCGTGAGCTTCTGTGCAACCAATTCATGAACTCCTCCAATAAATGGTTCTGCAGCGGGTCCGATCATTCGAGATCGAGGATCGCCGTCGTTTGGGAACCTGATGAACCGGGCCGGGGATCAGAACGCCGGCGGAGGACGGATAAACTGGGTAGTCGCAGGACGGAAAACCAGTGAAACTTCTGCCAGCGTAACTGCGAAGGGAACGGCAGTTAAAACTGGCGCTACGGCAACCGTCTGGCTATTGATTCCAGCATGAGCCGTCGCGCAAATGGTGCAGGTATGGTGGGATGGGGCGGTGTCGTCGGGGTGCGAGTGCGTGGCCTGCACCGTCCCCACGACGCACACGAGAGCGACCGCGAGGACGCACACGGCTCTTACGAACGCGCCCCGATTTGCCGACATTCGTGTCACGCCATCTCACTCAACTGGTATTGCTTTACTATAGCTGATTTTATCCTTGGATGGCGATCTGTGAGATGACGATCTATGAGGTGACGATCTATGAGGTGACGATCTGTGGAAAAACGGCGCCGAAAAACTTCGCATGTTGGACTCACGTCGATCAGCCCCTGGCCGGCTTGCCGCCCCCTCACGCGGCGGCTTGTGTCCCCAGGAAGAGAACCAACAATAGCACTATCAGTGTTTGCCGCATTCTCCGACAATTGGAGAATCATGGTAGCACCATCGAACGCAGCGATCGTAGCGCGGGACCTGCGTCTTAATTTGATGTTTTCGAGCTACGCTCGCCATGCGAGCACGGCCGGACTCAGGAGAAGTAATTATGTCGGGACAAGTAATTTTGTACTTCGATGATCAAGCGGACGCATTGCGCTTCGCCCTGGCCGCCGGTTCGGTGATGGCCGGGGACGGAACTCGCGCCACGGACGATCTGGTTCAGGAAACGACCCGAGTCACGCGAATCCGTCTCGAGGACGCGAACCGGGAAAAGAACAAGAAGCCCATTCCGGCGGAATGTGTCGCGTAACCGGTCCGCTGCAACGCCTTCCACCGTAAGCAGGGCCGGCCCCCCGCGTCATCTCTCGCATCCGTTCTTTCGCAAACGATCTTCTCCCTGAACTCTCTCTCTCTGAACTTTCTCTCTGGAACTTTCTCTCCCGATCTGTCGCCCTTGATTAGAATGTCTGTCATGCCAATCGCAGAACAGACTTCGTCCTCACCCTCCACGGCGATCGATCTCGCCTGGGTTCGTTCGCAGTTCCCGGCGCTCGCACCATCCGCCAATGGACGTCCCGCGATTTTTCTCGATGGACCAGGTGGAACGCAGGTTCCGCAGCGAGTAATCGACGCCATTCGGGACTATCTCTCACACAACAATGCCAATAGCGGCGGTGCGTACCGGACGAGCCGGAACACCGACGCCATGATCGCGGAAGCGCGACGGGCGATGGGCGATTTCCTGAACTGCGATGCCGACGAGATTGTGTTCGGCGCGAATATGACAACGCTCACGTTCGCCATGAGTCGGGCGCTAGGACGGGATTTTGAGCGTGGCGACGAGATCGTGCTCACCCTGTTAGACCACGACGCGAATTTTTCCCCCTGGAAGGCGCTCGAAGAAAAGGGCGTGGTCATCCGCACCGTCAGGTTCAAGGAGGACGATTGCACGCTCGACATGAACGACCTGGCGGCAAAGATCGGCCATCGCACGAAGCTCGTGGCGGTCGGCTATGCGTCAAACGCGGTGGGGACGATCAACGATGTCGTCGAAATCGTGCGACTGACGCGCCAGGCGGGTGCGCTCAGTTACATTGATGCGGTCCACTACGCTCCGCACGGCCCCATCGACGTGCGCGCGCTGAACTGCGATTTTCTCGTCTGCTCCACGTATAAATTTTTCGGTCCCCACATGGGCGTTCTCTTCGGCAAGCGCGAGCATCTGAAACGGTTGCGTCCCTATAAGGTTCGTCCCAACACCGACAACGTTCCGAACTGCTGGGAATGGGGAACGCTGAACCACGAATGCATCGCCGGAATTAAAGCTTGCGTGGATTACTGGGAGGAGCTCGGTCGCCGCGCGAAGCCCGCGGTTCGAAACCGCCGCAGGGCAATTCTCGCCGCGCACGAAGCCGTTCGCGAGCACGAAAAAAAGATGATGGAAAAGATGCTCGCCGGCTTGCTCGCGATCTCTGGCCTGAAGTTCTATGGGATAAAAGACCCGCATCGTTTCGATCAGCGTTGTGCGACGTTCGTCGTCCGCATCGAGGGGCACACACCGCTCGAACTGGCCACGAAACTCGGCGAGCGCGGCATCTTCACGTGGGACGGAAACTATTACGCGCTGAACCTTACCGAACAGTTAGACGTCGAGCGGTCGGGAGGATTTCTGCGTCTGGGCCTCGTGCACTACAACACAATGGAGGAAGTTGAGCGCCTGCTCGGTTCGCTGCGGGAAATTGTGGCTTGAGCAGGCAAGACATTCAGAAATCATCACGACCTATATCCCCTTTGCCGACCCAAGGAGACTATAGAGAAGAATGGCGAGTACGATCAGAGTAAAAGCGACATACATGCGATCGCGCTCTATGCTGAATCCAACCACAGAAAACGCAACGCGAGCAATGGGCGTAGCGATGAGAAGGAGCAAGCCAAGCTGGACCATGCCTCGTCCCCGACCATGCCCAGCGCTTCGGACAACTCCGGAAATCGTGCGGAATTCCGAGGGCTCCCCGCGAAAGACCTGGTAGCTGGCTGTTTCGTGGGCATGACGTGCGAGGTAGATGCACGATCCCGAAAAGACAACAGCGGCCGCCAGCATCACTCCGACCCGGAGCAGGTTGCCGAGGATCAGCTCCATCTGACGATCGTCCCACGCTTCCGGCGGGGACGCGGAATGCGCCTCTCGGGCATTGGCAGAAGACATCAGCTTTTTCCCCCGAGGCCCTGGTAGAGCATCTGCAAGCCAAGCGCGAGAATTACCAGGCTGAAGACAAGCCGGAGCGATTCGGTTTCGGCTTTTACCAGAATACGGCTTCCGACGAGGGAACCAGCAAGTACTCCCAGCATGACAGGCATGGACAGGCCGGGATCGACGTAACCACGGCTGAGGTAGACACCGGCGCTGGCGGCGGCCGTAACCCCGATCATAAAGTTGCTGGTAGTGGTCGAAACTTTAAATGGAATCTTCATCGCCTGGTCCATCGCCAGAACTTTGACGGCTCCGGATCCGATGCCAAGCAATCCTGAAAGAGCACCCGCGCCAAACATCAGGCCGAAGCCCGCAGGGACATGTTGCACGTTGTAACTGCGCTGGCCGCCCGCTTCCGGGAAGCTGCCATTCATCCGCAAACGGGTGGCAAGCGCGTCTTGGGGCAGGTTGCGCAGCGCTGCCGGGCGCGGCTTGCGCGAAAGATAGGCCGAGTAGAGCAACATAAAACCAAAAATAACCGCCAGGGTGCTCGTCGGGATGCGCGTCGCCAGGAAGGCGCCGAGCAGTGCTCCCGCGGTGGTTGCGATTTCCAGGAACATGCCGACGCGAATGTTGGAGAATCCTTCTTTCACATAGGCCGCCGCAGCACCGGAGGAAGTGGCAATCACGGAGACGAGCGATGCTCCGATGGCGTAGCGAATATCGACGTGAAAGAAGATGGTAAGCAGCGGCACCAGAACGACACCGCCGCCGAGTCCCGTGAGCGATCCGAGAAGTCCCGCGACGAAAGAGACGATCGCGATAACAACGGTGAAGTCCAGGACGGTCATTGATTTCTTAAGGTTAACATTCTTAAGAATTTTTTTTCTTCAGAGCATGCAATCCCGTCGCCCGCGCGAGGGGAAAACTTCTATGGGACGATAAAAGGAATTGTGGGGATCTGCTGGCGGTAATTGATGGGTCTTGGCTTGGCCAAAGCCCGGCGAAAGGAGAGTTGGAAGGGAACCCGCTGGGGGGTTCCCTTGGGCGAAAAGAAGGCATTTTTATTGCAAGGCTGAGGAAGCGCCGAGACGAAAGAGCCGCGGCACGTTCTACTGGTTCACCCAGATGACGCGGGATTTCTTCATCTGATCGTGCGCCTTCTTTAGCTCCCGCGCCGCCGCGCCGAGAGACATAGCCTCGGGCTGCGGGAAGTCTGAAGCCGGCCGCTCGCCCTGGGCGGTAGCATAACTCGCGCTGGCGAGAATGCTTTCTCCCGAGGACACGGACGAATAACTCGCATGCGCCGGGTGACTCGGCGACTCGAGGATGTAAGGATCGGAACTGCGGCTCGAGCCGGCGTTGTAATTCTGCGCAAATGCCACGGTGGCGGAAAGCAGGCAGACGACAAACATCATTTTTTTCATCACGCGCCTCCAAATTTCGGAAGAAGCGAGGCATCATCCGCGAAACGAAGTGGCGAATGTTGGCTTCTCCACGCTTGATAACAGCAACCCCCGTACCAAACTTTACGCGCTTAGAATGGCCGTTTGGCGCGGGTTTCAGACGTAGACGGCAATTCTTTGCACAATTGTGTAAGGCAAGTGGTAGGTGGCTTCCAGCGAGATCGGACGACGGGTACGCCCATCCCGGCCGTTTCCAGGATTTTTCTTTGGGTTACGATAAGGTGATGACCATGAAAGCGCTATCTGGAGAGCGTCTCTCGTCGGTCGTTTTGGGAGGCTGGTCTCGGCTGCGGCCGGTTCGGACGACAAGCTGGTCAGGAAATGGAAACTGGGCGGCGATGGCGGATGGGATTTTCTTATCGCAGACGGCGCCGGCGCTCGCTTGTTCATAGCGCGAGCGACGGGAATGATGGTCGTTGACACGGAATCGGGCTAAGAGGTGGGCGAGATTCCTGACGCACCGGGCGTTCACGGAATCGTGCTGGACTATGAGCTTGGACGAGGATTTACCAGCAACGGCCGCGAGGATACGGTGATCGTATTCAATCTGAAGTCACTGGCAGCCGAAAAAAAGATCTAAAGTGGGCAACAGTCCGGATGCCGATTTTGTACGATCCGTTCTCAAAACGCGTCTTCACTTTCAACGGCAAAGGCGGCGGGAAGTCGGCGACGAATATCGATGCCGCCAAAGGCGAAGTCGTCGGCAAGATCGATCTTGGTGGCCAGCCGGAGTTTGCCGCGACCGACGAAAAGGGAACAGTTTTTGTGAATATAGAAGACACCGCAAAGCTCGTGGCATTCGATCCGCAAAAGCTGGCTGTGAAGTCGCGCTGGAATCTAACGGGGTGCGAAGAGGCAACCGGACTCTCCACAATATTGGCGAGCCCGCCCATCGGAGAAGGATGCGATCCGACCGCGTTCGATCCCGGTCGCGGCCTGGCATTTGCCTCAGCCGGAGACGGCACGATCACAGTGATAAAAGAAGAAATCAAAAAAGACGGTGGAAACCGCTTCAGCGTGGCACAGACCGTGACAACACAAAAATCAGCGCGCACCATGACGGTCGACACCAAAACGCATCAACTCTTCACCATAGCCGCGAACCTGACAGGCACCTGGCGGGATAGAAAAATCGAACCGGATTCGTTCGTGGCTCAGGTAGTGGAGGAAGTGCGTTAAACCGCCGTGGTATGTCAAACTATGCCCAAGACGTGATCGGGCTTGCCGGATTACGGGGACCGGAATGACCAGATCGCTGCGCTCTTTTGGACAGGACGCCTCAGTCCTCAAGCAAACTGTAAAACCGGGCACAGTAAAGCGCACTCTCCGCTTTGCGGTGCCTTATGTCGGCCTGCTCGCGGTCTTCCTTCTGGTGGTGATTCTCGACGCAGGTGTCGGCATCGCAAATCCTCTTATTTATCGAGCCATCATCAATCATGGAATCCTCAAAGGAAATTCCACACTCATCATCCACCTCGCCGTGCTGGTGGGTATTCTTGCCATCTTTGATGGCGCGTTCGGCCTGACGCAGTCCTACCTCTCGGCAAAAATCGGCGCCAGCATTGTGCTCTCCTTGCGCGCAAAACTCTTCGAGCATATCCAGCAGATGCCGCTGGCATTTTTTACTCGCACACAGACAGGAGCGTTGGTCAGCCGCCTCAACAACGACGTTTCGGGAGCACAGGGCGCGTTCACCGACATTCTTTCGAACGTGGTGGGCAACATCATTACCGTCGCCCTGATTTTGGGAGCGATGTTTGTTCTCTCCTGGCAGATCACGCTTGCCGCTCTTATCCTGCTCCCGCTCTTCGTATTTCCGGCTCGTTTCTGGGGACGAAAGTTGCAGGCGATCACGCGCGAGAGCTACGACCTTACCGCCGCCATGAACAACCTGATGGTCGAGCGTTTCAACGTGGCTGGAGCGCAGCTGGCAAAACTCTTCGGTCGCCGCCAGGACGAAAGCAAGACTTTCGAAGCCAAAGCGGCGCGCGTCTCCGATATCGGCGTCAAGCGCACGATCTATGGCCGCATCTTTTTCACCGCACTTCTGCTGATGGCTTCCTTTGCCACCGCGCTAGCCTACGGCTGGGGCGGAGTGCTCGCCGTCAAACACCTGCTCGATGTTGGCACGGTGGTGGCTCTTGTGTCGTATCTGGCGCGTATCTACGCGCCGCTGGTTGGTCTATCCAACATTCAAGTCAGCGTCATGACCGCGCTGGTCTCTTTCGAGCGCGTATTTGAGGTGCTGGATCTCGCGCCGATGATCCAGGAAAAGCCGGGAGCGATCGCCATTTTGCAGGGCCCGGCAAGAATCTCCTTTGATCACGTGTCTTTCCGCTACCCGTCAGCGTCCGAAGTTTCGCTCGCCTCTTTGGAGTCGGTTGCCGTTTCCGACAAGACGCCGGAAAAGACAGTGCTTCATGACATCACATTTACCGTCGAGCCCGGACAGATGGTCGCGCTGGTCGGTCCGTCCGGCGCGGGCAAAACGACAATTACCCAGCTCGTCGCGCGGTTGTATGACGTGCAAAGTGGAACGGTGTCGGTCAACGGACTAGACGTTCGCAACGCGAAACTCGATTCGCTCCATCAGCGAATTGGTATCGTGACCCAGGACGCTCATCTCTTTCATGACACGATCCGCGCCAATCTTCTATATGCGAAGCCCGAAGCCACGGACGGGGAAATCGCTGAGGCATTGCGAGCAGCGCAAATCCTGCCGCTCGTCGCATCCCTACCCAAGGGGTATGACACGCTGGTCGGCGAGCGCGGCTATCGCTTCTCGGGTGGCGAAAAACAGCGGCTGGCGATTGCGCGTCTTCTGCTCAAGGCGCCCGACATCGTGATTCTCGATGAAGCCACGGCGCATTTGGACTCCGAGTCCGAAGCCGCAATACAAAAAGCGCTGGAAATCGCCCTCGCCGGTCGGACTTCGATGGTTATCGCGCATCGCCTCTCAACCATTCTCAAGGCAGACCAAATCCTGGTCGTGCAGAATGGACGCATTGTTCAGCGCGGCCGACATTCTGAACTCCTGGACGAGCCTGGAATCTATGCAGAGCTGTATCAGCGGCAATTTTCCGTTTCCGATTTCTCCATTGAGCCGGGAGTCTCAGAGGAGTCCGCGGCGCGACCAACCTAGCCGGAAATCCGCAGCAGCAGCAGCGCTGACGACAGGCTGAGCACGGGACCGGCGATGCTAAAGAGCGCTCGATCCCATGCCGATCCCGATCCTCCGCCGAAGCGCGCGTCCAGCACAAAGGCAGTGGCGCAGGTAGCAGCGATAGAAATGATCCATGATTTTGGAAAGCGCTTCAGGTTTGGAATTGCGGTGGGCAACAACCAGAGAAAGACGTACCAGAGATTTCGATCATGCAGTGCAACACTGAAGTGATAGCCATCGCCGCGCCGGGCTGCGGCGCCAAGGTGCCATGGGCTGACAAACCTGCCCATGATCCACCATTGCACTCCGATCACCGCAGCCACACCCAGCACCCAACTCGCGAGAATCCACGCGACGTCCGATGGGAACGGGCTTCGAGCGCGCGGGGCGTGCTCGTTGTGCTGGAAGCTGTGATCGGTGCTGTTCGATAGCCACCACGCCGAGGTCAACACGATGTTGAATGGAACAAAGGATTCCTTGGTGAGCGCCCCCAGCACGGCGATCGGGGGCAAGATCCAAAGCTCACTCTCCGACAAAGTCCAGAGCAAAGCGAGCAGGAAGAAACCTTCGCCAGCGTCCACCAGGCCGGACAATCGCAGATTGGGAACGGCAAAATCGACCAGGTAAAGCAAAGCGCCAACCAGCCCGACCGGAGAACTTCGCAGCTTACGCTTTCCGATGACGAAGATGAAAACAGCGGTCCCCGCGACGAACAGAGAGTCGGCAACGAGCAGTCCAAACATCACCGGATCCCAACTTGAAACACGTCCACGCGCGATCAGATAGAAGGGCCTTGCCAGCCACGGAACCAGCACGCGGAAGCGGCGATAACGCATGTCTCCGGCGTCAAAAGTATCGGATCCCGTTGCAATCGCTGCGTAGGTTCGAACATCCGAAAGTCCCGGCGTCTCTCGCGGATCAAATCGGTTGAGGATGGGGTAGCCAAGACCGCAGGCGATCAGGAAGAAAACCGAAAAGAGAAACGCCATTCTGGCTGGCGCGAATCCTGTCCGATTGTCATCCCGGCTCGGCATTTTCCATCGAGGCGCAACCAGGAAGGTAGCGTCAAAGGTCCAACATTGCAATTCAAAATTTTCGACGATCCTCCCCGAGCCAACTTGGCTTTTACCGAACGAATCTGTTAGCTTTCAGCGTCAGCGTATTGAGAAATTCTCGCCGAAATTTCTGTGGAGGAAAAACGTGGGATCCAGGGAATGGTTCGTGGGCCTGATTTTCAGTCTGGTGTTATCGCTGTCAGTCGAAGCACAACCACCGTCTGCAGCGGACGAAGCTACACGCAAGCTGGCGCTGGACATTTTCAAACAGCTCATTGAGACCAACACGACCGACTCGGTCGGCAGCGTAACCGCTGCTTCGGAGGCGATGGCACAGCGATTCCGTGACGCCGGCTTTCCGGAGAGCGACATGCAAATTCTTGGGCCGAATGACCGCAAGAAGAACGTAGTCGTGCGCTTGCATGGTTCAGGCAAACACAAGCCAGTGCTGCTGATCGGTCACCTTGACGTGGTGGAAGCGAGGCGTGAGGACTGGACGACAGAGCCGTTCGAGTTCATCGAGAAGGATGGTTACTATTACGGCCGCGGAGCCAGCGACATGAAAGATGGCGATGCGATCATGACGGCGACTCTGATCCGCATGAAGAAAGAAGGATACGTTCCCGACCGCGACATCATTCTTGCGATGACTGCCGACGAAGAAGGCGGAACTTCGAACGGAGTTGACTGGCTCGTCAAGAATCATCGCGAGCTGATCGATGCGGAATTTGTTCTCAATCATGATGGCGGAGGCGTGCTCGCCGACCATGGCAAGGCAGTAATGATGGAAGTGGACGCAACCGAAAAGCTATATGGCGATTTTGTGCTGACTGCGACCGATCCTGGTGGTCACAGCTCGTTGCCGAGGGCGGACAATGCGATCTACGAACTGGCCGATGCCCTGACTCGAATTCAACATTATCAATTCCCTTTCGAACTGAATAACATCACGCGCGCCTATTACGAAGAGGAGGTGAAGCTGGCGAAAGGCTCGCGGGCAGCCGATTTGAAGGCGATTCTGAAGAATCCTCCGGGCATGGATGCGGTCGCTCGGCTATCGACAGATCCGCTGGACAACTCGCTCATGCACACAACCTGCGTGGCAACGCGCCTGAACGCAGGTCATGCCAACAACGCGCTGCCGCAGATGGCGCAAGCGAATGTGAACTGCCGCATCGAGCCGGGCCATTCGCTCGAGGAAGTTCGTCTGACTCTCGAAAAGGTTGCTGGCGATCCGAAGGTCAAAGTGCAGTTTCGCGAGAACAATAACCAACTCATGGATCACGGTTCCGATCGCCACAGCTTCGTGCCGCCACCTCCCCGGCCGGAGGTATTTGTTCCGCTGAAAAAAGTTGTCGCCGAAATGTGGCCAGGAATTCCGGTGATTCCCACCATGAGCACGGGCGCCTCCGATGGCGTCTACACCAATGCTGCCGGGATGCCGACTTACGGCGTCTCTGGCGAACAGTATGACCGCGACGATGTGCGGGCGCATGGCAAGGATGAGCGGGTCGCCGTCAATTCGTTTGCGCGCGGGGTGGATTTTTATTATTTGTTTCTGAAGGGAGTTACATTGGAGTAAGTCTGGAACAAATCTGTCTGCCAGGTACCCCCCTCGCTATCCTTGGATCGCGACCTTGGCACGGGACTCCCGTCGAGGTCTTGCGCGGAGTGGGATTTATAGGCAGTGTGTTGGGTGGTATCGGGTAGTCGTATTGGATTCCAGATTCTTGACATTCGCCAAACATTCGCCTATGCTCCGGGCATGGCGATCACTCGGCGTCAACGCGAACTCTACGATTTTATTTCGCGCTTTGTGGCGGAGAAGCAGTACTCCCCATCATTTGAAGAGATCAAGGAAGGGATGGGGCTGAGTTCTCTGGCCACGGTGCACAAGCATGTCACCAACCTCGAAAAGAAGGGGTTGCTCACGCGGGACTATAACCGCAGCCGCTCGATTGATCTGCTGCCACCCAAGGGTAAGTTGAAGCAGTCGATGGCTGTGAATACGGCGGTAGTGCTGCCGCTCGTGGGCCGGATTGCGGCAGGGCGTCCGATCGAGGCGGTCGAGCATAACGAGACGATTTCGCTGGCGGATTTTGTGCGGTCGAAGGAAGTGTTCGTGCTCGAGGTGCGCGGAGAATCCATGCAGGATGAGGCAATTCTGGATGGCGACTTCGTGCTGGTCGAGAAGACCAAGACCGCGCACAACGGAGATATTGTCGTGGCGCTGATCGATTCATCCGATGCGACACTGAAGCGCTTTTTTCGCGAGGGCGACAATATACGACTGCAGCCGTCGAATGCGACGATGCAGCCGATTATTGTGCCGGCGGCAGCGCTGGAGATTCAGGGGCGCGTGATCGGAGTGTTGCGGAAGTACTGAAATAGCTGGGGCGGGATAGGACGGGCGAGGACGCCCGTCCCTCCTGCGTCGAGGTTTCGCTTAGCCGAGGTGCTTGTCCAAAGCTTTTTGAATGTCGTCCTTCGAACGATAGCCCACCAACTGTTCCACGACTTGTCCGTTCTTGAACACGAGGAGCGTTGGGATGCCGGTGACTTTGTAACGCATTGGCGTTGCGCCGTTGCGATCAACATCCATTTTTCCGACCTTGACCTTGCCCTGATACTCGCCGGCTAACTCTTCGACGAACGGAGCGATCGCGCGGCAGGGACCACACCATGCAGCCCAGAAATCGATCAACACAGGCTTGTCGGACTTCAATACATCAGAATCAAAATTGGCGTCGGTGAACTCGACGATACCGTTGCTTGCCATTCATCCTCCCAGGGGGTAACCAGCGCTCCGCCCGAGTGAAAATCTTGGTTTCTTCCCGGCGGAACATCTATCCTAGCACCGTCTATTGGATGCCGAGCGGTGATGAAGGGTGCAGCCCGGGCGGGAAGGCGCGAATGCGGTCTTCGTATCCGTAAGATGTTGCCTGGGAAACATTTCCGGGCGTTTCTAAACCCGGTTTCAATATGGGAACAAACGATCTCGACAATCTCCGCGTGGTCCTTGTCGCCCCGCGCAATCCGCTCAATATAGGGGCGGCTGCGCGGGCGATGAGTAATTTCGGAGTCTATCGATTGCGCGTGGTGAATCCGTATGAGGTAGCGTTCCGTGAAGCTCGATCGGCGGTGGGCGCTTCGGAATTGCTGGCGAAGGCTAAGCAGTACGACAACGTGGCCGAGGCAGTAGCCGACTGCCGGCTGGTCGTCGGTACCACTGCCGTAGGGCGTCGCGAGTTGCAACATCGATTGCAGCCGCTCGATAAAGGAGGCCGCGTCATCAGGCAGCAGTTGGGAGCCGGTCCGGTGGCGCTGCTGTTTGGGTCGGAGAGATTTGGATTATCCAATGAAGAACTGAGCCATTGCCATTGGCTGATGCGGATTCCCACGCGGGAAGAGCATGGCTCGATGAACCTGGGGCAGGCCGTGGCCGTATGCCTGTACGAACTGGTGCGGGGACGGAAGCGAAACGTGAAGGTTCGCGAGAAAAAGGCGATTGCTTTTGAGAAAAAGACCACGTCTGCTAAATCGCGAGAGATCGAACGGCTGACGCAGGTGCTGCTCGAGGTTCTTCGCGAGAGCGGATACGTAAAGCCGCGCACGATAGCAGCCGAGGAAAAATTGCGACGCCTTGTCCGGCGTATGAGGTTAAACCCCAATGACGCCGGGGTTTTCCTCGGAATGATGCGGCAGATAGCGTGGAAGCTGAGCTCCAACGAAAAGAAGCACAACTAGTCTGGACAATCTTCAATTGTCAATTGTCAATCGCCAGTGCGAACGAATTCGACTCATCCTCAAAACCTCCTCTCCATTGTTCGCTAACGCTTGCCGTCCGTCGGAGTCGAAGTCATAGCGGACGCGTGGCTGGCGTTTCGCAATCGTTCATCTTCGAGGTAGCGCCATGCGCATGCTTCTGGATACATTCGCGCAAACCCTGCGAACCTTGTGGGCGCATAAGCTGCGATCTTTCCTGACCATGTTTGGGATCGCGTGGGGCGTCGGTTCGTTGCTGTTGCTGGCCGGAGTCGGTGAAGGTTTCCGCAATGGCAATCGCAAGCAACTCGAAACCTTCGGCAGGAACATCATCTTCTTTTTCGGCGGACGCGCTCCAGCGGTCGAAGGGAGTTTCGCTTCGGCAAAGTGGTTCAACCTCACTTATAACGATTACCTGGCCATCAGGAACGAATCGAAGCTCGCAATCAACATAGCTCCGCTGATCGCGCGCGACGATATCCGCGCGGTGAGCGATTACACGAGTACGAACGGGCAAGTCTCAGGCGTGCCCCCGATTTACAGCCAGGTTCGGACGATACCCTTGGCCGTGGGACGGTGGATCAACGACGATGACAATGATCAGAAACGGCGGGTCTGCATCCTGGGGCGGGAGATGACGCGCAACATGTTTCCCGGACGTCCCGCGGTCGGCAACTCCATCCTGCTCAACGGCGTTCGCTTTGAGGTGATCGGAGTGCTCAACATGATCGGGCACGAGGAGCAAAACGCGACCAACGTACGCATTTTTATTCCTTTCAACACGATGCGCGAACTGTTTCCGCTGATCGGTGACAACTCGCGAGACGGCAATGCGATTTCGTTCATCAATTACCAGCCGCGAACTTTTGACGAAAACGAAGCAGCCAGAGAAGAATTGCACCGCATCGTCGCCCGCAACCATGGCGGATTCGATCCGAAGGGCAGCGATACCTGGGAAGAATGGGACACAGTCAAGAATCAGAAGACCATGGGCAAGATCTTTACCGCGATGGATTGGTTTCTGGGGAGCGTGGGATTGGTGACCCTGGCGCTCGGCGCGATTGGCATCGTGAACATCATGCTGGTCGCGGTTACGGAACGCACCCGCGAGATCGGCCTGCGCAAAGCTCTCGGCGCAACCAAGCGCAGCATTCTGTTTCAGTTTTTCCTGGAGGGCGCATTTCTCACGCTGTTGAGTGGCGCAATCGGGGTCGGCGGGGCAATGCTTGTCGTCCAGTTGCTCTCGGGCGTGCGCCTGCCTCCGGGCTTCGACACTCCGAGGATCGTTCCGCTGTCGGCGATTTTCGCGGTGCTCTCGCTGGCGCTGGCAGGTATAACGGCCGGGCTCTATCCGGCGCGCAAAGCGGCGATGCTCGAACCGGTCGAGGCCTTGCGCCAGGAATAGTGGCGAGTCGTAATGGAGTTGCGGCGTTGAGCCCGTCCGGCGCTGTCGTGGCCGGGCGCGGACGTCCGGCTCTGCCCTGAACGAGGACCAGAGGATTCATCATGACCACGGATCTGCTGAAAGAAGCTTATGGGGCAATGCAATACAATCGCCGCCGCACGACTCTGACGATGCTGGGGATGGCATGGGGAATCGCCACGGTCGTGATTCTGCTGGCCTTCGGGTCAGGGTTCGAACGCGCGATCAATCTGATTTTCAGCTCATGGGGCACCGACGTAATTGGAGCATTCCCAGGACGAACCTCGCTGCAGACGGGCGGGACGAAGGCCGGGAGCGAAGTGCGTCTGAAACTGGCGGACGTAGACTACGTTCGCAACGAAGTGCCGATGGTGAAAGGGGTCACTCCGGTTTTTGACAAGCAGAATAATGTGGTGATTCAGCATGACACGCGCACTTACACGAATCTGTTTCTGACTGGAGTTTATCCCGTCTACCAGCGCATACGCGGTTTCGGCGTCGCGACCGGCCGCGGTTTGATCGAAGAGGATTTGCAGGAACACGCTCGCGTGGCCGTAATCGGCGACGAGGCGAAAAAAAGGCTTTTCTCCGGCGAATCACCTCTCGGCCAGAGCATTCGGATCAACGGCGTCAGCTTCCAGGTGATCGGCGTTTATCAGCACAAAGTGCAGGGCGACGACAATAACGACAACACCATGGTGGTGATTCCTTTCAGCTCGATGGGCGATCTTTATGACACGCGGTATATCAGCGGCATTTTCATGGATTATGAGGGGCAAGACCATCAGCAGCTGGCGCGCGTGGTGCGAAGCGTACTCGCCG
>Ga0181522_10001149_pt1 | contig 16631 bp, 13 predicted proteins | sample PEATcosm2014_Bin_27_FD_121103 | JGI IMG/M metagenome (GOLD analysis project Ga0181522, IMG submission 121103) | Peatland microbial communities from MTU Mesocosm Facility, Houghton, MI, USA - PEATcosm2014_Bin05_10_metaG | ecosystem: Environmental > Terrestrial > Soil > Wetlands > Peat | place... | reverse complement strand
GGCGATGCGATTAGCTCAGGCGCTACAAGGCCGGTCAGACCGCCCGCAACAGCACCCGGTATGCCGCCCTCCTTGTAACCAACAGCTCCACCGACTCCTGCTCCAGTGAGCGCTCCGGTATGAGCAGCAAAGCGATAGACAGCACGTTGCATGGTTGGCGCGTTCAATTCTTCGCTAGACGCTCGTTTTGCCACTGGAATCAGATTCGAGATGCGACTATTCAGCCCTTCTGCTTCGGGAACAACGCGATTAAACTCGTTCGCCATCTGGTGATAGGTATTCGCAGCCGTTCCCTTGACTCCCGTCATGGTTTCCGGATTCCAGCGATGAATGAACTCGTTTCCAAATCCGCGCTTTAGATCGAGCAATTGGCGAGGGGTTATATTCTCTGGAATTCTCTCTCCGCTTATCGTTTCGCCAAGATGCGTAGCCATTGGATAGAGTTGTCCTGTCGTAGTACGTTCGCCTTGGCGTGCAGCCGTACCGAACGCACTGGAGAGAACGCCGCGCGCCGGAGCGAGAGAGGCTGTAGGATTTGAAAGCATGGACGGAATAGGCCCATTCCCAACCTCCGAAGGACGGATAAGCACACCTTGTGCCGTGGAAATTCTGCCGCTCAATTCAGGGTGCGCGGAACCGCTCAGATAATGCGGATTAATCTCCGGATATTCAGAGATTGAAGCCATTGTATTTCCAGAACGAGGTTCCAGCCCCACTTCTGGATTGATCTTTGCAGGAAAGGCCATTGGGCGCATTTTCGGATTGCGCGGGGATGGCGATTCATGAAGCGGAATCTCTTCTGGAGGTGCCGTCAATAATCTGCGCACAGGGTTGGGCTTTACACTTGCTCGGTCCGCTGCCGCATTAAGTTGGGGATTCAATTCTGCAAGACGGTCCTCTGCGCTCTCGGCTACCGTTCCCGGCCGGATTCCTCGCGTCTCATCCAAAATAGAGCGACCAATCGACCCGCCATTTTTGCCATAAGCGCGGTCTAGCTTGCGAATGTTGAGAGCACCTTCAGCTACTGCGGGAGCCATGGCCTTCAATCCCTGCCCGATAACCTGCCCGCCTGCACCCATCAATGCGCCAGTAACGGGAGAGCCGCCCTGTGCTGCATTGATTGTTCCAGAAGAAAGAGCCGATGTTGCAATGTTTGCCGCGGGACGAGCGAAACGGCCTAATTGCGGAATTATTTCAGCAAGCCTCGCAGCGCCTTTTTTTTCAGCGCCGCCTGGGAGTAAGAACTCGCCTGCCTGCTCTCCGCCGTAGCCGATCTTCTGCGCCGTTCCTTCAGGTGTTGCCATTTCCCTTACATGCTCAAGGTTTGCGGGTGGTCCCAATCCCATATTGGAATTGGTCATCACTGCGGGAAGATGTTTACGCGCGAATTCATCCGTTCCGGAAACGGTATGGAGTAAACCTTTTCCAGCGCCAACCGCTACATTCCCCGCAGTCTGCAAAGCGGGCAACGGATTGACGACCTTGTTCATCGCAGGAGTGGGTGCCTTTGGCACCCCCGGCAATTCCTCTCCAGCGGGAAGACCAGCCGGACGCTCCGTTTGAATGATGCGCGAAGCCTTCGCCTTGAAATCGGAGGCGCTGACTCCTTCCGGCCATTCCAGATACTTTCCATTCGGCAGTTGCACATAGCGGGTTGGCATTTATTTCACATCCTCCCACTTGATGACTTGCGCCCCGGACGGAGGGCCACCGCCCTGTGGCTGCGGAGTTTGCCGGTGCGGTGTTACGACATCAATCATTGGCTGCGCCGCCGATTCCACCAGTCCATCAACAGCAGCCTTCAGCGACTCTCCGTTCTTTGGAATACCACCGATCATCCTCTCAAATTCCTTCATGGCGTCGTGAGAGCGCATTCCGTGTAAAGCAGGCTGAAGGGCCGCGAAGCTGGCCAATTTAGCCATCGCTTTCGAGGCGTTCGGATTGGAAATGGGCGTGTCGTTTACGAACTTGTTCCAATAACTGTCAAGATTGCCAAATACCTCCGGGTTCTTATCGATAAACGATTTCAGATCGTTGGCAGATTCCACAATCGCTCGACCTTGATAAGCACGGCCTTGAGCGATAGGGGGCGCGGTTGGATTGTCGCGTTTTTCTTCCGCCTCCTCATGCTTGAATTGCAACGCCTGCCCAGCCAAGCCCAACCTTCCCACCGCTGTCTGCGCGTTCTTCTGGGCTGTAGCGATTCTTTGTTGCGCCATTTGCACTTGGGCTGGAATTCCGGCTGCCTGCGCCTTTTTTAGCGCGGCGCCGGCGTCCGCTAATTCCTCCTGCGAGGCTTTCAGGTCATGAATGGCTTGCTGCGGCTCGCTCATCCTCTCGTATGGAAGCGGAACCACTTTTCCGTCTTCTCCCATCGTGAATCCGTGCTCATTCAGGCCAGCCTCAATTTTCTGCCGGGCGATTTCCGGTCTGTTTTGCACTTCCTCTGTTTGAGCCTGCCGCAATGGGACTTCCGCCTGTTGCGCTTGAGTCTGTGCCTGCTTCTCCGCGTTGGCCTGATCTTGCGTCAGTGCGGTATTGGCGCGTCCCAACAAGAGATTGTGATGAGCCGTGGTGCCTGGAATTGCAGAAAATGGATTTATCTTATCCGCAACTTCAGCAATGCCTTTTAGAAAAGGATGTCCCTGAATTTGGTCGATGCCAGTACCGGAATTGAGCAGTCTTCCTCGCTCGTTCTCATCTCCGGTCACCGTTCCCCGAGGAGCTTGTATTGCCGGGCCCGGAGCGCCCATTCCGGCCGTTGATGGCATCGGCTGCGATGGAAGAGTCAATGCCGGTGGAGGAGCCTCGCTGGGAGGCTTCAGTTGCTCCTTAGCGGCGCCAATAGCCGGATTCGGCGCAGTCGTTCCCACAGGAGACGTTGCACCATGCGCCGCCATGAGCGCAGCCTTGGCACCTGGGCTGAGGCCATTGATTTCATCGAGAAGAGGATTAGTCAATCCGCCCATCTATCCGCCTCCAAACAATGCGGCAGTTTCAGCATCCCCGAACCCTTTGGCAATAGGAGTGCCAGCAGCTAAGGCCATCTGTTGCCAATAAGAAGGCTTGGCATTGTTGGCTATTCCAAGCGCCTGATTGCTCAACCCAAGGGCATTTTCGCCAGCGTTAAGTTGCCCGGTTTCAAGCCCCTGCAAGCCGCTTATACCCTCCTGCTGCTTTTTCTGAGCAAGATTGGCGTTTTCGACCTCGGTTCCCACCGCTGCGTTGGAAAGGTTCTTCCCGGCATTCTCGATGCCTTCGCCGATAGCTGACTTTGCGCCGCCGGCGTTCCGCGTACGTGCGGCATAGAGCCTTCCCGCGCCAATTGCTCCCGCAGTTCCGCCGCCAGCTGATTGCTGCGCTGCCGTGTTGATCGCGGCCTTCTGCGTTGGGGAATATCCAGCCGGATGCGCTGCTTCAGCCTGAAGCGTTGGCTCCAGACCGCCATAGATGTTGGCGGCATTGGCTGTCAGTTGGTTGGATAAATTAGCCGCTGTGCCTTCGTTGGCAAATGCGTCTTTTTTTGCTCCAGTTCCCATCAGGCGTCACCTTTCGCTTTCTCGATGCGGAAAGTTTTCCACGACTCCCGCCATCCAAAGTGGCGCTTTAGGTGGCGCTGGTACGCTACAAGATGAGGCGGTACGGAAGCGATGGCCTCATTGTGGCCCCTCGCAACAAGTATATCCTTCAAGCAATTATGGAGCATCGCTATCCCTTTCAGTTTCACGAGCGGATGGGTTTCCCCACCTTTGGGACAAATCAGCGTCATCTCAGGCACCAGACGCGCTCCCGCCGCCATCAATGGAACGTCCTTGTCATCGGTTACAACCTGGAATCCGCGAAGGCTTTTGGGCAGTTTCTGGCCATGATTGGCCCGTTGATAGATTTCAATCAGGATTTGCCTGTCGCTCTCGCGATAAGGGCGGACATTCACGACGTCCTCCCCGGCGGGACATTGCCTCGGTACGCGCCCCCGAACCCGGGCGGCTGGCCCGGTCGAGTTGTTCCGCACCCCTCCGATGGAAGCAGTGAAGCCACGGAAACAGACCCTCCGTGAACGATCTTCGGAGCATGACCCCCAAAGATAACCGGAGCCGTTGATCGCCCATTGGGGTAGAGTGCCCGGACCTGGTAGTAGCCACTCCAAGGTCCAACTGGAATCACGGCATTGCGCGATTGTCCCAGGTCCACCGTTCGCGCCCCTTGAAAAGCAGGATTGTCGGCATGATCGACCTGATACTGCACTCCCTGATAGAAATTACCAGAGTGCTGAATTGACACGTCCACGCCTTGAGGGTGGGGGACAACCGTAATCCCGTCCGGTTGCGGAGGCGGAGGAGGATGGCCGGAAAGGGAAAAATTGCCTTGCTGCTCCAGAGTATTCGTTCCGCCGATCAGATCGTTGACGATCTCATGCATCCTGGCGCCAAAGGATGGAACCCCGGGAACATCCAGCTTTCTTAGCCAGGCGAGATTCCGCACACTTAAGCTCATTGAGCGGCCCCGCGAAGTTGCAATTTGGCCTTTCGGAACCAAAGGTTTACTCTTTGGAGGTTGAACGAATTGTCAGTTCCCGTGGCCGGAGACGAGGCTATTTTGAGAGCCATCTTGCCTCCCTGGGCTTGATTTCCGGCGAATTCTTGCTCGAACTTCGGCGTGGAAGATAACGCTCTGGTCGTTGTTATCGACCAAGGATTGTCCATCGCATCGCACAAAATTGTGTAAGTTACATTGCCAACTCCTTGAATGAATATATTTGCATAGCAGCAAAGCAGACGAACAAATGAAAGCTGCAAAGCCTGGGCTTTTTCTGCATCCAAGAAAAACGATGTCACGTAGTAGGGGTTTATCTGCCCATAGTCATCATCGGTCAGCTTGGCCGGATTGAGGGAATACAGATTTCCATATCCCGCCGCCGCGCCGGGAGTTTGACCGTTGCCGCCAAAGAACACGGTAGTCAACTGCCCCGAGTTCTGGCGATACATTCGCGCGGCGCCATTGAGCGTGCGGCGCCAGATCGTCCACTTGCGCGTATTGTCCGTAGCGATCAGGCGTCCTGCCAGCGATGGATGGAACGGCGGAGAGTTTGCTATTGCGTACGCTCCATTGAGCTCGCGGTAGCTCATCGGGTAAACGAGACTGGGAGCCGTGGCCGCACCGATGGGGAGAAAGAAGTAAAGCATCCTTTCGACTGGATCGTTGAGACAGGAAATGGTGTAAGCCGCGGCGAAGTTGATCTGCGAGTTTGGAGCAATCCACGGATAGGCACTGTATGGCGCGTTCCAGTTAGGCTGAATCTCCTGCGAAACCTTTTTGGGCTCTGTCCCGTCGAATACGACAGCTCCGCTCTCAGAAGCCCATGCAACCCAATCCTCACCCCCGGAAGCCGAAGCGTCGTCGGCCTGTGAATGCGTGACGCAGAACGCCGAAAGCGCACCGCAGTTCGATGCTACTTCCCTCCATTCCCAGCCGTTGGGCTCCGAAGTCGGATTGATCGTGATTTCATGCAGTCGGCCGCTTGGATCTTGCGTGTGGCAATAGATCGTGTCCCGGGTGATCGAGAAATCCATGATTTTCCGGGTATCTTCCGTGGGCTGGCTATTGCCCGTCACCCCATCAAATCCGTTGGGATTATTTGCGTAGCTCGTAAACGATTGATTGTCTAAATAAGGGTTTTCCGCATCGATTAAGGACAGGTCGGTTACCGCAATGGTTACCGTTCCCGCAGAGGAGGTGGCATAGAACCCAAATTGCAAATCGGAAGGAACCGCCGTGCCGAGCCTGGTGTCAAATACCGCTTCGAAGTAACCTCCGTTGGCCGCTTGCCAAGCCGAAATGGATGCGCCGGAAAACGTGGCGACCGAATTGAACGAAGTCAATGCGCTCGAAAGAAAAAAGCTCAAAGAGATATTCGCTTTAATTCCCGTAACCGACACGATCTTGAATCGAATCTTGTACTGCGTGTTGGGGTCGCAGATAGGATTACCGTAGGCGTCTTGATATGCTCCCTGCTGAATCAATCCCGAGGTGCCTGCCGTGTCCGTCGAGTGCGCCGCAATGGTCCATCGACCGTCCCAGGTCTGCTGCTGAAGCGATCCATGGACCGAATTGGTTGGAACTGTCCACCCGAGCGGCCCATTGAGATAAATTCCCGGAGCTATTCTCCCCGACTCACCGGACCCAAAACCCATACCGAGAAGCTCTTGAATCGCGTTCCGCTGGCCCCAGGTAGCCAGACGCGAATCCCAATATCCGAATCCGAGCGCTCCATCGAGTTTAATCTGAGCAACAAGATTATTCCCGACAATGCTGGTTGCACCTCCGCTTGCCGCAGTGCCGAACAACGTATTGTCCGAAAAATCGAAGATTGCGCTCTCGGTTGTATTGTCGTAAATGACTGTTGCCGTCGAGACAATTTGACCTTCGTCCTGCGCCGGCACGGCAATATAAAAAAATGGAGGAAGAATTCCGGGCACAAGAGGCTGGGCTCCGGTGAACTGGACGATTCTTGCCACTACGTCCGATGGCCCAATAGGGATGTCGGTCAAACTCGGATACTGTCCGCCATTGGCAATGAACGTAGCTGGCGGGGACGGTTTGGTAATCGTTCCATCGGCCCGTTGGAACATCACTTGGACCAAATGCAATCCAGGGGCGCATTGACCGAAAGGAGTCGCCTTGCCCGCACTCGTTGTGAGCCCCGCCGGTCCATATTGCGTATAAGTGAACGTGGTCGGACTCGGGACTGAAGAAACAAAAAAAGTTCCGTCCCACGCAAAACTTACCGTTCCGTTCGTCCAGGTAGCATCGGAATAGGTCACCTCGATTTGAAATGTCGTCGGACTGGGAGAAGAAACCACTTCGAAATAAGTAGGCGTGGGAGTGTTATCGGGAACTGGCCAACTGATTGAGACGGTCAGACCGGTAGCGGTCAGCGGCGCTGTCCCGAGATACGCTGCCGAAAAGGCTATGGTACTCGGCGAAAGGACTAGCGCCACGGTAGAACTTGTGTTGAAAACGGCAGTTGCCCCGCTTCCGCCCGATATCGAAATCACCGCGCCGGGCACCAGGCCGTGCGGAGAACTTGACGTCATAGTAGTGGTGCTTCCATCCCAGGAGGCAGACCAAGAGCCTCCGACGGAAACCGGAGAAACGCCCGTCACTGTCACATCATTGCCTGGAACAAGACCGTGCGCGGCATTCGTGGTCACGGTTGCAAGGCCCGGATTGTCCTCATTGTTGATTACAATCGAAGTGATCCCGCCGCCAACAGGGAGCGAGGTAACCCCGCTGATCTGCATCTGATAGCCGACTTGGAGATTATGTGCCGCTGTTGTGTATCCGGTGACCAGATTATTTAGCCGGCTGAGCGATGTCGTTCCGCCACCACCACCGCTGCTGCTTATCGTGGCTGTCGCGCTGAAGCCGCCGCCCGAACCTGAAATGGAAACCACGGGCGTGGACGTGTAGCCCGTACCTCCCGCTGTCAGCGTTATGCCAGAAATAGACCCCAGATAGCCCACGGTTCCATAACCCGCCGCTCCGCTGCCGCTACCACCCGTAAAGATTAGCGGAAGCGTGTTTCCAGGAATCCCATAACCGTTTCCCGCAGCGGTAAGGGTTACCGAGGTTACGCTTCCGGAAGACGGTGTGCTGCCGCTTCCCGCCAAAGCCGAGCCCGTCAAGGCTACGCTTGAGACATTCGGAGGAGCACCCGGACCGTCCTGCGTCACACGCAGAAGCGTCGTTCCATCCCATTGATACGGAATATCGGAACCGTGCAGGCCATCGGAAATGGCAATATACTCGCGCCCGAAACAAGTAACGGATTTGCAGAAACTCCCTGGCGTCGATTGAAACAGAAGAGTATAAGTTCCCGGAGAATTGCTCCAATCTTCCATCCACATGGCACCGTTCGAATCAAAATAGAGATTCTGAATAGCGCCTGAAGATGTGACCAGGCTTTTGCCATAAACGATTGTTGGGGTGAAATTTTCAGGTCCTCCGGTGGCAAATGGGCTCTCGAAAACAGCGCTCAGGCCGGCGCGCGAATAGGCGCTCCCAGGCTGAAACATCATCTCCTGATTGTCGGGAGACACGCCCTCGGGAAGCGCGGTGGGGGCCATTTCCGTAACCAGGCCCCCGAGCACTGTTAGAGGGACAGCCGACGCGCCCGTAGTGTTGAAAGCCAACGCTCACCGCCTTACACGAAGACCGGGAACACGGCCTCGAACTTCCAGATCGCCGTAGAGATGGCGCCGGAATACGCATTTCCCTCGGTATATTCCGTGCCTGCCAGTGAAAAGTTCACCGCACCGTTGGCATTTGTAGTGCCAGGTTGAAAAACGGCTGAGTAAAACGATGGCGCCGTTCCAGCCGGCGGCGCTTCGTAGATCAGTACGCGCAATGGAACAGACCGGCTCTGAATGCCAAAAATGCCGGCGAAACTGAGCGTGTCTCCGTGGCTCGAATTAGTGCCGTAGTTTCCAGAAAGCGTGAGCGTGCCGCGCACGATTTGAGTTGCCTGCGTGGTATCGTTCCGCGCGTAAGTCGAATCGACTGCTGCCTTGATGGACATACATCCTCCTCAGTATCCCTGCGATCCCCAATAGGTTGACCGGTTGCCGCGGCCCGAGTAAGGTCTACGCTGCACCGGGGTTCTTTGTTTGAGTTTGACATCGTTGTTCATTAAGAGTTTGGCATCCTTCTCAGCATCGACCAACAATCCGGGTGCATCCATATCGTCTCGCCCAGCCGCACATTCGGCAGCGAGATAGTTGGCAAAGCAGGACTGGCAACGCATGATCGGAACCGGCATATTCGCCGGCGTGGTTGGCGGATTCGTGCCCGGGTCGCCGAGTATATTGGCCTTTGAAACGAAGTCCGCATCGTAGGCCGCATATTCGACCTCGAAATCCATTGAAACCGTCGAGCCGGGAATATAAATGGAATCGTTCTTCCACTCAAATTGGCCATTCCACGGCTTTTTGTAATTCTCGATCAGCCCGTCCGGAGCCATCCGCATTGGAACGAAACGCGAATTGCTTCCCGTCTGCCGTTCCTTCATATAAAGCGGGCAAATGAAATCCGAAGGCGGAACGGGAACAGGGGGATTGCTCGATGGAGACCAATAACTGGACCCATCAAAAAAATAAGTCCAATTCCAGATATTCGGCTGCGATGGATCGGTGGTTGCGGTGACCGGCATTCCAATAGCAAAGAACTTACGCTTGTACTTGGAATAGCCCAGGTTGGCGAGATACGCTTGCATCTTTCGCCACGCACTATTCGTCATAGTTGCCGTGAAGGGCTGCGTGTCGGTGAGAATGTCGCCTCCGATGGCTTGAATTGCATCGTTAAGGCGCGTTCTGGCGAGATTCAACACGGATTCGAGCATGTCGTAAGGCGCAATTGCTGGAGGTGGAGGAATTGGACTCATGTTTGCACCTTCATTTCTTTAACTTTCGCCCATCCGTGTTTCCGAATAGCGTTTCCTATCAACATCGAAGATTTTCCGTGGGCATGCGTCCATCTCCGAGAACCTACATTCCGAGTCTGGCCGACATAATATTTCCCGTTAACCAGATTCGTGAGGAGATAGACGACTCCAAGCATCTCGTAACTCCTTTCCTGCTACTGTTCCCTGGAAGAGTTCGGCGGCCTGCCTGGCCCGCGGCGAACCGGTTCGGCTGTTGCTGAGAGGGTCTGTTTTCTGGCTTCGAGCGCGAGCCACGCTTCCTCGTTTACAACGCCCTTGCAATTGTGGCAGATCGGCGCATCCCGTTCGACTACAACACGGCAAGATGGGCATTTGAAAGCATCGACCGGATCGTCCTGGTTAAGCCATGGCTTTTGCTTTCCAGTCAGTTCGAGCACCCGCGCCGCTTTGCCAAATGTTTCAGGATTGAAGACATCATAAGCGAGCTTACGGTCGCGATCCCAGAGTTTGTCCATGTAAGCGCACATCTGCTTGCAGGTCGGAATCAAGTGCTTCCGCGCTTCGGCTACTTCTTCCGGAGTCGGAACTTCGCCGATGGCAATAAACACTCCGGCATGGCGCCGAGACTGTTTCATGTCTTGGTTGCGCCCTTCGCCTAGCAGCTCAATTGCCATGCGCCGTCCCTCATCCTGAAGGCGCTTGTACTCCTTCTTATCGCGGGAAGGGTAAAGTTCCTCTTCGAGCTCGTGCAACGGGGTCAGCATCTCCACGTAGGGCTTGTCCTCAGGGCAGGGAGGGATAAAGAAGGTGCCCGCCGAACCGCATGGGATCACATGATGCCACGGTCCTACATTGAAGATGCGCACTCTGCGCTTCTTGTATTCCTTCATCAAATCGAGTTCTGGAGGAGCGACAGGACCGCGGCGCGATTTACGGGTGGCGTCGATATAGCCTTTGGTCTGAACGTATGCAGGGGCATCGGAGGCATGGCCTGAAGCGTTCAGGGCATCTGTGGGGAGAGTTTCGGCGGCTCTCTGCGCCGTCATGGTCGGGTCAAATACTGCCATTGAGGTTTACCTTTGGTCCTCTCATTGAAACCACCGAACCCCGGCGCGTTGGCAGGCCGAGATCGTTAGCCGCTATCGGTGTCTTCACGGTTTTGTGATTGACCGCCTTGGGAGTTCCAGCAAAACTGGCCGCGCGTACTCCGTAAAGCGGTTCTGTCTCACGGCAACGCAGATACCGCTGCTCTGCCGCCTTCTTTTCTTCCCGGGCATCGATTTCGGCATTCCCCGCCTTGATCTGAGCGAGAGAGCGCTTAGCGCCGTTATGGATCAGTCCAATGATGGTTTCAACCCCGCTGATTTCCTCGATTTTGTCGAAGGTCCAGCAATGGTTGTAAACACCGTCATGGGGATAAGGCCCGTTGATAAGCATGCCCGATTGAGGATCGCGCGGCCCCCAGCGTTCGTATTCGGCGGGAGATAGCTTCGTATCCTCAAATCCCGACGTCCACTTCTCGAGAATCCACTTCTGACCGATTTGCGGATAGGAGGGGCGGGACCGCGCACCGATGTAACCATCGGAAAATTGGCCGAAAACGAGTTTCCGCACTGTAGGAGCGAAGACAACGCGGTAGATCGGTTCGCCCTTGAATGAGCCAGATGGAACGCTGCCGAAGCGCGTCATGCTGATCGGCCAACATGACGGCTTCGGAACTTCCAGCGAATTGGCTATGGTTAGGGTCATTAGTTCCCGAAAAGCCCACTTGGAACTGTGATCCCAGAAAGGAAGGCACCCTCCCGACTTTGCACTATCGCCATCTGCCCTTGCCAGATCATGTAAAAGACTAAGCTGGCGGCGATTCCACCCGACTGCCCGTAGAGCGGGAACAAGGTTTGGCCGGCGATGTCGTAGAGGTCCGTTGGCACTGTTTCGATGCGGAACAGGTTCTTTTCCCGCAGCACGTCCAGATAGCCGGGCAGTGCGCGGGGATTGACCACCATCTCGCGGCCAGCGATGGTTGTTGCGGCCTTACGCTTCAGCATGTCCTCGCTGGTATCGCCCTTGGTGGCGTTGTAGTCAATGCGCTGGACAAGCAAAGCGTTCTGCTCCCAGGCATCGCGGACATCCACATTGCAATGGCCGAACATGCCTTCGCCATCGGCAGCTTCCTCGCCTTTCGATAGTTCGATGAGGCTGAAGATGGCCCGCACAACCTGTGGAGTAAGGGCTCCGTTCACGGCCAATGTCGGAACCAGATACTTTCCAGGCCATGCGCTTCGCTGGATACCCAGCCAGTTGCCGGTGTTCGTACCGACCTGATAGTAGCGGAGACCGAACACGCCGGTATTGGACTGACCTGCCGATCCGCTCACAAGCAGCAGATAACCGGTCGTCACCCCCGTAGAGGTGGGAATTGGGTTCGTGAACCAGATGGTGTTGTTCAGGATGTCCGAAGATTCGACGGTTACGGAAGCGGTGGCGCCGCCGGCCGCACCCAACGCGCTCCAGATGTCCAGGTCCTGATCGTCAAGGAAGAAGTTGGCGTTATTGACCTTCACGCCAGTGATATTGCCGCCGGAAGTGACCGTCGAAACGATGGTGTCGAGAGTGTTGGAGCCGTTGCCCTGAATCACGGTATCCATGAAATCAGCGAATGCCTTGGGAGCAATCGAACGGGTCAGGGTGGCGAAATCCTCAATCGCCTTTTCGTCCGAATCGGTTGCGTATTCAGCTTCTTTGGTGTAGCTCCAAGCCATAACCAGGGTAGTCGTGGTCACCTGGCCGGGAACGGTGGTCGGCCCAGAGCCGAGTCCGAGATCGCCTCCATCCAGATTGCCGACGCGGGGCTTGCCGCCGCGGGAGGGCATGGTCGGAATACGGGCGAGACGATTGGAGACGGATTTACTCTGAGTGTTCTTGAACCGCTTCCAGAGAACGGAAGCACTGAGGGAAAGGTCTTCAAGTTCCGGCCTTACCCACTCCTGTTGCATGGCTAATGTCTGATCTACATTGGCAACGGACATCGGAATCTCCTTGATGGAAATTCGCTACTCGACGCGCCCTTGCCGGCGGGTCGTCCGTTGTCTTGCGGAGTGGCGTAAAACTCAAATTGTATGGAATCTCAGAGATAAAGCGCCTTTCACCCGGACGCTACGGGATTTCTCCTGATCCCATCCCTATTTACGCACCGTTAAGTGCGCAAAGTCAACTACATAGTACTCAGAAACGAAAACAGCCGTATGGTCAGGCGTTCTCCTAGATTCCATTTCGCATTCTTCGCCATTATTGGCTGCATAATCCTTTCAGTGGCAAATAAGCGAATCTCCTTCAAATCTCGCTTAACACATTGGAGAAATCCGACTTTGTAATAAATCGATTTTCCGGTTTCTGCATCCTCGAAGAAACAAGAAGGACATTTGTGTGTCCTGAGATAGGTTCCTGTGTACGATCGATAGCCGCCGGAAAATAGTTTCATACTGCCCTCGCTTTCCACTTGAAGAGGTTATTTTCGCCCATCAGGTATGCCTCATTGCGCTGAAGCATCGAATATGAGGTCCGCGCGTGGTCAATCATCTTTCCCAGCGTCTTCGGATGCGCCGAAAGCCATTGTACGAGGTTCCCATTGCTCCCGTTGGACGGCTGAGCATTCCCCGATTTAGCCGAAACCGGCTTTGCGCCAGATGCAGACGCTTTTGCCGCGCCAGCCGCCTTTTTTGCGTCGATAACGGCCTGGGTATGCCTCGCGGTGATGCCGGGAACCATCTTTGCGGCTTCCGAGTTCACCCGCTCGATATAAGACCGCCGATTACCGGCCTGAAGGAACCCACGCATGGCCTGACCGTACCGCGCGTTTGCCGCCAGCCGTGCATTGAACTCTTCGCCCACCGCAGCCTTGATCTTGGCCCTGTCCGCATCGTCAAGCGTTACTTTCTGGGTTGCCGCGATACGATTCATCTCCGCATCGCGCAAAGTGCCGCCCTTTAGGCCCGAATCGGCGTTCCATTCCCGCCGCGTGAGGTCCATCTCCTTAGCGCTGATACGCTCCTCGCGTTGATCGATCCCGCCGGCTTGTTGCGGCTGACCTTCGCCCTTCTTCGGAGCGATCTGGCCCTGGGCCATCTTGTCCAGGCCTTCAAAGGCCCCGTAAATCGCCTGAATTGCCGCGACCAGACGCTCTTTTCCGGGAAAATCCGGCATCGAAGGCAGAAAAGTGTCCAGAATGGCGAATTGAAGCGGTATCTGCTTTCCATTCAGGTATCCGGTCGCGCTTTTAGCCACATATGCCGAAAAACCTTCAGGGTTTATGCGTGCGAATTCGTCCATCGCCGCAGGTGCAAGCGCTTGGAAAGATTCAGGGTTGGCCGAAATCATATCGGCGATGATCGTCCGGTCGCCTTTTTCAAACTTGGTATCGAATTCGCGCCAAAAAGTCCGTTCCTGAATCGTCTGTTCGATCAACTGTTCGGGCGTATAGCCATCCTCGGGATTGTCGGCCAATTTGGAAACGATCTGCTGCGTCTTTTCAAACGCCGAAAGGTCGCCACCGGTCGCCTTCTCAGCTTTGTCGGCCATCCAGACAGCATTGCGGACGCTGCGAAGTTGCTGCGGACTCAAGCCGGCCGATTTGAGCTTGTCTTTGACCGAGCGGTAGAGTTCCGCGCCGCGAAGGTGGCCGGATTCTCCCGATTGCGGGGTATCCGCAGTGTCAATAGCATCCGTGGTGCCGCCATCGGATGAACCTGAATTATCGGTGGATGTATCGGTTGAACTTCCCTGATCCAAGCCCGCATCGGCTGCTGGGGCTTCCAGCGTTGTTACCGCGCCGTCTTTTGGCATTCGCTCTCCTTAAATCGTTGGCTGTCCAGGCGCACCCGGAGGTTGGCTGCGCTGTTGAACCTGGCTGTTTGGTGTTTCGTTGATTCCTGCCTGCTTGTTCATGGCCGCTCGGCCAGCGGGATCTTCGTCCTTGAAGTTGATCGCTTCGCTTGGCGGTTTAATCTGTTGCTGTGCCGCCGCCTGCGCCGCCATTTGCTGCGCCAAAAACTGTTCATGCATGTCGGCATGAAGTTCCACGTTCCTGACATGTGGATTATCTGAATATCCCGGTATGGGATTCGGAATCGGAGATTGGCCTTGGGTCTGCAAGTCGCCTTCAACCTCAAGCCGCCAGCAGTCCTCGCTCGATAGCCATTCCTGGCACTTGGCAAGCTCCCACTTGTGATAGTCCCGCTTTTTGGGAAGAATGGATGGCAATTCAGCCGGCGGCGGCTGATAGGGAGGTTCGGGCAATCCTTGGACTGCAGACTGTAACGCCAATGCCGCGTGCTGTTGCTGATATTCCTGAACCGCCGGATTCGGTTGCGGAGATTCTCGGGTAAGTATTTCCAACTCCCTTATCTGCTTGCGATAGGCCACGGCGGGCGTGAAAACCAATTCGGGAAAGCCGTTCAGCGAAAGCATCTCTTCCCAGTTGTCTGGAGAATTGAAGAACTCGGCACCCACCGGGGATGCGCCGATTTGCGGAAGCATGGTCGCCAAAGTAGCCCGCTTGGCTGAAGTTGATTCCGGAAATGTGGAATCCTGATCCGGCTTGCAATGGAATGAACCGCGAGTCAGTTTCTCCAATTGCACCGTCACCGTTTGTTTGTTTCCGGTGGCAACGACGATTTCCTTGGCATGGTCGGAGTTCTTCGATGCCGCCAGAGCAGCCTTCTTGTAAATTCCCGCGAAGATCAACTGCACCCTCGACCATGTAGGCCCAAGAATACCCATCGACTGTGCCTTGTCCTGCGTCCGCTCCGTAGCCGTCTGGTCGTGGGGCCCCGCTACACCCTGCAGCGCGGGGCTTGCACCCGTAATGTCCTGCGAAAGAACGGTGCGGTACTCCTCCATGCAGTTGGTAAAGGACTGCGGCACGTCGAATCCCGGCTCGGTGAAAAAGTTGTTTCCCAGAGGTTCGTCCGCAGGACCTACCGGATTCTTGATGAGGGTTCTTTGCGCTGGTGCGCTCCGGGTGTCCACAATGGAATCGTAATCTTCTGCATCTCCCCGGAAATGCGTCATCGGCCAGCCCTTTTCGTAATTCTCGGCCTCCGCATTCTTGAAGTCATTGAACCTGTCCTGTACGATCTTCATCGGCTCCATCAAGGCGCCGCCGGTCAGAGAATCGCGCTTTTCGGACATCACAATGTCAATGCAATCGTCCATCGACTCCGGAGTGCTTTCGGAATACGTCTTGCCGATGTAAACGACATGGGCCCCTTCAGGGAAGAGCTTCAGGAACATATCTTCAACGGTCATCGGAGAGCCGTCATCGTTCTGGCTCGGCTCCTGGATGTATTGCTCCTGCTCTTCATCCCATCCGGAAGGCCCGGTGTACATCTCCTTGCACTTGTCGCTGGTGAACGCCGCCGGACGAAGAAATCCGTGCATCTCCGTAACCAGATGAGCCACCGCGCTCGAAATCACGTACGCGCCCTTGGCGGTCTGCATCACGCCCAACCGCATGTAGCGAGTCCAGTCCGATTCACCGGGAGCGCCTTCCCCGCCGCTGATTTTCCACGTTCCATCTTCATCCTTGAGCCATGGGTTGTCCTTGCGGGCCTTCAGAATGTCGGGGTCTTTGTAGAGATAGCAGTAAACGGCGTCATCTTGAGAGCGGCAGAGGATGGGAACTTTGGACTCCAGCGTTCCGAATACTTCGGTCGTCTCCATCCGGCGCGGCTCGCCCTGCTCATTGACTCCCCATTTCTGCTGATTGGCGATGGTGCGGGTCCAAGCAATAGCGCGGCCTGAGAGTTCAAAATAACGGGTAATTGTCTGCTGAAGATCGGGGATATCGTTTTTCTGATCGAAAAGGTGCCTGTAACCCTCCGCTGTCTCCGATGCCTCAATATCCTGGCTTCTGTCCGGGCGGTCAGGCTCAAAGACGATCCCCGGCGGATTCTGCGTCAAAACCGCATCCAGGGTTCTGCGGCGTGCGCGAAAGATGTTGTAGGCTCCCAGGTACTCGGAGCACTCGAGCTGGCCATCTCCCAAATTGACCGATGCCCCGGCCTCGCCGATCTGGTAAGCCCCGGTCCCGTAGTTGGGATAGAAGTGCTGCACCCCGTCGTCGTAAAAGCGCATCCCGCGATCAATCAGACCTTCCTTATTGCGGTCGTAGAGTTCACGCTTCTGAAACTCC
>Ga0181522_10001148_pt1 | contig 16644 bp, 14 predicted proteins | sample PEATcosm2014_Bin_27_FD_121103 | JGI IMG/M metagenome (GOLD analysis project Ga0181522, IMG submission 121103) | Peatland microbial communities from MTU Mesocosm Facility, Houghton, MI, USA - PEATcosm2014_Bin05_10_metaG | ecosystem: Environmental > Terrestrial > Soil > Wetlands > Peat | place... | reverse complement strand
GTGATAGCCTTGCCGCCGGTCAGGATTGCGATGTCCTGCAACATGGCCTGGCGCGGGTCGCCGAAGCCGGGGGCCTTAATGGCCGCAACTTGCAGTGTTCCACGCAGTTTGTTGACTACCAGAGTAGCAAGCGCTTCGCCCTCGATGTCTTCGGCGATGATGACAAACGGCCTCGAGCTTTTGGCGATCTGTTCCAGCAGTGGCACCAACTCCTTCATCGAACTGATCTTTTTTTCGTGGATGAGGATGTAGGCGTTCTCGAATGCAACCTCCATGCGCTCGGGATCGGTGACAAAATATGGAGAAAGATAGCCGCGGTCGAACTGCATGCCTTCGACGACTTCGAGTTGAGTTTCGAGGGTCTTCGCCTCTTCTACGGTAATGACGCCGTCCTTGCCCACCTTCTTCATGGCGTCCGCGATGATGTGGCCGATGGTCTCGTCGTTGTTGGCGGAGATACTGCCGACCTGAGCGATCATGTCGCCGGTGACTGGCTTGGAAAACTTGTCCAGTTCGCCGTTCTTGCGCTCGCCGGTCTTCGGATCGATGTTGCCGCAAATCGCTTCGACAGCTTTCTCAATCCCGCGCTTCATGGCCATGGGATTAGCGCCGGCGGCGACGGTCCGGACGCCTTCACGGTAGATGGCCTGAGCTAAAACAGTCGCAGTTGTAGTTCCGTCACCGGCAACGTCGGACGTTTTGCTGGCTACTTCGCGGACCATCTGGGCGCCCACGTTCTCAAGGCCGTCCTGGAGTTCGATCTCTTTCGCAACGGTGACGCCGTCCTTGGTGATGGTGGGAGATCCGAATTTCTTCTCGATGACGACGTTGCGACCTCTTGGGCCGAGAGTTACCTTCACAGCGTTTGCCAACAAGTTAACGCCGCGCAAGATTGCCTGCCGCGACTCTTCTCCGTGTACGATTTGCTTTGCCATGATTCCTTCTCCTTAAAATGATGCGGTTAAAATCTGTTGCTCAAGAGGCTCCGCGTTGCGCTATGGCAGTGTCGGCCCTTGTGACGCCTCATTCGAGACTGCGCCATCGCAAACAGAAGATGAAGACTGCGATCTTACTTTCGGGCACCGACGGTTTCGCGGGCGCTGACCCTGTCTTTCTTGGTTGTACCCGTAACGATGCCCAGAACTTCCTCTTCTTTCATGATGAGCAAGTCTTCGCCCTCAAGTTTGATTTCGGTGCCGGAATACGTGCCGAACAGAATAGTGTCGCCTTCCTTCACAGCGAGTGGGAACAATTTGCCTTCCTCGCTGGTCTTGCCCTTCCCCGCAGAGATGACCGTGCCCTCCTGTGGTTTATCTTTGGCAGAATCGGGGATGATGAGGCCTCCCCGCGTAGCTCCCACTTCTTCTTCGCGGCGCACCAAGATGCGGTCATGCAGTGGAGTAAATTTCGTTGCCATAATTGCCAAACTCCTTCTTGTTCATGTTGTGATCGAGACATGGGACGAGGCACGGAAGCTAATCGGTCGTTATGAGGCCCGCGGAAACGTGTGTGCTCGCTTAAACTTCATTCGTTTTGGCCTTTCGAGCACGGGGACGGAACTAACCCGATCCGAAAATGTTTCTTTACCGATTATGATCTAAGGTAGTGATACGAAACTGATCAAGATTGAACAGCGCGCATTCCACCGCGTTGAATTCCGTAACATGTCGCAGCTTCGGCAGGCTAGGCTTAAAGAACTGTTCCGAATAGCGACCCGACTCCCGCGGTCACCGCCATAGCGAAAGCTCCCCAGAATGTCACGCGCAAGGCGCCAACCAGCACGCCCGCTCCACCCGCGCGTGCTGCCAAGCCACCGAGAAGCGCCAGGAACAGCAACGAACTTCCGGCGACAAGCGGTATAACCCTTGCTGGCGAGGCCATAGTGGCGACCAAAAGAGGCATGACCGCCCCAACGGCGAAGCTGCAAGCCGATGCCAACGCGGCTTGTATCGGGCGCGCACGGAAAGCTTCGGAGATGCCGAGTTCGTCGCGAGCATGTGCGCCGATCGCGTCGTGGGCCATCAACTGTTGGGCGACCTGTTTCGCGAGCACTGGGTCGAGGCCGCGAGCGACATAGATTGCCGCCAGTTCCTGGTGTTCACCCTTGTCGTCAGCTTTCAGTTCCGCCCGCTCAAGCTTGAGCTCGGCTTTTTCGGTGTCTGCCTGGGAATGGACAGACACATACTCGCCCGCTGCCATTGACATGGCCCCGGCTACAAGTCCTGCGACGCCAGCGACCACCACGCTGCTGAGAGTCGCGTGCGCAGCTGCCACACCCAAGACCAGACTAGATGTTGAGAGAACGCCGTCGTTCGCACCTAACACCGCCGCGCGTAACCAGCCGATGCGTGATGTGCGGTGTCGTTCGTTCTTCTTTTCCGACATTCTCGATGACCTTGTTCTCGCGGAAACCGAGTCTTCCGGTGATTAAGACAAGACGTAGGCTGAAATCATCGCTTATTGTTCGTCGTACTCCCGGGGTACATCGTCCTGTGGCACTTCTCTTGTTTTCACTTCATGGACATCAGGATCGTCAGCGTCCTCCACTCCACTAGACGCTTTCGCTGTTCGCGTGCGCGTCATGGGACAAACCTTGAGTGTCACCTGACTGAACTTGTGCTTCACGACTGCTTTGATCAGGCGTTGTGGCGATCAGTCGGTTCATTTTCTTTCTCACTTTGTCCTCGTGGCTCTTGGCAGATCCCACCGCTACGGGCAGTTCCTAGGCGACTCGTATGATTTTCCCACTAGTATGCCGCGCGAACACTGCCGCTACGGAGTTACTCGGGTTGCTTGGCTCTGTCGTACGAATGATGATTAGTTTCCTTTCAAATGCTGAGTGTGAAGATCGCGACCGCTGAGAGTATTGTTTAGTGTGCCACCACAGAGATAAGCAGTGCCAAACAGGCCGTCTGATCAATAACGCTCAGTCACTTCGTGTTGCCCCCATTTCCAGTGGCGTATTTCTGGCAGATCCTGGCCGTGTCGATCGATGTATTGCTTATGCTCGATGAGTTTGTCCTGCATCTGCTGCTTCAGATAATTTCCCTTTATGTCCACCTGCGGCAGACGATCGATCACATCTTGCACAAGATGAAACCGATCCAATTTGTTCTGTACTCTCATGTCAAACGCGGTTGTAATGGTCCCTTCCTCTATATATCCCCGTACATGCAGATTTTGGTTGGACCGGCGATAGGTCAAGCGGTGTATCAGCCACGGGTAGCCGTGGAAGGCAAAGACGATGTGCTTCTCCTTGGTAAAAAGAGCGTCGTAATCCGTCTCGCTCAGCCCGTGGGGGTGCTCGCTCTTGGGCTGGAGCTTCATCAGATCGACAACATTGACGACCCTGATCTTCAGGGCGGGCAGCGACGTTCGCAGGATTGAAACTGCTGCCAGAACCTCAAGTGTAGGCGTGTCTCCACAACAGGCCATCACGACGTCCGGCTCGCCACCTTGGTCGTTGCTGGCCCACTGCCAGATGCCAACGCCTTCGGTGCAATGCACGATCGCGGCGTCGATGGTTAACCATTGTGGCAGCGCGTGCTTCCCGGCAATCACAACATTGACGTAATGCCGGCTGCGCAGGCAGTGATCGATGACTGACAACAAGCAGTTGGCGTCGGGGGGCAGATAAACGCGCGCGATGCTGGCTTTTTTGTTGACGACGTGATCGATGAAGCCGGGATCCTGGTGTGTGAAGCCATTGTGATCTTGCTGCCAGACGTGGGAGGCCAGCAGGTAGTTCAGGGATGCGATTTTGCGCCGCCACGGCAGTTGCAGAGTCACCTTCAACCACTTGGCGTGCTGGCTGAACATTGAGTCGACGATCCGAATGAAAGCCTCGTAACTGTTGAATAGCCCGTGCCGCCCGGTGAGCAGATAGCCTTCTAGCCATCCCTCGCACTGATGCTCGCTGAGCATCGAGTCGAGCACACGCCCTGCGGGCGCAAGGAATTCGTCGTTGCTTTGCCGCCTGGCGTCCCACTGGCGATCCGTCACTTCAAAGACGGCGCCTAACAGATTTGACACGGTTTCATCGGGACCAAAAATTCGAAAATTTCGCCCGTCCTGATTGAGCTTCGCGACATCACGGAGAAATCCGCCCAACACTCGCGTATCCTGCGCCTCAACAGCTCCTGGGGTGGTCACCGACACGGCATGATCACGGAAATCCGGCATGCGCAAGTCACGTAGCAGAACTCCGCCGTTAGCGTGGGGATTGGCGCTCATGCGGCGATCACCCTTCGGCGCGAGCTCCGCCAATTCTGCCTTGAAACGACCGCTCTCATCGAACAACTCTTCCGGACGGTAGCTTTTCATCCAACCCTCGAGCTGCGCAACGTGCTCTGGATGCGCTGGATCGACGAGGATCGGCACCTGGTGCGACCGGAACGTCCCTTCGATTTGCAATCCATCGACCACTTCGGGCCCAGTCCAACCCTTGGGGGACTTTAGGACGATCATGGGCCAGCGCGGTCGTGTCGTGTCGCTGTGGCTCCGTGCGTTGCTCTGAGTGTTCCGTATGTCCTCGATAACGCCGTCCAAAGTCTTAGCCATGGCCTCGTGCATCAGGCCAGGTTCGTGGCCCTCCACGAAGTGAGGCGTCCAACCACAGCCGCGCAGGAATTGCTCCAGTTCCTCGTGCTCCATGCGTGCTAGAACCGTTGGATTGCTGATCTTGTAGCCGTTGAGGTGCAGGATCGGAAGCACCGCACCGTCAGTAACGGGATCGAGAAACTTGTTCGATTGCCATGCGGTTGCCAGCGGGCCAGTTTCAGCTTCGCCGTCCCCTACTACGCAGGCAACGATCAGTGTGGGATTGTCGAACGCGGCGCCGAAGGCATGACTGAGCGAATAGCCAAGTTCGCCGCCCTCGTGGATCGACCCTGGTGTTTCCGGCGAAACATGGCTGGAGATTCCGCCTGGAAATGAGAATTGCTTGAACAGCTTTTTCAGACCGGCCTCATTTTCGCTGATGTTCGGATAGACCTCGCTGTAGGTGCCTTCGAGATACGTATTGCCCACCAGAGCCGCGCCTCCGTGCCCAGGGCCTGAGATGTAGATCATGTTGAGGTCATATTCCTTAATGACCCGGTTCAAATGCACGTAGATGAAATTCTGCCCCGGAACTGTCCCCCAGTGTCCAACCACAAGTGGCTTCACATGCGAGAGCTTCAGCGGTTCCCGCAGCAACGGATTGTCGTAGAGATAGATTTGCCCAACTGCCAGGTAATTTGCGGCACGCCAATAGGCGTCCATCTTCCAGAGCAGTTCGGGAGTAAGAGTCCCTGCGTTTGTATTGGGGAGAATCGCCACATTTGATGCCATGTTCCTATTCCTCTCGTGGATGCCTAATTAGTTTCGAACATGATGTCTGCGATTGCCTGATCAATTCTGATCAGTATTGCGAACGAGGTTCTCCGACTCTGTAAAAATGGCAAAGGGGACAACATGGCAAAAACCGCACTCGGTCTGTTGCGAAACTCAGGGTTGGTTCCGGCGCGGACGCCCCAATGATTAGCGAAACTATGGAGCATCCGCGAACAACATCCCTGAAACCACGGTCGAAGGACAAGATTCAAACAGTTACCTCCGGGGCGTTTACCCGGCTAATCCTAGGGGCAGAGGAACCAATCGCGGTTGAGTTCATGTCTTACGGGTGTGCACATTGTCGATCGATCGAGCCGATTCTGGAGCAGGTGGCAAAAATGGTGGAGCCTCGGGAGAGGATCTTCAGGGTTAACATCGCAGTCGAGCAGGAACTCGCCCGCAGCTACCAGATCCAGGGCACACCAACCCTGGTCATGTTTCTTAACCAGAATGAAGTTGGACGAGTCGAAGGACCATCCCCGACGGTATCGAGCGTTCTGACAGCGGTGACGGAGCCCTTTGAGTCAGGAACGGAGAACGATTGACGATGGTGCAGAACCAGTCTAAGCCAATTCTCCTATTCAATAACGAATGCGCCGTTTGCCGCCACATTGGGCATTGGGTGCAAAGGTCGGCGCAGAGCAAGTCTGGCGAAACGAGCCTCCTCGTTCAACCGATTGGTGACGACCCGGAGAGGCTTCGGTCGCTTAATCCTGATCCCGACATCTGGGATGCCTATGCGACAATCCACGTGGTGATGCCCGATGGCTCGATGCGACTGGGGGAGGAAGCCGTCGCGGAGACTCTAAGGAATTTGCCCAACACGAAATGGTTCGCGTGGAGTTTCGCCACCACCATTTTCGGATTCCGGCCGTTTCAAGTCATTAGAGTGGTCCCTTCGATGGACTCAGAGACCGGGAAATAGTTCCACATCGCAACCTTCGCCGGTCCACTTTGAATGGCGGGAAGTTTGAACTCCCGCGCCAGCAGGCAGGTCGTGAACCCTGAGGCGTCGATAAACCAGGGCGAAGAGAACCGGGCACCGCCCGCGGTCCGAACCGAAGAGATGTTCATTCCATCCCTTTCGACCTCAACCACTTTGCCCTGAACCAGCTGAACGCCGCTATCAATCGTCATCTTCAAGAGTTCACGGTCCAGGCGCAGGCGATCCACGTGTAGAGTCCGTAGCTCGATATGGAAGGGCTTTCCAGCAAGCCAAGCGGACGGAACATAGTGCGCGGAACTGCCGTCCCGCAATTTCACGGTGACATGGCGTTTCCAGGTCGCCATCTGCGCGCTGATCAGGTCGTCCATGGGAAGTCCGAGGGCCCTGAACAGTTCGGGAGCCGACCAATCGAGCGACTCCCCAACCGGCTGCCGAACAGATTCCTCGGGCTCAAGGCAGATCACTCTGAGTCCTGCTCTTGCCAGCTGCAGAGAGGCCGCCTTTCCAGCCAGACCGCCGCCGACCACGGTTACATCACAATTAGTCTCCTGCTCCTGGCCGGACGCAGTTTCAGTACTTGGCAGCGGGTCGTCCATTTCTCAGGTCATCCTGTCGAAGCGCCTAAATCCCCACCATCAAGGCTGTCTCCGACTTCGCGGTACGAGCCCTGTTTTCGGGTCGTTTCGACATCGCGGGAAAATATCATCGAGAGTCACAGGGCCTCAATAACTGGAAACAACTAGAACCACGATTCGGATTGTCCTGTGTGACTTGCTCACCGTGGGGTAAGCGGCGAGCTGGCGTCCGGCAGCTAATACAATTACGTTATTGACCTGCCGAGGCTGAGGTGTGAACGTGGTCAGACTTTGAAGTGGGTCTGGCGGTTTGGTGGAAGGAGGACAGTAATGGCAGTCTCGAATCCAGCGGTTCCCAACATTCACAGCGCGCCGGAGAGTAATGTTGGCTTTTACGAGAAGCTCAACACCAGCTGGCACGAGCGTGCGCTGCAGATTTTCATGTTGATCGTGCTTGCGCACTGGGCCGAGCACCTGGTTCAGGCTTACCAGGTTTATGTCATGGGATGGCCCCGCCCGAAAGCCCTCGGCTTGCTCGGTTTGTGGTATCCCTGGTTGATCCAGACAGAAACGCTGCACTACGGCTACGCCCTGGTGATGCTCGTCGGCATTTGGGTCTTCCGGAAGGGCTTTACCGGAGTTTCTCACACATGGTGGATGGTGGCTTTCTGGATCCAGTTCTGGCACCACATTGAACATTTTCTGCTGATCTGGCAAGCGACAACTCATCACAATTTCTGGGGAAAGCCGGTACCCTGCAGTATCCTGCAGTTGATCTTCCCACGGATCGAATTACATCTTTTCTACAATTCGATCGTGTTCATTCCGATGGTCATCGGCATGTATTACCACGTGTTCCCGCCCGAAGGTGAGCACGGGAACAGGGCTTGCACTTGCGAGTGGGGCCGGCACGGGTCAGCGAAGGCTGCCTGATCGGAGGGTGTCTGATCGCGTTTTCGGACGGGGGATGGCGAAATGGCTGACAGAAATCGTCTGCGCATCAACCTTGCTGATTACTGGCTGTTCCCGGCCGGCGAAATCTCCGCCGGTCGTCGAAATTGAGCACGCAATTTCGCCCCAGCCAGCCCGGGTCGGCCCTGCCACGGTCACTCTCAGATTAGCCGATGGCGCCGGCAAGATGATCACGGGGGCGCACATTGCGATCGAGGCTGACATGTCGCACCCGGGCATGAGCCCTTTCTTCGCGGAGGCGAAAGAGACAGAGCCTGGCCGCTATGAAGCTCACCTTCAGTTTCAGATGGGGGGCGATTGGGTTATCCTCCTGCATGTCACGCTGCCCGACAGGACGAAATTAGAACGACAGATCGACGTGAGGGGCGTCCGACCCAACTAGGTAAGCTGTTGAATCCATCCTCCATTCCGGTCCTCGAAACTCCTGAGTCTCTTCCGTTCGATCTGATGCGGGTGCCTGGTCTCGGCCACTTATTCCGCTGGCGATATGCCCGCCCGCTGCTTCAGGCCCCGCTGCTCGTCCTCGGCCTGGTAATGATCCTGCACGGACTGTTTGGGCCCACGCTGGCGCCCAAGAATCTGGCCACAACCCTGAGCTGGCTTCACTTCCGCGGCGTGCTGGTGCTCGTGCTATTGTGCGCGGGGAATTTTTTCTGTCTCGCCTGCCCGTTTATGCTGGTGCGCCAACTGGCGCGACGGATCTTTCGGCCCCGCTTCTCCTGGCCGCGAGCGCTGCGTAACAAATGGCTTTCCGTTGGCCTCTTCATCCTGATCCTCTTTACTTACGAGCTGTTCGATCTCTGGTCCTCGCCGTGGTGGACGGCTTGGCTGATCGTGGCCTACTTTCTCTCGGTGCTCGTGGTCGATGGTTTTTTCAAACACGCTTCTTTCTGCAAATTCGTTTGCCCGATCGGGCAATTCAATTTTGTGGCTTCCACACTTTCGCCCTTCGAAATAAAGGTCCGCGAACAGGATGTTTGTACGCGCTGCCACACCAAAGACTGCATCCGCGGCAGGCGGGAGCCAGTCTCGGATCTTGTGGTAATCCGCGGCTGCGAACTCGCCCTATTCCAGCCGAGGAAAGTCGGCAACGTGGATTGCACCTTTTGCCTGGACTGCGTACATGCCTGCCCGCACGACAACATTGGCATCCTGAGCCGGCTGCCGGCGAGTGAACTGATCGTTGATCCCATCCGGTCAGGAATCGGGTACTTCTCCGAACGGAAGGATCTGGCGGCACTGGCAATCGTATTCACGTTTGGCGCGTTGCTGAATGCGTTTGGCATGGTGAGTCCGGTGTATGCCGTGGAGACGTGGCTGGGAAGGATGCTGCATGTAAGTCACGAAGCCCCGGTGCTCGGATTGATCTTCACATTTTTCTTGATTGTGGAGCCGGTTCTGCTGCTTGGTATAGCTGCATGGTCGACGCGTGTGTGGGCCCGCAGTGCAATGGGGCTATTGCCACTGGCAGTGAGATACACCTACGGCCTCGTTCCTCTGGGCTTTGGAATGTGGTTGGCTCACTATTGCTTTCATTTCTTAACCGGGCTCTACACGCTGGTACCCGTCACTCAAAACGCGGTAGCCGCCCTGGGCCGGCCGTTCTTAGGAGAACCCCATTGGACGCTAACGGGATTGCCGGCAAACGTCGTGCAGGTCGTCGAGATCGGCTTCCTGGTGCTCGGATTCGCCGGTTCCCTGCTGGTGACCTACAGTCTGGCGGAGGTCGACTCCGCGGACAGACCGCTGCGGGCATTTCTTCCGTGGGCGGTGGTTTGCCTCGTTCTCTGGTGCTCGTCGCTGTGGTTGATTTTTCAGCCCATGGAAATGCGTGCCATGATGATGAGCGGATAGCCGCTTGTTTATTGAACATGCTGAATCGCCCTATGAGTGCAGCAGTTTCGTTTGGTTTTCGGGTCGTGCTCTTGCTGGTGTGGCCAACGCTGGCGAGCGCACACAACGGCCCGCCGTTTCCCATCATTGAGAACAAGAAAGTTGGACCTTGTCGAGTTGCGCTCTGGACTCATCCTGACGTTGGCACCGGGGCCTTTTATGTGTTCGTGGAACCGGCTACGGTTCCGGACGATCTGAAGATCAAGATAGGCGTTCAGCCTGTAACCGGCCGGCTTCCCGAAAAGTTTTATGAGGCCGAGCGCGTGAAATCTCGCGGGCAAGCGCAATACAACGCAGTTGCCGACTTCGACAGGCAGGAGTTGTGGCGTGTGCGTCTTGTGATTCAGAGTTCAGAAGGCGGTGGCGAGGCAACAGCCCAGGTAGAAGTGACTCCACCCGGGTTCGGACGTTGGGATCTTTTGCTCTATCTTTCGCCATTTCTGATGGTGGCGTTCTTGTGGCTCTACGGCATTTCGCGCATGAAGCGCAGAAAGAACGCGCGCTTGCGGGACGGAGCCGAAACGGCGATCGCCCCGCAGGCGGCCGGCCACGCGAAACCTTCCAATTGACGGTGCGATTTCCTATTTGTGCGGAGGCTGGTTTCTGATGTGCGTCGATTCGATCCGATTTTGCAGCCAGGCCTCTGCTCTCCGCGACAGGCGATCCGGCAAATTTCAGCGCGTGAGGTCTTTCCTTCTCTTCGGAAGCCTTGCAACATTCTTGTCGGGGTGTCACTCCGCCCCGAAGCTGCCCGAGAAAGGATCCAAGGCCTATGCCGATGTGGTTTCGGCGTTCTATGTCGGGCTCGCGGCCCTGCAGGTTGGCGATGACGTTCGGGCGGAGAGCAAGCTTTCGGAGTTGACCCAACTTGTGCCCACGGAACCTGCCGGATGGGCGAACTGGGGAGTGCTCGCATTACGCCAGCGAAACTACGACTTGGCCGCGCAAAGATTGGAACGAGCCCGCGATCTCGCTCCGCAAAATGATCAAATCTACGACCTGCTGGGAATCCTTGAAGGTGATCGCGGCCATTCCGCGGAAGCGATTGCTGACTTGCGGAAAGCCGTTGACCTCAATCCGAAGAACCTGCGCGCCGCTTATGCCCTTGCGGAAGAAATCGAACGACAGGGGGATGCCAGCAGCGCAGCCGGATTTCAACAGGTGATCCAGAGGATTCTGGCGGCGCAGCCGGACAATCTCGCCGCCTTGCTCGAGTTGAGCCGCGTAGCCGCGAAGCGCGGCGACGCCGCCACTCTCAAATCGGCAGTGGCCGAGATCAGCGCCCGCTCCTCGGCATGGCCGTCCGAAGTGCAGCAGCAACTTGCAACCGTACAGGCTGCCGCGGCCGGAACGGATTTACGGGCGGCCGCCACGCGAACCACTTTTCTGCGCAACGTGCTCATGCGGGTTCCCGAGTACCGCCAGAGTCTCTCGGTCATCAAGGCGCCCGCCGGCGAAGAGGCGCGGCCGTTCACCCACTTTGTGCGAATGGAATCGCCTGTCTTCAAGCCTGCCCCTGCTGACACGACGATCCGGTTCCCTATTCAGCCAGTTGCGGATAGCCAAGGTCACTGGAACTGGATTGGAGCCATCCAACTCGGGAGCGCCGGCGTCCCCGTCATTGCCGAGGCCAACGGCCGCGAAGTGCATCTGTCGACCGGTGCAACGCTGCCCTTTCCCGGTGGACCGTCGAACCTTCCGCCTTCGCCTGAGGGAGTCCTGCAAGTCGACTTCAACTACGATTTCAAAACGGACCTTGTGCTCGCGGGCGCGGGAGGAGTACGCCTATTTCGGCAAGACACTCCGAGCGCGTTCACCGATGTAACCGCTGAAACCAGCTTGCCAAAGTCCGTGACGAACGCACGCTATACGGGCGCGTGGGCGGTCGACATTGAAGCCGACGGTGATCTCGACATTGTTCTGGGCTCAAAGGATTCGATTCCGACTGTATTGAGAAACAACGGAGATGGAACGTTCCTCGCGATCCATCCTTTTGCCGGAATCATGGGGGCGGTCGGATTTGCCTGGGCTGATCTTGACGGTGACGGCAATCCCGACGCCGCCATCATCGACGGCGCCGGCCGGCTGCACCTGTTTATGAATGAGCGGCAAGGCCAGTTCCGCGAGCGCCCCCTCTCCGCAGATTTGCAGCTGGTCAAAGCGATTGCAGTCGCTGATGCGAACAACGACGGCGTTCTCGATCTCCTGGCGGTGCAGGCTGACGGGGCCATCATTCGGATCTCCGACAAGAATGACAGACAAAGCTGGGACACGGCGGAGATCGCCAGAGTCCCGGACGCGGCCAACAATCTTGCGGGAGAAGTGCGACTCCACGTTGCCGACCTCGACAACAACGGAGCGCTCGATCTTTTTCTGGCTCCTACAAAGCCCACGTCTGCGGCGGCCGGCGCTCTGATCTGGCTCGGCGATGACAAAGGCACCTTCGTGCCCTTGGACCACACCGCAGGTCCGGCGTTGGTGTTTGACGGCGCAGACTTGAAGGGCGATGGCAAGCTCGATCTCGTAGGCCTCACCGCCGACGGAGCGCCCGTCCGGACCCTGAATCAGGGATCGAAGACCTATCACTGGCAGATCGTTCGTCCGCACGCCGTACAGGCCGTCGGCGACCAGCGCATCAACCCGTTCGGCGTCGGTGGCGAGATTGAAATTCGCTCCGGCTTGCTGGTGCAGAAGCAACCGATCACCGGTCCGCAAGTTCATTTCGGATTGGGAGAGCAGACCGAGGCGGAGATCGTGCAGGTAGTCTGGCCGAATGGAACGGTTCGCGCGGAGTTCGGAGCCAAGGCTGATCAGGAAATTGTGACCGAGCAGCGGCTGAAGGCTTCGTGTCCATTCCTCTTCGCTTATAACGGGAAGCAAATGGAGTTTGTGAAAGACGCGGTTCCCTGGGGCTCGGCGATCGGCCTGCGCATCAATACTCTTGGTTCTGCGCAAATCGCGGCGACCGGCGAGTGGTACAGATCGGCCGCGACCAACTCGTGCCCCACGACGGTTATTACGATCTGCGGATCACGGCGGAGTTGTGGGAGGTTTATTACTACGATTATCTGGCGCTCATGGCCGTCGACCATCCTGTGGGCACGGAGATTTTTGTCGATGAGCGCTTCGTAATTCCCCCACTGAAACTGGGCCTCACGACGGTTGCTACGCCGCACGAAATTGCGCGGGCCATCGACGACACAGGCCAGGACGTCACCGATATCGTCCGTGCGCTCGACGGGAAAGCTCTAGCCAGCTTTGGGCGCGGACAGTATCAGGGCATCACGCGGGATCACTATCTTGAAGTGGAGCTCGGCGAGGACGCGCCGAAAAGCGGACCGCTCTTTCTCATCGCGCAGGGATCGATCCACGACACTGAATCGTCGGTGAATGTGGCCATCACCCAGGGCAACCGCTGGCGCGCTCACGGGTTGAGCCTCGAAGTCCCGGACGGCCACGGTGGTTGGGTCACGGCGCAGGACAACCTGGGCTTTCCTGCGGGCCGGAAGAAAACGGTTCTTTTCAATCTCACCAACATCTTTCGACCCGGCACTCCACGCCGCCTGCGAATACGCACGAATCTCGAAATCTATTGGGATGCTATTCATTGGGCGCAGGGTGCGCCAGACACCCGGCTGAAGACTGTGATTCTAAGTCCGAACGTTGCCGATCTGCATTATCGCGGATATTCCGTCATGCATATGCCGGGAGCCGCGCGAGCGCCCGAGGTGCCCGATTACAACCAGATTGAGGGGACCAAGCAGCGCTGGCGCGATCTGATCGGCTACTACACCCGCTACGGTGACGTGCGCGACCTGGTCAACCACATCGACGACCGATACGTGATTGTGAATTCCGGCGATGAACTGTCTCTGCGTTTCCCGGAGCTACCGCCTCCGCCAACCGGTTGGATCCGCGACTTCGTGATCGTCGGTGACGGCTGGATCAAAGACGGCGATTACAATTCCACGTTCTCCAAAACCGTGCTGCCTCTTCCCTATCACGCCAAGAATGAGTACACCACACGACCGGGCCGCCTCGAAGATGAATGGGTCTACCGGCAACATCCCGACGACTGGGAGAACTACCACACGCGTTATGTCACTCCTGATGTTTTCAAGAACGCATTGCGGGACGAGAGCGGCAAATGACAGACAACCGGGTAGCGAGGTTTTTTCTCGTTCTTTTTTTTATCGGGCTCCTGGGCACACCTTTTATCATCAGGCGGATATCGGCTGGTCGGAACGCCGACCGATCGAAGGCCGATGCCAGGACCGTGTTGGCACGCCACGGTTTTTATCTTGAAGAAGTGTCTCAGGTGGCGAGGATCCATTTTGTTCATCAGTCGCCAAAGCTTGATCCCAAGCTGGATCCCATCATGCCGGAGGTCGCATCGATGGGAGCGTCGGTGTCGATCGTCGATTTCGATCGCGACGGATGGCCCGACATCTACGTTACGAACAGTGCGATCGGGAGCAAGAATGCTCTCTATCGCAACCTGCATGACGGAACGTTCAAGGATGTGGCCGGTGAATTGGGCATTGCCGACGTGAACCAGCCGGGCACGGGAGTTTCAACGGGCGCAGTTTGGGGCGACTATGACAATGACGGGTATGAAGATTTGTTCCTGATCAAATGGGGACGACCCGAACTGTTTCACAATGATCAGGGCCATGGCTTCACGCGCGTAACCGAGCAAGCCGGATTGCCGCGCTGGATCAATGGGAACACCGCCATCTGGTTTGATTACGACGGCGACGGACTTCTGGACCTCTTCGTCGGCGGCTACTATTCCGAAGACGTTGATCTGTGGCATCTCAGCACAACGCGCATCATGCCCGAAAGCTTTGAGTATGCCAGGAATGGCGGGCGGAAATATTTGTTTCACAATCTCGGCAACGGGAAATTTGAGGAGGTCAGCGCGAAAGTTGGCATCGACAGCCGGCGCTGGGCATTGGCCGCCGCCGCCGCCGATCTGCACGGGACGGGTCATCCGGATTTGTTCGTCTCGAATGACTATGGCGTATCCGAGCTCTACTTCAACGACGGGAAACAGTTTCATGAAGTCGGCAAAAAGACTGGCGTCGGCTTCGTTCCGAAGAGCGGCATGAACGCCACGTTTGGCGATATCCTCAATCAAGGCAGATATTCGGTTTACGTCTCCAATATTTCGGAGGACGGCGTTCTCATTCAGGGAAATAACTTGTGGGTACCGAAGGAAGGCACCGCCGGAGACGCCTTGCAGTATCAAAATCTGGCACGCGACTTTGGCGTCGAACTGGGCGGATGGAGTTTTGGTGCGCAGTTTGGCGATTTGAACAACGATGGAACGCTCGACCTGTATCTCACGAACGGTTATATTTCGCTCGACCGGAATCGTAGTTACTGGTATGACTTCTCAAGAGTCGCCGGTGGAAACAGCACCATCATCGGCGACGCCAAGAACTGGCCGGCATTTGAGGGACGCAGTTTGTCGGGCTATCAAAGCAAGCGAGTGTGGCTCAACGATGGTGCCGGGAAGTTTGTGGACGTTGCCCAGTCGGTTGGCGCCACCGATACTTACGACGGACGTTCCGTTGCGCTCGTCGACTTGTGGAATCGCGGCGTGCTCGACGTGGTTGTCGCCAATCAGAACGGACCACTGCTGCTTTACAAGAATACGGTAGCACCAGAGAACAAATGGATCGAATTTGAGTTGGAGGGAACCACCAGTAACCGCAGCGCGATCGGCACCCAAGTGACGCTGTTTTGGAATGGTCAGCAACAGGTGCAGGAAGTTTCTGGCGGCAGCGGTTTCGCCGCTGAGAACGACCGGCGGTTGCATTTCGGCCTGGGCCAGAATCCGCACATCGAGAAGGCGGTCATTCGCTGGCCATCGGGCAAAGTTCAAACCATCGACCAACCTGTTGTCAATCAGTTGCACAAGATGAAGGAGCCTGCATGAGCCAGCTGATGAGCGCGCCAGTTCTGCCCCCTCAGGCGCCAACTGAGAAGACGGCTTGGTTCTGCCTCGACAACCGCTACATCGCGCCCGCGTTCATTACCTGCATTCTCTTGGCCGGGCACTTGTCGTTCGGCATTCTTGAGAGCTACCAGAAGACACTGCTGGCTATCATTACAAGCATCGGTCTCGAACTGGTGATCGGGCGGATTTTCTTTCACAAATGGCTACATCCCGCCAGCGCTTATATCACGGGAATCAGCGTCGGCATTCTGGTGCGGTCGCCGGCCTTCTGGCCGTACGCACTGTGTAGCGCGATTTCCATCACCTCCAAATATGTGTTGCGGGTGAAGGGCCGCCACATCTGGAACCCATCCAACTTCGGCATTTCCGTGATGCTGTTTCTGGCTGCAGAGACCGTGGCCACGCTGAGCATCCAGTGGGGCAATTATCTCTTGCCCATGCTCGTGATCTGGGTGCTCGGCTCGGTGACGATCTGGCGACTGCGGCGCTTTCACATCACTGGCATTTATGTCGCGTCGTTCCTCGCCTTTGCATTCGTTCGAAGCTGGATGACCGGAAGCCCCTGGCAATCGGAGATTGCGCCGATTACCGGTCCCATGTACCAACTGTTCATTTTCTTCATGATTACCGATCCGAAAACCACGGTTCGGTCGAAGCGCGGTCAATCTCTGGTCGTGTTTCTGGTGGCTCTTGCGGAAATGGTTCTGCGCCTGGACCAGATCGTTTACGCACCTTTTTATGCCCTCTTTGTGGTGGGCCCAACGGCCATGCTGGTCGAGATTTGGCTGGATTCCCGCCGTGCGCGGGCCGCAAAATTAAGGGTGGCTAGTGACGGTTCGTAAAAGGAGTCCTCTCTTTCAGAGGCCACTCCCCAGAGGCTTCTCGTCCCTGCTCCTGATTGCTCTGTTCGCGTTGGCGAG
>Ga0181522_10001146_pt1 | contig 16685 bp, 12 predicted proteins | sample PEATcosm2014_Bin_27_FD_121103 | JGI IMG/M metagenome (GOLD analysis project Ga0181522, IMG submission 121103) | Peatland microbial communities from MTU Mesocosm Facility, Houghton, MI, USA - PEATcosm2014_Bin05_10_metaG | ecosystem: Environmental > Terrestrial > Soil > Wetlands > Peat | place... | reverse complement strand
GACAGGATCCATACAATAGTAGGTGCCATAGACACTACATTGTTTGTCATTGGTGGTTACTAAAATTGACCCAGGCTAATCCAAGATCCCGCCTATGGTCTTTTGGTGGCCATGGGTGAAAAATGACAAACATTAGGATCCATACGGTATGTCGTGGATGGTATCCCTGACTGGTTAAAGGCACAGCGGCTAACCTTGGTTGGCCCGATCACATGGGACGACAAGGATCCTAAACTCGCCGACGATCATGATGAACACGGACGGGCCGACCAATATCGTCAAAAGGAGCCCGATCTTGCCCACGCCCTTGCCTTTTGGCTCTTTTACGTTGGCGCCCGGCACGCGGTCAATCACTATGGCTCGTACGAGTTGCAAGTAAACGACTCTTTGAGGCTGTCGATTCGATTCTCACCCATCGGACGCAAGTCGTGCATATCGGCGAATACCAAGGCAAGATCCACGCCAGCCTGCGCTATCATAGCCTCGTGAACGAATGGGAAATCGCAGAGAAGGGAGACCGCGATGACTAACCACTGTCAATCTATCTTTTAATCCGCAAACAGTCCAAGAGCGAGTCCTATCAATTCTCCCATGGGTTTTGGAAGAGGCGGGCGTCGGCCCCTTGCTCTCATCGCGGCCCGTTCAGATGGGATATAAGGTACTACAGGAGGAGGAGGAGGCGGCGGCAGCGCCATGGTGATGGTAGGGCTTGTTGCTCCGCGAGCCATATGATAGACCGTAGCCAGGAAGCCCACTAAAAACGCGGCAATGATCAGGAGATCGGTGATCCCCTCGATCCAAGCCTGGCGATGCTCCGCTTCGGCCTCGAGCTGTGCGACATGACGCACAATCGCGCGGCCGAGCGGAATCAAGACATCGCCCGGAAGATCGACGCGACCCTGGTCCATCCATTGTGTATAGTACTCCATAAGTTGTGGGTCTTGCACAAAACGCCGCGCGCCTTCGATTAACGCATCCCATGCATCACGAACCAGGCGAGAATCGGGGTCCATTGAAGTACTAACTTGGCCCAGTGCCCGCTCTACCACGGGAATATGTTTGGCCTGCTATGCGGATGATCACGTAGATCCTAAAATAAAAAAGAAACCTCGCCCTGTCGTCACCGACCTGTGCGTTGGATGACGGACTCCTCCCCTCTCCCCATATTTTGGAACTTGTGTCTCCTCCACAAGCCTGTTGGCCAAGGGCGGGCTGTCCACGGCTCTGCTCGCCGCGACGGCCAAGAAGGGCTTATGGGCATGCCATTCCCATCTCTCTCCCTTACCATGGCCCTGAACACATGGACGCGCCAGGGCGGGGGGTCGCCGCAAGCCATGAACCCCGTCTACCCATTGGGCGCCAAGACGGCCAACGTGACGGTCGACTTGGAGGGCCAGCGCACCTACATTGCGCAATTGCAGGGCGTCCCATCCTCCATGGGCTACACGAATGCCTTCCTGGACCGCGGCGCGGGCCGTAATCGCGCGGCCTTTTACGCCTACCCGAGCATCCCCGACTTGTCGACCATGGAGGACACAGAGGCGAAACGACAAAGAGCCATTCGCTGTGACAAGAACGAGTTTGTCTTTGCCGAGCGCTACATGAGCCCGACGGCCATTGGCTCGACGCGCCGCCGAACCATGGCAGGCATGGGCACGACCACGGGCAAGGCGACGAGTCCGAATCGCGGCTCGCCCGTCTGCCGCCCGGTCAAGTCGAACCTGAGCTTGATCCCGAAACCGCCGGGCGCGTCCGAAGTGGAGCAGCGCATGAAGGTTCGCGCCATGCTGGATCCCATGGGCTTTGTGCCGGACGTGCAATCCACAGCGGACCGCGACGGGAACTTTACCGTTCAATTTGACGGGCTCATCACGCCGACGAACAATAGCGACTTGCCCATTGTCGAGGGCGATGACATTGAGGCGTACATTCCCTTGCCCTCGGAGCTCGAACATGGCTCGGGCACGGAGGAGCAGATCACGGGGGGCCGCGTCTTGGCCTGGATGAGGCCGGTGAATCGAAAAGCGCGCGACATGTTTGCGTTTTCGAACTTCCACGCGGCCATGGAGACCATCCGAGCCAAACTTGGCGCCACGGCGGGCAATGCGCTCTATCGACCGGCCGCGGGCGGTGGCGGCGGAGGGACCTGGCTCGTGCAGGATTTCAAGGAGGATTGGGTGCAATACTGGTACCAGTACCTACGGGGCCAGGCGGAAAACAGCGTCTTTATTGATGGACTCGCGCTTGATGACGCGGACTTTGCAAAGCGCACGCTTCAAAAGGTTTGCGATCGCTACTTGGCCATGGAGTTTGCCGACTTTACGCGCATTCAAGGAGAACTCCTCTGCTCCCTCCGTGACGCTAATTGCGAGCACGATCGCTTCATCATTGGCAAGGCGCTCACAACGGCACCCCAGGGTCAATCCTTTGACTTGGTCCCGCGCCGGCAGGGGTTTTAGGAGGAAGACGAGGAGATATGACTTCTTTCGCCGTATTGTATCTGAATATACCCCATGTGATCACGCTTACCTCATTTTTCCGGCATGAGTGAGCTTCATGTCATCCCGAAAACCGCGCAGGATAAGCATTGTCTTTGTCTCATGGCCGATACGGAATTGGTGCTCCTTAGGCGGGCGATTCGATCCATTTGGCGCCTTTTCTTGCAACACGATCATGGATGGATGGGTTTTCTGTCGCCCTTGCCCTTGTTTCGGCCCGCCGCCGTGGCCCATCTCCAGATTCACGCGCGCTACGAGGCCATGAACCATCGCGTCGCTTCGGTCAAATGTTACATTGCGCTCAAGGCCCAGACGCCAGGCGGGTTAACCAACGTTCCCATGCCCAAGGACGATGGGGCGCAATGGTTGTCGGGCTTTCTCCAGGAATACCGGAACATGAGTGTGGATTATCATGCCGTCTGCCGCGAAGTGGTGCTCGTTTCCTTGGCCTTTCTCATGATGATCAAGATGGACACGGCCAAGCACGCGCTCTTTGCCGCCCATTACGGCCCCAGTATCAACGAAGCCTTTGTCCGTCTCATGGTCGAATTGATTGGCGATGAGGATCCCAAGGTCGAGCACTCCACGTGGAAACAGCTCTGGGCACCCAAACTCGAATGGATGATGGATTCGCACCCGTATCTATGCCCTCTGACGGGCGAACGCTTCATCATGGGCGTGGCTTCCCTGAGCGAACGGGGCGTCGTGGAAGCGTGCGCGGCCGCCTTTCGCTGCGTCCTCAAGAACTGGGACACGACCCATGGCCTAGTGTTGCCGCGCGTTCGAACCATTCTCGAAGCGTTTGCGTTTGGTATGGAGCCCCTCTATGAGCAAGGCTGCACCCAATTGACGCACCTCTTTCACTGAACCGCGGCAACAAGCAAGCGTGCCGTTCACTGAACCATGGCAACAAGCAAGCCCGCGATTCGAAAAGGGGAAATCTGGTCATTTTTTCCTGGCCATGGACGATGAAGAACCGCGTTTAGTGCTAGATATATTCTCGCGTCTTGTTCAACTGGCACCCACCTCGGTCGTGGCAGCCCTGGCTCAAGTATCGCACGCACTCTTGAGATTGGTGAACGAATCGCGCCGGCTGGAGACCCCCGAGGATGCATGGCCCGATGTCTTGTTCGCCATTCCGCACGAAATGAAGATAAGCAGCACTGAATTGCTCCGCCGGCGAATTTATGAAAAGGGCCGGGTGGATCTCTTTCGCTGGAAGGCGTATCATTGGCCCGGGTTTCGAGAAAAGATGGCCATATGCCGCGTGGGCCATGCGACGACCGAAGAAGAATGTACCATGATGCTTATCCAGTCTCAAAAAGAATGCAAACGGGGCAAGTGTCCCGTATGGTGGCTCACATGTGGCACGGACTATCCATACATCTTTCACTGGAAGCTGAATGCGTGTTCTTGCCAGTCTTACCCAGGGGCATCCGGTCCGTGCCTCGGACTGCACTCGCGGTATGGGGATGGCTACACGACTTTATCCGATCTCTTATCGAAGCATCCATTGGCGCCCATGTTTCGCGCTTTTTTACTGGAACGATGCGAGGAATGCCATGCCCTTCCACCCAAGGGTTGCTTTACATGCAGCGGGTGCATGATCGCGCGGTATTGTAGTATCGAATGCCATGAAGCCGCCTGGTCTACTCACAAGAAGACCTGCGCCAATCATCGCACTCGTTCCGACGATCCGCATGCAACCCGCGCTGAAACTGAGCCCCGTCGAGGATGGCCAACGAAAGAAACCATCTCCTTCCAAGCATATGTTGGAGCATGGAAAGGGAAAACTTGATCTCTGGAAACGATAGCATGAAAAAGACACTCCGTTGTTCATGAACGTAGAAAGACTAGCTCTGTCCCACCTTGTCAACATCCCCACCTCATTTCCCCTCCATGGCGGCGGCGACGCATGTCATCCTCTTAACGTCGGATATGCAAGAGCGCCGCATCGCCGTCTCGGATGTGACTCCCTTTGACTTGTTGACGAAACTCTACATTGGGTCTGAATCATGGACGCCCAAAACCGCGGGCACGCATGCCTTGGGATGGCCTATTCGGACCATGGAATGCCCGGCCGTAGTCCTGGACGAATTGATGAAGATTGTTCACTTGGTCACGACGCCGACGCAAGCCTGGGTCCGATTGCCGCCGTCCCTGGAACAACTGGGCTATACGATTACGGAATGGCGAAAATGGTTGAGCAGGTACGATCTGGCCGCCGGGACCAAACGCGGGCGGGGCGAACAAGAGGAAGAAGAAGGGGAAGAAGGGGTGGTGATCACGCCGGCGAGAAAGAAAGCGCGCGTTTCCGCCAAGGCCGAGCCCGTGCTGAATCCCATGGAACTCAAGGCCCAGAAGATTGGACTCGCCCTTGGCGCCTATATCCGCGACAATCACCCGGATTACCCAGCCTTTTTCAATGGGACGAAAGCAACGATGGAACTGGAAATCGTGGGGCGCTTAAAAGACGCGGTTGGGGTTGACTTACCTGAGACCGAACTCGACGTCCCGGAGCTGGGAACCATCAAGCTTGCTGGATACTGGGAGCAGTTGGACGGATCCTGTCTCACTCTATTCTGTGCTGCCGTGGGAAGCGTCCTCCATCCATGTGCCATCTTGGAGCATAAAGCAACATACCGCTCTACGTATGTCCACCCGGGCGATGATCCCCGATGGCACGATAATCTGTCGGCGATCCAATGGCCAGCCTCCGCCATGGAAGGGATGGCGGATCGAGTATTTCGTACCAATACGATCTTATTCTACGGTCTGACCATTGTTTACAAAGAGGTCCTGCCTACTAAACAAGGGCGAGGACGCGGGCGCTGACATTTCTTTTAATGTTTTCTCACACATGGAATAAGAACCGTTTTAGTCATCGCTCCCGCTCCTCCCTCTACTCGCGGGGCGTGAGGATCATGAGCGTAACAATGCCCGTGAACTTGGGCTGCATCGGGGCGCGCGTTCCCACTTGGCTCCCGACGAAAAAGGACGGGTTGCTCGCCAGTTTGCCCGTGGCCAGCGACGTGTACAGGTGGCGCGACAAGTGGAGCGCAAACTTCTCTGGAATGAAGCGGTGAATCGCCTTGGCCAGCGCCAGCGCTTTGGTGCGGTACTTGACATAGGCCGTCCAGGGCATGCGCACCCAGCCATTGGCGTCGGCCGTCAGCTCCTCGTTCATAAACCGGCCCTCCTCGTCCGTGTCCAGGTTGTACGTGTCAATAATGGGCGTCTTGTCCTCGACGAGCGCGTACCCTTCTGCCTTGTGCTCGTGCACGCAGTCCTTAAAGGCCTCCTCGCCAATCCGAATCACCTCGCCAAACGTCTCGAGCGCGTGCTGGTGCAGTTCGCTGTGATCGCGCTCGGGCAAGAGGTCGAGCGGCATGGGCTTCCCGTCGGCCTGGCTAATCTCCTGGCCCTTGATGATCACCTCCACCTTGCCATCGCGCACGCCGTGGCCCGATTCGCCCGGGCGCGCCGCAATGTCCGGCAGAGAAAGACGCTGATCGCAATCGTGGCTCGTCGAAAAGTCAACGGAAACGCCCTGAACGACGGCAATGGCCTTGCCCGAGGTGAGCAAGCGGCGGTAGTCTGCGGGCAACTCCAACTCGAGCGTGCCCCGATTCTCGCTAAACTCAATCACGGGCGCGCCCAGTGAATTCTTGGGCAGCGTCGCCTCCTCCTTGTAGTGCAATTCATCGCCCTTGCTTGAAAAGGGCACTTCAATGAGTGTTTCAATGTCGTATTCGCGCGGCATCTTCTTCTTCATCTTGTGGTGATGATGATGACCTTCTCCATCGTGGTGTCCCAGAGCTGAACCTTCCTCGGTCACCATTTCCTCGCTCTCGCCTGTCGTATCCGGGGCCTCATCTTCTTCCCCGTCGCCATAGGCTGCCAAGCGGGTCGCCGCCAGGGGCGCTTGCTTCTTCTGCGACGCCGCCACGAGTTGCTCAAAGGGATCGTCGAGGGTCTTGGGTTGGGCCTCTTGATAGGCCTTGGTCGTCACGGCCATGTATCGCGTGAGACCCTTGGCCTTGGGCGGGACCGCGGTTACGACAGAGGAGGTCGCGGGCGAAGAGGAAGACGACGAGGATGCGGCCCAGGCGTCCAAGGTCGCATCGGCATTCAGTCCTTGTTTCTTCATCCCAAACGAGTGGAAACTAACAGTATCTCCACGTGGATTTACTGGATAGCAACACACGACGCAAAACAAGTCCTTTGGTTCAGAAGCCACAAGACGGGCCTAGCACTTTAGAAAAAACAGGCACCTACGGTAGGCAGGATCTTATACTCGTAGCCACCCGCGAATCGTGCGCGCGCGCTTGTTGGCAGGAATGGCCGATACGCGACCGCCGCGAATATGCTCGGCAATGGCTTTTCTCAGCCCGTTTTCCGCCTCTTGTAGCGCAATGGCACCCTGATACTTGTGATTCATGTCCGTCTTGTAGACATTGTCGCTCTGGAGGCCGCGCTTGGCTTCCACGGCGCCCAGGTAGACGGCAAAGGCCGTGGCGAGATCCGGGTAGTGAAAGACAGCCGTCAGCTCGTCCAGAGACACGCTATCGCCAAAAAACTTGCGCACAAAGATCATGCCGAGTCGCAGGAGCGCCTTGAAATGCGACGAAAAGTAGAGGCGACCCGAGAATTCAGGCCGCGCCATGTAGTCCGCCGACGGCGAAAACAAGTCGTCGCGACGCAAGTAATCCGCCACGGATTGATCGCTAGCGTCATACGGCAAACGCGTGCGTAGCTTGGCATCCAAGTCATCCACGGCCTTTTGCCACTCTCGAACGCGCGAAATCCATACCATTTCCGCGGCTCCCCCTGCTGCCGCGACGGTGGGCGAGCGCGAATCCGGTTGACTAAACGCCCAGACGACAAAACGCAGCCAGAGCGCAATACTGGCCCAGGGCACTTGTTCAATCAAACGCGGCTCCGTCGTCAAGAGGGAAGTGGCATTCTCGGCGAGAAAACGAGCCGTGCCCTCGGCGCCCGCTTCTTGGAAAAGGCGCGTCAAAAAGGCCGTGCGGGCGGTGCGGCGCGTTTCTTCTTCCAAGACTTGCTTCTCGGCCTTGGCTTGGTCCTCGGGCAAGAGAGGAGCGAGCAAGCCACTCACGTCGGGCCCGCTGGTCAAGTCAAAGGGCAATTCGAGGTGGCGATTGGGGTCAGTGCGGAGGCGAACTTGACGCTGGCGGCCAAACCCAGCAGGCGGGTGCATCCATGACTGAACGCGTTCGGCCAAAACATGGGTGATAATAGGCAAGGTGACGGTTTGGATCATAGATGTCGTGGCGATTTGATCTGGGGTAAGAATAGTGCGCGGTGCAACTCCAACAGGGAACGCTCCGTTGAAGACATCAGGGAGGAACAGCGATACATCAATGGTAGGTTCCCGTGTATAGTTGATATATCGTTCGAGAATCGGGTAGTTGGCGGACCCAACGGCCGGGATGTCCCCTGAACTGACACGCTGGATCGGATTATTGAGTGCGTCCTTCGTGGTTTGATAGAGAGCGAAGAGTGTCCCCGGCAGCAACGTACCCAATCGATCATCGAAATCATCAGACCGAGCCCCTAGCGGAGGTCGATCCGGCCGATTGGCCAGTAAGACCGTGTCGGTTTCTAGGGTCATGCCAAAGAGTCGTTCGGGTCCCGTCCATTCGGCAAAGAAGCGGGCAAGAAGTGGCGCACGTGATCGGTCCAGGAGATCACAGACTTGAATGTAATCCGCGAGGCATGGAACATGCGAGTATTGGCCGCCGGTCCGTCGGCCCAGGAGACGGTTGTCACGCAGCAACTGCTCCCGGAGCTTGGGGTAGACAAGGATGGATCCAAGGTCCCTTACTTGACCAGAAATGGTGATCCAGCTTGCATTCGATATTCCCATGCCCGGGACATCCAATGTCACGTATTTTTTGTTAATATTCGTGTCAAGTGCCTGTGCAGTCGGGACATCCTGGATTGGGAGGGGCGCTTTCCCAAACACCTGGCCAAACAAGAGCAACCAATCCCACCGTAAGAGATGCCCAGAAGCCCCATCTTCCACCAACGAGCGCTGGTCAGGATTGGGGCCGCTGAGGGAGGTGGCCCATATCAAGTCTGGGTATTCATCATCCGCGGCCAAGTCGCGTCCTTGGGCGAGTGGGGTATCCGGGTAGGCGAGAATGGGGTTCGCATCGAGCGCCCGCCGGCGAACCACGAGCGTCTTGGTGGCATCCATCCCCGGCAAGGCATCAAATGCCATGCGTAATTGATAGAGGAGAATCGCGGAGAGCCACTGGGACTGTCGCTTAATGCTGTTTAGGAGCCCATTTCCAATCGCAGGGGTAACGACGGGGGCTGCTGGAGCGGCGACACCAAAGCCATCGCCGGGCAGCCGACCCCAGACGTCGCGTTCAAGGAAATATGCCATGGTGGCGACGCGGTAGTATCCATTCGACGCGCCGTCGTCCAGGAGAACGGCGCGGATTCCAGAGTAACTAGGACTCGTCGACCATGACGCCGCAAACCGTGTCTTATCGAGGTCGAGAATGGATCGCATGCCATTCTTGACGCTGATCGGAATGGGGTCGGTGGGATCGTCAGCCTTGATGCAGGCGCCCAGTACCTCCTCATATTGCCATCGCCACTCGTACGGCATGAGCAAGCAGCCGCAAGGGTGAGCGGCATCCGCGGCCGTCGGTGGCAAGACATAGTCCCACGTTCCCAGTCCACGAGTCTCCAGTAAATCGCGCGCCGGGCCCATGATACGATCCGCGACATAATTGGCCTCAAACGCGCGACGCGCGAGTTCACTGCGGGCCACGCGCAGTTCATTTACGACGCGACTGACGCCCGTCTCTTTGAGCTTGAGGCGCAAGGCTTCCTCGGCCTCTTTTCGCGCGACCGCCATGGCAGCGACATTGGCGCCTTCATCGTCAAGATAGAGGGTCCGCGGGCGTGAATTCATCCCGCGCGAAAGCTCCATGAATTGATAATCTTCATTTTCTTCCTAAACACGAGGGGAAGGAGGGGGAGATACGGCGCTAGCATACTTTAATGTCTTGCCCCCGGTGCACCAGTGCTTGATAGGGTATGTTAAAGGGGCCTAATGCTTCTTGTCCGGGCGCCAATCGTTGTGTGTTCCGATCGCGCACATAGCCTCCTTGCGCGGGATATCGTCTCCCAGGCAATTCCAAGTGCTGAATCCCTTCTTGACCCTCATGAATACCCAATGGAGCGGCGGCGGTCGTGGGAATCAAGGTTCGAAATGCGGGGAGATGAGAAGAAAAGGGGGGAAGGGGTTCTTCCTCTTCTTCTTCCTCCTCCTCCTCCTCTTCTCTCCAATCCACTGGACGCCGCCGTTTAGTGGACATGGAGAACTAGCATGCATCCCATCCCCTATATCGAACCCCCCGTGTGCACATAGACATGAATATACACATTCTCTATTCACCCGTGTTCCAAAAGTCAAATCGCTCCATACAGGGAGTGCAGCTTCCCCAGGCCCTCCTCGCAAATGGTCAAGGCGCGATCGCCGGCATCGACAAAATGGTCGGGTCCCGCCGTGGCGGCATCCAAGGCATGCAAGAGTTTCGCCATGGTCGTGGCCGTGCCCGCGGGATCCAGGAGTTTGGGCGTGGATAGTTCGCGACCCAGGGCCGCCGCCAAGGCCGCTCGCAACTCGGGGCGTGCCGCCAAGGTGGTTAGCTGGGCAATGGCCTTTTGCGTCTTGGTCGCGAGCGGCCCCGTGGTGGCCGTGACCAAGCCGGCGCGCGGCAAACACACTTGATCCTGCTGCATTTGCGCCCGTTTGTTCGCGGGAATGGCCGGCAAGACGTGCGCCGCCAAGGCATGAGCCACCAAAACGGCCGCCTCCTTGTTGATCTTGACATTGCTCGTGCCGCTGGCCAGGGAACGGAAAATGGCCGTGGCCTTGGCCCGATTCTCGTGCGTTTCATTGGCCAAGGCAATGAGAGACGCCAAGTCGCGCGCCGCGTCGTCCACTTTCAATTGATCGTCGGCCGACAATGCCATGGCCGGCTCGCCAAACTCCTTGCGCGACTTTTTCTTGTCATAGACGACAATGGAATGCAGCACATCAGCAAAGGGGCGCGCGCCCTCGGACCCCGCCGGCACAAAGACGAAGAAGAGCGTGGCGTCATTCCCGGGCGCGGCCCACACACGATCCGCCAAGCCTGCATTATCGCGCGCCTCGCCTTCGGGCACGCGTCCCGTGTACTTGACCGCGTACATGCCACCCGCGTACTTGCTCAAATGCATGCGCACGTGCATGCCCTGGATCACACCCGGCTCCAGGTTGCGGTCGAGAAAGAGGGCGCGCGTCAAGTTGCGATTGCGCACATTCAATTGATTCAAGTGCACCTTCTTGTTCTTGGAACCGGGCACTTTGACGTGAATCTTCATGATATGCGCCTGCGCCTGGTCCACCACCTCGCGATCATGCGTCTTGTCCCCTTCTGTCGTGACGCGCAAAATCACACTGTACGTGACTTCGCCCTCGGCGCGCTCCTCGTCTTGCGCCACTCTGACTCCTTCCTTGGTCGTCAAGTCGCTCAGTTCCGTCTCGCTCGCGTCTGCCAAGAAGCGCGCAATCCCCGCCTCTTCCTTGTTCAGCCGTCCCGAACCCACCGTCGCTGGCGCCAAGGGCTGGGGTTTCGTCCCGCGAAGCCGCGTGTACAGCTTGCTAAACCAGCCTTTAATCGCGCCCGTCTCCGTGCCCTCTGGGATGAGCACGTTCGCCGTTACGGCGCTCGCCTTGACGGCGTCGAGCTGCCGTTCCAGGAATTCGCTGTGAGAATCCTCCTCGAGGGAGAGGGTGGGATCGTCAAGCAGGGCCTCGGCAATGGCATGGCGTTGGTCGTCCGGTAAACTCTTGGCAATCGCGCGCACTTGCTGGTCGAGTTTGGCCAGAGAGGCCGTGGTGCCCAGGAGTTCCTGGGTCAAGGGGTTGTGATCCGCGAGCGGGAGGCCCAGGAGCGCGTGGCCCATGATTTGGCGTTGATGAAAGGCTGTCGTCAAGGTGAAATAGGGCGTGCTCGTCTCCTCCTCGTCATCTTCGCGCGATTTCTTGCTCTTCTTTCCCTTGCTGTAGTCCTTGGTCTTCTTGCCGCGGATCGAGCGCCAGGCATTCTTGACGCGCTGCCAAAAGGAGTCGTCCAGACTAACCGCCTTTCCATTCATGGCCGATTGCAAGATGGGCGTCAATTGCAGCGTCGTGTCGTGCATAATTGCCTCGGCCATCTCGCGTTGTTCATCCTCGTCGCAATCCAGGTCCGCCGCGGCCCACTGGCGTATCTTGGCTTGGAGCTGCGAGAGGCCGGGCGTTTCGGAGATAAACTGCTTGGTCTGAGCATCTTCAATCGGTCGCCCGAGCAATGTATGGCCAATGAGGCGCCGAAGATGCCATTCGCTTCCTTCAATCAGGGGTGGGAGATCCCGGCTTTTGCTGACAGGAGGAGAATAGGCAGCGCCCGCTCCAGGAGTCGTGTCTTCGGGCAGGGAGGCCAGGAGGGCCCTAATGCCAAAGCGCGTAGACATGATGAGCAAACGAACTAGCATGATGGTTCCATCCCGTTGTGTTTGTTGCACGCCGTCATTCCGATTTGCGCGGGGCTTCCCTCTTCTTGTCACGGCCGGGCATGGATAAACAAAAAATACATGGCAGCCTACGCGGGCGATGGTGGCAGCACCTCTTGCAAACCACCTTGCTGGGCGGCTGGGGCTTTGCCGTGGGCTTGTTTCTCTTTCTTTTATCGCTTCTCTTGCGTGGCGTGGCCTGGTTCTACACGCGGCCCACCTATCAAGCGGCCCATACCCACGGCGATCGACGGGATCGAAGGCAATATCGCGAGGTGCATGACAAGGTGGAATGGCAAAAACAACAGAAGCGATACGAGGAAAGGATGGGTTTATTCGCCGTCTCATGCCGTCTCTTTAAATGGATGGTTGGATTATGGCTCATCTTGGGTCTTCTCCTCGTGCTCGATGTCGTCCGACGATGGTGGTGGTGGCGGGGGACTGGATGACGCCAATCCTTCTTCTTCATTCCCTGGTTTCATTCCATAGAGATCCACAAGGGGATGGGTCTCCTCGAGAAGGACATACTTATCCGGGATCTCTGGCTTGGTGGCGTCCGTGACGAGGTCTTGGAGGGCCTTTAGCGCCACTGCAGCATCCTTTGCTTGACTCGGGAACAATGGAGGAGGCTCGCTCGTCATCGTTTCCTCCTTCTCGCTCCCCTTATCTTCACGGGCAAGGATACGCGATCGCTTGGTCATGGCCGCGTCCGCCTGAAGCGCCACGTCCCACGCCGTATTGTTCCCGTCTTTGAGAATAAAGTCGTAGAGCACGCGATTGGCTTGCTCCTCCTTGAACATGTAGAGCGGGGTAAAGCGCATGGCAATACTCGTGGTATTCTTCGCCTTGTCTTCCCCGGGCGGGAGAATCTTGGTCTCCAGCACGGTATTGGCTGAGAATCGCCGCATATCGTCGGCCGCGAGCTTCTTTCCACCCTCGGTCCCTTGAATCGTGCGCGGGAAGGCCATGTTGATGCGCGGATCCTCCGCTAGGGCTTGGGGACCCAATTCGTCAATCAAGTGCTGACCATAGGCGCGGAACAGCAAGAGCATGCTGGCGCGCAACGGGGCATGCAGCAAATGGAGCCAAGCGCAGGCGGCTTCGTCGGCAGGGAGGGGCTCCTCCTTGTTGTACATGACGAGACGTTTGACCGCGTCCGTCGGCCAGGTCATGGTGAGTAGGAGGACGGGAAGGCCATCGGAATCGTCCAGGGTCATGAGAAGGTGGTCTGGTTTCAGGTCGTCCAACTCCACGGGATAGAAGCCCCTGGCATGGCATTGTCGAATGAAACGCTTTTGCACGTGTTTGCCAAGCATGCGCTCCGACACGATACGATCCACGCGGGGGTGAATCCAAGGGATGAGCATGCGCGCAATCTCTACGGTCGGATCCAGGGGCTTTTCGTCCTTCTTCTTCTTCGTGTCCTCCTCTTTCTTCTCTCTTTTCGTATCTTCATCGGCCCGGTGTGGCGTCGCATCGGCTTTCTCCTTCTTTTCCGCTGCCTCCTTGTCCTTTTCGGTAATAGAAATATACCATCGCACGGCTTGTTCATGTGCGCCGTGGGCATCATCCCAGTCGAGTTTGACCCATGTTCCATTTCCATGCGCCGGGTCGGGATCACAGGGTTCGACATGGGTCGTGAGATCCTCCTCGTGTCCATGCGCCAACCGCGTCAATTTCACCAGCGGCGTCCCCGGTTCCACCCATACCCATTTTCCTTCTTCCTTGTCCTTGACCGTCGTGGACCATAGTTTTTTAGCGTCCCCGTAGGCGCGCAGCTCCTTGTCGACTTGGCGCATAAACTCGTCCTCTCGTTCTTGTTTAAAGTGGGCTTCGGCCGTTTCCTTGGTGCGCGTCGCCCAAATGAGCATGGCGCCATAACTCGGGCTGTCATCCATGTGTTTCAGCAGAGCCTTTCTCACCTCTTCGTTGGTTTCCGCCTCTACAAGGGTCGCGAGGGTCACAAGGGTCGCATAGGGGCGATCATCGGGCTCTTCTTCTTGGTCCAAGTCGAGTTTGAGCCGGGTCACGCGCGGATCGTCACGAAGGGTGGTTTCGTCGAGAAGCGGGGAGCCATACAAGGCATAGGGGACCTGGCATGAATGCAAAGCGAGTTGGCGCAATCGTTTTTCCAATTCGTGTCGTCGTTGGTATTCATCGCCCGAGACGGCACTGCGCAAGGCATGGCGCGCGGCCGAGGTGGGGGCAATCCCGGCTTTAATATCATCTGCTGCTTTCTTATCCTCCGCGGTCGCTGACATGAGAAAAAGGGAGTGAAGAGACCGCGCTAAGTTTATTAGTCATCCTCCCCTCTAAACATGTCCTGTTTCCCTTCTTCCTCTTTCCATTGCCGATTCCAGGCGCGCAGCTTGTCCAAGACATCGTTCCAGAGACGAAGACCCTGCTTCCCGAGACGGGAGAGATACCCAGCCCCATCGACGTCCTCTGGGTCCATGCTCATCCCCGTGCGGTTATGGTCAATGTTCGCGGGCAATTCCACGATCGTTCGGGCATAATCCATGTTCATCCGCGTCGACATGGGATCAAGCACGGCACGCGGTCGGTCGTGTTCATCCTTCTTTTGGCAGGATGCCAAGCGACAGCCAAGCTCATGTCGGAACATGTCATGCCCACGATCATGCAGTTTAAGCGCACGGCGAAGGACGCGGTACACCTCCATATTATGTAACGTATAGTCGCCACCCATGTCATACTGCTGGATACAGTAGCGAACGGGGTAACTTTCGCGCGACACCAAGGAGTAAGCCGCCATACGAGTGCATACGGCCAAGCATGGCGAAGACGCGGCCGGGTCAAACCAAGGGCCCGACAAGGCAAACTGAATGGCCGACTGATCGAAACAAGCCATTGGCGTGGCGCCCATGGGATGTTCTCCTATACACCCAGCGGCATGCCCCGCCAGGCGATTCCAGGCACAGCATTGGATTTGTTTATTCAGAGTGGAGGCCACGGTCGGGCAGTGAAACGTAAAAGGAAGCGGCGCACCCGATACCCTGGCCAAGCGTTCCATGAGCGGGTATGGGTTTGCCAATTGCGACAGGTCCAGCCATATATCGACATCCCCGTACACGTCGGTTAATTCAGGCTGAATCCCAGGCGCGCGACAGAGACGCAAGGCGTCCAAGACAGCGGCCCGGGATGCGCCTCCTGCAATCACGACGCCTGGATTGCTCGCTTCCCAGGTATGAGATAACCAAGGCCGCACGCGCCGCGCCAAGGCTGTTTGACTCAGGGCGAAGCGGAACATGGCCGGGTGAAGATCAAAGAGCATGGCCACATCGAGTTCGGCCGAGATAAAGGCCAAATGGGATCTGTGTTTGCGAATATCCATGCTGCTGCCAGTGTATTCTGCGACATAGCGCCGAATCGTCGCCATGAATCCACCCACTAATCGCCGCATCCCCCAACTCGTCGCCGCGAACCGACAGTGCGACCGAACATCCAGATTGAGATCCACTTCTTTCCATAATTCATCAAACAAGATCAAGGTTGCGTCCGACATGAATAAGAATGACACTGTATGGCTTCACCCATGTGATGCCGACAGGCGCGTTTTTCACACGTCGCTTAGTAAATCCTCCTCGAGTCGCCATTCGCCAATCAAGGGTTGCATATTCCACGCTCCTTGCATGATACGAAGGCGTTCGGCCATGGCGGGGCTGAAAAAAGAAACGTCCGCGATTTTCTCATCTTGGATGCCACAGGCAAGCAGCAAATGCGCGCGCTCCCAGAACCGTTTCGCCCGCGCCATGGTTTCCTCATCCATCTTGTAGACGTAAAACGCGGGCAGCGATCCTTCATTCACCACGAGAATCTCCTTAATATCCGCGTCGGGCCGCTGCATGTCGTGCCGTAGATACACATAAATCATCCGCAAGAGTTCTTCCAAGCGAGAAGGCCCCTTGATCGGCCCCACTTCGTCCATGGGATGGCCTGGCGATCGGATGGTCGGGACGCGCACCGGCGGAGGCAAGACATGATGAAACGCGGCTGTGCAGAGATCCACGGGCTTGTACGAGCGATAACTGCGAATGAGTTTGGTGGCCGCGTCTTCGAAACTCAATTCGCGTGTTGCCCGAAGATCCATGGTGAGCAAGTCGACGAGATTCGTCTTGCCAATGAGCCAGGCCAAGAGCCGGACCATGTCGTCCCCTCGAGCCGGAGCGGGGTGCTCTCGATCGACGCGTTCGAGAATGTCCTTGAGTCCATGGTGCCATTCCATCATGCGCGTCATCTCGAACCGCAGGATGCGATAGCGCGGGACCCGGTTCGGCAAGGCGCGCCAGGCCTCCTCCAAATGAGGATGCGCGCTTTCCCGGAATTGCGCCCGGTACGCGTCCTGCCACTGGGGCCAGAGCGCGCGGTCTACATCGTCGGGCGGGGTGCCATGTAGGGCGATTCGAATGTATTCCAGGGCTGGACTGGCCTGATTCTCGGGTCCGGCCTGCCTCGCCATCATCAAGGCCAGGGCATGCGAAATCCAGGGATCGAGTTCCACTTTCCATTGATGACATGGATACAAGGTGGGATCCGGGGCAATGGTTTCCCCCGTGTTTAGGCGATAGGCGGGCACTCGGAGGG
>Ga0181522_10001143_pt1 | contig 16703 bp, 17 predicted proteins | sample PEATcosm2014_Bin_27_FD_121103 | JGI IMG/M metagenome (GOLD analysis project Ga0181522, IMG submission 121103) | Peatland microbial communities from MTU Mesocosm Facility, Houghton, MI, USA - PEATcosm2014_Bin05_10_metaG | ecosystem: Environmental > Terrestrial > Soil > Wetlands > Peat | place... | reverse complement strand
TATGGCTTATATAGTCAATAGATTCGTTTGTCAGGCTTTTGTGCCCTGCCGCGCCGCTATTGAGGGCAGTTCGCCAGTTCGCCTGAGATATTCTGCATAATTCGGCGGCGGAACGAAAGGCGGCCGATAACCCGTGTGGTTATCGAATCAATCGATGAATCCTGCTTTGAACGCCCAGGCAGTGTGTCGGATGTGTGCGTTTTTTTGCTGCCTAATCAGAAAAACTCATGTAAGCCGAAAGATATGCTCGCTCACGTGAAGGGCAGACATTTCTGACGCTTCCTTTGGATTCGGTCAGTCACGACGCGCCGATCCAGTTTCATGGAATGTCTTGTTCTGCTCCCTTTGCCCATTGGTTGCATTCCCCCAGTTGATCCCAAATCTTGTCAATGTTTTTGAGTGATTCAGGCGAAGCGTATGGGTGCTTCAGTCCTTTGAACATAGCTAGATCTAGAGGCCGCATTGGAACAACCTGTCGGCCAATTGCGGTGAAAAGCAGAAGGTCAGTGATTATTCGCTCCACTCGAACGAAAGCACGCTGAACCTCGTCAACGTCAGACAATTTTATCCCGGAGAACGCAAGCGAGCCGCGAGAGTCTTCGGTCGCCGCATGTGTCATCCGTCCAAGTCATCGGATACAAATGCGAGCGTCGCCGCGCTGGCGTCATCATCGAGGGTACAAACGGCCCATGCAATAGGCCCCAGGGGGAAAATGCAAATTCGCGGCTTTCTCGCAAAGACGATGTACCTCTTCATAATTGGCACTCGCGTGCTCGCCATGAAACAGCAGGTTTGCCAGCTTGATTTGAACCTCTGGCTTGCCATTTTCCGCTGCTTTGCGGTACCAGTTGATTGCCTCGCTTGAATTCTGACCCAGTTCGTCACCCTTTTGATACATGTCGCCGATCTTTTCAAAAGCGTCACACTCAAGGGTTCCCGTCTCTTCTTTCATTTGTTTAGTCGCATTGATAGCGGCCGGGTTGCCGACTTTCTCGGCCAACAGAAACCAGGCATAAGCCGAGACCATATCTGCACCTACCCCGTCTCCGTTGTAGTAGGCAGTGCCGATGTTGTACATGGCGTTCAGGTTCTCCTTTTTTGCTGCCTTGCGATACCATTTGACGGCTTCGACTTTGTCCTGCTCTACGCCACGCCCCAACCTGAACATTAGACCGACATCATTCTCAGCAATGGCATTTCCTTGTTCTGCCGCCGTCCGGTACCACTTCATGGCAAGCGCGTAGCTCTGCGGCACGCCTCTGCCAGCTTCGTAAGCTTTGCCAAGAGCAACCTGGGCACCAGGATCGCCTGCTTGGGCCTTGGCCTCGAGTTGACTGATCGTGCTTGGGGACGACGGGTCGGGTGCTGGGGACTGCCCCAGCATGACTCCTCTCTGAAGTAGAGAGAATAATGCCCAGCCGAAGAATGATGAATGAAATCCGATTTGACTTATACATTGGGATGCCCCGACGGTCTGCTGCCGAATTAATCAGTCTTGTATCACTTGCATAGGCCCTGGGCAATACATTAGTCGGGGAGCAAACCTCGCATTTTACGATGACTGTTGTAATCAGGGCTTTGGTACGCATTGACCCCTGTGACTGGGATTTTGAGTGTCGTGCGATCTTTCGCCAGCCGCAGAATAACAGTGCTTATGAAGGTCCGATCGCCAAACTGTTAAAGAACTCTTCATACACCGGAAGTTGAACATCATCCCTCGTCTCCGCCGCTGCCATCGAACAGGCTCTCTGAAGTCGAATAGCTGCTGTCGGGATTCAATAAGAAATTCGCCAATTTATTTGTTTTGTTTTTGTTTTTTTGTTTGTTTGTTCCGGGGTGTGTGCCTGCGCCTTCGTGAATTCCTGTCAATCCAAGACTCAACACCGGCTTCGCGAGGCGACGCGATCCACAACTTGCGCGGAATTATCGACGCTAACTAAGACTCGATCGCAGCAAGTCTTCGTAACGGGATAACGAATTGCAGATCTCAGCCGGGTAGGCCAGTGCGGTGCACAAGATCTTGGAAGCGCGGATCGGAACGGAGAGGATCGAAGCCCGGGCGCAGCAGGACCCCCGGGTTAAATCGCTCTTCGTAGCCTTTTTCGAGCCAAGTTATGGCTTGGTCCGTATCTCCGAGAGAGGCATAAATCATGGCGATTTCGGCAGCATTCGAATAGGTAGAGTTTGAGCGCTTCTTCAGATCGCTTAGCAGCTTTGTCGCTTCGCTCTTCTTTCCGGCTGCGACATAGGCGCGAGCAAGATTAGCAATGCATGTCGGACTATTTGCAGAAAGCCGCACTGCCATTTGCATTTCCGCGATTGCCATATCGTACATATGTTCTTGAAGGTAGGCTTGGGCGAGTTGATTATGTGCAAGGGCAAAATTAGGATCCAATTCGATCGTCTTGCGGCTTTGTCGTATGGATTCGTCGTAAGAGTGCGCAAGGACGAGGAGTTCTGCCAAGTCGGCGTTAATGATAAGAGATAGCGGATCCAAGTTTTCCGCTTTTCTCATTTCCACAATCGCTTCGTCATACCGACCTAATAGGCTCAAGTGCCACGCATACCAATGGTGAGCGGTTGCGTAGCCTGGGTTCAGTTCGATGGCCCGCCGAAATTCCTTCCCGCCAGAGTCCAAATCCCAGTCGAATCCATCCAAGACGAATGCAAGCGAGTTATGAGCTTCGCCGAGCGAGCCGTCCAATCCCAGAGCTTTCATCGCCGCCGCCTTCGCATTGGGGAACGCTTCCTTGGGAGCCATCACTGCGTATTGCCAGTCTCCCGATAAAGCATAAGTGTCGGCTAAGCCAGAATAGGCTTGAGCATATTTCGGATCCTCTTCGATTGCCTGCTTGAAATAAGCCAGGGCGACCTTCAAACCATCCGCCGTTCGCTTGTTCCAGAAGTAGCGCCCTTTAAGATAGGACTCGTAGGCCTCCGGATTAACAACCCTTACGTTGTTGAGGGCGGCTTGTTCCTGCGGAGTCAAATTGATCCGAATCTTATCTGCTATGGCACCGGCTACTTTTTTCTGGAGGGTCAAGGTATCGCGCAGATCGCCTTCATAGCTCTGGGACCATAAGTGCTTATCCGTAGAGGCCTCGATCAGCTGCGCCGTGATGCGGACCTGATCGCCGGAACGGAGCACGGTGCCTTCTACCACAGCGTCCACGTTCAGCTCACGAGCGATCTGCGGAAGGGGCTTGCGCGCTCCCTTATATACCATGACGGAGGTGCGAGAAATTACCCGTAAAGCGCTGATCTGCGCTAGGTCAGTGATCAACTCGTCCGTCATGCCGTCGGCCAAGTAATTCTGTGAAGCGTCGCCGGAAAGGTTCTCCAGCGGAAGCACCGCGATAGATCGGATGCCGGTGGGAGCATGGGCCCGCGAACGAAATAGCCAAACGGAGAGAACCGCCAAACTCAGGACGAGGCCCAAGCCGACGATGATCCAGCGCCTCGTCAACAGCCGGGGTTGGAACGCAACCGCCAACCCGAGGTCTTGGCTCTTACGCCCAGGCTCTGCAGCCGGCAGTTCTCTAGCCCCAGGTTCTTGCCTTTTGGGGCGGGCGTCTGTATCGACAACCGACACGTCCGCAATAAAACGATAGCCACGTTTTGGAAGAGTCTCGATAAATCGCGGATTCTCAGCTGAGTCCCCTAACGCACTTCGAAGCTTTCCGATGGCGATGTTGAGAGCCTGGTCGAAATCACCGAAGCTTTCGTGCGGCCAAACTCGGCTCCGCAATTCCTCCCGGGTGACGACTTCCCCCGGATGCTCTAGCAAAACCTCCAGCAGTTTCATCGGCTGCTGCTGCACTCTGATCCTCAAACCCGCTTTTCGCACCTCGCCCGACTGGAGAGAAATCTCATACGTTCCGAATCGTACGACAGGAGTAGGCCGCAGGGGTTCCATGGCGCATTTGGTCTCGCACGGAAGTCTAGCACGGCCGGCTGAAGGCCTTCGACTCAGGATACAAGCGGAGCTAACTCACGCTCCAACAATTACTTAACAGACGATGAGCTGGATATGTGGAAAAAGTCTTCGGTTAATTGACGCCGAACGACCGCCCCGTCAGAGTGGCCTGCACCGGGGTTCGAACTAATTCAGGGGAAGGCAAATGAAGGGTATTGGATCTGGGTTGCAAGAGATAGTCCCGTTCGACGCTTCATCCTCACAGGACATGCAGCCCTTGGCAGGGTTCGAAGACTTGGCCATGCCCTTGTTCGATTCCCTTTACAACTTCGCGCGCTGGACTACGCGCAATTCGAACGATGCCGAGGATCTCGTACAAGAGACCTATCTGAAGGCTTTGCGCAATTTCGCATCGTTTAGGCCCGGCACCAATTTCCGCGCATGGATGTTTCAAATCTTGAGGAACACCTTCCTGAGTTCGTGTTCAAAACTCGAGCGGCGCATGACCGTTGCGATGGACTCGGAGGAGGACGGACCTGAACTGGCAGTTGAAACGGTGACTCCGGAAACGATCCTAATGAGCCGCTCTAGTTCCCAACTAATGCAGCGCGCCATAGATGATCTGCCGGTGCATTACCGGGAGACCCTCCTTCTTTGTGAAGTGGAGGAAATGTCGTACCAGGAGATCGCAGAGATATTGTCGATCCCGATAGGAACCGTTATGTCACGCCTCGCGAGAGCTCGGAAGGCCGTTCGCGTCGCAATACAAAAATGCATAACCATGTAACCTTCGATGAAGCAGCTGATACCTGAGATGTGAATCAAGCAGCGATCCTGCAGAACGAGGAAAAGTTATGGCAACCGCTTCCTTAACAGCGACCTTGAACACTCCAATATCCGAACTGCAGCCGGTCCCAAGAAATCGGATTCTGTTGATCGAGGACGACGGTGCTTTGCGGAAGATTCCGAGGCGGCTTTTCTCCTCGGTGGGGTATGAGGTCGATGTCGTCCCGGATGCCGTTCGTGGTCTGGAGATACTTCGCCACAGAGTACCAGCCGTAGTGGTCCTCGATCTACCGACTCCGGAATCTTCAGGAATCTTCAGGGCGCGATGTTTGCAAGAAGATTGAGGACTTGATTCCTGGTATGCCCCTTGTAATTCTTAGCGCGAGCTCAAATGTTGCCGACAAGGTCCTTCTGTTGGAAATGGCCGCCGACGATTACATAACGGTGCCATTCAGCCCAAGGGAACTGGTTGCGCGTTTTCGTGCGCTAATCAGACGTGTGTCGCGCTTCAGCCTGGACGATGTGTACGTCTTTGAGAATGTGACGGTGGATTTTCTCAAGACGGAGATCACCCGTGGAGGCGAAAAAAACACGGTCACAGCAAAGGAATTCAAAACACTGGAGTTCTTGACAAAGAACGCGGGACGCACGATCTCGCGGGATGAACTTCTCGATAAAGTTTGGGAGTACCAGGACTACCCTTGCACCCGGACAGTCGACAACCACATGATGAGACTCCGACAGAAACTGGAGAGCGACCCTTCACACCCGTCCCACCTGCTCACAGTACACGGCCTGGGCTATAAGTTTTATGCCCTAATCTATAACGCGGCTTTTAACAATTGCGCTAGATTGTCGATGTCCGCAGTACCCGTGTCGCCAATCACGAAATATCGAAGCCCGCCTTGACTCCATGTTTCCATGTTGAACGGTAGCTGCTTCGGCGAAGGAAAATTCTGGCCCAAGCTGGCTGGTAATTTCAATGGCAGTGACCGTTCCTGGAACACAAACACTGAAATGTGATGCTTCCGCACATCGTAAATCAGATGCGCGCCTGGCGTTTGATCAAGATAGGTCATCCGCCCTCCCAGCAGAGAGAACCCGGTGTTCTGGAGTTCCGGCAAATTGAACGCGAAGGGGATCTTTCCCTGAAACCAGGGCTTCACTGTATGTCGATCGGTGGAAATCACATCCACCGGCGACGAACTGGCCAAGGTAGATACATGCAAGTCTGCAATCTCGCTGAAAACATGATCTCGATCGGCGAGGTCTCTTTCGGACCGAGTTTCCACATAGGTCGAAGTCAGAGCCCCGGCCACGAGAATGACGGCTGCCGCAGCAGCCGCCATCCATCCCAGACGGAAACTCCGCTGCGGTTTGCGGGCAATGCTCCGTTCTATACGCCTGCGGAGATCAGCGCTTGGAGTGAAGCGTTTTCCGCCAGCTTGAATCGCCCGCTTCATCTGTACGCGCGTAAGGGCATCTGCCGAACACAACGGGCAGGCGTGCACATGACGGTCGAACATGCGCATCTCCTGCTCCGGGAGCTCACCGTCCAGGTAAGTGTCTAGTTTTGCCTTCCATGACTCACAAACCATAGTTCACCGTTTGATTCATCCTTTTTTGAAACTGTGACTGCAGACCGCTGCGTAACGCTTTTCTGGCCCGCGATAAACGCGACATCACCGTACCCATCGGGATGGCAAGCGTGGTAGAGATTTCCTGATACGACATCTCTTCGACCTCACACAGTAACAGCACCTCGCGATAGGCGACAGGCAGTTGCTCGAGAGCCTGATGCACTAGATGCCCGTCCGAACGCTGCAGCAGGATGCTCTCGGGCGTCTCTTCGACGGCAGGCAGGATTTCCTCTTGGCCTTCCGGATCAAGTGGCACCGTCGCGGTCGCCTTCAGCCCGGTGCGGGATGTCAAGAACGCATTGCGCAGAATCTTGTAGATCCAGGCGCGAAAATTCGTGTCCGGCTGGAACGAGGGGAACCCCTTAAGTGCCTTGACATACGTCTCCTGCACAAGATCCTCGGCCTCCTGCCGGTCGTGCGTTAGCCAGCAGGCAAAGTTATAGAGCCGGTCGAAGTGAGGCATGGCCAGTTGCTCAAACGACTCGGCGGCAAGCTGGCTTACGGTGCCCACACCAAAGTAAACAAGCGGACGCTCGTTTTATTCCCATAACTCATAAACATTTCCTGTGGAATAAAACCGACGGGCTTTCGGTTCTGCACAACGAGTCACAGAGCGAACTGGGGTCACCGAGGAAATGCTGGTGCGGAAGAACCACACGCTCATGGTCAATTCCTAGGAGGAACAAATGAAAAACAACTTGAGGATGCTTAGCCTGGCATTGTGTGTGCTCCCCATGTACTTGCATGCCGGGACAGGACAAGTTCCGAAACAGGCTGATCAACCTGCCCAAGAGCAGAACGCACGATCTGCAGAATCGATTTCGGCGGGCACCATAATTCCAGTCATTTTGAATTCCACCTTACGCTCGGACAAGAGCGGAAGCGGAGACGCGATCGAGGCCACGGTCATGCAGGACGTGGTCATAGGTTCGGGAGAAACCCTGCATAAAGGATCGAAGGTAACAGGGCATGTGATCGAAACCGTGGTTCCGGGAAATAAATCTGACGAGTCAAAGATCTCGTTTCAATTCGATCAAGTGCGACTTGGCAACCTGACCGTCTCGATTACCACCAACCTGCGCGCGGTAGCGTCGGAACATGCGGTACTTGCCGCCACACCTCAGTTGACCTCAAGCGAATATGCCGAAAACCAAGTTCAGATCGGGGGTGACCAGATTTCCTACGGCAATGGCGGGCTAGTCATGGTGGGATCGCAGGTCGTAGGGAAATATACCAGCCAGGGCGTGCTGGCTTATGGGGGCCAGGATCTGGGCACTCCATGCCGCGGCACGATCGACGACAACGACCGTCCGCAAGCGTTTTGGTTCTTCTCCGTGAACGCCTGCGGCGCCTACGGTTTCGGTGACCTGACGGTTTTCCATACCGGACGCACCGCGCCGGTTGGTGAAGTCACGCTGAGCTCCAAAAGCAAGGTGCTAAAGGTCGACAAAGGCACCGCTATGCTCTTGCTTCTGGACGGCGGGTGGCCCGTGGAGATGCAGGCTGCTCGCATGGCAGGTTCCCGCGCTTCTTCGGGCACTCAAGAGCAATGACGGTTCGCGGTCCACGACTTGGTTGGTTTCGTCAAGCCGACTTCGGCGCGGTCCGCTATTTATCCATCTCACAGGAGCAGAGCGATGGTAAATCCTTTCGATCTCAAGACCGTATTCCTGGCCAAGCACGCACAACATGTCGTGCTGATCCATTTTCCAATCGCGCTGTTCATCACGGCGGTGGCCTTCGATTTTCTGGCGCAATGGAGGAAGAACCATGCGCTAGCTGCCGCAGCGTATTTCAACCTGCTGCTAGCGGCGATTTCGACGGTGCCGGTAATAGCGACCGGCCTTGTAGCGTGGCAGTGGGCACTCGAGGGGCAAAAGCCAAAAGGGATCCTGCTGATGCACCTGATTTTCGGATGCACATCAAGTGTGTTGATCTGGATAGTCTTTTGGATCCACCGGCGAGTGCGCCGGTTTCCAGAACGATCCCTGCCAAACTACCGTCTGCCAATCGAAGCGCTCGCGGTATTGATTGTGGGGCTGACGGGGCATCTTGGCGGATTTCTAAGCGGTGTAAACGGGCCGGGCTAGACAGGCCGACTCGAGTCGAACTGGGCCAACGGAATAAATCGTGGAATAAAAACAAGTCATATCGGTTATCACCTCAGACCACCACAAATCACGGAGGGCGAATGACGGACAAAAAGCAAGATCTTATCGATCAAAGGTTACAGAAACTCAACGATGATGGAGTCGACCGTCGAGGGTTCCTGAAGTGCATGGCATGGGCGGGTACAGGCCTGGTCTGGACTATGAGCGGCGGCATCCCTGTATCTCGGGCATTCGCCAAAGATAGCGGCAAGGATGCCGGCATTGCCGCGGACTTCAGCTTCGTCCAGATAAGCGACAGTCACATCGGTTTCAACAAACCGGCGAATCCGGATGTTACGGCCACTCTGCAGGTGGCAATCAACAAGATCAATGCGATGACCCGCAAACCGGAGTTTATCATCCACACCGGTGATCTGAGCCAGCTCTCGAAACCGAGTGAGTTCGACACGCTCGACCAGGCGCTAAAAACAGCGTCCGCAAAGCAGATCTACTTCGTTCCCGGTGAGCATGACATGTTGACCGACAACGGCGATGAGTATCTCCAGCGTTTTGGCAAAGGTACAAAAGGCGCCGGGTATTACAGTTTCGATCACAAGGGTGTGCATTTCGTCGGACTCGTAAATGTGGCCAATCTAAAAGCTGGTGGCATGGGTTCACTCGGTCACGAACAGCTGGAGTGGCTTGAGGACGATCTCAAGGGCCGTTCTGCCAGTACTCCGATTGTGCTCTTCGCACACATTCCACTGTGGACGATCTATCCCGATTGGGGCTGGGGAACCGACGACAGTGAACAAGCCTTGTCGTACGTCAAGCGTTTTGGCTCGGTGACCGTGCTAAACGGCCACATTCACCAGATCATGCAGAAGGTCGAAGGCAAGGTTTCGTTCCATACCGCGATGTCGACCGCTTTCCCTCAACCTGCACCCGGCACGGCTCCGTCAGCGGGACCGATGAAGGTGCCTCCTGATCAATTGCGGCGTGTATTGGGTATCACGGATGTGAACTATGTGGTCAGCGGCCGCAGCCTGGCAGTCGTCGATTCGCCACTCTCTGACTCAAAGACCGCGGCTTCAGCGAACGGCGGCGGCTGGGCGCAGACGACTCTCCCCGTGGATAGACCTTAATTAAGGATCTGGTCTCAGCAAGCGAAGATTAAGCAAGACAATCAAATTAGAGAGGAAATAAGACAATGACAAAGAAAAATGTGTGGTTCGCGGGTTTGGCCACGCCCGTAGTAATTGCGACGCTGCTGTTGCTCGCGGGATCATCGAGAGTCACCGCTAATGACCAGCCCCCCGCGACAAACGCGGTGAAAATCGATAATTTCGTTTTTGGGCCGCAGACAATCACGGTACCCGTCGGAACGACAGTCACCTGGACAAACAGTGATGACATTCCCCATACCGCGGTGAGCACGGACGGAGTATTCAAGTCCAAGGTGATGGATACGGACGAAAAGTTCTCCTACACGTTTACCAAGGCGGGAACGTATTCCTACTTCTGCTCGATCCACCCGAAGATGACCGGCCAGGTCGTGGTGAAGTGAGACTCGGAGGCGCTTTAACGATTCTCAGATGACGGAGGCCAGGTGCATCGTGATGACGTTTGATGATAATCATTATTGTCTTGTGAGTTTCAAAACATAGAACTCGGCGCGCTTGCCGGATCTGATAAGAAGAGAAGCGACGAACCGCAAGGCCGTCCTAATCACTGGGACGGCCTTTTACTTTGCTGATCCACCTGTAGCGCGGCAATAAATGCATCCACTTCTGGAATAAATCATGGTCGATGAAGTTAACAGTGACAGAGTGCAATCGCCCGCTGAAGTCAAAACAAGAAAGGGTTGTCGCACTACTTCAGAGCGTATCAAACAAACAATGGAGGGAATACAACATGAGATATCAAGTAATAACACTCACTTTAATGGCTTGCCTTTTCGGCTCACAGGCTTTCGGTGGCGACACCTTCACTTTCGACCCTAGTACGTCCAGCGCCAAGTTTTTTCAGGGTTCCAAAGCGAGTCCAAATTCCGTTAACACCGGTGTCGCCCGCGTGACCGGGAGGGTGGACCTTGACACAAACGACCCGGATGACTCGGTCTTTGACCTTAGTATCTATCCCGCCGATGAAAACTGGGGCAACGCGCTCACTTCGGACGGTGTCTTGCCGACCAGTTACGTTCCCGATGCGACCGACCAGACTCTGCTGACGTTCAGGTCCACGCGCATTATGAGGACAGGGAGCGGCAAGTTGCAAGTCATCGGAGAACTTACATTGACTCGCGTGGAACGCATCGTCGAGGCGACGCCGACTGAGGCCTATGCTGGGCCAATGTACGGTGATCCTGTCATTCACGACGAAACTCGTGAAATCTCGTTCCTGTTTCCAAGTTTGAGCGCGGCACTTCCGTCGGGATCATTGATTACGGCAGCACTCCAGAATGGAGGAACTCAAGAAATTGTGGGGTCCGCCCGCGTCGGTCATGAAGACTTTCCTGAATTGTTGGACTCGTTAAAAGAGACTAATTGGCCGTCCGCAATACAGAACAAAGACTGCTACGTGTCAGCCATCGGAGAGGCCTATAGCGGGGCTCGATGCACTGGGATATTGATCGCAGCGAGGAGCGATGACAACTGTCGGGCACCCGCTTCGGTGGGAGAGGATTACAGCGGCCTCCTATGCGCTCCGGCGACGGGTGACCAGACGACGATCGTTCTGGACCTGAAGCTCGTTCACACAGCGACAGAACCCTCAGCAGGAATAATCTACGTGCCGGCCATGACGGTCAGTAACCGTTAGGCACGTACATACTGAATTTAACGTCGATTTAGGAGGATCACCACAATATGACTGCACAGAGCACGGTTGGAAGTAACGATTTGGATCTTGCCCATGCAAGCAAGAACGGCGATGTTGTCGCGTTCGAAGAACTTGTAAAGCGGTACGACCATAAACTGTTTCGTATCGCTCAAAGCGTAACGCATAACGTCGAAGACTCACAAGACGCGGTTCAGGAGGCGCTCTTGAAGGCCTTCCAACACTTGTATCAATTCCGTGAAGAGTCACAATTCTCAACTTGGCTGGTTCGTATCACGGTGAACGAGTCGCTAAGAAAGCTTCGAAAAAGACGTGCAATAAGAGAAGTGGTCCTGAATGAAGATCCTCAGCCCGGTGTGGACGCTCTTCCGATTGAAGTCACCGATTGGGCGCCTAATCCGGAGCAACTCTATTGGGCGTCCGAATTACGTCTCATCCTAGTCAAGGCCCTTGGCGAACTGGAGCTAATCTCGCGAACAGTTTTTGTACTTCGAGATATCGAAGGTCTTTCCACGGATCAGACAGCAGATGTTCTGAATTTGAGTCCCGCCGCGGTGAAGGCGCGACTGTGGCGAAGTCGATTACGGCTTCGTGAACACCTGAATAGGTATTTTGGCAAGCAATCTGACTCTGCACCTGTACGGTTAGTTCCTATAAATAGGCGAACAGGCCGGATCCTCGGCCTTGTTGCCGAGTGCCTAAGTCATTCGAGCCACCAGACACACACAATTTAGCAGGGCCAAGTCATTAGCACATACTCAAGCGAAGATGTTCAGGGATCACCTGGAATAAGCGATGCGGCCGCAAATTCAGACTTATACACCACCGTATTGTGCAATATGCCTTCCTTCGTCCGCCCATCATGGTATTACTGGCATAACTGGCATGACCTGCTCCTCACAGTTGACAATCTGTTGACATCCCATCCGTATCTAGCTTCGTGTCGCTGTGTCTAATCTCCAGACGTCGCAAGAATCGTACGACAAGCGACGTTTACTGAACGCTTGTGGAATAAAACGTCACGAGTGTGGTTATCAACACTGACAATCAAAACCGATTTACTTGGGAGAACTTAATGTTTGAGAAGTATTTTCCCGTTGCTCTACTTACCCTGACTTGTCTGTTTGGTTCGAGCCTAACTGCTCGTGCCCAAGAGTATAAAAGCGTAGTTGTAAATATCCCATTCGAGGTCGTCGCTGGAACCAACTTGCTGCCGGCTGGCAGGTACAGCGTTGAACGTGTCTCTCGCGATTCAGATTCAGCCTTGATCATCCACGGCTACGACAATAGCGCGTTTTTGCTTCCAATTGTTTTCGATGAAGTCTCCGGGGGGCAGGCTGACGTCAGGTTCGAGCAGGTGGGCAACAAGCACTTTCTGAGAGAGGTTGGGGTGCCCGCTGGCGCATATAGCATCGCGATATCACGACGAATGACTGATTCAGTCATGGGGAATAGCGATGGCACTTCGTCTTCTGCTGGCGCTCACTAACCGGAGCACGACAGTCGACGCTGCGTAAGTGTGGCCGGTGGTTCAGAACCGAGGGATTTGCGAATCTATACCTGACTCCTCTGGTGATCAAGCGGCTCACGGTGGCACAGAACATATTTCAAAGTCGTACAAACCACAAAGTAGGTTATGGAGGATAACGTGAAAAATAAACTATTGCTATTCGGACTGGTCATAACACTCGGAAGTGCTTCGATGATGCGCGCCCAGCAGGCCGGCTATTTCCAGACCAACCTGGTCTCCAATACTGCCGGCGTAGCCACTACTACCGATCCTCAGCTGTTGAACCCCTGGGGGATCTCGATCCTTCCCGGGCAAGACTTCTGGATCGCCAACCGCAACAGCGGTGCGTCCACGCTTTATGACGACAATGGCAACAAGAATTCGCTTGTCGTGACTATACCCTCGGCCACTAAGAATCCAAACGGCAATTGCAGCCCTGGTTGCCCTACCGGAACCGTGGCCAGCGGCAATAGCATCTACTTCGGTGGTGGATCTTTCATTTTTGACACCGCAGATGGCCTGATCGTCAGCTGGCAAACTGAAAACAACACCCAGGCGGCAGTAGCGTTCGACAACTCCGCCAGCGGCGCGGTTTACAAGGGACTCGCGTTGCTCAACGGCACAACCCTCTTAGCGGCAAACTTCAGTAGTGGCAAGATCGACGTCTACGATCAAAACTTTCAACCCACTTCGTTGGGCGGTTCGTTCACCGATCCTAAACTTCCCGCAGGTTACGCCCCCCACGGCATTCACGTCATCGGTAACCAGATCTATGTCGCCTATGCCATGCAGGGTACCCCTCACCAGTTCGACGCCGAGCCCGGCGCCGGCCTGGGACAAGTGGATATCTTCGACACTAACGGCAATTTCATAAGTACCTTTGTCGCTGCTGGCGCCCAAAACAAGCTCAACGCGCCTTGGGGCGTGGTGGCAGCTCCAGTTGGTTTCGGAACATTCGCAAGCGATCTCCTGGTATCGAATTTTGGCGATGGCACCATTAGCGCATTCGACACGACCGGAAAGTTTCTCGGCCAGCTCACCGACTCTTCCGGCAATCTGTTGGTGAATCCTGGCTTGTGGGATATGGTGTTTGGCGATGGTGGCGGCACTGGCGCTGCAGGCACTCTCTATCTCACGGCTGGGAGCGGCACGCAACCCAACTTCCCGGCTGGAGGCAGCACCACCGCTGTGTTCGCTAGCCTTGTCCCTGCGGTCGCGGTCGGCAGCCCGAATTTCTCTCTGAATCTTTCGGAGCAGAGTGCAACCGTCGCGCCGGGCAGTTCGGCTAGTCTGATGATCAGCGCCAGTGCGGCAGGTGGGTTCGACGGCCAGATTACGCTTTCCTGTACGGCGCCCGCTGGTGTGACCTGCGCTTTCAATCCCACAACGATCTCTCCCGGGTCGAGTGCTTCATCGTCGACCCTCACCATCGCCGCCGCCTCGACTGCGCCTCCCGTTACCGGCTATAGCGTTCTCGGGATGTCTCTGCTCCCTGGGCTGGGCCTATTCGGAACTGTTCTCACAACACGCAAACGGAACCGGCTAACGCGCAAGAGCATTGTGTGGACAACCACGTTGGGACTGCTGCTTCTCGTCTCAATATTTTCCGTCGGATGCGGCAGCAATTCAAACAACAGCCCCACGATGCCCGTATCCCAAGCCGTCAACTTGACCGTTACGGGCACATCCGGCTCGTTAACCCAATCCAGTGTTGTAGCTATCACCATCAACTGAACTGAACGGCCATGGCAAGGGCGCACTACCGTGCGCCCTGCCTATAGTTCCTAATAATTATTAGTGCGTGTCTGGCACAAGTACGTCATTAATGAGGTGAATCTGTACGTAAGCGGCTCTTGTCCTGTTTCTGAGATTCGAGGATTAAATGCGATCTAGCCCGTTATCAATGGCATAAGAAAGATAACTGAGTTGTCTTTCGGGACAACGGTCAACGAACAAAAGGATATCGCGATGATTGACTGCCAAACCACATTATTAGGTCGAACTGACGTTGCGGAAGGCACAATGGCATTTCAGTTTGAGAAGCCCAACGGTTTTGTATTCAAAGCCGGGCAGTACGTTGATCTGACTCTATCGGGCTCGCAGCCCCAGTTTGGGCCATCGAGCGGACTGACTCATACCTTCTCCATCGCAAGCTCTCCGTCCGACGAAGAGCTTGTAGTGACGACCCGCATGCGAAAGTCGGTTTTCAAGCAGGCCATATCCACTCTGCCGATCGGCAGCCGAGTGAGGATTGAAGGGCCAATGGGCTCCTTCAGCCTGCATAACAATCCGGCAAGGCCGGCTGTCTTCCTCGCCGGCGGGATCGGGATCGCGCCATTCCTCAGCATGCTCACTTATGCCACGGAGGAGAGACTTCACCATAACATTGTTCTCTTCTATGCTAACCGGTACCTGGAGGATGCAGCATTCATCGATTCCCTCTGGAAGTTAGAGACTGCAAATCCAAGGTTCCGGTTTGTTCCGACTCTAACGCGCGCGGCCAACAACAACGGTTGGAAGGGGAAGACTGGCCACATCAGTTCGGAAATGCTGCTGACACGCGTAAGCGCTTTGAGAGGCCCCATCTATTACATAGCTGGACCGCCAACGATGGTTGCGGCAACGCGTCGAACGCTCAGCGACCTGGGCGTGGATGAAGACGATATTCGGACGGAGGATTTTGCCGGTTATTAATCGGTTGTAGATATGTTGTCCCAACAGACGACCCAATGTGATGGTTCTCCCAATGAAAGGCTTTCTCGGTACCGGAGCTACCTTCGAGGCTGATCTCAACCTCATCGTGCAGGTGATCATGGGTGCTGCCTTGCTCACGGGTGCTTTGCTCGCGAGAAACAAGCGCTACAAAGCTCACGGCATTTGCCAAACGATCGTGCTTCTCTTGAACTTGTTGATGATTGGACTGGTGATGTGGCCGTCGTTCCAACAGCAAGTGCAACCGGCGCTTTCTAAGCTTCCTCACCGGGCGTATTACCAGGTCGCGGCAATGCATGCAGTTCTTGGGATGGCGGCTGAACTTCTGGGACTCTATATTGTGGTCGTCGCCGGCACGAACATTCTCCCAGAGTGGCTGCGGTTCACACATTGGAAACGGTGGATGCGCACGGAGTTGGTTCTCTGGGCGATCGTGCTCCTTACTGGCCTCGGGACGTATTACACCTGGTACGTGGCGCCCTTCCGGTAGCGCGCGAGGGAGATGATTGGTTGGCACGCCGGTTTTGCTTTACGAACCAGGACAATAAAGGATGATAGTGCAAATGTTGGAACTGATTTCTTAACGCTCTTACCGGACTGGGTGCGGTGCTGGTCATCGCGCTCTGCTTAGACTTGCGCTGATCCATTCGCGCGAAATTGGTAAACCTCCTCAGATCGATGCCGATGAGTTACACCTGTCCCGAGAATAGTTCGATTCATGGAATATAGATGGGCCTGCGCAGTTGTACAAAATGCAGAACAAAGAGTGTAAGCATGAACTCGAAATCAACAGCACCAATTTTCCGAGGTTGCTCACCGGTTTGACGTGTCTTTCATCTTGTCATGGGTTAAAGATTTGACAATTAAGTGACATTCTTGCTGTATCCCGTCGTTCGGGTACTGGGTCTAAGCCACAGTACTGCATGAATAAATCACAAGATACTCAAATTGGAGCATAAACATGAAAAGGGAAGCACCTCTTCAATCTGTCAAGCGTTCAGTTGACCGCCGTTCTTTTATGAAAGGCAGTCTTCTGGCAGGGGGCGCAGCCGTAGTGGGCGCCGGTTTGTTGACGAATGGAAACTTGGCCCGTGCACAAGCAGGCGGAGGCGGTTCTCTCGGTGCGGGCGATGTCGCCATCCTCCAGTTTCTGGCGGCGGCTGAACTGATCGAGGCGGACCTTTGGACACAGTATGCGGAACTGGGTGGTA
>Ga0181522_10001140_pt1 | contig 16732 bp, 18 predicted proteins | sample PEATcosm2014_Bin_27_FD_121103 | JGI IMG/M metagenome (GOLD analysis project Ga0181522, IMG submission 121103) | Peatland microbial communities from MTU Mesocosm Facility, Houghton, MI, USA - PEATcosm2014_Bin05_10_metaG | ecosystem: Environmental > Terrestrial > Soil > Wetlands > Peat | place... | reverse complement strand
TGATGGCGTCGCGGCCGCGGACGGCGCCGGCCTCGGCACCGGTTTGCGGATAACGCCCCACCTTGGCCGCCTCCAGCACCGAGCGCGCCGCGGACAGATTCGCTTCCGCCGCCTTCAGGTCGGCGTTGGCGCTGAAAGCGTCGGCCAGCAGCGCATCGAGCTGCGCATCGTGGTAGAGCTGCCACCACTGCGCCGGCGGCTCCGCGGGGGTTTCGATTTCCGGTTGCAGCGAAACCAGCGGCTGCTGCGAGCCCGGCACGGGCGGCGGTGCGTGATAGTTCGGGCCAACGGCACAGCCGGCGATAAGCCCGCTGAGCAGCGCTAGTGCATTGAATGTTGCGGCCCGCTTCATGTCGGCGGCAAGGGGCTGGACCTGAGGATCGGCTGGTGCGAGGCCGGCCCTGGGGGTGCTGCCCGGCGCGTCACGATGATCATGAGCGTGACAGCGGTGGCCGCAGCGATGACCACCAGCGAATCGATGATGCCCTGCGTGATGGACATGGCGTGCACCACCCCGCCGAGCACGCTCTCACCGCGTAGCGCGCCGGCGGCAGGATCGCCGAGGCGCGCGGTGGCGGCCCCATAGGCCTGGATGCGCTGCACGGCCGCGGGATCGCCGATCTGGATGTGCTGGCCCAGATGATTGGAAGCGACCTGGCTGCGCACGCGCACGAAGGTGGCGATGAATGCCTGGCCCACCTCACCGCCCATCAGTCGGGATACCTGGGTGGCCGCACCGAAAGTCAGTGCATCCTGGGGCCGCAGATGGAGGACCGCAAAGAAGATCGTCCCAGACAGCGCGAAGCTCTGGCCCACGGCCTGCAGCAGCTGCGAGGGCAGGAACTGATCGGTGCCCCAGACTGGCGTCAGCCCATAGGCCACCATGAGGCAGGCGATGCAGATGCAGAGGAATCCTCCGGAAGCCACCATGCGGGGATCGACGCGCCGCAGCAGATAGCCACCCAGCGCGCACACCAGCAGCTGTGGCACGGCGATCCAGATCAGCGTCTGGCCCACCTCGATGGAGCGAAAGCCGCGCACGGCACCCAGGAACTGCGGAATGACATAGGCCGTGGACAGGATCGTCAGTCGCAGGAAGGCGATCAGCAACAGCAGCCGCGGCAGCGGCGCCCCGAAGACGACGCGGAGATTCACGGCCGGATACGGCGTGGTCCATTCGTGCACGAAAAATCCCGTCATCAGAATGATACCGGCCGACATCAATGCCCAGATCAGACTGGAACTGGTCCAGTCGAGGCGATTGCCCTGATCGAGCGCCGCATAGATGAGGGCCAGGCCCAGGCCGCCCGAGATGAACCCGAACCAGTCCGCCGGCGGGCGGTTCGGAATGACCGGCTCGCGCCGGATGCCGAAGGCAAGACAGACCGCCATGGCGATCGCCAGCGGCACGTTCTGCCAGTAGATCCAGCGCCAGGAGAGATGATCGACGTACCAGCCCTCGAGCGAGGCGGAGACATTCAGCGACACCTCGAGATTAAGGGCATAGATCGCGATCCCGTACGCCCACACGCGCGGCGGCATGTTTCGCAGCACGAAGCTCAATGTCAGCGGCACGAAGAAGCCCGAGGCCAGTCCGCCCACGAACTGCAATGCCAACAGCAGCGGCAGATGGGTCGTCAGCGGTTCGATCAGGCAGATGATCGCGAATGCGGCGGCCGCTTCCATCAGCACGCGACGGGAACCGAAGACCCCTCCGAGCCAGATCGCCAGCGGCGCGATCAGCATCTGCGCCACGCCCTGGGCCGTGGTGATCCATGCGCCTTCGTCGAACCCGGCATGCACCGCGCCGCGGATGTCGGCCAGCCCGAAACTCGACAGGCGCGTGTTGACGGTGGAAATGAAGGTGCCCATGAGCACGGCCGTCAGTCCCAGCCACGGGATCGCCGTCGGCCCCGCTGCGGGCGCGGCAGGCGGCGCCGCGCTCATGGCTGATGGCGACTGCGGGTATCCACGCGTGCGACCACCGAGAGGCCCGGTCGCAGCTGATCCGCCAGCCCATCGGCATCGTCAATGTCGATCTTCACCGCCACGCGCTGCACCACCTTGGTGAAGTTGCCGGTGGCGTTGTCGGGCGGCAACAGCGCGAACTGCGAACCCGAGCCGGGGGCGAAGGCGATCACGTGACCCCGCAGCCGGCGCCCGGGAAAAGTGTCGACCCGGATCTGTGCCTGGTCGCCCACGAGCATGTGCGTGAGCTGCGTTTCCTTGAAATTGGCGATGACCCAGACGTGCGGCAGCGGTGTCAGCGTGGTGATCTGCCCGCCGACGCTCACGTACTGCCCGGGCTTGACCTGCCGCTGGCTGATGACGCCATCCTGCGGCGCGAGAATGCGCGTGTAGCCGAGATTGATGCGGGCCAGCTCGAGATTGGCCAGCTGTGCCGCCATCGCGGCCTGCGCCTGGGCCTGCTGGGCGGCCAGCACACCGAGCTGGCGCGCCGCCGCGTTCGCCTGGGCACGCGACTGATCCAGCTGCGCGGCCAGTTGGGCGCGTGCGGTCTGAAGCTTCTCGCCTGCCTCGGTGGAAGAAGAACCGGTTTCCAGCAGTCGCTGCTGGCGCGCCAGGTCCCGCCCATTCTGCTCGACGTTGGCCGTGATCGCGGCGACCGAAGCGCGCGCGGCCTGCACATTCGCTTCCTGTAGCTGCGCCTGTGCCTTGAGCGCCTCCACCTGCGCAGCCGCCGCTGCCACGGCGGCTTCCAGCTGCGCAACGGTTGCCCGGTAGTCATCATCAACGATTTCGGCCAGCAACTGCCCGGCGCGCACGCGCTCGAAGTCCTGCACGGGCATGCCGCGCACGTAGCCGGACACCTTGGCGGCAATGGGTGTGAGGTCGGCCTGCAGATAGGCATCGTCAGTCGATTGCCAGCGCGCATCGCTTTCCCAGGCAGTCCAGTGCGTGGTGATGAGCACCAGCACGCACAGCGCCAGCAGGAACACGAGGGCACGCCAGAGCCAGTCGGGAGGCGTTCGCCATTTCATTCACGCTATCGTATCAGCGGCGAATCCGACAGTCCCTGATCGTACATCGCACCAAAAGCCAGATACTGGCTCACGGGATCGCGCGGATAGTCGAGCGTGACCGCCGTGACCTGACCGCCGCCATCCAAGTGCGCCGTCAGCCGCGAGTAGACGCCCGCGAAATAGGTCGGAAAATTCAATGCCGCGAATCGCCCCACCACCTCATCGCGCAGCGTCGGGTCGAAGTGGGTGCCGTATTTGTCGACCAGCGCCTTGATGGCCTCATAGTCACCTTCGGCCTTGATGCGCATCAATTCGGCCAGCAGTGAGCCCACGCCCTGGCGCATCTTCGCGTAGTCGGTGACACGCAGATAGGTCTTGCCGTCCTGGCGGTACTGTTCGACGGCGCCGGTAGTATCCATGATGTAGCGGATGATCAGCTGCCGGTCGCGCGCATGATCCTCCTCCAGGGTGTCGCCTTTGGGGACATAGCGCAGTTGGGTCAGCGAAACCTCCGCGGCGTTGTCGTACATCGCCTTGGCCACCTCCTCCTGGTCGCCAATCAGGTCAAGCTCCTTGAGCTTCGGATCCCACACGTTCCACAGCGCCATCAGATCCGCGCGCCCTTCTTCGAGCGTGGAATAGTATTCCTTCAACGCCACCTTACTGCCGGAGGCGAAGCGCTCGCTGAGCTTGCCCGAGCCGTGCCCGATCACTTCATGCAACGCCACCAGCAGGTGACGCGCCTGCAGACCGTAGCGCTCATCGCGCGCGATGGTTTCGGGCGATCCCTCGAACGCTTGCAGCATCTCGGGCCCCACGTAGAACGGGGCGAGCGCACGCGAGCTGCTGACCAGGAGAAAATTCTTGGTGCCATACTTTTCGCGGATCTGGTTCTCATCGGGCAGGTTATCGCCGACGGTGGTCACCTCAAAATCGCCGCTCTCGATGGTAGTTTCCACCGTCATGATCGATGGCAGAGTGAAGGCTGTTTTGCGGTATTTCGGATCCCAGGGCGCGCGCTCCTCGAAATAAGCGGCACTCGCGGCGAGCTTATTGACGGCGCTGGTCATGGCTGCATCCGTTATCGAGACAAATGCGGCCGCGCTGCCTTTGGTGCCGCGCGCATCGCGATAGATCTCGACGAAGCCATTGGAGAAATCCACCGGCGAGTTGTTGCGCACCCAGTCGGCATCGAACTGCAGCCAGGCGTCCGGCTCGCCAGTTTCGTAATAGCTGATCAGATCAGCGATGACATGGGCCTGGGCCGGATCGGCCACGGCCTGCGCCTTCGTAAGGTAGCCGATCGCCCGCCGCAGGAACACCGCATACAGTCCCGGCGGCACCTTGCCATCCGCGGTGCCGGCGCGATAGACCTGCTCGATGAGCTCTCCGTGCGCGTTGCGAACGAGGCGCGAATTGAGCGCGTAGCGGTCGTGAAATCCGCTGAGCTGCGCCAGCGAAACGCCCGAGTAAAACGTGTTGGAACTCGCCTGGATGATATCGGTGCCCGCCCCGCCCTGCTTGGCCGTTATCATCGGCTCGAAGCCGGCATCGAACAGCGCCGCGCGCAGCGCCTGCAGTTCCCGCTCGAGCGCGGCCGGCGAGGCGATCGGCGGCAGATCCGCGCAGGCGCTCTTGAACGCCCCCGCCCGCTGGGCATGGAGCGCTGCAGCTTCGAGTTCCCTGGATGTAAAGGCCGGCACGAACTTCTGCGCGGTCTGCAGATTGTGATTGCCGCGATTGGCCCAGAACAGCTCGGCGTATTGCGTGATCGCATCCCGCGTGTGCGCATCGAGGGTACTGGAATGGGCCACGATCTCCTCGAGCAGCCGCTTTTCGCGCAGGCCGTAGGCCGAGAGCTGGTCGTAGATGATCGGATCGATGGCAATAGCCGCCTGCCCCAGCCAGTAAGCGAGTACCTGCTGTTTAGGAGACAGCCTGGTGAAGCTATTGGCCTCTACCATCACGAAGCCGGTGTCTCCCACGCGTGCCAACAGGGTGGGCTGCTGCGCCGCTGCGGGCACTGCCACGCATACCAGCAGCAGCACAGCGGATAAATGTAACTTCATGAGATCTGCTCCGATCGGGATCGACGATGGCATGCAGCTCGAGCCAGGAATCGAAGGATTTTACACAGCTTCGCAAAGCGTGACGCAGGCGCATGAGCGTCCCGGAGCATGGACTTAAGATCCTGACCGGCCATTCCGGTGCCCCGTTCATGCTTCCCGCCGACCGACTCGACCCCGATGACTCCCCGGACTCCGCGTACGCGCGCGAAGTAATCGTTCTCTCCAATCCGAAAAGAGGTTAGATTTCGGCCATGAGCGACCCAAGGCACACGGTGATTCCCAATCTCGTTCCCACTTTCGATCCGGATCCTGCCTCGGCGGGCGACGCTGCGCCCTTCGATAACCGCGGCCCGCGAGAGGATATTCCCCTTGATGAGGAAGATGGCGACGCCGCGGAGTACGGACGGGACGGCGACTAACGGACTTTGACGCGGCTCTTGGCCGCGAGATACTTCGCATTCATCCGGGCGCGCTGCTCGTCTGAAAAGTGCTTGCGTGCGTCGCCCCAGACATTGCGCTCCTCTTCCCTGATGTGGTGCTCCACCAGCTCCTTGAGAACCTTCGCCGCGGCCTTGTGCTCCGGCGATGTCGCATTGGCAATCGATGCCAGCCGCTGCAACGCCTTATCCGCCAACTGGTGTTCGAGATAGCCCTCGTGGCCGTCGATCTGGACCTCTTTGTCCCTGACGGCGATGATCGCGTCGTAGAGCACCTTCTGCTCGGCCTTGGTGTGCGGCACCAGCGCCGCCTTGATCTGCTGCACCAGCACCCTGCGTCGGGCAGCCGTGTCGGCCTCCTCCAGGTCAGACAGCAATCCCTTCACTTCATCGTGTTCGCTCTTCAGCGTATCCAGGAGGTCAGTGTCCTCCGGTGCCCCAATGGCGGGTGAAAACGCTTTGACTACCGCATGGGTCGCGCTCTTGACCGTCGTCCTGATGTCCACTGCAGTCTCCCTCGTTGCCTGATTGATTTCCGATGAGCGGCATTTTCAGCGGGAGATCGTTGCGAGGATGTCGGCAGCAAGGACTTTATGCACACGAGCGCACCTACAGCGCCGCTCGTGCATCACGGAGTAGCATACGAGACCGACAAGCGAAGGAGACTGATGAATCATGGCGGCCAAAAAGAAGGCGCTCACCCCAAAACCGAAGCGACCCCGCAGGAAATCTCCTTCCGGATCTGGCGTCTCGGTGACGAAGTTGCACGAGCTGATCAGAAGAGCCACCGCGCTGCGCCACCTCGAGCAGCTATCCACCGACACCAAGATCGGCAAACGCCTCAATCAATTGCAGAAGGCGCTGGAGATCATGGAAGAAGTGATGCGCCAGAAAACCAAACGCTGAGGAAAGCCAACGCCGAAGCGACGGCTGTTTGTCGGCCAAAGGCTTAAGCAAAGGGGCCGGTTACAAGGGCAGCCCGTCAGATAGCGGGCGGTGGCCTTCCCCCTGACTGTTAAAGCACGCCTCGCACTCCCAGGTGCGTGAGGCTCAGGAGGAAGACCATTCGGGGCGGACCTTAGCCCCTGCGCGGGCGCGAGTCACCGTGCACAGCGCACACTCCTAACCGGATACGTATGGTGCCGCTCGCCGCGCTGGCGGCGAGCCGCGCTTCAGCCCATGCCGTGGCCCTGGCGCTGAGGCAGCGGCAGGACCCAGAAGCGCTGCCATTCGTTCATAAAGCATGGCCAAGCGCATGAATTGTTTGCGTCCTTCGGGGCAACTTGCCGCTTCAGCCAGCGCCCGCAGATGCACCGCTCGCTCCAGATTGCCTGCGGGAAGTACGTAGCCTGATTCATCCGCCATGACTGCGAGCGCCTTCAGGAATCTCGATAAGGGGGCATCGTAGAAGAGCGCTTCGTCAGGATCAGTCGGCAGCGGCACCGTGTCGTCGGCGGACAGCGCCTACAGCTACAATATCGTTCCGGAGCGCGTGGCCAACATTATCCGCCGGAGCTAGGCACACATAAGTCATAGTGGGAGACCGCATTGCCATGAGAACCAGCGCCCGCAATTCCCTACCCGGAATCATTCGCAAAATTGAAGTGGGGGCCGTGAATGCCGAGATCACACTGGAGATCGCGCCGGGTATCGAGATTGTGTCCATCATTACCGCTCATGCGGTCGAGAATCTCGGCTTGAAACAGGGCCAGAGGGCTTTCGCTGTGATCAAAGCGTCGAGCGTCATGGTGGGGGTCGAATAGGCGAACCCGGCCGCGCGCGAGCCGAATCTATCTTGCCTCGTCTGCGGCCATCAGCGCGCGCCGCAGCGCGTTGACAGCGACCCCGCTGAGCCGCAGGTATAGCTCGGTCATGGCTGCCCGAACATCCTCCCGCAGATTGGCCAGGTCCTCGGGAGTATGATGTTCCGGAAGCCGAATCTTTACTTTGAGATCCGAGTAGGCCAAGGCGAGCAGCTGAGCCAGGTCGCGATAGATCGCCTCGTACTGCGCGCGCTGCGGGCCCTGCAGGTGCGCGGCGTCCAACTCCGGCGCTGCCCACTCCATAAAGCGGTCGGTCATATCATCGAGCCGCGCCTGGGCCCGGCGCTTCTCTCCAAAATCGCCTGTCAGTAGATCTCCCAAGTTACTTCAGCTCATTGCTGATCAAGGTTATGCGCGCAAGGATTTCTGCCACCCGCGCGTGCGCGGCGAGGCAATCGGCCGCGCCGCTGAAGGTATTCCGCAGCGCATGGCCGGCCCGCCCGATAGCGATCGGCAATGCGTCACAGAGCCGATTGAATTCGGCTCCATCATCCACTCGCAGGTGTAACGGCATGGGAAAGATCCCCGAAGCGAACGGTGCCAGGGGGAGGCGCCGTTGGTACGCTTGACGACATTGCGCCTCTGTCCACAAATTGGCCAGATATAAGACAAAAAAACAGTTCTATGTTCGCTACCGCACATCCGATCCAAATGAAAAAGAGTATCCAGTAAATTCTGGACCCCAAGCTTCTTGTCCCTCCCTATCGAAGCTGACACCAGGGTTCAGGCTTCGTCCCGCAGACGCGGAACAACGCCGCGTCTGCGGGTCATTTTCAGAAGCTCCCGGCGGGCACGCAAACTTTCATCACGACATAACGCTCGATGGGCAGCGCCCAAATCATTGGGCCGATCTCCAGTTTCGAGCGAGTGAAGTAGTGGAGGATCGGAGGTGCGCTCGTTAGCCGCGATCACTGCGGTCCGCTATGAGCCGCCCGCGTCGTCCTTCTTGTTCTTCTCGGCGCGTCGTTTTAGCTCGAGCCATTCCCCCAATTTGCGTAAGTCTTTTTTTCGACTGGGCTGTTTCGCGGACATCACGCCCTGGTAGGGATCAAAGCGGCTCACGGGCTGGCCTTGGTGCAGTCGCACCTTCGCTTTGATCGTATCTTCGATCGACCAGTCTGCGTCTCCGGCGTCTTTGCGGCTCGTCATTACCCTGCTCCAACCCCCCTTACACAGCATTCTTTCTCCATTTGGCGCACGCGCGGCGGAACTCCGTCACTATTCAGGCTTAATAGCCATTTCCAGAGTCCTGGGTTTCCGCTGATTTCCCATATTCCGGTTGAGAGTGTGCTCGAGGTCCGCCCCGCGCAGTCGCGCGCATACGCTTCAGGCAGCGAGACACGTCAATAGCAGAAGGAGCCCCACGGCATCTCCCTCTTCGAAAAGTACCGCCGCCTAGCTGGTCGCTTTCAACACGACCTTCGCCCAGAGGACGGAAGTCTTAAAAATCACATCGGTGCGAAACCTGACATTGCGCGCCTCAAACGCCTGCCGAGTCGGAGTGACGTTAACTCCATGCCGGTTGCTGCGCTGCGGACCCCGCCACCGGCGGATAGCTCACCCGGCAGTGCGTCCGCGACGCCGTAATAGAAGGACTTCAAGCTTGCCCGCACCGCCGCAATCAGGCCGGGCATAGCTTCGGGTCCGACCAGGCGTTCCGAATGTCATGTGTGTTCTCGTATGGCTGCGACGTGGTCCACATCAATCAGTCGAGCCAAAGCGGATGGTGAGCCGCCTGATTTCGATTCGCCGCGAGCAGTGGTACTAGGGGTGATCTACCACGATGCCGTTATCCGCGCCAATGGCCGCTGGGATGACTCCGTCTACACGGGACTAACGTGAACCGGATGGTCAGCATGCCCTCACTCGGTGAGCAAGTCCGTCGCTTCGGAACGGCGGATTGGATTGTCGCGGGCACCGCGCTGTTCATCATCTGCAACGCTGTATCAGTTTGCATCGGGTGGTGGACCCGCGTACCCATATTAGTCCAACTGTTGTCTGATGCGCCCACGCATTTTAATACGGCGTTGATCTTCATTCTATTGGGCGTGGGAGAGTTGGGCCTGGTGCTTCGGCGCCGCGATATCGTGGTTGCGATGGCGATCAGCGTGACCGGGCTTGCGAGCGCCGAATTGGCCGAATACGTGCTTGGCGTAAACCTGCGCATCGATACGCTGTTCGCAGTACCGTTCATTGGACCCGAAGTCCCTCATCCTGGCCGAATGTCGGGCAATACGATTGCGTGCTTCCTATTGGTATGCGGTGCGCAGGTCCTTATGTCAGCGCCGAAGCGAGACGACGGCGCTGAGACTACAGCCGCTGTCATTCTGAAAACCCTGGCGGGCGGAATCGCCTTCCTCGCGATGATGGGTTACCTGGTGGGCCTCAAGAGTGCTTATGGGTGGACGGATTCGGTCGGGATGTCGATACGCTCCAGTGCGGGATTTCTGCTGTTCTTCATCGCCAGAATCGCCGCATTGTGGCAGCGCGATATTGTGCACAGGCCCAGCCTGCCCAACTGGCTCCTGCCCTTTCTAGCGATCTGGGTAGTGGCGATATCCGTAGGTCTGGTTTGGATATTCGCCAGCCCCGTTGGCCGACCATTCATGCTGGATGCTACTAATGCTGCGCCCGCCCACCGAATCGCCGTGGTAATAGCACTGAGCGTGGGCACACTCATATTCCTTGGAACGATCAGCGTGCTGGTTGCCAGTCACAAGGCGGTGATAGCGCGGGTGGCACAGGCACGGCTGAAATCGACTCTCGAAGCGAGCGCGGTCGGAACCTGGACCTGGGATATCGCCAGCGACTGCCTGATTGGAGACGAATCCACGGCCCGCATGTTCTCGATCGGGGCGGACGCGGCGGCGGAAGGGCTGCCGGCAGGCGCCTATCTGCAAGTTGTGCATCCGGAAGATCGCAAGGGCGTTGCCGAGGCACTCGAACGCGCGATCCTGCTCTGCGGAACCTACGATGTGGAATATCGGGTGCGGCAAGATCACAGAGCATTCCGCTGGCTGCAAGCCAGAGGGCGCGTCGAGTCCGACGGCGCCGGGCACGCGACTTATTTTCATGGAGCGGTCATTGACATCACCGATCGGAAGCTCTCGGAGCTCTCGTTGCGCGAGAAGAATCAGCAACTGGAAAGGTCTAATCGGGATCTGGAGGATTTTGCCTACATCGCCTCACATGACCTCAGGACACCGCTGAACGGAATCAACAGTATCGCCTTATGCCTCGAGGAGGATTTGCACGGTAGTCTATCGGCCGAGTCGCGAAAGCTACTCGGACTCATGCGAAACCGGATCGACCGCATGGAAACTCTGCTCAAGGATCTGCTCACCTACTCGCGAGTGGGCACCGATATCGCGGTGAGTGAAAGCAGCTTGGCGGACATCTTCGACCGTATCATCGGCGTGTTGCATCTGCCCGTCCACATTCAAGTTCGCTTTGAAGGCGAATTGCCGGTGATCGTTACAGCGGGCAAGCAACTGGAGCAGGTGCTGAGAAACCTGGTTGACAATGCTGTCAAGTATCACGATAAAGGCAAGGGCGAGGTTGTCATCTCCGCCCGGTGCGAAGGGGACTTCGTGCAATTCGTGGTGCGAGATGACGGCCCAGGAATACTGCCGCAATTCCATGGCAAAATATTCGAATTGTTCCAGACACTAAAGCGCCGCGATGATGCGCAAGGCACCGGCATGGGCCTCGCCATAGTGAGCAGACTGGTCGAGCGGCAGAATTGCCGCATCACGGTCCACTCCGAAGGCGATGGCACGGGGACGCAGTTCCGCTTTCAGTGGCCCAGAATACGGACCTGGGTTGACGAGAAAGAGACGGCCTATGCTTGAATCGCAATCCGTAACTTTGTTGCACGTCGAGGACGATGAAATTTGTCAGATGATGCTGAGTCGTTCCTTCAGGCTGCGTAAAATTGTGAACCCCATTGTCGGCGCCTGCGACGGCATCGATGCGCTGGAGCTACTGCGGGGAACAAACGGTCGCGAACGTTTACCGCGTCCGTTCATGATTGTCCTGGACCTGAACATGCCACGCATGAATGGTATGGAGTTTCTCAAGGAGCTGCGGAAAGACAAGGCGTTGAAGCAAAGCATTGTGTTCGTCCTTTCTACCTCGGATGCCGACAACGATAAGGTTGGCGCTTATAATCTCGGGGTGGCCGGCTACATTTTGAAGTCGAATCCGGCGAACGCATTTGCGGAAATAACCGTCCTTCTGGCTGACTATTTGAGGGTCGTCGAATTTCCTCCTGAGTGAGTGCCAGTCCTGTGCCGCTAATCGGGCCGCCATGCGGGCTCAGCGTTTTCCGTCAAAATGCACCCAGCCCAGGCGACCCCGGCCGCGCTGCCGGCTCGAGCAAATGCGCCTGGCGCGATGACGCCTCATGAACTGCCCTACCGCCATCCAATAAGACCCTGGAAAGCGAAACGACGCGGCCAGCGCAGCGTGGACACTCAGAATGCGAGTTTTTGGCGTCAACGGCTTTACGAGTTTAACTGCCGGACCTTCCGAAGATTCCATCATGCCGTCACCACGCCTGACTCAGACCTACCGTTGATGAGACCACAGTGCGCCAGTTCAATCTCAATAGCTTGCCGTGTTGCCCACAATTGGAACAAAGACTCCAGCTGTCACCGCGGCCCTTTTCGCCTCCCATCATCAATCGCCGCCGCAGCTGAAAACGAGTGCCGAAAACGGCACTGGTAGTCAGCCGACCGCCGTCAGAGAGGACCAACCGCTCGCCGCGAGTCCTCGTGAGCGTCCGCCCTCACCCGCAGCGCCGCAATTCTTCCCGTGACAGCCCCGATCCGCTACGTGCGGTAAGCCTCCAAGACCTCACGCGTGTCAATGCAATTACTGTGACCCGACACACATTAATCCACCGAGCGTCAGAGGATGGTGCCCGATGCTGCTGACTGATCCGCTGGAGTAGGCGTGATGTTCTCTATTTTAATCCTGCCGCTGCTCATATTCCTCACGGGCCGCACGATCACGACGTTCTCGAATTGGTCGGGCCACGCCATGATCGCGTCTCCGCCGGAAACATCCGCAGCTGGAAGTTCGTGACGCCAGTGGCAACATGAACGCCACCCTGCCGGTCTCGCTCCTGGCCGAGGAACATCGCCACCTATCGGCAGCAGATCGGATCGTTGCCGGTACCGCGTTATTCATCATTTTGAACGGCATCCTGACTTGCATCGGCTGGTGGGACCACATTCCGATATTGGTCCAACTCGGTTCTGACGATGCGCCGACCCAGTTTATGAGCGCATTGAGCTTCGTCTTGTTGGGTGTTGGCGAATTGGGCATGGTTACCCGGCACCGGCGCTTGGTGTTTACGACAGCGGGCATCGTGATATTTCTGGCCACCGTTGAATGGGCGCAATACGCGTTTCATACCAATACCCGTCTGGACACTCTCCTTGCGACACCGTTCGTCGGCCTGGGTGCCCCCCATCCTGAAAGTCTGCCGGGTAACACGGTCGCCTGCCTGCTTCTCATATGCGGCGCTCAAGTCTTAATGTCGAAGCCGCACAGTGAGGCCGGTCCATCGACCACCGCTGCTGTCGTAATGAAGACGCTCGCAGGCGGAATCGCCTTCGTCGCTTTGCTTGGTTACCTGACGGACGTCAAGGGCGCCTACGGATGGACGGATTCTGCGGGGATGTCGCTACGCTCCCTGGCTGGCTTTCTCCTTCTGGTCGCAGCGCGAATTGCAGCTCTTTGGCAGCGCGATATCGTCGCAAAGCCCGCCCTGCCCAACTGGTTTCTGCCCTTCTTGACAGTTGCCGCAGTCACAATATCGGTAGGTCTCATATGGGTATCCACCTCTGTCGCCAGCGCATTGGTGCACGATGTTGATCACGTGGCAGGTGCACGCGGCCTTTCCGCCGCGATAATCGTGAGCGTAAGTGCACTGATAGTTCTCGGAGCGATGAGTGTGCTGGTAGCCAGACACAAAGCAACGATGGCATTGCAGCAGGCTGCGGATTTGAGCGTCAAACGTACGGAAGTGGAGCGCGCACTGCGAGCCAATAACAAACGGCTGGCAAGATCCAATCGTGATCTTGAGGATTTTGCCTACGTCGCCTCGCACGATCTGCGGGCGCCCCTGAGCGGAATTGACAGTGCGGCAAAATGGCTTACCCAGGACCTCCACGAAGGTCTTTCGGACGAATCGAAAAAGTTGCTGGGACTTATGCGAAATCGGATCAATCGTATGGAGAAGCTGCTCGACGATCTGCTTGCCTATTCACGCGCCGGCCGAGTCGACACCGCCATTAATCAAACCAATGTATCGGACATGTTCGAGAATATCGTGGCAATACTGAGCCCGCCCGCGCACATCCGCGTTCGTGTTGAAGGCCTACTTCCGGTGATAGTCACGGCAAGCGCTCAACTGGAACAAGTACTCAGAAATCTCATCAACAATGCCATCAAACACCACGACAAAGGTAGCGGTGAGGTGGTCCTTTCGGCAAAGCGTGTGGGCGATCTTATCGAGTTCAAGGTGCGCGATGACGGTCCCGGCATACTGCCGCAGTTCCACGAAAGGATATTCGTGTTATTTCAGACGCTGAAGCGACGCGACGAAGTGGAAGGCAGTGGGATGGGGCTAGCCCTCGTAAAGAAATTAGTGGAGCAGCAGAATTGCTCCATCAGCGTTCACTCACAAGGAAACGGCACCGGAACTGAATTCAGCTTTCAGTGGCCGACGTCACCCGTTACGAGTCACGCTCAGGAGATGACAAATGCTTGAACCCAGGACCGCGCGACTGCTGCACGTCGAGGACGACGATCTCTGCATCATGGGATTGGAGCGTGCTTTCAGGGACGCCAAAATCGCAAACCCCATCGAGTTCGCGCATGACGGCATCGAAGCGCTGGAGATGCTGCGGGGAACGAACGGGCGCGCCCGGCTACAACGCCCCTATCTGATTCTGCTGGATCTCAATATGCCACGCATGAACGGCATTGAATTTCTACAGGAGCTGCGAAAAGACGAACAGCTGAAGCAGAGTATCGTCTTCGTTATGACCACTTCCGCCGCCGACGAAGACAAAGTTAGTGCTTATAAGCTCGGGGTGGCGGGCTATATCCTCAAGTCGAATCCGGCGAACGCATTTCTGGAAGCAACGGCGCTCTTGAATGTCTATTGGAGAGTTGTTGAATTCCCCGCCGCCTGAGCGACGATAGTTACGCAACAACCTGGGGCACCAGCCTGGCGCCGAGAACACCGGCCATCCGACCGCCCGCGGGCTCGTTCATAGCGCATAGGTTCCAGCTAGCTGTAATTTATTACAGGTAGTAGTCAACGTGCAGCTTTCTAGAATTCGAAGACTTTCGTGGCTCGACACTTCGCGGAACCGCGTACGCCGTTCCAACGGCGGGGGAGCTCTGATGAAACACTTCGCATTCGCTACATTCGCCTTAGTCTCATTCGCGTTAGGCGCGCAAGGCGCTTCAGCCGCCGACAGTCCGTTTGCCGGCACCTGGAAATTCAATTCAGAGAAAAGCAAATTGACAGGTGACACCTTTACGTACATCGAGACCCCGACCGGATTTCGTTATTCCAACGGCGGCACGTTTGACTATGACTTCGCAATCGATGGAAAAGACTATCCAACATTTTCAGGTAGGAAGGTTTCATGGACAAAGAGTGGCGAGAACGCGTGGGATTCCGTGTTCAAGGATGGCAATGATGTGGTCTTGACGAAAGTCCGCCGCGTGTTATCAGCCGACGGTAAGAAGCTCACGATTTCCTATACCAACTTCAAGCCCGATGGCACCACGGGCGAAGGTTCTGACGAGTACGTTCGCATTTCGGGTGCAACCGGACTCGCGGGCAAGTGGAAGGACGTCAAGTCCAAGCAGGATGGTGATTCCGTAGAGATTGCCGTGCCCGCGCCAGGGCGGGTAACTATCGTAACTCCCAGTTACAAAGCAACGGCATCCGGAACGCTCGATGGGACCCCTATGGCACTGACCGGCCCCGCGATGCCCTCGGGGATGTCTATTAGCATGAAGGCGATTAGCCCGTCCAAGTGGACATACACCACAACCCTGAACGGTAAGACCATTTCCAAGGGAAGCCAGGCGGTTTCAGCTGACGGCAAGACCATGACCGACACCAGTTGGGTACCTGGCAAGGAATCGGAAAAGGAGGTCGACGTCTACGATCGCCAGTAGAGGCCCGCGATCATGCAGACAAGAGGGCCGGCTGCCGGCGTAATGGCAGGGCGCGCTGCCGACGTTCGAAGGTGCCCCCGTATATGCGGCACCGTACATTGCGCCTTGCGCGGCAAATCCGCTTGCTGCGTCGCGATAGTGTGCGCCGAAAAAAAACCCCGCACTGGGCGGGGCTTGATTACAAGGGGAAGATTCAGTATCGAGGCCGAATGTAATCCTCTGCCAAGTGGCCTGGGCTGACCCGCATCACGTTTTGTCCTGCCCGGTGCGTCGCTATTCGAGGATGAACTTCCCAGGGTCGAGGGGCGTGGGCTGGGGTGGGTCGCCCACTTGTTGCGGCGCCGTACCCTCAGGTTCAATCAAGCTTTCGTGATTGTTCTTCGGCGTATTGACCCGGCGATTTACCGGCCATGCGACCATCGAGTCCGCTGGGTACTGCTTGAGAGCCACTCGGGCGTCATCCGCCGATCCCGTCAACCACGCCTCGATATCGCCGGCAGCCAATATGGCAGGCATGCGCTGCTTAACATTGTGGATCTCCGCCATGAGCGCATTGGGCGGCATGGTGATGATGGTGCAGCTATCGATGGCGTTGCCTTCAGCGCTGACTGAGCGATCCCAGAGCCCAGCGAATCCGAACACCGGCTGGTCAGCCATCGTGATGTAGAACGGAGTTTTGCTGCCGTCCTCGTTCACGTGCCACTCATAAAAGCCGGTCGCGGGAAGGACGCAGCGTTGGCCGCGTTTCCAGGGGCCACGCCAGGTCGGGCCGTCGGTGAGCTTCTCGATGGTGGCGTTGATGGTGCTGTATTTCGGCGGGATGCCCCTGGCAAAGAACGGCACCAGGCCCCAGCGCATCATCAGCCCCTCTCGCTGGCCATCGGTAAGGCGCACGACCGGCACCTGCTGGGTCGGGGCGACGTTGTACGAGCGGTCGAATTTCCAGTGGATCAGATGAACGGCAAAGTACCGCTCGGCTTCCGCGGTGGCGGGGTTAACGTAGCGACCGCACATGATGCGTCACACTAGCGCCAAACAGGTTCTGGCGTCACGAGGCACTGCGTCATGTTTTCGACCTCCCGGCGCGCTACCCTGCCCGCGCGACCACCTCGTCCGCACGCTGCGCGTCGATGGCGGCATAATACCTTCGCACCGCATTCTCGAGAAATGCCAACATCAATGCTCGATATTTCTGGTTAGCCGCCTTT
>Ga0181522_10001138_pt1 | contig 16781 bp, 5 predicted proteins | sample PEATcosm2014_Bin_27_FD_121103 | JGI IMG/M metagenome (GOLD analysis project Ga0181522, IMG submission 121103) | Peatland microbial communities from MTU Mesocosm Facility, Houghton, MI, USA - PEATcosm2014_Bin05_10_metaG | ecosystem: Environmental > Terrestrial > Soil > Wetlands > Peat | place... | reverse complement strand
TTTCTCCGCGTACTGATCCGGATGGCGCCCTTGCCGCCGGATTCCTTGACCACGTCGGCAATCGCGTGTGTAGCATTCACAATCAGATTGAGAAGTACCTGGTTGAACTCGCCGGCGATACACGGAACCGGAGGCATTTCCGCATCGAACTCCGTGGTGAGATCGACTACGTACTTCCATTCGTTGCGCGACACCAGGACCGTGCTTTCGATCGCCTGGTGGATGTCGATCGGGGCCTTCTCCGCCGGACCCGGATGCGAAAACCGCTTCATGGCCCGCACGATTTTTGTTACGCGGTCCACACCTTCCTGCATTTGAACGATCGCATTGGGAATTTCACTTCGCAGGTACGGGACGTCCACGTCCCCGGCGGCCGTTGGGTGCTGTTCAACGACGCGGAGCAAGTCCTGAAATGCGCTCGACAGGAACTGGGCGTTATCGCCGATGTACTGAACGGGGGTGTTGATTTCGTGCGCGATGCCGGCCGCCAGTTGTCCGATGGCCTCCAACTTCTGAGCCAGTAGGAGCTGACGCTCGGCTTGGCGTAAGGCCTCTTCGACTTCCTTCCGCTCGGTGATATCCCGGCTGAAGGTGCACGAGTACTCTCTTCCTCTGAATTCAAGGTGCTTGGCAGTCACTTCGACTGGGAACTGTTGACTATCCTTCTTGCGGTGAGTGGTTTCGAAGAACAAAGACCCAGTAAGCTTGAGGCTCGACCATGTTTCCTTGTACATATCCAATGAATAGTCCGGATCGAGATCCACGATCGTCATCAGCAGGAGTTCTGCGGGCGAATAGCCGAGTGTCCGGCTCGCCAATTCATTGGCGTATACAATCCGGCCGTCGGAGTCGAGCCACAGGACTTCGAATGGGGCCTGTTCCACCGAAGCCTGAGTGAGGTGTAGGGCTTCTTCGTCGCGCCTCCGATCGGTGATGTCCTGTTTGATGGCAATGAAGTGCGTGATCTCGCCTCGATCGTTGCGCAACGGAGTGATAGTCATCTCGTCGGGGTACGTGCTACCGTCTTTCCGACGATTAATGATTTCGCCTTGCCAGATCTGCCCGGCTAAGATTGTTCGCCACAGATCTTCGTAAAACTCCTGGCTGTGTTTGTTAGATTTGATCAGATCTCGATGGTTCTTGCCAATGGCCTCGTCGAACTTGTACTGGGTAAGTTCAGTAAAGGCCGGATTGACCCAGACGATAGTGCCGGCGCGGTCTGTGATAACAATGGCGTTGGCGGCGGCGGCCAAAGCAGCACCTTGCAACCTCAGGGTCCCTTCGGCTTGCTTGCGTTGAGTAATGTCGCGGAGAAAAACGTAGAAGCAGTCCTCGGCGGGCGAGTACGTCGTGCTGATCTCGATCTCACTATGGCAGCCGTCCTTACGGCGGTGCCTGGTCTCGAAGCGCGCGAAGCCAGTCTCCTTGATCTGCTGGATCCTGCGCGCTGTTTCAGCCTGGCTCTCTATTGCTTCCACATCCTGTATTGACATTTGCAGGAGTTCTTCGCGACTGTACCCGCTCAAGCGGCAATAAGCCTGGTTCGCGTCCAGCAGTCGCCCGTCTCGGTCAATAACCCAAAAGCCATCGACCGTTGTCTCCAGGATCGACCGATACCGATTCTCGCTCCTGCGGATCGCCTCCTCCGCCTCTGCACGCTGCTTCCGGGTTAGGGCCTCCCGGATCTCACGTTCCACGGCTTGCGGCAGTCGCGAGAGATTGCCCTTCATCACATAGTCGTGAGCCCCGGCTTTCATCATTTCCACGGCAATGTCTTCGCCGATCGTGCCTGAAACCACGATAAAAGGGATGTCCCGGCGGGACTCCCTCAGCGTTCTGAGCGCTGAAGGGGCATCAAACTGGGGCATACGGTAGTCCGAAAGGACCACGTCCCAAGGCTGACGCGCGAGTGAAGCTTGCATCTGGGCCGCACCATCGACACGTTCCGACCGGACTTCGTAGCCCGCCTGTTCCAGACAACGAGCGATCAGGGATGCATCACTCTCCGAATCTTCGACTTGCAGCACCCGCAGCAGCTTGGTCATGTTAGGCCTCCTTTGGTGTCCCAAAATGGCGGGCCGTGCCGATTTCCATCGACTCAACGCACCTCCTCCGCTGTACCCGGAGTCTGGCTCATCTTCCGAGCACTTCTCGAACCTTTGCGACCAGGGCCTCAGCCGTCACTGGCTTCTCCAGTGTCGCGACGGCACCGAAGATCCTTGCAGCCTCCAATAAGGCTCCGCGCAAGTATCCAGAAATCACCAGGATTCTTAAATAAGGGAATTTGGAGCGCTCAGTTTTGAGCAAGTCGAATCCATCCGGTTCGGGCATGTTCAAATCCAGAATCAGCAGGTCCGGCATGCGCTCCTGTATGACGGCAAGGGCCTGCTTGCCAGAGGTCGTGGCGGTAACAGCATAACCGCTCTCTTCGAGCCCTCTTTTCAGATACCGTACAACCTGGCGGTCGTCATCCACCAGCAAGATATTCGCAAGACTATTCATAGCTCAACCTCACCTACCTCATATTTCAGCCGTCACAATTCTTAGTGAGTGCTCTCAGCTGCACATAACGCGTGCGACGACAGCCACTAACTCATCTGGCTGAATCGGCTTGGCGAGCGATGCCCGAGCGCCGAGGTGCTCCGCCACATGCAGCATCTGGCCTGCAAACTGGCCTGACATCGCGATTATTTTGAGTCGAGGCCGCATCTGGTGCAGCCTTTGTATGGTTTCAATTCCTTCTTGTTCCGGCATTGCCAGATCTGTGATCATCAAATCAACCTCCGAAGTTTCGATCTGACGTACCGCCTCCCTTCCGTCTCTCGCTTCCAGCACCTGGTAACCCTCGCCCTCCAGAAGTTTGCGCAGGAAGCTACGGACGCCCGACTCGTCGTCCGCAACCAAAATCGTGCCCGCTCTACGTGGTGAGCCAAGCACCTCTCTCACCTTGATGGCTAAGGCCTCGGGAGAAAACGGCTTTGCAAGGTAAGCGCCGGCCGAGTCCAGCTTTTGCCGGTCGACTGTGGCGTGGTCGTTGTACCCGGACATGAAAATGATTTCGATGTGCGGGCGCACCGCCTTGAGCCGTTCGGCCAATTCGCACCCTGACATGCCCGGCATCACAATATCAGTTAGCAGAAGGTGAATCGGGTCAGCATGGCGTTCGGCCTGCAATAACGCTTCCTCCGGATCGGCCGCTTCGTACACTTTATAGCCGTGACCCCGCAGTACCCGCACGGCCATTTTTCGGAGCTGCTCCTGATCCTCGACAACCAGGATCGTCTCCGTTCCCCTCGGAACAGAAGCCTCTAGGCTCGGCACCTCGTGCGCCGCCACAGCACGCTCGATTCGCGGCAGGTAGATCGTGAAAGTCGTCCCTCGACCCGCCTCACTGTCTACCCGAATCGACCCGCTATTCTGTTTGACGATTCCATACACCGTTGCCAGGCCCAAACCTGTCCCTTGACCCGGCTGTTTGGTTGTGAAGAACGGTTCGAAAAGATGTGATAGTACTTCTCTCGTCATCCCTGTGCCAGTGTCGCTGACTCTTAGCTGGACGTAGCGCCCCGGCTTCACCTCGGTGTGCTGTTCCGCAAGACATTCGTCGACATCGACATTCGTCGTTTCGATCAACAGCGTTCCGCCGCTCGGCATTGCGTCGCGCGCGTTCACCGCCAGATTCATTAAGATCTGATGTACCTGCCCCGGATCTGCGAGCACGCTTCCCAACGATGGGCTCAGTACGGAATCAAGCCTGACATCTTCTCCGATGACTCGCCCCAACATCCTCTTGACTTCGACAATAATATCGTTCAGGCTTACTTCTTTCGGTTGAATAACCTGCTTCCGGCTGAGCACCAACAATTGGCCACTCAACGCCGCTGCACGTTCGCCGGCGGTCCTGATCTCGGTGACGAACTCGTGCAGTGGGTCGCTCGGCGCCAACTGTCGCATGATCATGGCGCTGTACCCATTGATCACCGTGAGGAGATTGTTGAAATCGTGGGCGACGCCCCCCGCTAGGCGGCCGACAGACTCCAGTTTCTGTGCCTGAATTAACCGGGCTTCCCCCTCCAAACGCTCGGTTATGTCACGCGTCACTCCCAGCATTTCGCGGCCACGCCCCTGCTGATCGGGCAACAACGTTGTCGCCACTTCCGTCCGCACGATCGACCCGTCTTTGCGCACTTGATCCACCTGGTGAACCTGGGTACGAAGGGATTCGTCGGAAGAGTCAAAAGCCGCCAGCCCTTCCGCAAGCCAAGCGGCTGTAGACTGGTAAGATTCCGGACTGAGTGTAAGCCGCAGACCGTTCGCCATCAGTTCTTCCGGAGAATATCCGAACATGCTTTGCACTGATGGGCTGACAAACGTGTAACGATCGGAATCCACGTCCAGCAGCCAAATCACGTCGGCCGTATTCTCAGAGATCAGTCGATAGCGCTCTTCGCTGGCACGCAGAGCGGCCTGGGTGGATCGCTGCTCAAGTCCAATGGCGAGGCTGGCCGCGGCCCGTTCCATTTGGGCGATCAGTTCCGGTGTGAAACGGTCCAGCCGCCGATCATTGATCTGCAACAATCCGAGTGTCCGGCCGGAACTGCGTAAAGGTACGAGTGCCACGGACTCAAAACCCGCACTGTAGCATCGGTTGCGCGCGCGGCCCGGACAGTCGGTCTCGGTAGTTTCTAACAACAGTTTGGTTACGCTGTTTGTCCAGAAGGTCCCGCCTGGTGTGAAAAATCGCCGACGCGGATCGAATCGCCCGCACAATATGTTGCCGCACATGCATTCGAGCACAGCATTACCTCGACTGTCTCGCACCAGCTCCTGCTTCAAGTCGCGTTCGCAGAGGTAGTTCTCGGTTTCAACAAACTCCGGCGGGAATCCCCGAGTCTCGCAGTACGGGAAGTCATCGCCATCCTGCAACCTGATTCCCGCGGCCTCACAACCCGACCAAGCTTGTACCAAGCCGGTGACTTCTCGAATCAGCTCACGCGTGTCACTTGGTGCATTCAACAAGCGTAAAAGGGCCACCATCGCTTCGCGGTCGGCTTCATTCCGCTTGCGCTCAGTGATGTCATCGAACAACGCGACAAAGTAGTCTTTTTCCGGGCTATAAACCGAGACCGACAGCCATCGTCCGATTGGCTTGAAATCAATTTCAAAGCGTTCGGCTTGACCTGTCAACGCAACCCGGCCCTGGATCTCAATGAATCCGGGGCTCGCTTCGCGAATCCCCGGGATAACCTCGGAGACCCGTTTTCCAACAACCCCCCGCAACCTAGTCAACTGTTCGAAGGCATCGTTGACTTCCAATGTGAAAAAGTCCACAGGCCGATTCTGGTCGTCACAAAGAATCTTGCAGTAAGCGAACCCATTCCGCATGTTTTCAAAAAGCGACCGATATCTCTGCTCGCTAAGCCGTCCCTTTTCCTCGGCCCGCTTGCGCTCCGTGATGTCCGTGCTGGATCCACGATATCCCACGAGTTCGCAGGCATCGTTGAGAATCGGGATCCCATTACTTGAGACCCAAACCGTTCGGCCGTTCTTCGTTCGCACGGGATTCTCCAAATCACGGAAAGATCCTTGTCGTGCCATGTTCTCGAACGCCGCGGCCTTAAACTTCTCCCGTCCCTCATCGGAGTGGATGTCATAGAAGTGTATCTTGCCAACGAGTTCCTCCGGCTGATAGCCCCAAACCGTCTCCGACACCTGGCTCACATACGTGTACAACCCATCGGCATTGACTTCCCAGATGATCGTCCGGCTTTGCTCGGCGAGCGAATGATAGCGATGGTTTGCCTCTTCGATTTGCTTCCGTGTTTCGTACCGGGCGGTCACATCCCGCACGATTCCGACCGCCTTCCATCGCTGCCCCTCATGGATTGCGCCCAGGGAAAGTTCAGCGGGGAACTCACTTCCGTCTTTTCTCCGTGCAGTAACTTCCACCACCTTGCCGATGCGCGGCCCCCGTCCGGTGGTCTGAAAGGTACGAAGGTTCGAATGAAAGTCTGGCGCCTGGCCCGCAGGTATCACAAGATCATGGATCACTTGGCCCGACATTTCGCCGAAAGTGTAACCGAACATCCGTTCTGCCGCAGGATTGCTGAGGATTGTCCGGCCTTCTTCGTCGATCATTACGATGGCGTCCAGGGCGCTATCGCAAAGCTGTCGAAGCGCCGCCTCGCCCTCGCGGAGGGCGCTCTCAGCGCGCTTGCGCTCCGTGATGTCGCGCGAGATCGTGACTGCGCCTACGATGACCCCGTTCGCGTCGCGCATCGGAGCGGAAGAAGATTCAACGACAAGGCTCCCGATCATGTGCTCGGAACCGATGACTGTCTCGCCGCGCAATGCCTGGCAAGTGGCGCAAGACTCGGTATCTGAGGCGAGGTGGAACTTCTCCACGATCTCCTCGATTCGCATTCCGGTCGGATCGAATCCGAAGAAGGCTGAGCAGGCAGGATTGGTACGTATTACTAACCCGCGGGCGTCGCATACAAAAACTCCTTCAGTTTGGGCGGTGAAGACAGCATCTAAGAGTCTCTGTCGCTCTTCGGCAGCAATGAGTGCAAGATGCAGCGACTCTTCGGCCCGCCCGCGTTCCCGCCGGACATGCGCCTCCTTGATTTCGCGCTCCACGGCCGGCGCCAGGCGTGCTAGGTTTCCCTTCATCAGGTAGTCGTGTGCGCCTGCCTTCATCATCGCCACCGCGAGATCTTCCCCAATAGTGCCTGAAACTACAATGAATGGAAGATCCAGCCCGGTTTCGTGCAGAACCTCGAGGGCTGCGGGTGCATCAAATCCCGGTAGCTGGTAATCGGCAACGATCACCCCCCACGTCTGGCTGGTGAGGGCGGTGCGCATGGTGGCTGCATCTTCCACCCGCTCGGCACGCACATCGTATCCAGCCTTCTGCAGAAGGCGCACGATGAGCGCGGCATCGCTCTCGGAATCCTCTACCTGGAGTACCCGCAAGACATCGCTCATGCGCCGATCACCTCACTCTTGGTGGCAGCTCGTTTAGCACTAACCAATACAAACCGAGCTGCTCGATACAGGTGGCGAACTGCTTGAAATCCACCGGCTTTCGGAGATAACTGTTGACCCCGAGATCGTATCCGGCGGCAACATCCTGTTCCTCCTTAGAAGAGGTCAGGATCACCACGGGCAACCGCCTGGTTCGAGCATCGGATCGGATCCGGCGGAGCACCTCGAGCCCGGGTATCTTGGGGAGCTTGAGATCGAGCAAGGCCAGGGCGGGCAGGTCGGAAACATCGCGGCCGGCGTAAGCGCCTGTGCCCCACAGGTAGTGGACGGCTTCTTCACCGTCTTCGGCGACCACGAGCTCATTAGCAATTCTGCCCTTGTCGAGCGCCCGCTTGGTGAGGTCCACATCGCTGGGATTGTCCTCAACTAAGAGAATGACTTTGTTAGAATTCACGGGTTCTCCAAAATGGTGAAATAAAAGGTCGCGCCCCGATCGACTTGCGCCTCGGTCCACAGTCGGCCGCCGTGACGATGAATAACGCGCTGTACGGTTGCCAGTCCGATTCCTGTTCCAGGGAACTCGGACGCCTTGTGAAGCCGCTGAAATGCGCCAAACAGCGAACCGGCATAGGCCATATCGAATCCCACTCCGTTGTCGCGGACGTAGAAAGCCGTTTCACCGTTCTGTTCGGCGCGTCCAAATTCGATTCGCGCGATGGCGCGAGGGCCTGTGAACTTGACGGCATTACCCAGGAGGTTGGTCAGCGCGATATCGAGGAGCCGGGCGTCGCCAACCCCGCTCAGATTCGGTTCGATGACGAATTCGATCCGGCGGGAGGGATTGACCTCTGACAATTCGGCGGCGATTCTGCGCGCAGCAGATGTCAGGTCTACGTCACTGACCCGCATTTCAGTCCGGGTGACGCGGGACAGCTGCAACATATCGTCGATCAACAGCCCCATGCGCTGCGTCTCGGAACGTACTCTCTCCAGGTACTGGTGCGCGCGTTCGTCGAACTGGTCGGCATAGTCCTCGGCTAGCGCGAGGCTCCAACCGTCGATTCCGCGCAGCGGCGCCCGCAGATCGTGCGAGACGGAATAGGCAAAAGATTCCAGCTCCTTGTTCGCGGCTTCGAGCTGAGCGGTTCGCTCGCGTACGCGCTGTTCGAGTTCGGCATTAAGCCGGCGGATCTGCTCCTCGGCTTCGCGCCGCGCAGTAGCATCCGTAACGATGGCCGCGAACTGACCAGGCCTCGGACAGTAAACCGTCCCTTCAAGATAAAGCCCTGCGTTGCTTTTGCTTGCGAAAGTCTCACCCTTTCCAGTCACGGTAACCCGCCCGGCGATTTCGATCCAATCGTCCGAGTGGGCCCCGGGGAGAACTTTCCGATAGGTCTTGCCAACGACTTCTTCCCGCTTGCGGCCGTATATTGCTTCGAAGTAGGGGTTTACGTCCAGGTAACGCCAATCGCAAGGTTTGCCTGCCTCGTCGAAAAGCACTTCTCCCAGCATGAAAGCTTCCTGCATGGATTCGAACAGGCTTCGATATCGGTGCTCGCTTTCCGCAAGGGCTGCCTCCGCCCGCTTGCGTTCGGTGATATCGGTCACGAGCACAACCACATTCGACATTTTGCCGGTTGTGTCCGGAATCAGCGAGACAAACTTGTGCACCCAGACCGTCTGACCGTCTTTGCGAAGGTAGCGGCTTTCGTTTTGGAAGTATGGGACTTCCCCACTCTTCAAACGGCGGACGTCAGCCAGACTCATTTCCAGGTCAGCTGGTGGGATCAGCGTGCTGAAGTGTCGCCCCCCCAGCTCGTCGCGCCCATAGCCAAGCAGCGCGCGGAATGCGTCATTGCTCTCCAGAAAGTTGCCATCCCAATCGCAGAGGATGATGCCGGCGGCGGAGTTCTCAAATATGCCGCGGAAGCGGATTTCGCTCCTTTGAAGCGCCTGCTCGGCCTGCTTCCGTTCCGCGATGTCCCTGCCGTAGGCGAAGATGTACTCCTGCCCGCCATACACAATGTGGTTGACCAGTACCTCGGCGGGATATTCGGCGCCGTCCTTGCGACGGTGCGTGACCTCGACCGTGAATGACTTGCGGTTCCTGACTTCCGCCCAATGCTCCTGGTACTGCTCCCAGGTCATTCCGGGGCTGAAGTCCAAGGCGGTCATCTGGAGGAGCTCTTCGCGTGAGTATTGAAGCGTCCTGCATGTGGCGTCGTTGGCGTAATGGACTCTGCCGTCCGGCGTGAACCATGCCACCATTTCGGCCGCACCGTCAACCGACGCCTGCGTCAGTCTTAGGGCCTCCTCCGTCCGCTTCCACTCGGTGATGTCCCGCCCGACCACCACCGATCCGACCACCGCGCCGCTCGCGTCCCGGATGGGCGCAAAACTGTAGCCGCCGATCCAGGCTTCCCCCGTGTCCTTTCTCCGCAGCCTGTATTCGGCATTGGTGACGGTCTCACCCCGAAGCGCTCTGGGAACGGCCCACATATCGACCGGCGCCGGCGTGCCGTCCGGGAAGAATACGTCCAGAATGCCCGGGTACTCCGCAAACGTCCTAGCGCATGCTGCCTTACTCCGGAATCTGTGGAACGTGGCGAAGGCGTCGTTGAACTCGATAAGGCGTCCCTCGACGTCGGAGATGAAGACGGCGTCGGTCATGCTGGCCAGCGCGGCTTCCAGTTTGGCCCGGCTTTCGCGCATGGAGGCCTCCGCGCGCTTGCGCTCGGTGGTATCCACCAACGTAGAAACGACCATCTCCTCGCCGCCAACCCCCACCACCACGGCGGAAAACAGCGCTGTATAGGGCGCGCCGGACTTCTTCAGGAATGTTTGCTCCCGCCCCTGGATCGCACCGTTTTGCTTCAGTTCCGCGGTAAAGCGAACTCTATCTTCGGGTGCCGGCCACATGCGAGAGTCCTTCACAAGCTGCCCCGCTACCTCGTCGCGGTGATAGCCGGTCATCGCTTCCCAGGCAGCGTTCACCTCCACAAACAGACCGTCTTCAACACGCGTCATCGCAACAGCCGCCGGATTCACTGCGAATGCCTTCGCGAATTTGTCCTCCGATGCGCGCAGCCGCTCCTCGGCGCGGTTGCGGTCGGTAATGTCGATCTGGCATACGATCGCGTGCGTAAGTTTCCCATTCCCGTCGCGAATCGAGTTGGTCGAATAGCGGTAAAGCCGGGCCGGCGCATCGTTGAAGCGTAACCACAAATTCAGATCGTTCAGCCGTTCGCCGCGAATTGCCCGGTTGAGGGGCCACTCCTCCGTAGGCACAACCTGGCCGTCTTCCTTGCGAAACTCGGCGTATGGAACGTAATCGCCCAGGTTCGGTTCCGCTGGGATCACAGCCTTGAAGGCGGCGTTGCTGAGGATGAACTTTCCGGCGGAGTCACTGACCGTGACAGGCTCGGGTATGGCTTCGAGGATGGCTTCGAGTTGGGCGTTCGCGTTGCGAAGCTCCCGTTCGGCCCGCTTCTTGTCCGTCACATCTAGTAACGCCAATACGCCATGCGTGATGGCGCCATTGGGATCCCGAATCACATCTCCGAAGTAGCGCATGTTGCGGGTTTCGTTCTTGTAAGTCAGCAAGAGATCGAGGTTATTGATCTTTTCCCCTCGGAGTACCCGGCTGATCGGCCACATGGATGGGGGAACCTCTGCGCCGTCTTCCGTCGTCAGCGACGCGGTTGAACCGTACCCTTCAATGGCGTTCTCTTCGATGTGGTAAATGCTCTGCAGCGCTTTGTTGTATCGGACCACGTTGCCGGCCGGATCCGACACCATTACCGGTATGGGGATGCTGTTCAGAATGGCTTCCAGTAGTGCGCTGGTTTCCCGCACTGCTTTCTCCGCTTGCTTGCGCTCGGTGATATCCAGGACGATGCCTCCAATGCGCGTGGTGCGACCCTCGCTTTCCCTCAACGGCCGTCCGCGAGACATCAGCCAGCGCTCCTTGCCGTCACCATCACGCACGCGAAATTCCACGTTCAATTCGGTCCCATTGCGCGCCGCTTCTTCCACGGCCTTGATAGCCTGAGCACGATCGTCCGGATGCACAATCCCCGTCCACGCCTCGTAGGAAGGTTCGCAGCTATAGGGTTCCAGCCCATACACTTTCCACAGTTCCTCAGACCAGACGTTCTCGCCGGTCTGCGGGTCCCATTCCCAAGTGCCGGAATGGGCCGCGTCGTGTGCCATCCTAAGGCGCTCCTCGCTCTGACGGACCACACGATAGAGGTCCGCGTTTTCCAGAGAAATGGCTGCTTGCGACGACAGCAGATCGAGAGCGGCGAGCTTCTCTACTGTGAACGCGCCGGCAGTTACCGAATTCTCGAGGTACAAAAGGCCGACCAGCGATTCGCTCTTGAGAATGGGAGCACAAAGCACCGAACGAACGCTTGCCTTAGCGAAGTACGGATCGTTTATGAAGAGCTGATCCATAAGTACATCGTCGATCAGCACGCGCTCGCGAGTGCGCCTCACGTAGTTCACAACGCTTTGCGGGAAGACCTCTTCGAAGCCCTCGCCCGCCACACGTGCGCTGATCTGGCCGTCTGGTTCGGTGCGGGCAGCGACTTCCACGACCTTCTGCTGGCCCCGGAAGCGGAGCAGCATACCCCGGTCGGCGCCCGCGTTCAGGATGACGATCCGGATCAGAGCTTTGAGGAGACTGCCGAGCTCGATCTCCCGAGACATCGCCTGCGACGCGCGGAGTACGGACGTGAGATCCAGGGACGGCGTTTCAAGTTCGGGGTGTTCTTCCTCGCCTTTGCGCGGTTGCAATTGTGGGTCTGCAGAATCGAGCCGCGCCACGCCAGCCCGGGCGCCGATCGTGTCATACAGGTTTCGTGCATCTATGTGATAGATGCGTGCCACCTTGGATAGGCCCAGACTGGCGAAACACCCGCCAGCCAACTCGCTGGCTCTCGCCGCACCGTAAGCAAACCCGTTGCAGCGCGCGGACTCGATTGCTTCGTCATAGAGCCGAGTCGCAGCCCGCAGATCTCCCGCGAGCCGGGCACGCTCCGCTTCAATCAAACAGTATTTGTAGCGGAAATTGGCGGGGCAGTGTTCCGCCCAGTGCCGCAACTTCTCCGTATCGGCATCCAATAGGGCTGTCAGCTCACCTTGGCGAGCGCAGCCGTCGTGGAGTACCCGGGCCACGGCGAGCGCCCGGTACATCGCAAAAGTCGTCTCGATCGGGAGTGCGAGCGCTCCGAAGATGTGGGGAGCGGCAGACTCCGCGCAGCGCAACGCAACTTCGTATTGCCCGCAATCGAACGCCACGATCATTTTGATAACGTAATAAAAGAACCAGCCTGTGTTGCTTCCTGTGGCCTCGAAGGTTTTGAGGGCTGCGGCTTCCGAGAAGCCGGCGTCGTCCAGAGCGTCTGGCGCCGCCGTTTCGCCGCTGAGGTTTTTCAACAACTGGATTTGCAGCAGAATAATCCCTCGGGCGGCGTCATTGCGGACTTTGCCGGCAAGAGCCGCGTACTTTTCAAGGGCTGGCCGTGCCTGGTTGAACGGCATCCCCCGTTCCAAAGCCTGCCAGGCCGCTTGGTAGCTAAAGTGGCCGGCAATCGCTGAATCACCGGTCTCCAGGATCGCGCCAAGCGCCCGATCGAGGAAAGGAACATTCTCCTCATAAGGCTCGCGCCAATAGTTGATGTGGTTCGCGTGGACGTGCAACACGGTACACCGGTGCCGCCGGTCGTTGAGGCGCTCGTTGAGCTGGATGGACATGCGCGACAACGCGTGCCCCCCTGAAATATCGCCGAACACGCCGACGAGCAACATGGCGTACATACTGTACGCGAAGCATGAGTCCTCCGTGTTTCCGTGAACGACGGAGTATTGCAACATCCGAATTGCGATCAAGGGAAATAGCGCCGGCCGCCGCGGATAAATCGACGGGGGCAATGCCCCCAGCAATCCCATAATCGTTAATGCATCCGGATCGGTCGTCACCGGAGCGGAGAGCATATCCTCCAAGGACCGGGTCCCGAGCAATTGCTGCAGATACCGACGCCCCTCGGCGATAAGACTCGGGATTGACGCATCATCATCTGGAAAATCGATGCCGAAGAGCCGCAAAGCATTGAAACCTGCGGCGATGGCGTCATCGTATCGGCTGCTCCCCGAGTAGAGCCTTACCTGCAATATATTGATGGCGGCGACATCCGCACGGGCCGATGCGTGCTGAAGGAGAGCATGGAACAGCTCATCGGCGTCTTTCTGCTGTCCGGTGACAAAGAGACATTCGGCCCGTTCGCGATGTAGAGCAAACGCCGTTGCCCATTCAGCCTGCCAGGGGGTATCGCCAAGCAGTTTAGCTGCGCAATCGAGAAACATCAAAGCCGCGCCAAAGGCGATCGAACTCTTGGCCTTTCGCGCCGCTGCTATGTTAACCGCGACGGCGCCGGCACGGTCGGCGGGATCGGCCATCGCCTCGACGCCGAGATTGAGCTGCCCCGCGATGTCGAACAGCCGATCTTCCCTCTCCGATGCCGAAAGGGTCGAGAGCAGCAGGCTGCCAATCTGGAGGTGGAGCTTGCCGCGCTGCTCTTCGGATATGAGGGAATATGCTGCCTGCCTAATCTGATCGTGCCGGAAGCGGTAACGCCGTTCGGCCGAAGTGACACCCCCCACCGGAAGAATCAGCTCTTGGCGAAGTGGATGTCGCAGATCGTTTTCCACCTCTGCCGCCGGCTTCTGGCTGATGATGGACAGGCTGGCGAGGTCGAACTCGTTGCCGAAGCACGAGGCCAGTTGAAGGGTGGCCAATGCGGATGGATCGATATTGCGAACGGTCCGCGCCAGCATCGCGACAACGTTGTCCGTGGGCCCCTCAGCTTCCACTAGCGCCTGATCCCACGTCCACTGACAAGCCGACACGTCGAACGTTAGTAGTCCGTCCCGATTCAGGGTCTTCAGGAACTCCTGGACGAAGAACGGATTGCCCAGAGTTCTGGCGACTATCAAGCGAGCGAGAGCATCGCACTCGCCGCGCGGCCGCCATAGCACCGCGGCCGCCAACGCCGCAACCTCCCCTGTGGCAAGCGGGCACAGCACCAGATCGTCCAGTGGAACGCCACTGGACCGCAGCTTCGCGACAAAATCGGCGACGGGATGTCCGGGCTGTACTTCATTTTGGCGGTAGGCCAACACAAGGAAGAGCGACTCCGTCCCTTCGGAGGCGGCAAGGCTGGAGAGTAATTCCAAGCTCGCGGAATCCGCCCACTGCATGTCGTCGAGAAACAGGCATAAGGGATGCTGCCGCCGTGCAAAAACCTGAATGAATCGCGTGAATTCGTGATTAAAGCGGTTCCGCGCCTCGGCCGGGGGCAGGTCGGGTATTGGCGGCTGGAGCCCGATAATGAGCTCAACCTCCGGGATCATATCCGTGACCACACGTCCGATCGTCCCGAGTGCCTGCGAGATGGCCTGCCGCCAACGCGTCAGTTCTTCGTCCGGCCGCGTCAGGAGTTGGCGAACCAGTTCACGAACTGCCTGGACCAGGGTTGCATAAGGAACTGCCCGCTGGTACTGATCGAACTTGCCGCTTGCAAAGGCGCCGCAAGAATCGCCGACCGGCTTGCGTAGTTCCTGGACGACCGCGGTCTTCCCTATTCCCGAATAGCCGCACACGAGCATTACATGTGGGCGGGAATCAGCATGGGCACGGTCAAAGGCGGCTGTCAGAGAGGCCACGTCCGCCTCGCGCCCATACAGCCTGTTGGCGAACATCAGCCGTTCGGGGATGTCTCGTTGTCCGAGTGGAAAGTCGGCGATGCAACCGTGCGCATCGAGTTCAGACGAACAAACTTCAAGATCGTGCCTGAGCCCGCGCGCCGTTTGGTATCGCTCTTCCGGAAGTTTCGCAAGTAGCTTCATTACAATCGCCGAGACCGCCTCCGGGAGGCCGGCGATGAATTTCGCCGGGGCAAGGGGCACTTGGGCGATATGGCTATGAATCCAACTCAACAGGTCGGTGCCTCGCAGCGGCAGCCGCCCGGTGAGAAGCTCGTAGAGCGCCACTCCCAGTGAGTACAGATCGCTACGCTGATCGAGGCACCGGCTCGTGCGGCCCGTGTGCTCAGGCGAGACATAGGCGATGCCGCCATCGAGCAGCAGGTCCGGCTTTAGTGCTGTTCGCTGTTCCTGCGAAAGTAGAGACGCGGCGCCGAACCCGCAAAGCCTTACCTTGCCGCTCTCCGCGAGCATGTTTTCCGGCCGGATTTCTTTGTGAATGATGCCTTGGTCGTGAATGAGCGCAAGAGTATGGGCCGCCTGAACCGCAAAGGTCAGCCAGGCGGCTAAATCCCCTTGAAGGGCCTGCTTCAACTCGTGGGCAAACCGGCCCCCCGAATCCGGGAATACCAGGAAGGGCAACTCGAGGTCGGCCACGGTAGCAATCGGAACCAGCGCTGCGTCAGGCGAAATCCGGCGAGACACGTCATATTCGTTCTGGATGTACGCCCGGCCAGCTTGCATGCTCCCGACATCGGAGGGAGCGCGGATCAGCACGTGCTGTCCGTCAGCATCGCGCGTAGCTCGTAAGAGAAGGGTGTTCGCGCGGCGGACGACGATTTCTCCCACCGTGAATAGTGGTATGCGGCCTGCAAGGATTTCGGTCATAAAGCCAAGCCCGCCCGCTCGCGTCTGAGGATAAGCGCGAACTTCGTGAGGCTTTCTTGGCTGATGTTGACAACGAACCCGGTGTTGAGTCTACCAAAGCTCTTCATCTGCCCCTCCTACCGCTCGGGGTTTGCCGAATCCCGTTTTTGCGAGTTTCAGACCTATTTTACACGATTCATATCAAATCAAGCGACATTTTTTATATCGGGAGGTTGGTCGATTGCTCCTCAGAAGCCGGCTGATCCAACGGCCGTTCCACGTTAGGAGTCTCTGAGCCGCCGTTGCCTCGAGGCGAAAGGCAGCACGCAGACCTTAGCGCTGCCAGACGTTCTTCCCGCTCATCCACGGGAGCACCGGTGCCGCGCAGGAGCTGGACGCCCTTGATCGGCGATCTTCTATTGTTTGTCGGCTCCTTATCGCCTTGCCCCTCTCAAGTAACATTGGAGGGTCGTCTAACCGTACATATCGGGTCGGGGATGATATTTTATATTAAATGGAACTGAATTTATGTCTAACTCAGAACGTAGGAGCGATCTGAACAATGTTTGCGACGGAGCCCGTCCGAGGCCCCGTCCATCAGCGGTCCGCCGGACTTTGATTGATGCAAATCTGGGGCGTGCTGGCCATCAAAGCGGTGCCGCCCCCTGGACCGCCGCCTGGGCGACGACAGTACTTGTTGCACGCCAATTGAGCCGAGTTATACTTCTGAATAGTGGCTAGGCAGGTAGTCTGCTTGGAGATCAAGGTGGACAACGCCCAGCACTGGCCGGAAGGCCCTTCGATTTCCGTTAGCGTTACATCTGCGCCGACGAGCGACGATGCGCGTCAGTTGCGAGGGAACAGCTGGCCACGGATGACCCAACCGCGCAGGTGAAAGGGTCCCCCCAGAGTCCCCCCAATTTCCGGCAAAATCAGGTTTTCGCGCGTCTAAGTATTCGTGTTTGCAACGTGAGGCGGCTACAACCGTGTCGGCTGTTAACCGAAGGGTTGTAGGTTCGAATCCTACCTGAGGAGCCAATTAAATTTCACCCGAAAAACATTAGCCCAAGAGTTTACGGGGAGGGCCTCTCCACGGGCCGGCGTCAACGGCGCACATGGCCAATTTCCGCAAGAACTTGCAGGTTTTTGTGAATCTGCAGCGT
>Ga0181522_10001137_pt1 | contig 16800 bp, 20 predicted proteins | sample PEATcosm2014_Bin_27_FD_121103 | JGI IMG/M metagenome (GOLD analysis project Ga0181522, IMG submission 121103) | Peatland microbial communities from MTU Mesocosm Facility, Houghton, MI, USA - PEATcosm2014_Bin05_10_metaG | ecosystem: Environmental > Terrestrial > Soil > Wetlands > Peat | place... | reverse complement strand
CAAGCAGCGGATTACATAATTTTGCGAGTGGTTTATGCGTCCGTCCTGCAAATCTCGTCCCAGCGAATCTCGCCGGGGTTCTTTCAGGCGCCGGCGATTGTGGGGGCGTTGCGGTGCTGAAAGCTGCAATTGGGTCTTGAAAATCTTCTAGACAAATGAGCAAAATTGAACAGATTACCTTGGGCCTGAGGTTTCAGCCTTATGCTAAAGTTCCGCCGGGGCTGTACGGTCGAGGGAGTGCTTCGGATGTTCTTTTGAATGAGCAGTTTGTTGGGTCAGAGGCCCTCCGGTTTTTGTTGCTTGTTCCAAGGTGGTGGCAAAATGGAATGCAGGTTGAAATGCGGAGGGCCGCGTTGTTTCCGCAAAGTCCCGTGAGATCGCTGCCTTAAAAAGGAGGCTTGCCAGATGGTTGAGTTCGATAAACCTTCATTTGATACCGCAGCCTTTCTGATGAGCGCTGGCCTGGGGCGAAGAATCGTTCAATTGGAGCCCAAGGAGGCGTTCTTCTCTCAGGGAGACCCGGCCGACTCCGTCTACTATCTTCAAACCGGCCGGGCAAAGATGACGGTCGTCTCGGAAACAGGCAAAGAAGCAACCATTGCGATCCTCTCCGACGGCGACTTCGTGGGAGAGGGCGCGCTGGCCGCGATGCCCGGGCTAAGACTGTCCACGGCCACTGCCACTACCGCCTGCACAGCGCTCAAAATAAGCCGGGACGAGATGGTCCGCGTCATGCACGAGGAACGCGACTTTTCCGACCTGTTCTTGAAATTCCTGCTGACCCGCAGCATGCGCATCCAGGCCGACCTTGTCGATCAGCTTTTTAACTCCAGTGAAAAACGCCTGGCCAGAATTCTCCTGTTGATGGCTGAGTTTGGCCGGCCGGGCGATCCGGAGCCGTTGATTCCCAAGATTTCGCAGGAGACCCTGGCGGAGATGATCGGCACGACCCGCTCCCGAGTCAGCTTCTTCATGAACCGTTTTCGCAAGCTGGGTTTCATTGAATATGACGGCCGCATTCGTGTCCACAAGTCGCTGCTGAACGTGGTTCTGCACGATCAAATACCTGACGAGATGGCCAGAATATCTGCTACTTCCCGCGTCCCCGAGCAGTAACTTCAAACCAGCCGAAGACATCCGTTTCGGTCCCTGTACAAAATTGAACAGTTTTGCGATTCCTTGCATGGGACACTGGCCTTGGAACCGATCTTCATCCCCTTGGTGAGGCCGCCGATGCCCTGCACAAAGGAAAGCCTTCTCATCGTCGACGATGCGCCTGCAATTCGAAGGGCGCTTTCGCAGGTTTTCGCAGAAAGCGGGTATGCTGCGCGCACGGCCGAAGACGGTTACGCGGCATTAGATGAGATCCGCCGCCAAGTTCCTGAATTCCTCATTTCCGACCTCAACATGCCCGGCATGTCAGGCTTCGAACTGCTTAGGGTGGTCCGTCGTGAGTTTCCTTTGATCCGTGTGATCGCCATGAGTGGCGCGTTTTCAGTAGACGAGGTCCCTCCTGGCGTAGCTGCCGATGCCTTCTATCAAAAAGGCCGGGGTATTGCCGAGTTGCTGAAGATCATGAAGTTCCTCCCCCAGCCTGAGCGATGGGCGCAGCAGTCTAGTCCTGCGCCCTCGCCAGTGTGGATCGCGAGATACCAGCGCAACGCCGCTGGAGAGGGTTACGCGACGATTGAGTGCCCGGAGTGCATGGGAACTTTTCCAAAGGTGCTCAACGGCGCGATCCATCCGATCAATGAGGCGGACTGCCTTTTCTGTGGAAGCCCGGTTCGCTACGCGATTCTTCAGCCGGACGATTCGTTACACTCGTTGCCGTTTCAGCATGAGCGCTTTGCAGCAACCCCGCGCAATGCCGAAAATAGGAAATCCAGCCTCGAGGCCCCTGCTCAAAGTGCATCGGAACAAGGCGCGTGATGCGGAGAATAACCGAGCTTAGCGTTCTCTTACGCACTGAGGCTGAACTGCCCGCGAGCCTCGCCTTGAAGAGAGGCGAGTTGATTGACGGCTGGGACATCGTCCGGCCAGGTGGCGCGAGTCGGCTGGAAAAAGGGATTCGAAGATGCGGATGGCATTTCATCCGCATAGCCGATGAATCGCTGCGAAGCGGGGTTGGTGAATCGCCGCAGCAGGCTAAAGCTTGTGCGCTTAAGCTGGCTGTTCGCGGTTTCAGTAGATACTTTAACGCCGTGGAGATTCGGCACATCCGCCTCACAAGATATCCATGGTTTGTTCTAGCCAGGGTTGGCGTCTGCCCGTACAGAATCCAACTGGATCCGATTCAGTTTGTGCCAGACGATGCGCTGCTTCTTCCGGCACCCCCCCGGAGGCAATTACCAGCCAGTGCGTCATTGCTGTTTCCGCAGTTCTGCCGCGAAATGCCATTGCTGAAAGAAATGCTGATTCAATCCCGCAGTGATTATGAGAGGGCACAATGACGATCCTGCAAATGGTGGTGATCCTGGTTATTTTTCTGTGGGCCTTGCGGGCTCCGCGAGAGCCGGCTCGTGAGCGCGAACGCTCCCGAAGGTCATGGCGATAAAGCCGGCGAGTAAACCTCGCCCGGCATTCCCTGCAACTGACTCAACACACTCTGCCTGCTACGCAGATGGGATGACTCGCCCAGAAATGGCGCGGTCGAAGTCTGCGTCCCTTCCCCCCACATGGTCGAAACTGCTCAGACCCGCATGAATTGAGCCGCTACGCTCAAAAAGGTTGGAGCCGGAAAATGACGCCCCAACGGTTGCGAGTGGAGCTACTGAGGTTGAGTGCTTAGGCATCCTCTAACGAATAAGAAGCCAAATGATTTTGTATCGATGCGCCGGAAGTGCTTTTCGGCGCCGATTTCGAGAACCGCACGAGCTGAATCCACGGAGGTGGGACAATGAATAGCAATCGAGTGAACGGCAAGGTTGATGAAGTGGTGGGAAGCATCAAACAAAAAGCGGGCAAGCTGACTGGCAACACGCCGCTCCAGGTGAAAGGCATTGTCCAGCAGGTGAAGGGGAAAGCTGAAAACACACTGGGGAAGGCCCAAGATATAGTGCGTGGGGCCAACCGGAAAACCACGGTGCAACAAAACACCCGCCCGTAACTGGAGTTAAACAATTCCCTTTTGCCGGCATCCGCCCCATCCCGTTGGATTCGAGCGCTGCTGAAGTCGCTTGGGCCCGGGATCATCACCGGGGCGGCCGATGACGACCCATCGGGCATCGCGACATATTCGATTGCCGGCGCGCAGCTGGGAACCAAACTGCTATGGACCGCACTGCTGACTTGGCCGTTGATGGCCGCGGTGCAAATGATGTGCGCCCGCATCGGCAAGGTGACGGGACAGGGCCTGGCCGCGAATCTCAAGCAGCGATTTCCAAAATGGCTGTTGCTGGCGTTTGTTGTTGCCTTGCTCATCGCAAATACGATTAACATTGGGGCGGACCTGGCGGGCATGGCAGATGCAGCCTCCATGCTGTCCGGCGTCAATTCCCGTTGGTTTGTTGTGGTATTCGCGATTCTCATCTCGTGGGCGACGATCCGGCTCCAGTATCAGCAGATTGCGGACGTACTGAAGTGGCTGGTCCTGGTTCTGTTCGCTTATCCAATTACTGCGTTTGTGGTGGGAGCCGACTGGAGCCAAGTGCTGCGGGATACCCTGATTCCCTCCATGCCGCATAGCAAAAACGAATGGGCAACGCTGGTGGCGATCCTAGGCACCACAATCAGCCCGTACCTTTTTTTCTGGCAGACAAGCGAGGAAGTTGAAGAGGAGAAGGAGGCAGGCCAAAGTTCGCTGGCCAAGCGCAGAGGAGCCACACCTGAGGAGCTCGAATTAAGAAATATCGATGTGGGCGTTGGCGCGTTTTTCTCGAACACAGTCATGTTCTTCATTATCCTGACCACCGCCGTCACCCTCAACCGGCACGGCATCACGAATATCGAAACTACCCGGCAAGCGGCCGAGGCCCTGCGGCCATTTGCCGGCAACTTCGCGACAACAGTATTTACGCTCGGCATTGTCGGAGTCGGGTTTCTTGCCATCCCTACGCTGGCGGGATCTGCCGCATACGCATTCGCTGAGACGCTGGGATGGCGACAGGGCTTGAGCAAGAAACTAAGACAAGCGCGCTGGTTTTATGCTCTGATCCTGGTGTCGACGGGAGTGGGTGTTGCGCTGGACTTCATCGGCATCAACCCCGTAAGGGCGCTGTACTGGACAGCAGTCATCAACGGATTGCTGGCGCCATTCCTCATGGTCGCAATCCTGATTGTGGCAGCGGACAGAAGACTGATGCAGGGGCAGCCGAGCTCCCGGCTGGGATGGACAGTTGTGGCATTCACCACATTGGCCATGTTCGTAGCGGGCGTTGCCATGTTTGTTGTGTAGCCGAGAGACAAAGGGCTAAGCGGCCTCGGGAGTTTCGCCTGCCTGAGATGCTTCATCGCGCGATGCGAATTTCTCATTGGCATCGATCATGCGCAGGCCCCTGATCTTCCAGATCCCAAAGCAAGTGCCTGCCGCGAGCAGGCCCACGAACACACAGGTCAGCGGAGTCGACCATTTCTGGAGCGTCCCCGACCACAGGCGAATGGCATGGCGTCCATAGACCACACCAAGCCAGGCAACTAGGGAGTAACGCAGGGTGCGAGCCGCTCCGTAGACGGCCAGGAAGCGGCTGCGCGAGACGCCCAGCGCGCCCGAGGCTAGCGCAAATGGCAAGAGAGGAATCGGCGGAGGAAGCAGGGCGGGAAGAAACACAGCGAGGATGCGGTGACGCTCCACCCATCCGACGACCCGGCCAAGAAGACGTGCAGGCACGTAACGGCGCAAAGCCGCTTCGCCGCCTCTGCGACCGAGGTTCCAGGTAGAATATCCACCCACGATGCTGCCGGCGATGGCCATCGCAGCAAGCAGCCACGGGTCCCTACCAAAAGCCACCAGCCAGAGGAGCAGCAAGTCGGTACTACCCGGAATAGGCAGAGGAATGGGAGAGGAGTCGACGATGGCAACGGAGAAAAGACCCAGCGCTCCAAGGTGCGTTAGCCAATGCGGCATCAGCGAGCGATGCACAGGGAGCGCTAGAAACAGGCCTGCGTGTCGAACAGGAATACTCATATAGGTGCACGGCAAACAAGAGCTCGCCTTACCGACTCTGCCAAGTGATTCAGGATCCCCTGCGGGCTCTCTCGAGTCCGCAGAAGATCGAAGGGTGGGTTAGCGCAGGCTTCCAGTCGTAGCATTGACCGGGCTGCCGATGGCATCGCCCGATACGACCAGTTCCACTCGCCGGTTTTCTTGCCGCCCGGCGGAGTTATCGTTCGAGGCTACCGGCGAACTGTTCCCGAATCCCGTTGCGCTGACTGAATTTGCAGTAACGCCTTCTTGCACGAGGTAATCGCGAACAGATCCCGCCCGGTTCTCAGAGAGTTTTTGATTCATGTCATCGCCGCCAACATTGTCGGTGTATCCGCCGACTGCAATGTTGAGGCCTGGGTATGCAATCAGTATTCCGGCGACTTTTGCCAGCTTTTCCCGCGCGCCGGGCTTCAACGAATACTGCCCGGTGTCAAACAAAACGTCGGACATGCTGATAATGAGCCCGCGGGCGCTGTCACGCGTCTCAAGAATCTCATTGAGTTGCACTGATAATTGAGCACGCATGGCCGCTTTGTCGCTATCCGCCTTTGACTCATTCTCCTGCGCTTGCTGCGCAATCGATCGGGAACGGTCGGCGTCGGCCTGAGCCGCGGCAATTGCCGCTGCCGATGCATTCTGGTTGGTGACCAATGCAGCCTGGGAGTTCGCCGCATCTGTTTGCGCCGCTACCGCATTCAGTTGCGCCGTGGTCGCGTTGGCCTGCGCGGTTGCCGCGTTGGCCTGAGCCACTGCCGCATCCGACTGGGCTTTTTCCTTCTGCCGGGTTGCCTCGTCGGCTTGCGCCTGCGAGTTTGCCTGCGCTTCCGCGGAAGCCTGGCGTTCGCTCGCTCTTCGATCCTCATCGATTCTTTTGACGGCTATTTCTCGCGCGTCTTCGGCGGTCTGCACGGTCTCGCGGGACTTCGCGATCAGTTCCTTCTTGTCCGAATGGCCTTCCGTTGCATACGCGTCGGCAGTGTTCATTTGCTGGATAGCATGCTGATAGCTATCACCGGCGTACTGCTCGGCTCCTTCCGATCGGGCGATGCGAACTGCATTCCGCGCTTCCAGAAATTCGAGGGGAAGCCTGGCATCCAGAACCACTGGGTCGAACTTGTATCCGGTCGGGATATACCCCCCGCGCTCCATGAGTTCATATTTTGCTTTCACTGCTTCAGTGGTTCCCTGTGTGTCGGCGCTTACAACGTTCTCAAGCACGACAACGTTGCTGGGCTGGCGGACGGCAAAATAGGGTTCTGCGGTGACGATCAGCGCGAACGCCTGGAGATCCGTGGTGGCGGTCAGCTTGCTGCGATCGTTGTCCCCAATCAAAACCTCTCCAAGATTGACTGCGCGGCCGTCAGGCGAGATTGCCCAAAGCACGTAGGTCAGGTATTCGGTGCCAAAGGTCGTAGGGTTTTGCAGATTTCCAAAGTACGCTTCGACTTCCATGGTGCCGCGTTTACTTCGCACTTTGGCTTTTCCGTTGGCTGAAGGCAACAAAGTGGTTCCGGCGAGATCCACGTCCGTGGCGCCGCTGCGATGTTGATAGTCAACCGCGTCGACCGTGCGGCTGGTTTCGTCCACAACATAGGCTGGAATTGGTTGGGCAGGCACGAGGACGATCGAATCTTGCGGGCTGGCCTGAGCGAACGCGCTCAAGCTGAGTACACTTCCCATCACGAACAATAAAGTGTGCTTCACGATATCTCCTGCAGTCAATGGACTGCCTTACTGTGTTGTTAACTCAGGTTGGCAGGCTTCGATGGTGCTATCAGTTAACGCCCGACGCGGAATTGATGGAGGTGATCAAACACCCCATAGAGATTTGCGATCCACAAAACCAAAACGAGAACCACCAGGCCGTTCAGGATCGATTTGATTTGTCCTTGCATGGGGATGAACCTGTTCACAACCCACAACAGAAGCCCTGCTGCAACAATTGTGATGAGTACGGTGGAAAGTGGCATTTCGTGTTCTCCAATCATTTCTTAGGTTCGGTGCCCCCAGGGCATCTTCGGGAAGTCGCGAACGATCGACTCATTTGGCGCGGGAGCGATCAGAAAGAGGAGAACGATTGCTCCGCTTGACCCCTATTCTTCCAAGTCCATGGAGAAATAGCTGAGCCATAATGCTCATCGGAAATGGTGAAAGAAGGAATATTTGACGTGATCCGGCACTTCCAACTACAGGCCGCGCGGCTCACGCAGCGGTGCAGCCCAATGCGTCGGGGCTGGAACCAGGCCTTTCAGAAGAAAAGCGACTATGCGGATGCGCCATCGGGGCTTGGATTATGCCAGCCGCCATCTGCGGCGATAAGGGAGTCAGCTTCTTTCGGCCCCCATGTGCCGCGTTTGTAGCGGCGAACCGGATGGTGCTTCTTCAGGACCCGATTAACCACTTCCCATGCAGCTTCAACGGCATCCTCGCGGGTGAAGAGCGCCCCGTCGCCCTTCATGGCGTCGCCCAGGAGCCGTTCGTATGGTGTTTCCTCTCCCGGCTGGTCATCGCACAGGTAAAGCTCTCGCTCTTCCCCGATGAATTCCTCACCGGCAAGCTTCACGCGGGCGGCCAGAGCGATGGCGGAGCTCGGGGAGAGCCTGAATCGGAGGTAATTCGATCGGCTATTTGCCTGCACGGCATCGGCAAAGAGCTTCTGCGGAGGCCGCTTCAGCTCCACCAGGATTTCAGTTGCGGTCGTTGGGAGGTATTTGCCCGAGCGCAAGTACCAGGGCACTCCCTCCCAGCGCCATGAGTCGATGAAGAGACGCAGGGCGCAATAGGTTTCGACATCGGAGCGCTTCGCCACGTCCGGCTCATCACGATAACCCAAATACTGGCCGCGCACGACATCGCTGGGCTTGAGAGGGAGCATGGCTTTAAAAACTTTCGCCTTCTCGCTTTGCACGTCTCCAAAGTCCCGTCCGGCGGGCGCTTCCATCGCCAGCAGCGCCGCAATCTGGAAGAGATGATTCTGGATCACGTCGCGCAGACAGCCCGCTGTCTCGTAAAATGCGCCGCGCCCGGCCACGCCGAAATTCTCCGATAGGGTGATCTGGACGCTGGCCACGTAGTTACGGTTCCAGATCGGTTCAAGAAATGAATTGGCGAATCGGAAATAAAGGATATTCATGATCGCTTCCTTTCCGAGGAAGTGATCGATGCGGAAGATAGAGACTTCAGGGAACACCGAATGCGCAACCCGGTTCAGTTCGCGGGCCGAGGCCAAATCGCGCCCAAACGGCTTTTCGACAATCACGCGCGCGTTCTCGGCCATCTTCGCGGCCCCCAGTCCCTTGATCACCGTTTCGAAGAGCGCAGGCGGAATTGCCAGATAGTGCGCAGGCCGCCGCGCTTTGCCCAGCGCGACTTTGATCGCCTTGAATGTATTGCTATCTGCGTAATCTCCGCTCACGTACTTCAGCAAAGACAGAAGACGTTTCAGTGCTCGCTTGTCATCGATTCCGCCGGCTCGCTTGATGCTGTCGATCGCTCGCCTCTGCAGGCGCTCGAGGCTCCACTTCGGGAAGGCAACGCCGATGACCGGAACTTTGAGTGCACCGCTCTTCACCATTGCGTAGAGCGCAGGGAAGATCATTTTGTGGGCAAGGTCGCCGGTGACACCGAAGACGACCAGTGCGTCCGATTGCGACTCGGCCATCAGGCGCCCTCTTTCTGGCCAGTTTTCTCCTGGTGGCCTCCGAACTGGAATCGCAATGCGGATAGCAGCTTATCGGCAAACGTGTCTTCGCCGCGCGAACTGAAGCGCTCATACAACGCGGCACTCAGCACGGGGGCAGGAACCGATTCGTCAATCGCAGCGGTAATCGTCCAGCGTCCTTCACCCGAGTCCGACACACGGCCGGTAAATTTCGCTAGATCAGGGCTGTCGAGCAGCGAAATGGCGGTCAGATCGAGGAGCCAGGATGAGATCACGCTACCGCGACGCCAGACCTCGGCGATGTCGGCAAGGTTCAGGTCGTATTGGTACACCTCGGGGTTGCGCAGGGGTGTCGTTTCAGCGTCCACAGTTTGCTGCTGCTTGCCGACATTGGCGTGTTGGAGAATGTTTAACCCCTCCGCGTACGCGGCCATGATTCCGTACTCGATTCCGTTGTGGACCATCTTCACAAAGTGGCCGGCGCCGTTGGGGCCGCAGTGCAAGTAGCCATGCTCGGCGGTGCCGCCAATCTTTTCCCGGCCGGGCGTGCGCGGTGCTGAATCGATGGATGGCGCCAATGCGGAAAAGATGGGGTCGATGCGCTGAACTACATCCTTTTCACCGCCGATCATCAGGCAGTAGCCACGATCGGCTCCCCACACTCCGCCGCTAGTTCCTGCGTCGACATAGTGGATGCCTTTAGGTTTCAATTCGGCGGCGCGGCGAAGGTCGTCACGATAATAGGAGTTCCCGCCATCGATGACCGCATCGTCCGCCTCGAGCAGCGGGGTCAAGTCTTTGAGCGTCGCATCGACGACGCCTGCCGGCACCATCATCCAGACAACGCGAGGCGTTTTCAACTTCTTCACGAAATCTTCAAGCGAATTGGCGCCAACAGCGCCTTCCTTGGCAAGCGATTGAACGGCATCCGAATGAATATCGTAGACAACGCAGTTGTGGCCCGCGCGCATTAGACGCCGGACCATGTTGGTTCCCATCCTGCCCAAGCCGATCATGCCGAGTTCCATGTGTTCCCCCTTTGATGAAGTTTCACAGCGTTCCTGGCCGCGGACCGTTCGAAACACATGCAGCGGCTATGCTTGCGGTCACATCTTAACAGAGCGATTGTTACGTTTAGATGCTGAAATGGCAATAAGCGGCAGCTTGCGCCTGGGCCTTCATTTTTGGTTCTGCCTTGGTCAGCGGCGGGGGATAAAAGCCAGATTGTCGCTCATCACGAAGACGGCGAGTGCCACGGCCATGATGAGCGCACAGACCCAGAAGCGCCAGTCGCGGTGCATCCGCTGCCAGTAGGGACCGGGGTTAGTTTCACCATGATCGCCGCTATGTCCTTCGTGAAAGTGCCGGTTTCCAGTCATACTCACCTCCATTTGAATTGATGCATTCGGCGAAGCAGCGGTATGCGAATCTCCGCTGTACACGGGAGCCACACTCGAAAGGCTATGGCTTTTGAGGTGCCACGGCAGTGACCTGGACTGGTCGGTCGGCTTCGGTCGCGGATGAGCTTGCCACCGGCGGCGCGGTAACGTCTGCCGGAATCTCGGACCCTGCCGGATAGATGAGGATTTGGATCGAACCCCAATCCGGGTCCGGGTTCGCGCCCGGCTGCTTGCCTTTTCCTAGCGTCTTGAGCTGGCTGTCGTCAAATCCAAAGTTCTCGGCGAGATACTCGCGGATGACCATCGCCCTGGCCTCGCTGAGGACGAGATCCTTCTGGGTATCGCCATCCATGCCAGTCGAGACCATTACGACTGCAACACCGAATTGAGTCTGCGCCAGGAAGTCGCCGGCGTCCTTGAGAGTCTTCTCGTTCTTCATCTTGGCCGAATCGCGGTCATCAAAGATCTGCCTGGCAGAGTATGTGAAAGTCTTCTCAGGAGTCGATTGCGGAAGCACCGCAATCCTATTCGCGGCCAAGCTGGCGGAGTCTTCGTATCCACGCTTCTTGAAGTATCCGCTTAGCAAGAAGTTGTGTTTCAGGGCCTCCATATTCTCCTGGAAGTCCGTTACACCAGCTTGTGCCTGCACCATCGTGGCCTGAAGCGTGGTCGTGGTCTGTTCCAGGTTGTTATAAACCCGCTTGTCGTTCACCAGCAAACCCACGGTTCCCTGTCCCGAATCGATCTTGGCGCTAATCGAGTTCAGATGGGCCGTGGCCAAAGTTGTGTTGAGGACGGCCTGCTGGCTGCTATCCAGAATCGCGCTCGTCTTTGCAAGCAGTTGACCCAGCTCCAGCGGCGGCACACTCTGGATGGTCTCGCCGTCCCTCACATCTGCCTGCCCGGCAGAACCGAATGTGATGGCCATGAACTGATTTCCCAGCATCCCCTCGGTCTCAATCGAAGCTACAGAGTCCTGCTTGATAATCGCGTGCGTCGATCTGGCGAGTTCCATGATGACGATGACCTTGTCCCCCGGCTTCTTCGGCAACTCGATGCCGGTCACTGTTCCGCTGTGCACTCCGCCCACCTGCACGTCGGCGCCGTCAGCCAGACCGGCCACATTTTCGAATTGCGCCTTCAAGTCGTATGTGGAGCTAAACAGATATTCTTTGCTCCCAATGATGAAGACTCCGGCAGCCAGAACTGCCAGCGCCGCAACGATGAACGCACCCAACCTCGCCACTCTCGACATAAGCCCTCCTACGATTGCTTTAAGAACTCCTTCACAAAGCTGATGTCGCTTTGTTGAAGGTCTTCAAACGTGCCCTCGATCACTACGTCGCCCTCATTCAGCAGGGCGAGGCGGCCTGCAATCGTCCTGGCGCTATGCAGATCGTGCGTCACTACGATGGACGCCATTTGGCGCTCTCTCTGGAGCTTGAGAATCAACTCGTCGATTTCGGCGGAGCTGATGGGATCGAGACCGGCTGTCGGCTCGTCGAGCAGCAAAATCTCTGGCTCGAGCGCCAGCGCGCGCGCCAGGCCAACGCGCTTTTGCATTCCGCCCGAGATATCGGATGGCATCTTATCGATGTCGCCGTCCAACCCTACCTCGGCCAGCAACTGCCTTACGCGGCCGGCTCGCTCGGATTTCGGCATGTCTCTGCGATGGTGTTCAAGAGGGAAGGCCACGTTGTCCTGGACGCTGAGCGAGTCGTAAAGCGCCGCGCTCTGAAACAGGAAACCCATCTTTTTCCGGATCTCTCCCATTCGGTCAAGCCCCAGGCCAGCAAGATCCTGGCCATGGATGCAAACCGAACCTGAGTCGGGTTTCTCGAGACCGATAATCAGCCTCAGCAGCACGCTCTTGCCTGTGCCGCTGCGTCCGAGCACGGCCAGTGTTTCTCCCTTGCCCACGCGCAAAGTGACCCCGTTAAGGACCTTGTGGCCGTCGAAGGATTTGTATACGTTCTCGACGGCAACGACGGGCACAGAACTGTCTTGCTCGGGTTCCGCATGCTTCGTCGCGATGTCATAAGCTGTGGCCATATTTGTTTTACGAATGCTTCTAAGAACGGTTAGGGAAAGAAAACAAGGATGAATTTCACCAGCACGACATCGGCCAGGATAAGGAAGAGCGAGGCGAGCACGACTGAGTTGGTGGCCGCGCGGCCCACACCCGCTGCTCCTCCGCGCGTGCGCATTCCCTGAAAGCAGGCAATGAGCCCGATGATCAGGCCATAGACGGTGGTCTTGAATGTCTGCGGCAGGAATGCACTGAATGTGGAGCCATTAAAGCCGTTTGCAATGAATTGATGGAATGAGAGCGGTTCAACCATGGCCTGTGCAGACCAGCCAGTCAGCAATGCAAATGCGTCGGTGGCAATCGTCAGCAGTGGCAGCATCAGGATGCAGGCCAGTATTCGCGTCGCTGCCAGAAGCCTGTAGGGGTTGATCGCGGAGGCCTCGATGGCGTCAATCTGCTCGGTCACCTTCATCGATGCAAGCTCCGCGCCCATGCCGGCGCCCACGCGCCCGCTTACGACCAGGCCGGTGATGACCGGTCCCATGACCTGAATCACGGAGTACACGAGAGTGGCAGGGAACATCGATTTGGCGCCGAATCGGCTCAGACTGTAGCGCGCTTCGAGCGAGAGAATAACGCCAATTGCGGAGCCTGCCATAGCGACCAACGGCAGAGACTTCGAACCAACTTCGTCGAGCTGCCGAATCAGCTCGCGCCATTCAAACGGCGGAGTCACCGCGGCCTGCAAGACGCGCCAGGAAAAGATGCCCAGGCTGCCGAACCACTCGAAGAACCCGTTAAACAGCTTTGCCGCATAGCCTGCGACGGAGGACAAAGGCTCGGTCCGCCCCACCGGAAGTGAAGGGTTGAGGCTCGCAACGGGTGTAAATCCGCGGTCGCTCATCGGTTCGAGCCTTGAATAGGCGAGCCGTGCGTATTGTTCAAATGCATGCGTGAAATCGGGGCATAGGTTAGGTTACGGAGGGATTCCACCGCAATGCTGCCGCCTTTGGATACCAGCGGGCTGTTGTTACCCATCCGAAACGCATCCATTGATATACCCGTTGTGATGTTTTCAGAGTGAAGGACTCAAGGGATGGTCACATTTGCACGCAACCGACGATTGTTTACGTCTGCAATGGCCGGGCGACCAATCGAGGCCAAACCCGCCCGTTGGAGTCGATGACCCACGGAGCAGATGTCCAAAAGAGCACAGTCTGTGCACGAGAGCTGAGGCGACAATACAGGAAACCAGCCATTTTCGCGGCTCGGCGCGGAGTCCGTCATGTCAGAGGTTCATATTTCTCCTTCCATTCCCACGAAGATCTTATTGCCCATCGACTTCAGCTCATCCTCTCAAGCGGCGCTCGAGATTGCCGCCGATCTTGCGAAGCACTTTCACGCGGAACTCCATCTCGTGAATGTGATTCCGATGTTTCCCACCACGACGCTTCCAGACGTGGTTCCCGAAGCAGAGTTCATTCAGGAGGCCAGAACATTTGCGGGGCAGCATCTGGCGAAGTGCCATGCGGCTTTAGCGGCCAGGGGAGTGAAGTCGACTTCCAGTGTCGAAGTTGGAAATGACATTGCCGGGAACATCATGGAGGTGGTGGAGAGGGAGCATATCGACATGGTGGTGATCTCGACGCACGGCATCTCCGGCTGGCATCCGCTGGTCTTCGGATCGATTGCCGAAAAGGTTGTGAAGCTCGTGCAATGTCCCCTCCTGCTTCTTCATTCGGCTAAGCCCGACGCCGACGGGAAGACTCCGGCGGGACATTCCACGGAATGGTGGTAGAGAAGACGCCAGATCCCATCTTGCAACGCTCAGTTGCGCAGAACCTCAAGACGATTTCCCGGAATGAGCAATATAGACCAGACGGACTCTTTGACCCCGGGCGATGATGGACAGAGATTGATCGTAATTGCGGTCAATCACGGGGAGTTTCCCCACTTTGCGCGAATGCCCAAGGACTGGCTCGGGCCTGCGTTGCCGGCGTCAGGTCGCAAAAAGGGAGATGGCCTTTATTCCCTCGAGCACTTCGTTCACGGCCCTTGAACCCTTTGCCACAATCTCTGAACATGGCATCAAGCAGCGACGCCACCCTGGGCATGAAGAGGCCATTCAAAACCAACAGCCTTTAACGAGGTAGCATTTTGACGAGCAGTAACAACAAGACATTCGATTCCGCGGCCTTTCTTGCAACCGCTGGGCTCGGCCGAACGATCATCGAGTTGAAGCCGAAGGACACATTCTTTTGCCAGGGAGATGCAGCGGACTCTGTGTACTATCTGCAAAAGGGCCGAGCAAGGGTCACGGTGGTCTCGCAGAAGGGCAAAGAAGCCACCATTACTCTTCTATCCACAGGCGATTTTGTCGGAGAGGAATCGCTCGCGGCAATCGTCGGGCTGCATATGGCCACCGCAACCGCGGTGAATACTTGTACTGCGCTCAAGATCAGCAGAAACGAAATGATCCGTGTGATGCATGACGAACCTGCATTCGCCGATCTAATCCTCAAATTCCTGCTGACCCGCAGTATGCGGACCCAGGCCGATCTTGTCGATCAGCTCTTCAACTCCAGCGAAAAACGTTTGGCGCGGATTCTCCTATTGATGGCGGAGTTCGGCAAACCCGGAGAACCGGAGACCTTCATCCCGCCCATTACCCAGGAAACACTGGCGGATATGATCGGCACAACGCGATCCCGTGTCAGCTTCTTTATGAATCGCTTTCGCAAACTCGGTTTTATCAGCTACAACGGCCGCATCCAGGTACACAAGTCTCTTCTGAACGTGGTTCTGCTCGATCAATTGCCTGACCACAATGCGCAGAAACCCGCCATTCCTCCGGTTCCTTGAACTGGTTCGGCAAAAGTACTCACTCAGCTTCGAACGGCCCCGCCGAAAAGCAAGGACATCCGCGCCAAACCCCGCAGGCGGATTACGCAGCCGGCTGGTGCGGATCAGGAATTGAATCGATGCCCGAGTAAGCCGCCAGGGCGCTACGGCTTCTGATGACCAAGTTTGAGCCGTGCATTCTCACCAGGTCATGGGTTCTAAATTCAGCCAAGGCACGCGTGACCGTTTCACGCGATGCTCCGATGCACTCAGCGATTTCCCGGTGAGTCAGGGCGCACCGAATCTGGACACCTTCCGTAGTCCGGTGACCCTCTTTGCTCCATTCCAACAATATGTGGGCGACTCTCGCCATTGCGGACGATGTAAGGCCGAGTAAGCGCAATCTCTCGCGGGATCGCACGAGTTCCACACATAACTCGTGCGCGACATTTTGACTAGCCATCGGATGACGCGAAAGAAACCTGAGAAAATCCGGGCGTCGCATCGCCGCGACGCTGCATGGGTACGTCGCCTGCGCCCGAATCTCAGAGGAGTCGCCGGAAATGGCAGAAGTGAGCCCCAGAGTATCTCCTGCGCTCGAAACCCCAAGCAAGAATCGCTTGCCATCGGAGGAATTCATAGAGATTTTCACTTCCCCTTTCAATAGGAAAAGGACGCTGGAAGGCTCCTGTGCCTCGCTGATGAGAACTGTCGAGCCGGGGCAATGGAAATGTCTCACAAGGGACGCAAAGTCGCTCTGTGCTTCAGGTGGGAGATCCTTAAAGAATCCTTCTGTACTACAAGGCCTGCGGACGTCGTCCCGAATCACTCCATAAGCGACTGGCATCGAGAACTCGCGCAGGATGGGCATTTCACTTTTTCGAGCCCTCGTTGCGGCGAAGTCACCCTCGTGACGGCCGGCCTGAATTTCACTTCTGGCCTGGCCATGAATCAGTTGCAAGGCTCGCATCGATCTCCCTCCGACCCAATCATTTGATCCCGCCGGTTGTTTCCGCCGGCCCGGCGAATTCGAATCCGCCCGCAGATTTGAATGTGCTGCTCTGATGCCTTTCATGCTGCAATACCAGGCATGGCTCGTCTCAAGACAGGCGGCTTCGCCCGTTCGGCCATGATTTCACCAATACTTTGCAGCAGGGTGGACGGCTCGTTTCTGATTGTTGCGTCTGCAAAGCTGTCGCAGCCGGTTGAGGAGTCGGTAATCGAAACCACCGGTGTCTGCGAACCGATTGCCCGAATCAGGAAGGTCAATCTCTCCCGGCTATCGGTTGGGATGGAATGACCGAGGAGAACCAAGTCGAAATCACCATCCCTGATTTGGACGATCGCTTCCCTGATCGACCCTGTGGAGGTTACCACGTATCCGGCGGATTGCCAGAGTGAGCTCTGACTTGCCAGAAGTGACGAATCCAAGCCGACGGCCAGGACAACCGTTACGGGCATAATGACCTCCAGAATGTGGAGAATGGGCCTTGGCTGATCGGGGAAAACGAACCAAGTATCCATTGGATATCCGTTTCCTGGCGAGCAGTCTGGTCAATATTGCACACTTCCCCGTTTTCATCGAGTTTTCACAAGTTCAGTCTTCTTGCAACCCGAAGCTCCAGACTCCGGAAGGCATCCCGTCCTGAATGAGTTTGAGTTCCTGGGCTACCGGCGCTTCGGTTCGCAGTCTCGGGTTCTCTCGGACAACGAGGTTAAATCCGCT